>Ga0209643_1000048_pt1 | contig 348597 bp, 343 predicted proteins | sample AutmiccBRH37_all_FD_187383 | JGI IMG/M metagenome (GOLD analysis project Ga0209643, IMG submission 187383) | Deep subsurface microbial communities from Mt. Terri, Switzerland - Autotrophic microbial communities BRH/37_all (SPAdes) (version 2) | ecosystem: Environmental > Aquatic > Deep... | reverse complement strand
TTCCTCGTTCATGTCGGCATCGACGAGACGGCCGACACCGGTGTCGATCACGTCGCGCAGGTCGGCGACGAAGTCGGTCTGCATTTCCAGGCGGCTGTTGGTGGCGCCGAGCGTTGCAGCAGCGTCCGTCATGTCGGTCAGCATGGCGTCGACAGCCGAGATCATGCCTTCGACCTGGTCGTCGGTGGTGGCCGAGGACAGCGAGACGACCGTACCGGACGTACCGGTGCCGCCGGCGTCGATCAGGAAGTAGGTCGCGGTGGTGCCGGAAGCCGTGCCGTCATCGACGGCGACCGTGTAGTCCTTGGTCAGCAGACCACGGGTCGCGGTGTCTGTGTCGATCAGGACCGAGGTGGCGGCGTCGAAGGACAGCAGTTCGACCGAAACGGTGCCGTCGGCGGCGCGAACGAACGAGCCGACCATTTCCTTGGTGCCGACTGCGGTGGCGGACTCGTTGTAGAGCCAGTTTTCGCCCGAGAACGAGGCCGATTCGGAGATAGACTGCAGCTGCGACTTCAGCTCGGTCAGTTCCTTGTTGATCTTTTCCTTGTCAACGCCCGGTTCGCGAGCGGCAACCAGCTTGGCCTTGATTTCGGTGACGACGTCGATGGCGGCTTCCATACCGGTGTAAGCCGTGTCGGTCTTGGCAGCGCCGAGGCCGAGTGCGTCTTCGACGGCCGAGAGAGCCTTGTTGTCCGAACGCATGGTGGTGGCGATCGACCAGTAAGCGGCGTTGTCGGCTGCGGTTTCAACGCGGTAGCCGGACGATACGCGGTTCTGCGTCTCGTTCAGGCCGGAGTTGATGGAGCGCAGGGTATCGAGTGCTGCAATTGCAGCAGAGTTCGTCATAATGCTCGTCATAAAATACTGCCCCTTGTTGACAGGATATGGAAAGGGACATTCCGGGTCTAAGTACCGGAAACGACGGTCCGCGTCATGCAATTAACCATTGTTTACAGTTGGTTAATCCGTCGTTTTAATGATCCTATTCAACCCGATTAAGGTTAATAGGTCCTGAAGCGATCGACGGAATTTTGAAAAATCTGTTCCACTGCCCAAAAAGACATCGGGCCGCGCACCTTCCGGTGCACGGCCCGACTTGTCGAAGGGTCGGAAATGGCCTGGCCTGGCCGGCCTTTACTGGAACAGCGCCAGGACGTTTTCGGAATTGGTATTGGCGATCGACAGGGCCTGGATGCCGAGCTGCTGCTGGGTCTGCAGGGCCTTGAGGCGGGTCGATTCCTCGTTCATGTCGGCATCGACCAGACGGCCGACGCCGGTGTCGATCACGTCCATCAAATCGGCGACGAAGTCCGTCTGCATTTCGACGCGCATGTTGATCGCGCCGAGGGTCGCGGCCGCATCGGTAATATCGGCCAGCATGGCGTCGACTGCGCTGATCATTCCTTCAACCTCTTCATCCGTGTTTGTACTGGAGAGTTCAACGACCGTACCCGACGTACCGGTGCCGCCGGCGTCGATCAGGAAGTAGGTCATGGTCGTTCCGGTCGCCGTGCCGTCGTCGACCTTGACCGTATAATCCTTGGTCAGCAGACCGCGGGTGGCATCGACGGTATCGATCAAGACCGAGTCGGCCGTGTCGAACGTCAGGGTCTCGACCGAGACGGTGCCATCGGCCGCGCGGACGAAGGAGCCGGACATTTCCTTCGTTCCCACGGCGGCGGCAGCGGCATTATAGAGCCAGTTTTCGCCCGAGAACGAGGCGGATTCGGAGATCGACGACAGTTGCGCCTTGAGCTCCGTCAGTTCCTTGTTGATCTTTTCCTTGTCGACGCCCGGTTCGCGGGCCGCGACGAGCTTGGCCTTGATTTCGGTCACGACATCGACTGCGGCTTCGAGACCGGTATAGGCGGTGTCGGTCTTGGCGGCGCCGAAGCCGAGTGCGTCTTCCACGGCGGCCAGCGCCATGTTGTCGGAGCGCATGGTGGTGGCGATCGACCAATAGGCGGCGTTGTCGGAGGCCGTTTCCACCTTGTAGCCGGAGGAGACGCGCTTTTGCGTTTCGTTCATGGACGCGGTGATCGAGCGAAGGGTATCGAGTGCCGCGATTGCCGCGGTGTTGGTCATCAGGCTGGTCATTGAATGCCCCTTTAGGTTCCGGGAAGGAGGGACATGCCGGTCAATGGTTCCGGCGACGGTGGGGCGACTTCATGCCAATTAATTCGGATCTGTGTTTTAAATTAATCCACCGTTAATGACTGCACTTGACCCTAACAGAGTTAACAAAACCTAAATGCCCGACGTGATTTTTATCCATCCATTAACGAAGGTATCCCGGGCGTTAACAAAAAAGGGGCCGCGCCATGCCGGCGCGCCCCCCAGATCCCTGCCGTCCCGATAGGGCCGGCGCTGCTTGTCCGCTTAGCGGAACAGCGAGAGGATGTTTTCCGAGTTGGAGTTGGCGATCGACAGGGCCTGGATGCCGAGCTGCTGCTGGGTCTGCAGGGCCTTGAGGCGGGTCGATTCCTCGTTCATATCGGCATCGACCAGACGGCCCACGCCGGTGTCGATCACGTCCATGAGGTCGGCGACGAACTCGTCCTGCATTTCCAGGCGGCTGTTGGTGGCGCCGAGCGTTGCAGCAGCATCCGTCATGTCGGACAGCATGGCGTCGACAGCCGAGATCATGCCTTCAACCTGGTCGTCGGTGGTGGCCGAAGACAGCGCGACGACCGTACCCGAAGCAGCCGTGGTGGAGTCGGCATCGATCAGGAAGTAGGTGGCGGTGGTGCCGGAAGCCGAACCGTCATCGACGGCGACCGTGTAGTCCTTGGTCAGGAGACCGCGGGTCGCGTTGTCGGTGTCGATCAGGACCGAGGTCGATGCGTCGAAGGACAGGGTCTGCAGCGAAACCGTGCCGTCCGTGGCGCGAACGAACGAGCCGACCATTTCCTTGGTGCCAACTGCGGTGGTCGTGTCGTTGTAGAGCCAGTTTTCGCCCGAGAACGAGGCCGATTCGGAGATCGACGAGAGCTGCGACTTCAGCTCGGTCAGTTCCTTGTTGATCTTGTCCTTGTCAACGCCCGGTTCGCGAGCGGCAACCAGCTTGGCCTTGATTTCGGTGACGACGTCGATGGCGGCTTCCATACCGGTGTAAGCCGTGTCGGTCTTGGCAGCGCCGAGGCCGAGTGCGTCGGAAACAGCCGAGAGAGCCTTGTTGTCCGAACGCATGGTGGTGGCGATCGACCAGTAGGCGGCGTTGTCGGAAGCGGTCTCGACGCGGTAGCCCGACGATACGCGGTTCTGGGTCTCGTTCAGGCCCTTGTTGATCGAACGGAGGGTGTCGAGGGCGGCAAGAGCAGCCGAATTGGTCATAATGCTAGTCATTGATGTGTCCCCTTGGAAACAAAATACGAGAGAGGGACATGCCGGGTTTTGGAACCGGCAGAGGCAGTCGACATCATGTCAATTAATTGGTGGTTTAAATTAATCCGCCTCTGTCGCTTAAGAAACAGCACGGACTTTAACGTCACCTCAAGGCAAATGGTTAAAAAGTCGTTTTCGCACGCGATTTGTGAAGAAAAACGGACTTTTTCCTTAGGTATTTGAATTTTATGGCAAAATTCACCATCTTTCGGCGGAATCGGGCGCAGGATGGTTAATCACGGCGTGCCGGAATGGGAAGAAGAGCGGTCTCGGACCGGCCCGCGCCTCGAATCGTCGCCGACCTCAGGCAAACGAGCGCACGAGGCTCCCGACGAGCAGGTTCCACCCATCGATCAGGACAAAGAAAAGAATCTTGAACGGCAGCGAGATCGAGGTGGGCGGGAGCATCATCATGCCCATCGCCATGGTGATGGTCGCCACGATCATGTCGATGACGAGGAAGGGCAGGACGATCAGGAAGCCGATTTCGAAGCCGCGGCGGATCTCGGAGAGCATGAAGGCCGGAACGAGCACGCGGTAGTCGACCTTGTCGCCGACGACCGGCGTCTGGCCGCGCTCGTTGGCGATGTCGACGAAGAGCTTCAGGTCCTTGTCCCGGGTATTGGCGGTCATGAAGACGCGGAAGGGTTCGGCGATCGCGGTGACCGCCTGCGCCTCCGTCATGCGGTTTTCCAGCAGCGGCTGGACGCCTTCGGTCCAGGCCCGGTCCATGGTGGGCGACATGACGTAGAAGGTCATGAACAGCGCCAGGCTGGTCAGGATCATGTTGGACGGGGTCGAAGCCAGTCCCATGCCGGATCGCAGGATGGAAAAGGCGATCACGAAGCGCGGGAAGCTCGTGACCATGATGAGGATGCCCGGCGCGACCGACAGAACGGTGAGAAGTCCGAAGGTCCGGACGATCCAGGCGGCGACCGAACCGTCGATCGGCGCGTTGAAGAGATCCGTGGGCAGTTGTTGCGCCGCGGCCAGTCCCGGCACCATCATCATGACGGCGGCAAGAAGGAGGAACCGAATCATTCGATCACAAAAGTCCTGAACATCACCTTCGATACGCGCCCTTCGGAGCGAAGGTCAACACGCTCCTGGATGTCATCCTTGAGATACTGGAAGCCGCGCGGCCCTTCGATCTGTTGCAGGGAAACGGTTCGCAGATAGGCGAGAATGTCCTGGTGAACATCTTCGGCGATCTTGACGTCAATGGCGCCGTTGAAAAGGAGCGCCACTTCGAGGCGGATCCAGCTCTCCGACGGATAGGCGAGATTGGTGGTGATCGGTTCCAGCTGGACGATGCCGTTGGCCTCGGCGGCGATGCGCGGCAGGCCGTCCTCCGCCTTGCCCTCGCCCTCGGCGCCGGCTGCCTTTTCGGCATCGGCCGCCTTTTCGGCTTCCTCGACGGCGGCGATCTTCGGCGCCAGAAGGGTGCCGATCAGCCAGCCCCCTCCCCCGGCGACAAGCGTCAGGACGGCGATTGCCGCGATCAGCATCAAGGTTGCCGATTTCTTCTTCGGTTCGGTGCCTTCGACCTGTTCCATCTGCCCTGCCGTTCCTTCCAGCTTGCCGGGTTGCGCGTCAGATCGGCGAGAAGAGGTCGACGACCTGCTGTCCGACCGGTGGCTGCTGGACCTCCGTCAGGCGACCGCGACCGCCATAGGAGATGCGGGCTTCGGCGATCCGCTCATACGAGATCGTGTTGTCGGCATCGACGTCCTGCGGGCGGACAATACCGGCGACGTTGAGGATGCGGATCTCGTGGTTGACGCGCACTTCCTGCGAGCCGGAGATCAGCAGGTTGCCGTTCTCCAGGATGCCGGTGACGACGGCCGCGACGAGCAGCGTCAGCTTTTCCGAGCGTTCGGTGGAGCCCTTGCCCTGGGTGCTGGTGTCGGAGCCCGAGGCGAGTTCGCCGGTCGTTTCCGGCGGCTTGTAGCCGAAGAAATCGGCACTGGTCGACCAGTTCATGCCGCTCGAATTGGTTCGGCTGCGGTCGGTCTCGTTCTCGAACGAGGCCTTGTCGTTGATCTGGATGTTAACCGTCAAGATGTCGCCCACGTTCAGGGCGCGGGCATCCTTGAACAGCGCGGACTGGCTGTCGCTCCACAGCGAGTAGCCACTTGCCATGGCGCGCGGCTGCTTGGGGTAGAGGGCCATCTGCGGTGTCTGGCTGTAGCGCAGGCCGCTGCCGATCGGGCTCATCGACGGTGCGTTGCCGATTTCCTTCAGGGTCTGGCTTTGGCATCCAGCGAGAAGGAGCACGGCCAGGATAGCCGGGGAACGCTTGATCATGACGGGTCCTTCGAAGTATTCGGATCGGCGGCGCTCGACATGATGGCCGCGACCATGGCGGCCTTTTCGGCTTCCATTTCGCTGAGGATGAGGCTCGACTGGCGGGCCGGCAGTTTCATGATGATGGCGGCCGCGAGAAGCGGGTTGACTTCCTGAAGCTGCGGCGCGGCAGCATCCGCCTTCATCTTCTTGTAGATCTCGACGAGATTGCCTTCCGCCTGCTTCATGAAGGCGTTGCGCTGTGTCAGCCAATCCTCGTATTCGGCGCGGCGCTGCTCGAGCACGGCAATGCGCTGATCGACGTCGGCCTGGAGCTTTTCCAGCTCCTGCTTCTGCAACAGGTAGCGCTGATCGCGCGCCGGGTCGGCGATGCTGGTGCAGAACTGCTGGATCTCGGCCTGCGAGGCCATGTCGAGGGCAGGCTTCTGCTCCTGGGCGCTGCCGGAGGCAAGCGGCAGGAGCGCCATGCCGGCGACGAGAGCCAAGTTGCGCAGGCGGGGCGAAAATACAGTCGAGGTCATGAACTTCATTGCAGGACGAGCTCCGCTTGCAGTGCGCCGGCCGACTTGATGCCCTGCAGGATGGCGATGATGCCGTCCGGCTTCACGCCGATGTTGTTGAGGCCGCTGACGAGGGTGCGCAGATCCGGCCCCTCTACGATGGCGACATTGCCGCCCTCCTTCTGGGCCAGGATGTCGGTCTGTTCCTGGACGGCCGTCTGGCCGCGGGAGAAGGGCTCGGGCTGGATGATCTGCGGCGTCTCGGTCACCTGGACCGTCAGGGTGCCGTAGCTCACGGCAACCCGCGAGACGCGGACCTCCGCGCCGATGACGATGGTGCCGGTGCGCTCGTTGATCACGACCTTGGCCGGCGAATCGGTCTCGACCATCAGGTTCTCGATATCCGCCATCAGGCGGGCGAGATCGGCGGTGCGCGGCTTCTGCACGACCACTTCCTGACTGTCGCGCGCCTCGGCGATCGGCGCGCCGAAGGCGGCGCGGGCAAAGGCATTGACCGTGTCGGCGATGCGGATCGAGGTGGTGAAGTCCGGATTGCGCAATTGCAGGACGAGGTTGACCGAATCCTTGAACTTGGAGGGCAGTTCGCGTTCGATGATCGCGCCGTTCGGAACGCGGCCGGAAGTGGTGATGCCTTCCTGGAGATTGGCCGCCTGGCCCTGGGCATTGAAGCCGGAAACGATGACCGAGCCTTGCGCCACGGCATAGATCTGGCCGTCGGCACCGGTAAGCGAGGTCATGACGAGCGTGCCGCCGCGCAGCGAGGTAGCGTCGCCCAGCGAGCTGACGGTCGCGTCGATCCGGCTGCCGGGGCTGGAAAAGGGCGGCAGCGTCGCCGTCACCATGACGGCGGCGACGTTCTTGGCATTGGACTGGCCGCCTTGAGTCGAGATGCCGAGATTCTGCAGCATGGCGCGCATCGACTGCTCGGTGAAGGGCGAGGAGCGCAGGCTGTCGCCCGAGCCCTGCAGGCCGACGATCAGGCCGTAGCCGATCAACTGGTTGTCGCGCCCCGACTGCAGCGAGGCGATGTCCTTGATGCGCGAACCCGCGGCCTCCGCCCCGATCACGGGCCAGAGCAGCGCCGCAAGAACGACGAGCGCGATCCTGGACAAGCGGAGAGTCTTCATTTCGCCATCACCTGTACTGTTCCGTCCGCCAGCACCGTGCCGGTGACGATGACGCCGGAATCGAGATTGCGGACCTTGATGACGTCGCCGACCGATGCATCGGCAAGCGGCGTGCCGGAGGCGGAGATCGTCATGTTGCCAAGGGTGAAGGTCAGCCGGACATTGGCGCCGCGGTTGATCGCATAGGGCGGTCTGAGGCTTGCGACCGGAATGGTGCGTCCGGGCAGGAGCGTGCGCTTGGAGATCATGCCTTCGACCTCGGCGATCGATTGCGCATAGCCGCCGGCGATATTCGGGTTGGTGACCGCGACTTCCTCGAGCTGGGTGGCCGACACGGTTTCGCCGGGATAGATGGTCTGGGTCGGCACCACCGCAAAGCCCTGCGCCAAGGCGGCATGCGGTGCGGCCCACGACAGGGCCGCAGCGACGGTCAGGGCGACCACCGCCTGGGCCAGGTGTCTCTTCATCCGGCGAAACCTCATGTTTGCCTGCCTCCGTGTTTACTTCAGGTTCTTGCTGACGATCTGAGCCATTTCGTCGGCGGTCTGAATGACCTTGGAGTTCATCTCGTAGGCCCGCTGGGCCGAGATCATGTCGGTGATTTCCTTGACGGAATCGACGTTCGACGATTCGAGGTAACCCTGCTTGATGTAAGCGAAGCCCGGATCTTCCGGAGCCGCCACGATGGCCTCACCCGACGCGGCCGTCTCGGCGAACAGGTTGTCGCCGAGGGGTTTAAGACCGGCCTCGTTGGCAAAGTTGGCGATCGTCAGCTGGCCGACATCGGTGTAGTCGGAACTATTGCCGACGCGAACCTGGACCTGGCCGCTGCGCGAGACGACGACTTCGCTGGCATCCTGGGGAATGGTGATGCCGGGCACGACGGCATAGCCGTCGATCGTGACCAGCTGGCCATCGGCATTGGTATTGAAGGCACCGGACCGGCTGGAGAGCGTCGTACCGTCGGGCGATTCGATCTGGAACCAGCCGCGGCCGACAAGGGCCATGTCGAGCTCGTTCGAGGTCTGGGCGAGTTCGCCCTGAGTATGGATGTTGCGCACCGCTGCCGTCTGCACGCCGAGACCGATATTGGCGCCTTCCGGCACGATCGCCTGGTTGGCCCGGTTCGGCACGCCCTGGGCGCGCTCGGTCTGGTAGAGCAGGTCGGTAAACTCGGCCCGGGCACGCTTGTAGCCGGTCGTGTTGATGTTGGCGATGTTGTTCGCAATGACCTCGAGATTGGTCTGCTGGGCATCCATGCCCGTGGCTGCGATGGCGAGCGCTCTCATGTGTTCGTCCTCAAATTCGCTAGATCTGCATCTTGGTTATTTCGAGATAGGCCGAGACGATCTTGTCGCGCAGCGCGATCGCGGTCTGCAGCGACTGTTCCGCCGCCAGAACCGCATCGACCACTTCGCGCGTGTTGGCCTTGCCGGTGATACCTTCGAACGAGGCCACTTCGGCCTGCTTCAGGTTGTTCACGGTGGAGTTGGCCATGTCGCCGAGCACGCTGGCGAAGCTGACGCCGGTCATGCTGCCGGGGGTGGAGCCGACCGTCGTGGTGGTGGAAGATGTGGCATCGGTCGTGATGCTGCCGAGGCCGGAGACCTTGGTGAGCGAGCCGGCGTTCTGGATTTGATCGATCATTGCGAGGCTTTCAGAAGAGCAAGGGTCTGGGACAGCAGCTCACGGGTCTGCTTGATTGTCTGGAGATTGGCCTCATAGGTGCGGTTTGCTTCCCGCATGTCGCCCATCTCGATCAGGATGTTGACGTTCGGCATCTTGACGACGCCGTTCTCGTCGGCCGCCGGATGGCCGGGCTCATATTCCTCGATATAGTCGGAATCATCGACGCCGATCGTCTTGACCTTCACCACGTCGGTGCCGCTGGCGCGATCGAGCTCGGTTCCAAAGGTCACCGTCTTGCGACGATAGGGGTCGGCGCCCGGCGTATCACCGGTCGAGCGGGCATTGGCGATGTTTTCGGAGACGATGCGCAGGCGGGTGGACTGGACTTCCAGGCCGCTGCCGGCGATCTTGAGAGCTGCACTCAAAGGATCAGTCATTTTATCTCTTCACCGTCATCAGCATCATGCGATGGAAGGAAGCGACGAGGTTCGTATTGAGCTCGTGCTGCCGCTTGATCTCGCCGGTCTTGGTCAGTTCCTCGGCGATCGAGACCGAATTGCCGGATTCCTGCATGCCGATCTCGTCATTGAGTTCGGATTCCTTGACCGCGATATTGTCGTCGCTGAGATCACTCAGCGCCATGTGATTGGGATTGGTCCGCGCCATCTGCACCGTGGTCGTGGTATCGAGGACAGCGCTGAAGGGGGTGATGTCCTTCGACAGGTATTTCGGGGTGCTGGCGTTGGCAATGTTGCTCGCCACAACCTCCTGGCGTACAGATAGCCACTCGGCCTGCCTGGACGCCAGTTCGAAAAGCTGGATGGGTTGCATGGACTTTTCTCCGCCATTTTCTGTCCCGAACCTAGAGCGGTAAACTTGCGTGGGACTTACGGAGACAGACAGCCGGGATTTGCGGTCGCAAAGCGGGAGGGAGACGCACGGGCCATGTCGTTCAAGGATCGAATCGATGCCGGGGAACGGCTCGCGCACGCGCTGGAGCGGTTGCGCGGCGAAGATGTGGTGGTGATCGCCCTGCCGCGCGGTGGCGTCGAGGTCGCACTGCCCGTCGCCCGTCGCCTCGGCGCGCCGATGACGCTGCTGATGGTGCGCAAGATCGGCCTTCCGAGCCAGCCGGAACTCGCCATGGGGGCGATCGTCGACGGTGACAAGCCGATCACCGTCCGCAACGAGAGCGTCATCGGCTTTTCAGGCGTGGAGGAGGCAGAATTCGACGCGGTCGTCGCGCGCGAACTTTCCGAGATCCACCGCCGCCAGGCTCTCTATCTGGGCGGGCGCAAGCCGGTGCCGATCGAAGGCCGCGTGGCCATCGTCGTTGATGACGGCATCGCCACCGGCGCCACCGTTCGAGCGGCGCTGAAGGGATTGAGGGCGAGGAAGCCGGCGAAGATCGTGCTGGCCGTTCCCGTCGCCTCCGAAGATGCACTGGACATGGTGAGGGACGACGCGGACGAGATCGTCGTGCTCGAAGGGTTGAGCGCGCTTGGCGCGATCGGCTTCAGCTATCGGGATTTCCCGCAGTTGTCCGATGCCGACGTGATTGCCGCGCTCGACGCGGCGGAGACCCCGGGCCGGAACTCCTGAACCGGGTTCCGCAGCTGGCGGATCAGTCGTTCTCGTAAACCTCGCCGGTCGAGGTGACGATCACCCACTTGCCGTCGCGCTGCTCGAGCGTCGCCACGCGGCTGTTGTCCGGCAGGATGGAGCCGACGCGAACCATGAACATGCCCGAGCTGTCCTCGATGAGGGCGCGGCCATTGGCGACGTGCAACAGGCGAAAGCCGCTGCGCCCCGGGAAGGGCTGGGCTTCGGGCATCTCGTCCCCGGCGGGCTTTTCGGCGCCAAGCTTGGACACGGTAGCAGTTATGAGCGGATCGACCTGCGTGCCGGTCGACTCCCCGCCGCCATCATCATCCTTGTCGACCATGGCGAGCGGAGAGACGCTGAAGACATTGCGGCCCGGTCCCTCGGGCAGATCGCGCGTGCGCTCCCAGTCGGCGACGCGGACACCGAACTTCTCCTCGTTGAAGAACACGTACCAGGGAAAGAAGGCTGCAGCGCAGGCCAGCGCCACGCCGATTGCGCCCAGCACGCGGTCGCTCGTCAAACTCCGCTTGGGCGCCTTGGGCTTCAGCGGCGCTACTGTCTCGTCAGCGTCGAAATCGGTCACGGTCACCCTCTCGTTCTTGCTGCCCCGGCGGGCTGATTGCCACCCAGGGCGGCCTTCAACGCGTTCGCCAGATCGGCATAGGCATCGGCGGCCGGCTTTTCGCCGGGCGTCTGTTTCAGGACTTCATAGATTACCGGCACCTGCTTGATCGCCATGTCGAGATCCGCATCGCTGCCGGGGCGATAGCCGCCGATGAGACGCAGGTCGCGGGTCTCCTCGAAGCGGTGGATCAGCGTCTTCAGCCGGGAGACGAGCTTTTCCTGATCGCCCGTCCAGGCCTTGCGCGCCAGACGCGAGATCGAGGTGAGCGGATTGATCGGCGGGTAGCGGCCCTCATCGGCGAGACTGCGGTCGAGCACGATGTGGCCGTCGAGAATGCCGCGGGTGGAGTCGGCGATCGGATCATTGTGGTTGTCGCCGTCCACCAGGATGGAGATGATCGCGGTGATGGTGCCGGTGCCTTCTTCTCCGGGGCCGGCGCGCTCGAGCAGGCGCGGCAGTTCGGTGAAGACGGAGGCCGGATAGCCGCGGGCGATCGGCGGCTCGCCGGCGGCGGTCGCCACTTCGCGGATCGCATGGGCGAAGCGGGTGACGCTGTCGACGATGAACAGCACGTTCTCGCCCTGGTCGCGAAAATGCTCGGCAATGGTCATGGCGGTCAGTGGTGCCATCTTGCGCAGCATCGGGCTTTCGTCGCTGGTAGCGACGACGGCCACCGACTTCGCCATGTTCGGGCCGAGCGTGTCCTCGATGAATTCTCGCACCTCACGGCCACGTTCGCCGACCAGCGAGATGACCACCTTGTCGAAGGCATCGGCACGCGCCAGCATGGACAAAAGCGTGGACTTGCCCACGCCGGAGCCGGCGAAGATGCCGAGGCGCTGGCCGAGGCAGAGCGGCGAAAAGATGTCGATCGCCCTCACCCCGGTGCGAAACCCCTTCTCGACGCGGCTGCGTGTCATCGAAGGCGGTGCGCTGTTGGAGATCGCGCGGCGAACCGAGCCGGGGGCGAGAGCCGGGCCGCCATCGATCGGATCGCCGAGCGCGTTGATGGTGCGGCCGCACCAGCTGTCGCCAGGGGCAATGCGGAAGGCGCCCTTGCGGATCACCACGTCATGGATGCCGATCGGCTCGCCCGGCTCGATCGGGCAGACATAGGCGAGATCCGGCTCGACCCGAACGACCTCACCGAGATGAACGCCCGTGCGGCTGCGATGGGCGACGAACTCGCCGAGACGCAGGTGGCGCGACAGACCGGACACCGTGTAATGGCCGGCCGCAATGGTGCGAACATGACCACCATGGGTGACGGAATAATCCGGATTGGCGTAACGGGCGGCGAGCCCGGCCATCTGGGTAAGCTTGGGGGACAGCACGGGCATCTGCGGCATCTCTTCCGTCATGGATCGAGGGCTTCGGGCTCAGGTCCGGGATCAGCTCGAACCGCCGAGAACCTTGATCGCGTCGCTGAGAGAGGTTTCGCTGTCGCGCATCAACGAGCTGATGCTTTCGAAGGCGCGATTGACCTGGATGAGCTGGGTCATCTCGCCGATGCCGTTGACATTGGAATTCTCGAGATAGCCCTGCATGATCGATACTTCGGGATTGTCCACGACCGGCTGCGGCTCGTCGACCATCGATACGCCGCTGTTGTCATAGCGGACGAAACCCTTGTTGATATCGGCCGTGAACAGACCGATGGTCGCCACCTGGCGGTCGTCCTGGATGATCTTGCCATCGGCGCCGACGGCAGGCACGCCGCCCGCGCGGTTCAACTGGATCGGCGCACCGCCGGCGTCGAGCACCGGATATCCGCGCACCGAGACCAGTTCGCCGGTCTCCTTCATGGTAAAGCGCCCGTCGCGGGTCAGAACCTGGCCGGCCGGCGTGTCGATGGCGAACCAGGCGTCACCCTTGATGGCGAAATCGAGCGCATTGCCGGTCTGGGCGAGTTCGCCATTCTTGGTCGACAGGTAGTCGTTGCCCTGGTTGACGAAGGCGATCTTCGCATTGATGTCGTTCTGCGTCTTGCTCAACACCTCGTCGAACTTGACCTCGGTGGAGCGGAAGCCAACCGTGTTGAGGTTGGCCATGTTGTCGGCAATGGTTGTCAGACGGCGCTCGAGCGCCATCTGCGAGGACAGGGATACATATAATCCGGATTGCACTTAGCTGCCTCCGAGCTTCAGGGAATTGATGGATATGAGAAGGTCCGGCGAGATGCCGTAACCCGACGAGGAGCCGAAGACCGCCAGCGGATCGTAGTTTTCCGAGGGGTTTTCCATTTCCCACATCGCGGTGAAACGCTCCAGGAACTTGCCGGTCTTTTCGCTGTCCTGGAAATCTTCGATGTCGAGCACGCGCTCGAAGAATTCCGCCTGCTGGTCGATGTCTGCTGCGGCGAACTCCGTCGGCAGCTGCAGGGTGGTGCGAACCACCTGGGCCAGCGCATCATCGGCAAGGATGTCCATGGCGGAGGTTATCTTCGAGGCATTGCGTTCGAAGTAGAGCGCGAGGCGAACGCCGGTATTGTCGTTGCCGGCCTCCTGCTCGAGCGTCTCGCGCATGTAGAGGTCGACCACGCCTTGCTGGGCCTTGTCGAAAGAGGTGGCCGCCGCACCCTGGGCCTCGAAATTGAGCGAGGTGGCAAGGTTGGCGTAGCGGCTGTCGGTCAACTGGTTGGCGAAGGCATCGTCCTTGGTGACCCCTTCGGTCAGGACCTTGCGGATGAAGGCCTTGGCATAGGCCATGTCTTCGAGACCGTGCGCCTTCAGCGCATAATTATAAAGACGCGTATCGGCCATGAATTCGTCGACGGACTTGATGTCGCCGATGTTCGACAAATAGTATTCGGTCTCGCGCGCCACGTCCGGTGCCTTTGCGACGCGCTCGATGGACTTGTCGATGTTCTGCGTAATCTGCTGGTAGCTCGTGTAAGTCGTCGTCACGGTCGTTGCGCCTTTCGATATGGACAATCGGAAAATGCGTCCGTTATCGCCCTTCTTGAGGCAAATGGCTTGCGCGAAGCTGTCTGTAGGTTCACAAACCGTCAACGCCCGCGGTTCAGCCTCACGCAAGGCAAGGCCCGTATCGCTTGTGCTGAAAAGCAACGTTCAGATGCGGGCACAAAATGAATATCATCATCGGACTCGTGATTACCTTCGGCTGCGTCCTCGGCGGGTTCATGGCCATGGGTGGTCACCTCGACGTTCTCGTGCAGCCGTTTGAGCTGGTGATCATCGGCGGAGCCGGCCTCGGCGGCTTCATCATGGCCAACCCGATGAAGGTCGTGAAAGACTCTGGCAAGGCGCTGATGGAGGCGTTCAAGCACGCGGTTCCCAAGGAACGTGCCTATCTCGACGTGCTGGGCGTCCTCTATTCGCTGATGCGCGACCTGCGAACCAAGTCGCGCAACGAGATCGAAGCCCATATCGACAATCCCGACGAGTCCTCGATCTTCCAGGCCGCCCCGAGCGTCCTGAAGAACAAGGACCTGACCGCATTCATCTGCGACTACGTCCGCCTGATCATCATCGGCAATGCCCGCAGCCATGAGATCGAGGCGTTGATGGACGAAGAAATCAACACCATCCTGCACGACAAGATGAAGCCCTACCACTCGATCATCGCCATGGGCGACAGCTTCCCGGCAATCGGTATCGTCGCGGCGGTTCTCGGCGTCATCAAGGCGATGGGCAAGATCAACGAGTCGCCGGAAGTGCTCGGCGGCCTGATCGGCGCGGCGCTGGTCGGCACCATGCTCGGCATCGTGCTTTCCTACTCGATCTGCAATCCGATCGCCGCCCAGATCAAGATCGTCCGCACCAAGCAGCATCGCCTCTACATCATCGTCAAGCAGACGCTGCTCGCCTACATGAACGGCTCGGTGCCGCAGGTGGCGCTGGAATACGGCCGCAAGACCATCTCCTCCTACGAGCGTCCGTCGATCGACGCGGTCGAGCAGGAAATGATGAACCCCGGCGGTGAGAACAAGGCGGCATGACGATGACCGAGCTCGAGACAAAACCCGCGCCCGCCATGGACCACGCCCTGCTCGCCCGCCTGACCGGGGCGCTTGGAGACCGGGCGACCGTCGCCAAGCTCTGCTCGGAATTCGGCGATCTCTACACGGAGTTCCTGCCCGACATCTTTCACAGCGAGACCGGGCTGGCGATGGAAGTCGCCTATGCCGGCCACGAAAGCGGCCTGATGAGCGAACTGATCGCCGACCTCGGCGACAACGTCGTCCTGGCCGATACGCAGCTGCGCAACTGGTGCCCGCATTTCACCCTGGCCTGCGGCAACGGCTTCATCATCACACTGATGGAAAACCTGCTCGGCGCCCTGCCGGAGACGATCGAGGAGCCGATCCATCGGCCGCTGTCGCGTATCGAGCTCGACCTCTCATCGATGGTGTTCGACAAGATCGCCAATGTTCTGCGTTCGGGCGTCAACGCGCCCGGCGGCTTCGAACCATTGATCGACATGCCGCACAATGCAGAAGATCGCCCGAAGCCTGATGCCGACCATATCGACCCATTCGCCGCCACCATCAAATTGCGCATCCAGCTGGGCACGGTGTCCTCCGAATTCTACCTCGTCGTGCCGCAGAAGGCTCTGCTGAAGACCGTCGTGACGGTGCCGAAGTCGAAGAACCAGATGTCGCGCAACAAGAAGGAATGGGCCGAGCAGATCGCCGAACAGGTGCGCCGCTCGCAGGTCACGCTGCAGGCAAAGATCCGCCTTCAGACCCTGACGCTGAACACCATATCGCGGCTTGCGGCCGGCGACGTCATCCCGTTCCGCGACAAGGGCGACGTCATGGTGGATGTCAGCGCCAACGGCAAGGAGATGTACCGCTGCGAGTTCGGCCGGGCCGGGGAACACTATACCGTGCGGGTCAAGGACAATGTCAGCAGCGAAGACGAGATACTGAAACATTTGATGGGCTAAGCCACTCGGCCCGCCTTGGCGGCAAGGCAGGTTGGGGCAAGTTTCAACGGGAATAATCAATCCATGGCTACGAAGAAGACCCCTATTATCGAAGACGACGCGCTGGCGATGCCTGGCAGCGATACCGATTTCGACCAGGCGATCGACGACCTGCGCGGCGTGCTGAAGAGCGATGCCGAAGGAACGCTGCCGGATCTCGGTTCCGATTTCGGCGGCGGGATTGGTGACGACTTCGCCATGGGCGCTGGCAAGTCCGATCCGCTTTCGGCATTCGAGAGCGATTTCGGCGGCGGAGCGCTCGACACCCCGTCGGCCGATTTCGGCGGCGGCGACGCATTTGCCGGTAGCGCTTTCGGCGAGACGTCCTTCGGCGATACGTCCCTCGGCGACACATCCTTCGGCGCGATGCCGGGCACGTCTTCGGAGCCGGGCAGTGCGCTCACCGCCAATCTCGACCTGATCATGGACATTCCGATCGATGTGCAGATCGTCCTCGGTTCGAGCCGCATGCAGGTTTCCGGTCTGATGAATCTCGAGGAGGGCGCCATCATAGCGCTCGACAAGAAGATCGGCGAACCCGTCGAGATCATGGTGAACGGCCGGCGCATCGCGCGCGGCGAGATCACCGTGCTCGAGAACGACGATACGCGCTTCGGCGTCAAGCTGATCGAAGTGATGGGTAGCAAGATGTCCTGACCCACTCCCGGGGCCAGAGAGGAAAGACCATGATGGACTTTGACGATTTCGGCGGCCCCATGACGGGAAAACCGCTGTCCCAGGCAGACAAGGCGGCCGCGGTGCTGCTGGCCATGGGCAAGGGCGTGGCCGGGAAGCTGCTGAAATATTTCACCCAGGCTGAACTGCAGACGATCATCGCCTCAGCCCAGACGCTGCGGACCATTCCGCCGGACGAACTGCAAGACCTGGTCAACGAGTTCGAGGACCTGTTCACCGAAGGAACAGGCCTGATGGACAATGCCAAGGCTATCGAGAGCATTCTCGAAGAGGGCCTGACCCCGGAAGAGGTCGATGGCCTTCTCGGCCGCCGCACCGCGTTCCAGGCCTATGAATCCTCGATCTGGGACCGCCTGCAGGATGCCGATCCGGATTTCATCGCCAAGTTCCTGATGCGCGAGCATCCGCAGACGGTCGCCTACATCCTGTCGATGCTGCCATCGTCCTTCGGGGCCAAGGTGCTGCTGAAACTGCCGGAAAGCCGGCGCGCCGACATCATGAACCGAACCGTCAACCTGAAGGGTGTCAGCCCCAAGGCCGCCCAGATCATCGAGAACCGGGTCCACGACCTGATTGCCGAGATCGAGGCAGAGCGCAATTCGACGGGTTCGGCCAAGGTTGCCGAACTGATGAACGAGCTGGAGAAGCCAGACGTCGACACGCTGCTCAACTCGCTCGAGACGATCAGCAAGGCAGCGGTCGACAAGGTTCGCCCGAAGATCTTCCTGTTCGAGGATCTGCTGGCCATGCCGCAGCGCAGCCGCGTCATGCTGCTCAACGACATCTCCGGCGATATCCTGACGATGGCGCTGCGTGGCGCCTCGGCGGAAATCAAGGAATGCGTGCTCTCGGCCATCAGCCCGCGCTCGCGCCGCATGATCGAATCGGACCTGCAGACCGGAACCACCGGCATCAATCCGCGCGAAATCGCGATTGCCCGCCGTGCGGTGGCCCAGGAAGCCATCCGCCTCGCCAATGCCGGTCAGATCCAGCTCAAGGACACCGAAGGCGACCAGCAGGCCGCCTGAGGCCCGAGCGACTGTTGAAAACTGATGACTTGCAGCGCCCGCCGATTGTATGCCAATCGGCGGGCGTTTAGCGTCATGGGGAAATCGGCGGGATTTCCGACAGCCGGCCCCGGTGTCGGTCAGACGACCTGAACCGGCGGCGAGCGCCCGGGAGTGGACAGCGGTGCGGCCATTCCGTCCGCATTCCTGACAGACGAGGCAAAAGGCGTGTCCGAGGACAAAGACAGCAAAACAGAAGACCCGACCGAGAAGAAAATGCGCGACGCGGCGGAGAAGGGTAACACCCCGATGTCGCGCGAGGTGCCGATCTTCGCCGGGGCGCTCGCCTTTTATCTTTACCTCGTGTTCTTCCTGCCCTCCGGCGTCACGCGCATTGGCGAATCATTGCGCGACCTGTTCGAGCAGCCCGACCAGTGGCGAATCGACACATCGACCGATGTCGTCTCGCTGTTCACCCATCTCGCCTGGGAAGCAAGCGCTCTGCTCCTTCCCGCCGTGGCCCTCATCATGCTGTTCGGCGTCGCAGCGAGTGTCTTGCAGCACATGCCGAGCTTCGTGCTCGAGCGCATAAGGCCGCAAGCCTCGCGGGTCTCGCTGGCCAAGGGCTGGGAGCGGCTGTTCAGCGCCAACGGCCTGGTCGAGTTCGGCAAGTCGCTGTTCAAGATCGTCATCGTCTCGACGATCATGGTCTTCGCCCTGAAATCGGAATATTTCGGCACGCTGGACGCGATGTTCTCCGACCCGCAGGTGATCTTCGTCAAGTTCGCCGCGATCCTGAAAAAGATCATGATCGTCATCCTGCTGGCCACCTTCGTTCTCGCGGTGGTCGACTTCTTCTGGACGCGGCATCACTGGTACAGCCAGTTGCGCATGACCAAGCAGGAGATCAAGGACGAACACAAGCAGTCCCAGGGCGACCCGATCATCAAGGCCCGCCAGCGCTCGATCGCCCGCGACCGCGCCCGCCGCCGGATGATCGCAAACGTGCCGCGCGCCACGCTGGTCATCACCAACCCGACCCATTACGCGGTGGCACTGCGCTATGTGCGCGAGGAAAACGAGGCGCCAGTGGTGATCGCCAAGGGCCAGGACCTGGTGGCACTGAAGATTCGCGAACTCGCCCGCGAAAACAATATCCCCATTTTTGAGGACCCGCCGCTCGCCCGCTCCATGTTTGCGCAAGTCTCGGTGGATAGTGTCATCCCGTCGATATTTTACAAAGCCGTCGCGGAACTCGTCCATCGGGTTTACGCCGCGAAGGCGCAGAAGAGACGGGTGCGCTAACTGCGATGAAAAAATGCCCCTACACCACCCAGCGTGAACGCATCGTGGCCGAAGCGATCAGCCCCGTGGCCACCGAATTGCGGCTGCTCGATGCGGCGGATCTGATTTCCCTTCTGCGCTTCGAGCTCTACGGGAACATCGCGGATCTCGTCTCTTCGGCGGCCGAGCTCTACTTCCACCCGGGAACCGTCAATTTCGGCGCAGGCGGCGAATATCGCCTCGAATGGGGCGGTGTTCCGGAGGTCGTTCTCGACCTCGAGATCAAGCCGAGGGATGTGACGATCTATGCCCAGCTCAAGCTCACCGACGAGCATGCCGGGATCGAGATCAACCACATCGCCTTCCAGCAGCCGTCGGGCGACCCCGACGAGAATACCCGCATGTTGGAACGCCGGCTCAGTGAGGCGCGCTTCGTCAAGTCGCGATTCGACGAGCTTTACTCCTGAATCGGTGGCTGCGCCCAAAGCGCTTGCGGTTTAAGCTGGACGCGGCGACGCCCTATCGGAAAATGATCAGATGATGTAGCCGAGGCGGATCGCCTTGGCGATCGCCTGGATGCGGTTGACCGAATCGAGCTTCAGCGTGGCTGATCCGAGATAGGAATTCACCGTGTGCACCGAAAGCTTGAGATGGACGGCGATTTCATCGCTGATCCGCCCGTCGCCCGCCAACTGCAGGCAGGCGATCTCGCGCTCGCTCAGCGCTTCCGTCGGCATTGCCCGGCGCTCGTCGAGCTGCAGGATTTCCGTCATGATCTTGCAGCAGCGGCCATGCACATCGAGGATCACCTCGCCGGGCAGGTCGACCGAACCGGTTGTCGGAAACATCACATAACCGTTGCCGACGGCCCCCAGACGCACCGGAAAGGCAATGCCCGAATAGGCCAGCACGCGCGGCTTGAGCTGCACGACGAAGGGCACGAAGTCGGAGGCCTCGGCGAACCCGTCGCTTTCCTCGGCGCTCCACAGGACCGGCAGCAGCGATGTCTCGATGTGCCCCAGCAAGGTCTCCCCATAGGCGGCGATGAAGGGTTCGCTGCCCATCCCGTGGGCCGCCGGCCAGTTCTCGTATTCCGCCACCAGTCGGCGCTTCGAAAGCATGCCGGAACCGGTCACGCGCAGCACGGCAAATCCACGCGCATGCAGGGCGCGCTGTAGCGAGACAAGCTTGGGGAAGATGTCCGAGCGGGACGTCACCTGACGGGAGGTCGAGGCCTTGAGGTCCTCCCGTACGGTTTCGAACGGCCCTTCCGGATATGCCATGCCTGCGCTTTCCTTCTTGCTAAACGAGATTGTTGCGGACCGCATAGGCGATCGCTTCGGAGCGCGTCTTCGTCGCCGTCTTGCGCATGACGCTGGTGATGTAGTTGTTGATGGTGTTCTTCGAAATGCCGAGGATGGTGGCGATCTCGTCGCTGGTCTTGCCCTCGGCGATCCAGAACAGGCATTCCAGTTCCCGTTCGGTCAGCTCGAAATCGCGATCGCTCTTCTGCGCCTTGCGGGTCGACAGGCTGACGCAATAGCCGGCGAGCAGTCCGACCTCGCGCAGCAGTTCCGGCGACAGGACGAAATTCTCCTCGAACAGCAGCATCAGGGCGAAGCGGGTGCGGCCGACGCTTACGGTCAGCGAGACGTATTGCCGGCTGATGCCCGGCGGCACGCCGGCGTCGTCAGGGAGCAGGTCGAACTTCGGCTGCACCACGGAGAGACACTTCTCGAGCTCGGTCGAACGCGAATAGTTGGCGGTGATTTCGCTCTCCAGCCGGCGCACCAGATCGAAGGGCCAGTTGGACGAGACGACAAAGTCCAGGCCGTGCTCCTGGACCAGGTCGTAGCGCGCCAGGAAATAATGCGAGGCCCCCACATATTCGCTGAGCACCGCAAGGCTTGCGCTCATGTGCTCGGCCTGGGAAGCGATCGCGAGCTTGCGGATCAACTGGTCCCGTGACGAAAGCCGCGGCGCGGGATCGGCCACCGACGCAGGCGCCCTTCCACTCGCGGCCGTTGCATCGGCTAGCTCCGCATTCATTCTGTTGCCCCCTCAAGGACGAAACTCTGATCGCGATGGTATCGCGCCAATCATCCGGGATACCGCCCTGCCCCGAATGCCGCTTCGCTCGTTCTTGTCAGCTAACGAATCATAGCCATCCTAGAAGATAAAGAGCCAAAGATCACAGTCTCGAATCGATATGTCCCCAACTTGCCGATTTTGGCGCATTCATGGCAAGGGTGCCACGAAGACCTGTCGCGGGGGACGGCTTACCTGCCGTGCCAGGCCGGACAGGCGGCGGACCGCGCAAACGAAAACCGCGCCGGGCTTGCCGACGCGGTCGTGTTGATAATCGGAATTTCGTCAGGCCGCCTTGTCGATGGCCCATTTGCGCAGGATCTTGGCGGCACGCTCTTCCGAGATCTCCACCATGCGCGACAGGCGGCGCTCCGGCCCTTCCTTGACCCGGCGGTTGAAGCCGCCGTTGGCATCGTCGCCCATGGTCAGGAGGTCGTCGGTGCTGTCGAAGCCGAAGTCGGCGCCGAAGCCCTCCATCAGCGAGCCGCCTGCGGGGCCAGCGAGCGCCGGCGAGAAGTCCGGCAGTTCCAGACCGGCGGCCTCTTCCACGCCGCCGGCGATGGCGGCAGATCCGCCACCGGCAGCGCGAACCATCGGACGGATGCCCATCCAGACGATCAGGAAGGCGACGGCGACGAAGGCGAGCGAGTTGATGATGCCGCCGAGATTGCGGTTCAGGGTTTCCATCAGGCCCGGGCCGGAGGCGGATTCCTGAAGCAGCTGGTTCTCGAGGAAGTCCATGGCCGTCAGAGTGACGAGGTCACCGCGCTCAGTGTCGAGACCGGCCGCGGTGGTGACGATCTTCTGCATCTCGGCCAGATAGGCATCGATCTTGGCCTGGTCGACCGGCTCGCCGACCATGGTGGCAATGCGGCCCTTGTTGACGACGACGGCAACCGAGATCTTCTCGACGGTGTAGCTGTTCTTCACAGTCGCGACCGTCTTGCTGTTGATCTCGTAATTGGTCTGCTCTTCCTTCTTGTCCTGCTCGTCGGACGACTGCGGTCCGGCGGTGGCACCCTCGACATCGCCCTGCGGAATGTTCTGCTCGACGGTCGCGGCATTGTCGGCCTGCTTGCTCTGCGAGCGCAGGTTTTCCTTGGTGACGCGAACCGAACGCTCGACCCGCGATTCCGGATCGTAGATCGTTTCCTGGATCTGCTGTGTGTCGGTGTTGAGCTGGGCCGTGACCGACGAACGGAAATTGTCCATGCCGAGGAAAGGCGCGAGTGCCTTGTCGATGTTGGATTCGATCTCCTGCTGCACCGACTGCACCACGCCCAGCGAACGGTTCGCAGCGCCGCCGCTCTCGTCGCCGGAGGCCAGGAGCTGGCCGGTCGAATCGAGAATGGTGACATCCTCTACGTCGAGGCCGGGAACCGAGGAGGCGACCAGGTGGCGGATCGACGCGGCCGACTTGCGGCCAGTCTCGGTCGAGGCGCGCACCATGACGGAGGCCGTCGGCTTCTGGTCGCCGCGGCGGAAGTTGCCGACATCGGGCATGACGATATGGACGCGCGCCGCGGCGATGCCGCTGATCTGCTGGATGGTACGGGCGACTTCCCCTTCAAGGGCGCGGACCCTCGTCACTTCCTGCATGAAGGAGGTGAGGCCGAGCGAACCGACATTGTCGAACAGTTCGTAGCCGGCATTGGCGCTGTTGGGCAGCCCGCGTTCGGCAAGAAGCAGGCGCGCCTTGCCGGTCATGCCGACCGGCACCTGGAGGCTTTTGCCGTCGGCTCCGACTTCGAAATCGATGCCGGCCTCGGCAAGGGCGATGCTGACCTGATTGAGATCCGAGGTTTCGAGTCCGACATAGAGGGATTCGTAGGCCGGCTTGTTGACGAATATCGCAGCCGCGATGATGAGAGCGAAAGAAACGACGCCGACACCGGCCATTGCCAGGAGCCGGGCCTGCCCCAGCGACGCCAAGTTCTTAAAGACTTGAAGCAATTGATTTAACAGATTCATTCTGTCTCGCACCATCACAAGAAGGGTCTTGGGGCTTTTGCCCTTGGCGCGACACTAGAAATCGAAACTTGTGCGAGCGTTTCGTGGCGGGAGAATTGCCGGCTTCATTGCGGCAATTCGTCCCGACCCGCTCCGATACCCCCTACAAGAGGCGGCCTTGATCAGAAGAAGTCGAAATCCCCTGCAGCCTTGCTGAGCGGCTGCGAATGACCGTGACGCAGGCCGGCGCCCAGAGCCTTCTGCATCTCGGCGAGCTTGACCAGGCTCAGCGCCGTGCTCATGTCGACCATCCAGTCCGAGGGGATCGAACCGGTGATCGTGTCAATGAATTCGGCCAGGCCGCGGGTCTTCTGGACCGCAAGGTCGATGCCCTGCAGCACCTTGATGCTGTCCGGATGCTCCAGCACCTTGGAGCCGCCGAGCTCCAGGAGCTGCGGCTCGATACGCTCGATCAGGTAGGCGACATCGTGCAGTTCCGACACGACGCGCATCATGATTTCCGGCAATGCCTCTTCCACGTCGGCCGTCCCCAGTTTGTTTTCGTTTGGCATCCGGATTCCAGTTTTTAAAAGAATTCGATTGAGCTCTCGACGGGCTTCGAGACAGGAACGGGACGCTGCTCCAGCGCCACGGTCTTCTGGGTCTCGGCCCCCGTCAGCGGATACTGCCTTGCCCGGCCGCTGACCGGCCAGAATTCCAGTTTGCGACCGTGCTCTCCGCCCGTAGAGGAGCCGACCACCTTGATGCCTTCGTCACGCAGGAACTGCATGGCAAAGGCCGCATTCTGCTCGCCGACATTGGAAAACGTAGCGATCGTCTTGGCGCCGCCGAACACCTTGGCCTCCAGCCGGTCGCGGCGTGCGCCCTGCTTCAGCAGACCATTGATCAGCAGTTCCATCAGATGGACGCCGTAGCGGGTTGCATCCCCGCCTCCGGAGCCGGGATTGGCCGAACCGGGCAGCAGGAAGTGATTCATCCCGCCGACACCCGTCACCGGATCCCGCAAACAGGCAGCCACGCACGAACCCAGGATGGTGGACAAGACAACGTGAGGATCGTTGACGACCTTGAACTCCCCCTGGATGATATGGACGCGCCTAGCTGCACTGTCGTCTATCATTTCAGCGCTCCGAATACCGCCTCGATGGCAGCCTTCATCTTTTCGATCGTGAAGGGCTTGGCGAGAACGTTGTTCGCGCCGAGCTGGGCGGCCTTCTGCACCAGCGCACGGTCGCCCTGGGCCGTCAGGATGATGAAGGCCGCCTTCTTGGTGTTCGGATTGGTGCGAACATGCTGGAGGAAGACCAGGCCGTCCATCTTCGGCATGTTGAAGTCGGAGATGACCAGATGATGGGGCTGCTGCTCCATGATCTTCATACCCTGCTCCCCGTCGCCGGCGGCAGTGATCTGCTTGAAGCCGAGCTGGGTCAGGGCGTCGCTCAGAAGCAGACGACTGGTGACCTGATCGTCGACGATCAGAACTTTGATTTTTTCGGCAAGAGACATTTATTCGATACCTTCTTTTCGGGCGGCAGTAAGTTTGAGGATTTCCTCGCCAATGGAACCAAGCGGCCATTGCTGTTCGACGGCGCCTAATTCATGGGCGACGCGGGGCATCCCATAGACAACGCAGGTCTTCTCGTTCTGTCCGATGGTGCGCGCACCGGCGTGGCGCATCTTCAGCAGTCCGGAAGCCCCGTCGCGGCCCATGCCGGTCAGGATGACCCCCACAGCATTTCGTCCCGCCAGTTCCGCAACGGAATCGAACAGCACGTCCACCGAAGGACGGTGCCCGTTCACCGGCGGTCGATCGACCAGCCGGCAGCTCGGTGCGTGGGCATTGACCACCTGCAGATGGCGGTCGCCGCCCGGGGCGAGATAGATCTTGCCGATTTCAAGTCTGGCTCCATCGGTCGCCTCCTCCACGACCGGGGCGCAGAGACGATTAAGCCGTTCTGCGAAACTTTTGGTAAACGTCGGCGGCATGTGCTGCGTAATCACCGTCGGCGGGCAATTGCGCGGAAACTTCTGCAGGACGGTAATCAGCGCCTCGACGCCGCCGGTGGACGAACCAATGGCGACGATCTTGCGGCCGACCCGGAAATCGTTGGCCGGAGTATTCGCCGGCGGGGCAGCCTTCGGCGCTGTCTGATAGCGATGCTGCGAGCGCGCCGCGGCCTTGACCTTCTCCGCCAGATCGCCGAACGGCCGGGCATCGCCCGGCGCCGGCTTCCCGACGCAGTCGAAGGCGCCGATCTCCAGCGCGGCAAGGGTCGCCTCGGCGCCGCGATGGGTCATGGTCGAGACCATGATGACCGGCATGGGCCGCAACTTCATGATCTTGTCGAGGAATTCCAGCCCGTTCATGTTCGGCATCTCGATGTCGAGGGTGACGACATCGGGATTGAGCTGCTTGATGGCGGCACGCGCCTCCATCGCATCGCCGGCCTGGCCGACGACGCTGACTTCGGGATCGGAATTGAGCACCGCCGAGATGAGCCCGCGCATGGTCGGGCTGTCATCGACGACGAGGACGCGGGCGGGACCGCTCATGTGCGCCCTCCCGTGTACTTGCCGGTATAGCGATAAGTCGTGATGCCGATATTGTCGAAATGGTTCTTCGCGTCGCCGGAGACGCGTTCGGAATGGCCGATATAGAGGTGGCCGCCATCCGGCAACAGGCCGGCGAAACGCGACCAGATGCGCTGCTGCGTCGGCTCGTCGAAATAGATCACGACGTTGCGGCAGAAGATCACGTCGAAATTGCCCTTGAACGGCCATTGCGACATCAGGTTGAGCTCGTTGAAGGTGATCAGCTTCTTGACGCGGTCATCGACCTGGAACTTGCGACGTCCATTGACGTCGACTTCCCTGAACCACTGCTTGCGCATGGCCGGGCTGACGGTCTCGAGCGCGGTCTCGTCGTAGCAACCGGCCCGGGCGAGCGCGAGGATCTTCGGATCGATGTCGGTCGCAAGAATCTTGAAGTCGTAGTCGGCGACGTTCGGCATCAGCGACAGGACGGTGAGCGCGATCGAATAGGGTTCCTGACCGTCGGAACAGGCCGCCGACCAGATGCGCACGCGACCGCCGCTCTTGGCGCGATTGAGGAGCCCCGGCAGGACATCGGACTTGAGGTGGTCGAAATGGTGATTCTCGCGGAAGAACCGGGTGAAGTTGGTCGTCAGATGCGACAGCATTTCGCGCCGCTCCTGGGCCCCTTCCGGCGAGGCAACCAGGCTGCAATAGGCGCGGAAACCCGAAAGCCCCAGATTGCGGATATGCTTCGACAGCCGCGAATAGACCAGCGACGCCTTGGATTCGTTCAAGGAAATGCCGGCATCCGAATAGATCATCGCGGCGATCTCATTGAGGTCGCGGCGGGTCAGCGGATATTCGCCGCTGGCCAGGACCTCATCATCCGATTGGCGGGAAGAGGTATTGATGGCAAGCGTCATGCGGCCTCGCTTTCAGCGTCGGGGAAGAGAGCACCAAGCTCGATGAGACAGATCATCCGCTTGTCGATCGCGAGAATGCCGCGGGCATATTGTTTCTCGAGGTCGGAGGAAATCTCCGGCGTCGGCTGTATGTTGTCGTCGCTGACGGTCAGGATGTCGGACACGGCTTCGACCAGCAGGCCCACCACCTTCGCCCCGACCTGGGCGACGATGATGACATGGCGTGCTTCCGGCTCGACCGGCTTCATGCCGAGCCGGATCGAGAGGTTGATGATCGGCAGCACTGCGCCGCGCAGGTTGATGACGCCCAGGACGTAGGACGGCGAATGCGGCAACGGGGTCGCGGGTGTCCATCCGCGGATCTCGCGCACCGACATGATGTTCACGCAAAACTCCTGATCGCCGATACGAAAGGCGATGAGTTCGCGCCCACCTTCAACCAAGTTTTTCACCGCATACGACATCATACTAACCTGCGACAGCTAAGGACATTTCCTGTTTGAGCGACTGACCGCGCGAGGCAGCGACGACCGCATCGACGTCGAGGATGAGCGCGACGCGGCCATCTCCGAGGATCGTTGCCGCGGCGATACCCGGCACATGGGTGTAGTTTGCCTCAAGACTCTTAATAACGACCTGACGCTGACCCTGGATGGCATCGACCATCAGGGCACGCTGGCCGCCGCCTTCGGATTCGACCAGAAGGGCGACGCCCTCGATCGGGTTGGCCTGGATGTTGCGGAAGTTGAGGATCCGGCCGACGTCGACCAGCGGGCAGAACGAATTGCGGATCGAGATGAGACGCTGGTTGGAACCGAAGGAATGGATGTTCTGGGCTTCCGGCTGCAGGGTCTCGACGATCGCGGTGAGCGGGACGACGAGCGTCTGGCCGGCAACCGTGACCACCATGCCGTCGAGAACGGCGAGCGTCAGCGGCAGGCTCATGGTGAAGGTCGAGCCGTGGCCCGGACGCGAGGTGATCGAGATACGACCGCCAAGCGCCTGGATCGAACGCTTGACCACGTCCATGCCGACGCCGCGGCCGGAGATGTCGGAGATCTTGTCGGCCGTCGAGAAGCCGGGCGCGAAGATCAGGTTGTCGATCTCTTCATCCGTCAGGTTGGCATCGGCGGCGATCAGCTCGTTGTCGATTGCCTTCTGCTTGACACGCTCCCGGTTGATGCCGGCACCATCGTCGACCAGTTCGATGACGATGCGGCCGGAGCGATGCTTCGCCGTCAGCTTGATCGTGCCTTCCGGATCCTTGCCGGCAGCGGCGCGCTTTTCCGGGCTCTCGATGCCGTGGTCGACGGCGTTGCGGATCATGTGGGTCAGAGGTTCGGCCAGCTTGTCGATGACCGTCTTGTCGACTTCGGTGTTTTCACCTTCGGTGACGAGGCGGATCGACTTGCCGACCATGTCGGCCACTTCGCGAACGATGCGCGACATGCGCTGGAAGACCGGCTTCACCGGCTGCGCGCGGATGGCCATGACCGAGTCCTGGATCTCGCGGGTAAGCTGCTGCAGCTCCTCGAGGCCCATGTTGACCGCGGACGTGCCGGTCGCATCGTTCTCGATGACGCTCTGCGACAGCATGGCCTGGTTGATGACGAGTTCGCCGACGAGGTTGATCAGGCGGTCCACGCGATCGAGATCGACGCGAATGGTCTGGCCGGCGGCGGCGTTGTTCTGGGCGGCGGCCGCTGCGGCGGCTGCGGCGGCGGGCGTTTCCTTCTTCTCGTGCTTGGCGGCGCCGGCAGCGAGCTTGACCACGTTGCTGGCGGTCTCGGCTGCGGCAACGGCCTGGTCGACGGCGGTGCCTTCGCTGGCGCCGTCGAGGATCGACAGATCGAAGGGAACCGGAACCATCGGCGGCTCTTCGCCGGCCGGCGCCACATCGGCCTCGGAGCGCAGCTTGATGTCGAGATCGCAATCCCACTCGGCGAATTCGAAGACGGAGCGGATGCCCTCCTCGCCCTTGTCGGTGGTAATCTGGAGCTTCCACGAAAAATAGGAGGCCTCCGGATCGATGTCGTCGAGCGAAGGCAGGCTGTCCATGTCGCAATGGACGCTGAGTTCGCCGATGCGCGACAGGTCGCGCAACAGAAGAGCGGTCTCGTTGCCCTTGGCGTAGAGCTCGCGGCGCGGCTTGAAGGAAACGTCGAAGGTCGGCGTAGCGCTCTCCGGCTCACCGCCAAAATCGTCGTCGAAGGAGAACGGGATCGGCTGGAATCCGCTGTCGTCGCTCGGCGCGGGTGCGGCAACCGGCACGGCGGCCTTGGCGGCCGGCGCTGCTACCGGGGCAGGCGCTGCGGCCGCGTGCGGGACCTCGCCATTCGCCAGCGCCTCGAGTTCCTTCACCAGTCCGCTCGAGCGGGACGGATCCACACTTCCACCATCGCGGGAGGCGGTCACCAGGTCGGCGAGTACGTCGGCCGACTTGAGCATGACCTTCATCACCTCGGGGCCAGGCTCCAGCTTGTTGGAACGAACGCAATCGAGAGTGGTCTCGAAGACATGCGCGAAGGCCACAAGGTCATCCAGACCGAAGGCACCGGCGCCGCCCTTGATAGAGTGCACGGCGCGGAACACGGCATTGACCGTTTCCGGGTCGCGATCCCCATCATTCATTTTGAGAAGACCGGATTCCAGTTCAGCGAGCTGCTCCTCGCATTCCTGGAAGAAGATCTCTTTGATTTCGTTCATATCCATAGGAGAAAATCCTGGGCTTTAAGCGGTTACACGCTCGATGGCATCGATCAGTTTGGTGGGATCGAAAGGCTTGACAATCCACCCGGTCGCACCGGCCTGGCGGGCGCGGTTCTTCTTCTCCGCGTCGCTTTCCGTCGTCAGGACGAGGATCGGAACGGCACGGTATTTCTCGTTGCGCCGGACACCTTCGATGAAGCCGAAGCCGTCGAGGCGCGGCATGTTGATGTCGGTGACGATGACGTCCGGATTGCATTCCTCGAGGACTTCCAGCCCCTCGATGCCGTCCTCGGCCTGGATGGTCTCGAAGCCCGCATTGTTGAGCGTGACCAGGAGCATGTTCCGGATGGTCCTGGAATCATCCACGGTAAGCACTTTTTTCTTCATTGCCGGATCTCCTTGGCGAGCAGATGATCTACGTTCACGCCTATCAGTTGAAGTGTCTTGAGAAAGGCATCGGAGGCCTTGACGTAGGTGAAGGGCTTCTTGTCCGCTTCCCAGGCCTTGGCCCCTGCCACCAGGATCTGCGCGCATTGCGCGCCGACGCGCTCGACACCCGAAGCATCGATCGCCACCGCGCCGCCGCGCAGGGACATGAGGTTGGCCTTCAGGTTGGAGGCCTCGTTCAGGTCGAGCACAGTGGACAGTTTCAAGCTCTTCTGTTCGCCTTTCTTAGCTGCCATCAGTTCTTTCCTTGTCTGGAGGGCCTTGCACAATCCGACCGTTCCGTTCGTCCCGCGGACTTGTCATCCGTTGTTCCGAAGGTCGCATTGCCCGCCCCGATCCATCCTGTGTATCTGAAGTTGGTAAACAATCCCCTCAACCTCCCGCTCAGCCGCCAAGTCCGGCAATGCGAGCCGGAAAGCCGAAACCGTCGTCGAAGTCCGCGCCTTCCGGCTCGCCCGAGAAGATCGCGGCTGGCGGCGTCGCCTGGCGCTGCTCGGTCGCTCCAACCCGGCCTTCCGGCTTCGCCGGCTCGCCACCGCGCGCCTGACGTTCGAAATGGAATTCCCTGACAGTGTGTCCCAGCTCGAGGATCACCCTGTGGAGGTCGTCGGAACCGCTGCTCGATCGACGGGCGAAATCGGCGCTCTCGGCAATCTCGCCGCCAAGGCCGGAGACGAGGCCGGAGATCGATGCGAGTTCGCCGGCCTGGGCGCCCGTCGCCTGGGCAATGTCGGAGACCATCGCACTGATGCCGCCGACCTGCTCGACAATGTCGCCGATCGCCTTCTGGGTGCGCCCGACGATATCGACGCCGCTGTCGACCTGCGACTTGGTGGTGGCCACCAGCGCCTTGATCTCGCGCGCGGCCTCGGCCGAACGCTGGGCAAGCGCGCGAACTTCCTGGGCGACGACGGCAAATCCGCGACCGCTGTCGCCGGCGCGCGCCGCCTCGATGCCGGCATTGAGCGCCAGCAGATTGGTCTGGAAGGCAATCTCGTCGATCGCGCCGATGATCTGGCCGATCTGCTCGGCCGAGGCTTCGATGTCGGACATGGCGGTGATCGCCTGACCGGCGACCGTGCCGCTCGCTTCGACCGCCTTCTGCGTGACCGAGACCTGTTCTTCCGCCGCCCGCGTCCTCGACGCGCTGTCGCGAACCCCAGCGGCCACGGTTTCGAGAGACGAGGTCGCTTCGCCGAGGCGGACGGCCTGATTCTCGGCCCGGGCAGCATATTCGTTCGCCGCGGTCGAAACGGCCTGCGTTCCCGTCCCGGCGATCGCGATCCTCTCCTCGGAGGCGAGAAGTGCCGATTGCATCTGGTCGATCGCGCCGTTGAGCGTGTCGGCCAGCTCGGCATGGTGTGCGGGCACGTCGCCCGAAATGCGAACCGTGAGGTCGCGCGCGGCCAGCGAACGGAAGACCGGGCCGAATATCTCTTCGACCTCCAGCCGGTCGCGCTCGCGCTGGGCGGCGAGGTCGCGACTGTGCTTCACCCGCAATTCGTTGAAGCGCAGGGATACGGCGATCTCCACATCGACCATCACCAGCCGGACGATCGCGCCGACGAGGTCGATGATCTCGCGCTGCCGCTTGCGGTTGCCGGGCAGGAGGCCACGGCCGGCGAGATCGGCGATCACCGCCTGCAGGAGGTGTTCCATGACCACGGCGTGGCCGGCGATATGCCAGCGCGGATCGAGCCCCATGCGGCTTTCGGCATCGGAGAGGACCTTGACGCGTTCGGCATAGAGCGCATCGAAACGGGCGTCCGTCAGCACATCCCAATGGGAGGAAAGCAGGTCGTGCAGCCGGTCGAACTGCCGCTCGCTGGAAAAGTTGCGGGCGGCATCGGGGAAGGATTGCAACCGCTGGAAGACGTCGCGAAGACCGGTCTTGAGGTTCGGCTCGAGCACATGGCGATACTGGCGCAGCAGATCACAATCGGCGTCGCCAAGGCCGGCAAAGCGCAGCCGCTCGCGCAGGCTTCCCGCCTGTGCGCCTGCCGTCCGTTCTGCCGGCGAAAACTGCCCCACTGCCAATCCCCGCATGCGACCGCTTCCTCACGGAAGGCCGCCCGAATTCAACTTTCCTGGTCGATCGACGGGATTGCGGACTTGGAGCCTGTCATGAGCGAGCTCGCCCCTGTCCGCACGCACCGAAGACTGTTCCTGGAACCGCTTCAATGAAATCTTCATACCGGACCAAAACCGGTACGACGGGACGGCGTCATGCCCGACGGTAACCTGCCTTCGGCAGATCCCACTCCGACGTATGCTTCAATCTTTATGGTTAATTTCTTGCGCGAAGGTTAATAAAACTTCAATCACATGCTTAGTCTTCGGAAAGACAAGGGAAAATCGCTGGCGCCGGGTTGCGAAGCCTGGCCGGCACCCGCTCAGGTGTGCAATCTCACCGCTTTGGCGGCTGGCCGGCCGAGAACACCGGCAGGCGGACCACGAAGCGCGCGCCTCCGCGCGGCGCCGAGGCGACCACGATACTGCCGCCCTGGGCCTCGACGAGATTGCGTACGACCGCCAGGCCGAGCCCCGCACCGCCGGTCTTGCGGGACCGCGAGGCATCGAGCCGAACGAAGGGCTCGAACAGGAGTTCGCGATCCGCCGTAGGAATGCCCGGCCCCTCGTCATCGACGGTCAGGACGATCCAGTGATCCTCGACGTCGAGCAGGACATGGGCGACGCGCCCATATTTGATCGCGTTGCCGACCAGATTGGAGACGATCCGGCGCAAGGCCAGTCGGTCGCCGATCATGAGAGCCGTCGCCGCCGACGGCCTTATCGACAGCATTCGACTTTCCGCCGGAATTGCGCCCTCCAGGACCTCGGCCTCGACGATCGGGGCGATTTCCAGCAGTTCCTCGTCGAGCGAACCGACGCCGGCCCGTCCGGCCAGAAGCGCATTGTCGAGCAGTTGTATCATGTCGCCGATGTCGGCGATGGCGCGATCACGCTCCGCCTCGTCGGGGATCTGCTCGACCCGCAACCGAAGGCGTGTCGCGAAGGTGCGCACGTCGTGCTGGACGCCACCGATCAGCGCGAGCCGCGCCGCGATCATCGCATGCAGCCGGGTCTGCAGCCGCGCAAAAGCCTGGATCAGCGTGCGCGTTTCCGGTGCGCCGAACCGGACCTCGGGCACCGGCACGGGTGCTGCAGCCGGATCCATCTCATCGACTGCGGCGGCCAGGCGACGCAGCGGACGCAGTTCGCGGTGCAGGACAAGCAAGGCGATCAGCGCGAACAGCGTGCCGAGAAGCCCGGCGCCGAGCCCGACGGGCAAACCGAACCAGGAGACGAGAAACGGGGTGCGCGTTTGCAGGATGAGAACGTTCGCACCGTCGAGCGCCACGGCCAATTCGATCGGATTGCCGTCTCCCCCGAACAGGCGCGGCAGTTGCGACCGCTCGCCATTGCGCGCGAGCATGGTCACGGCCAGCAGGCTTTCGCCGAGGACCTGCCGATAAGGCGCGAAGCGCTCCTGCGACATTACGTCGACGTCGAGGCCGGCATTCGATGCGGCAAGATCCTCGGCCAGCCGCAATTCGAGGATGGTCGAACTGAAAGCCTTGATCAGTCTCGGTCGCCGATCCGGATCGGTCCCGCGGAAAATGTCGACGATCGCCGCCACCTGTTCCGGTGCAGGTAGGGATGCCGCGCTGCGCAGGCCATTCGCCAGATAATAGGACGCCAGCAACGCGACCCAGATCACCAGGATCGCAGTGCCGATGATAGCGACGAGACGTGCGTAAAGGCTGAGCTTGAGCATCACGGCACCTGCCGGACCATGGCGGTCAGCAGGTAGCCGTTGTTGCGAACCGTCGTGATGAGGCCCGTGCCGGGGCTTGCGGCATCCAGCTTCTTGCGAAGGCGAGAGACGAGAATGTCGACGGTCCGGTCGAAGGGATCGGACAGGCGTCCATGGGTCCAGTCGAGGATCTGGTCGCGCGACAGGACTCTACGGGGGCGCGTCACGAAACAGGCCAGCAGGTCGAACTCGCTGCTGGTGAGCGGCACTGGTGTCACATCATCGATGGTCACCAGGCGCGCGTCGAGATCGACGACGAAGCGGTCGAAGGCATAGCGGCGGGCTGCGGCGGTGCGCGGTCTCTGGCTGGCGCGGCGCAGAAGCGCGCGGATCCTGGCCAGGAGCTCCCGCGTGCCGAATGGCTTGACGAGATAGTCGTCGGCACCGAGTTCGAGGCCGACGACCCGATCGGTCTCGTCACCCTTGGCGGTCAGCATCAGGATGGGCGTATCCTGGTCGGCACGGATGCGGCGGCAGAGGCTGAGCCCGTCCTCGCCCGGCATCATGAGATCGAGGATAAACAGGTCGACCGGTGTCCGGCGCAGGACCACATCGAGTTCGGCGCCGTCCTCGGCCTGTTCGACGCGATAGCCCTCGCGGCGCAACAGATCGGCCACGAGCCGGCGGATGTCGGCGTCGTCGTCGACGATCAGGATGGTCTGCGGCTGGCTGATCGGGTGGCTCGTCATCGGCACAGAATGAGGGGAAGACCGTTACCGATCAAGACGTTCGAGGCCCCTGTTACAAATTGCAACATCGGGACAATGCTTCGCTACGAAGCGACACCCGGTCGAAAGGCGCTTCCTACATTCCAATGCCAATCTCGGATCGTCAGCACTTGCCGAGCCTCCGCACCGCGACGGGCCGAATGGTGGGACAACTGATCGTGAAGGCGATATCCGCTGGTGCCCCCCCACCCGCCTTCATGATGCCCGGCGGCGGGTCTCTCTCCACTGCATCCGCCGCCGGGTCTACCGACATGCAAGCCTTCAGCAACGCCAACCTCAAGGAACCAAACCATGCCCCAGCTTCTTTCCCGCCGCCTGCCGGTCTTCGCAGCGCTCGCCGCCAGCTTGGCCGTCTTAGCCCTTCCGGCGCACGCCCAATCCCAGACTTCGCCCGAGATGCGCGCCAAGGCCTACAAGGTGATCCGCACCTGCAAAGCCGACATCCAGCAGTTCTGCAAGGGCATCGAGTATGGCGGAGGCCGGGTCGCCCAGTGCCTGCAGGCAAATGCAGCCTCCGTAAAGCCGGAGTGCCGGGCGGCGCTCGACGAAGCCATGACGCCTTGAGCCGCTCGAACGTCCGAACGCGTGCCTTGTCGCCGCACCGAGCGGAACAAAGCCATGCCTTTCCCGTTTCTCCGGCATTCAAGGAGATGGATCTTTGGCAGCGCGGGCAATCTGGAGAGGCGATCTCGTCATAGGCGAACTCAATTGCCCGGTGGCGCTCTATTCGGCCGTCACCGCGCAGGAACGCGTTTCCTTTCACATCGTCAACCGTGATACCGGCCACCGGGTGCGGCGCGAATATGTCGATGCCGACACGGGCCGCGGCGTCGACAATGACGATCTGGTCAAGGGCTACGAGACCAGCGAGGGCCAGTCGATCCTCCTCTCACCCGAGGAGATCCGCGACGCTGTGCCGGAGGCCGACAAGACCCTCGACATGATGCGCTTCATCCCCTGCGACGAGGTCGACACGGTGTTCTTCGAACGCCCCTATTTTCTTGCTCCGGGAAATCGCCAGGCACTCGAGGTCTATGATCTCGTTCGCGAGGCGATGGAGGCGAAGGGTGTGGCGGCGCTGGTGGAGACCGTCCTGTTCCGCCGTGTGCGATCGCTGTTGATCCGCCCGCACGGCAAGGGCATGATCGCCACGACGCTGAACTTCGATTATGAGGTCCGCTCCGCCAAGGAGATCCTGGGAGACATTCCCGCAGTCAAGATCGAAGGCGAAATGCTCGACCTGGCGCGCCATATCATCGAGACCAAGACGGGAGAGTTCGATCCCGCCGATTTCGAGGATCACTACGAGGAGGCCGTGATCGAACTGGTCAAGGCGAAGATCGCCGGCCGCAAACCCAAGCGGCTTCCAAAGCGCAAGGCATCCAACGTCACCGATCTCATGGCGGCGCTACGCAAGAGCGCGGGCCTGGGCGAAGACCGCAAGGCGGCGGCCAAGCCGGTGAAAAAGACGACCGCTAGGCGGTCGACGCCCAAGCAAAGCCAGAGCAAGCGTCCGCCCGGACGAAAGGCCGGTTGATCCATGTCGCTCGATCTCTATCGCAGGAAGCGCGATTTCAAGGCGACGCCAGAACCCCAGGGCAAGGCCGGTCGTCGGGGCGGCGACAGCTTCGTCATCCACAAACACGCCGCACGCCGGCTGCATTATGACTTGCGGCTGGAGATGGACGGCGTGCTGAAAAGCTGGGCAGTAACCCGGGGGCCGAGCCTGGTCGCCGGCGAAAAGCGCCTCTCCGTCCATGTCGAGGATCACCCGCTGGACTACGGCGACTTCGAGGGCACGATCCCCAAGGGCCATTACGGCGCGGGAAGCGTCATTGTCTGGGATCGCGGCCGATGGACCCCGATCGGCGACCTGAAGAAGGCCTATCTCGAGGGGCATCTGGAATTCGAGCTCGAAGGCGTCAAGCTCTCCGGCCGCTGGCACCTCGTGCGCATGGCGGGCAAGGAGGGCGAGAGCCGCGAAAACTGGCTGTTGATCAAGGCGGAGGACGAGGCCGCGCGCGGAGAGGATGATCCCGACATCCTCGAAGAGCGACCGGAATCGGTGAAGACCGGCCGGACGATCGAAGAGATCGGCGACGATCCTTCGCCGGCTAAAACCAAGCGATCGGCCTCAAAGGCGCAAGCCAGGCAAAGCGCGGCGTCAAAGAGCGTCGCAGCGGGCGACCCTGCTCCGCCGGCCAAGGAGATCGCTCCGGGCAAGCTGAAGGGTGCAGTTCGTGGTGCGAAGCCCGACTTCGTCGAGCCGGCGCTCGCCACGCTTGTGAAGGACGTGCCGAAGGGCCAGCGCTGGCTGCACGAGATCAAGCTCGATGGCTATCGCGTCCAGGCGCATCGCGACGGCGAAAACGTACAACTGCTGACCCGCACCGGTCTCGACTGGACCACCCGCTTCGGCCGGGGCATTGTCGATGCTCTTCTCGCCCTCCCCTCCCGCCAGGCCATCATCGACGGCGAAATCGTGGTGGAGAACGGTACGGGCACCAGCGATTTCTCCCTGCTGCAGGCCGATCTGAGCGAGGAGCGCTCGGACCGCTTCGTGTTCTACGCCTTCGACCTCATTTTTCTCGATGGCTTCGACCTGCGCGCGGTCGGTCTTTCCGCGCGTAAGGCGGCATTGAAGCAAGTGATGGAAGCGGCGCCGCCGCGCCTCAAATTCAGCGAGCACTTCGACGAAAGCGGCGACCTGGTGCTCAAACATGCCTGCCGGCTCAGCCTCGAGGGGATCATTTCCAAGGTGGCAAACGCCCCCTATCGCTCGGGGCGCGGCCGTGACTGGGTCAAGTCGAAATGTTCCGCCAGGCAGGAAGTCGTCATCGGCGGCTATGTGCCCTCCTCGGTGACGAAGAACGCCATCGGTTCGCTGGTGATGGGCACCCATGACAACGGCAAGCTCGTGCATATCGGGCGCGTCGGCACCGGCTATTCGCAAGAGACGGCAAGGCTGCTCATGCGCCGGCTGGAACCGCTTCGCCAGGACGAAAGCCCGTTCGCCGGCCGCCTGACCGCTGCGCAGCGAAAGGACGTCGTCTTCGTCAGACCCGAGACCGTGGCGGAGATCGAGTTTCGCGGCTGGACGGCGGATGCCCATTTGCGGCACGCTTCGTTCCGTGGGGTGCGCGAGGACAAGGCGGCAGGCGATGTGGTTCGGGAGGGCGAGATGAAGACGGTTGAGGCGGAGCCGAAGCGGACCGTGACGCTGACCCATCCAGACCGGGTCTACTGGCCCGACGCCGGCGTGACCAAGGCGGGGCTCGCGGATTATTACATCGAAGTCTGGCCGAAGATGGCGCCCTTCGTCGTCAACCGCCCGCTCGCATTGTTGCGCTGCCCGGAGGGCGTCGGCGGCACCTGCTTTTTCCAGAAACACGCCTGGCGCGGCATGCGCAAGGACATCCGGATCGCGCCCGATCCGGCCGCCCCGGACGACGAGCCCAATGTCGCGATCACCGACCTCGACGGGCTGCTCGGACTGGTGCAGGGCGGCGTGCTGGAGATCCATCCCTGGGGCGCGACTCTCGACGCACTGGAAAAGCCCGACATGGTCAATATCGATCTCGACCCCGGTCCCGGCGTATCGTGGGAGCGCGTCATCGCCGCGGCCAACGAGGTCCGCGCACGGTTCGAAGCGATCGGGCTCACCGGTTTCGTCAAGACCTCCGGCGGCAAGGGCCTGCATGTCGTCGCCCCGGTCAAGCCGAAGACCGAATGGCCGCAGGTGAAGGCGGCGATGAAGGCACTGGCCGACGGCATGGCCAAGGACAGCCCCTCGGACTATGTCTCGACAATCAGCAAGTCCAAGCGAGAGGGAAAGATCCTGATCGACTATCTGCGCAACGGGCGCGGTGCGACCGCGGTTGCCCCCTATTCGCCGCGCGCGCGTGCCGGCGCGCCCGTCTCGATGCCGCTATCCTGGGAGGAACTCGGGCCGGACATCGGCCCCGCCCATTTCACCATCGGCAATGCGATCGCCCGGCTATCCGGATCGTTCGCCGATCCATGGGCCGATTTCCGCAAGGCCGAGGCCGTGCTCAGGCCGGCTTCCGGGTCCCGACGCAAGTCGGGTTAGTCCTTAGCGGTCGACTTCTTTTCCGAAGCGAGGCTCTTTCGCAGCGCCGTCATGATGTCGATGACATTGTCGCGCTTAGGCGGTTCCGATTTCTTCGGCTTGGCGGGTTTGGCGGCCTTCTTGCGGGCCTTGATGATCGCATGAAGCCGATCTTCGACAGGGTCCTGGACAAGGTCCGGCGACCAGGTGTCGAGCCGCTCGCCGATCAGTTTCTTCATCATGGTCAGAGCCTTTGCCGATGGCGCTTCCTTGCCCGCGTCGGCGAAGAATTCTTCGCCCCCGCGCACCTCGTCGCCATAGCGCAAGGTCCAGGCCAGCATGCCGCGGTCACGCGGCAGAAGCAGAACGGCGTGCTCGCGCCGATAGAGGACGAGGCGGGATATGCCGGCGGTCCCGGTCTTCGCCATGGCTTCGCGGATGACGGAAAAGGCCTCTTCGCTCACCTTGTCGGCGGGGGCGAGATAATGGGGCGAGTCGTACCAGATCCAGTCGATCGACCCGGCGGGAACAAAGCGCTCGATGTCGATGGTGCGGGTACTCTCGAGCGCCACCTCGTCGAGTTCCTCTTCCTCGAACAGCACGTATTTGTCCTCGTCCTGCGGATAGCCGCGCATCTGGTCGTCATCATCCACCGGCTTACCGGTGACCGCATCGACATAGCGACTGACGACACGGTTTCCGGTCTTGGAATTGATGTTGTGGAAGCGAAGCTTGGCGCTCTCGGTCACGGCCGGCGTCATCGAGACCCGGCAGGTGACGAGCGAAAGTTTCAGGTAGCCCTTCCAGTAGACGCGCCGCGCCATGCTCCGCCCTCTCTGTTCCTTGCTTCATAGCCGGCAATTGACCGGCTTTGGCCAGTCAACGTCCCAGCCATTTCGCGGTTCCCCGGACCGCTTCCATTTCATTGTCAATGACGGGAACCGATCGCCTTGAAATGCGTTCGACAGGTGGCGACGAGGGAGACCAAGACCATGGCAGAGATCGATACCGACTGGATAGCCAGACGCGCCTATGCGCTGTGGGAAGAAGAAGGCAGGCCGGATGGCCGCCACGACATTCACTGGCAGGAGGCGATACGGGCCTGGGAGACGTGGCAGGCCAGCGCCAGCGCGACCACCGAACATGCCGAACGCCGCATCAAAAAGGCGCGAAACGCCGCACCGACACAGATTCCCGCTTCCGAATCGGCGGCTGCGGTGAAACCACCGTCGCCGCGCGGCCGCCGCAAGGAATAGCGGACATGGGAACGGTTCATATCGCCCCGTCACTGCCCGACTCGCCGTTCCTCCGGATCTCCAGGGAAGCAAGCCCCCCTGCGCTGACGTCCCGCATGCCTTCCTCCGCTGCCACGCGCAAAAGGCTGAAGGTTCTCGCCGTAACCTCCGAGATCTATCCGCTGGTCAAGACCGGCGGGCTGGCCGATGTGACAGGCGCCCTGCCCAAGGCCTTGTCGGCATTCCGCATCGATACGCATAGCCTCGTGCCCGGTTATCCGGCCTTGCTCGATCAGGCCCGGCGTCATCCGCCGCTGATGGAATTCGACAATCTGCTGGGCGAACGGGCCACATTGCGACATCTCGAAATCGACGGCCTCTGCCTGTTCGTTCTCGATGCGCCACAGCTTTACGACCGCGACGGCGGACCCTATGTCGATCGTCACGGCAACGACCACCCCGACAACTGGAAGCGCTTTGCCGTCCTGTCGCTTGCCGCGGCCGAAATCGCCGCCGGCGCCCTTCCCGGTTGGCAGCCTGATCTCGTGCATAGCCACGACTGGCAGACGGCACTGACCTCGGTCTACATGCGGTCGATGGGCTGCGCGGTGCCGGTCGTGCTGACGATCCACAACCTCGCCTTCCAGGGTCAGTTCCCGGCGCAGGTGCTGAGTGCGATCGGACTGCCGCCCCATGCCTACAGTCTCGACTGCATGGAATATTTCGGCGACATCAGCTACCTGAAGGGCGGACTGATGACTGCCGACCACATCACGGTCGTCAGCCCGACCTATGCGCGCGAAATTCTGATGCCGACCTTCGGGATGGGGTTGCAGGGCGTCTTGCGCCAGAGGATGGACAGGCTGCAAGGCATCGTCAACGGGATCGACCAGGAGATCTGGGACCCGGCAAACGATCCGCACCTGCCGGTCGGCTACGACGCCCGCTCGATCCGCAACAAGAGGCGGAACAAGCCGGCGCTGCTCGAGCGTTTCGCCATGCAGCCCGGCAAGGGCCCGCTGTTTTCCGCCGTCAGCCGCATCACCTGGCAGAAGGGCATGGACATGCTGGCGGAGGTTGCCGACGAGATCTTCCAGGTGGACGGGCGCCTGATCGTGCTCGGCCAGGGCGACCGCGACATCGAGGCGGCGCTGCATCGCACGGCGGAGAGTTATCCGGGCCGCATGGCGGTGTCGATCGGTTATGACGAACCGACAGCCCACCTTATTCACGGCGGTTCCGACGCCATCATCCAGCCTTCCCGTTTCGAGCCCTGCGGTCTCACGCAACTATACGCCCTGCGCTACGGCTGCGTGCCGGTGGTGTCGCGCACGGGGGGCCTGTCCGAGACGATCATCGACGCGAACGACGCGGCGCTTTCGGCACGCGTTGCGACCGGCTTCCAGTTTCATCCGGTAACGGCGGATGGTTTGCGCCATGCAATCCGCCGCGCCTGCGCTGCCTATCGCCATCCGACCCACTGGTCGCGCCTGCAAATGCGGGCGATGCAGGCCGACTATTCCTGGGATCGCAGTGCCGCAGCCTATGCATCGCTCTATGAGCGATTGGCTTCCACCCGGTCGCTTATGACCTGACGCTGGATGTACGACGCAAAAATGCCCGGCGTTGTGGCCGGGCACTTCCTGATCGGTTTTTTGTTCACTTGGTGGTCGTGCCGGAGCCCTGCACCTGGCTTTCGCCGCCGGTGCCCGTTTCAGGCGTCGGATCGCGATCGATCGTCTCCGCAGGAACGGGGTCCGTGGAGGCCGGGGTCGCATCGCGTTGGGTCGAGGTCTGGTCCTCGCCGCAGGCGGTCAGCAACCCGGCGCAGAGCAGCAAGAGGGCGGTCTTTTTCATCTCCATAGCTCCTTGACGGGATTGTCGGAAGAACTGGGCTGTCGTGCCGATAAGGTCCGCTCTAGGGCTGCGATGTCCTCGCAATCCGCGGGAACCGGGTCGCCGACAATCGCTTCGAGCACTTCGGGTTTCAACGCGCCATTGCGAATGGCCCACCGCAGCGTCTCACGCGTCTGCCGCTCGGCCTCCAGTTGCGCATAAAGCGCGATGATCAGCCGATCTCGAGGATCGGGATGACGCCGCCAGCGGGGCGGCCGAACGGTATCGGTCACGATATAATCTCCAGAATGAACTCTTCTTTTGCCTCCAGGGGAAACTTTTCGGCGGCTTCATTGTTCCCTGTAGGGGGTCGTCGCCCACCATGACGAAGCCAAGCGCAGGAGCGAAAAATGACCGATATGGCCAGACAGGAAATCGAAGGCAGGCTGAACGCCCACAGGGAGATTCTCGTTTCCCTCCTTTCGGCAGCGATAAATGGTCCGGAAGCCGTTTCCGGCATGGTGCGGAGCCTGGGAGAGGACGTCCTGCCCAAAGACGGCGCCGAGGATCCGGGCCTGACGCCGTCGGCCGGCTACGCCTCGGGGGCTGAGAAGGCCGAGGAGATCCGCGCCATTCTCTCCGCCGCGAACGACCGGGCCGAAGCTCTCAGGCGCATCGGTCCGTAAACGATCACGGTTGTCTGCAGGAGATTATTCCGGGGCTGATCGATCGGTCGGATCGTAATTGGGATCCCAGTCCTTGGGCGGATTCTTCTTGCCGGGAGGCCACTTGTTCACCGTTGCATCCTCGGAACCGGTGATCACCGTCGGCTTGGCGCTGGCCACGCCATTGTTATCGCCGCCATGCTGCGTTCCGACGAATTGCGGCGCTGCATCCTTGCGGATGTCACCGGCAGCATCATAGGCGTAGGACTTCTTTCGCATTGGAACCTCGCTTCGATCCATGGAGCGTTTCGTGCCATGGACCTGTCGTGATTGTCAGGTCGCGCCGCCGGCGGCGCACACTGTCAAACCGACGAACAGGGGCAAAGGTTCCTTGGCGCCGAGGCAGGCGGAATGCCGACGCGGGCTTAAAGCTCGCCGTGGACCAGCGGATTTTCGATGGCCGACAAGGGAGCTGTCAGCGTCCAGTGCAAGCCGCTGTCCTCGAACTCCATGACGACCTTGCCGCTGAAGGCGGCCGCCGCATGGCGTTCGACCACCGTAGTGCCGAAGCCCTGTCGCGACGGCTTTACCACCGGCGGACCGCCCGACTCGACCCAGCGCAACTGGAGCCGCTTGGTGCCCTCCTCGCCGTCGAGGAAGGTCCATTCGATCAGCACCCGGCCCTCGGGAACAGAGAGTGCGCCGTATTTGACGGAATTGGTCGCCAGTTCATAGAACACAAGACCGAGATTCTGCACGGCATTGGCATTCGCCAACAGGTCCTCGCCGCGCGTCTCGATCCGGCCCATCGAACCCACCACGGCGGAAAGCTGCAATTCGATCACCTTGGAAAGCGGAATGCCGCCCCATTGCTGCTGGGCGAGTGCCTCGATCGACTGCGCCAGTCCGGAAAGGCGACCGCTGACGGCCTTCTGCAGTTCGTCGACACTGTCGGTCCCGCGGGCCAGTTGGCGCAGCATGGCCTGAACAAGCGACAGGATGTTCTTGGTGCGATGGACGAGTTCCTGGAGGATGAAATGAACCCGTTCCTCCGCCTGGGCGCGATCGAACGAGGCATTGGACAGCGCGATGGCGACCTGGTTGGCCTCGGTGATCTTGGTCATCTCCGGCGAGACGATCTCGCCGCGGCCGATGCGTTCCGCCACGTGGGCGATCTGACGGATCGAATAACGCAATTGATGCGCCGCCACGAGAACGATGCCGAGGCTGACGGCAAGCAGGGCGATGCTGCCGTAGATCAGATTCTGCCAGGTATTGGCGAGCGAGGCCTGCGCCGTCGAGACCGGGCCCCAGATTGCCACGCGCCAGGGCCAATCGCCGACGCGGGCATAACCGAGCATGGTTTCGTGCCCGTCGTGCAGCGTGACCGCACTCTGATTGGAGCCGACCATCAATTCCACCAGATGCCCAGGAAAGTCTCCGCCGGAGGGGATATTCTCCGGCCCGCTCGACACGATGACCTTGTTGTCGACATCGATCACCGCGGCCGACCAGGCGGGCGGCAGGATATCGGTGGCGGTCAGGCTGACCAGGTCTCCGGCATTCTGTGTCAGGACGAGAGCGGCCCCCGATGCCGAAGCCGGCGGCGAAAGCGGCAGGATGAGGTTGAACACCCATTGCCGGCTCGTCGCGCCGAAAAAGATGCCCGATGCCTCGATCTCGCCGGAGGCGAGCACCGACTCGAGTGTCGAAATATCCGTCATCCGCTTCAACGGCGCACCAAATGCAACGCGCGTGTTGAGCTTTTGGTTGCCCTGTGCATCGGCGAGCAGCACATAGAGCGAGCCTCCGCTGAGGCTCGACGCGACGCGCTTGTGGAAGGATTGGAGATCGCCGGTGGCCAATTCTGCGGCGCCGCCCAGGAGACGAAGGGTGGTTTCCATGTCCTCGAGCTCGCGCTCGAAATTGCGTCCGATGGTCTGCGCGTCCTGCGCCGTCTCCTGGCGCAAGGCTTCATATTCGCTGCGTTCCAGCTGCCAAAGCAGGAAGATCACGAAGGCGAGCAAAGGCAGCGTCGCCAGGATCGCCATGGCGATGAGATAGGCCCCGATCGAGGCCGTGGGGAAGAGCCGCGAGAGCCTACCCATTCCTGCCGAGGAACCTCGACTTCACCAAGGATGAACGCCGACCTTTACCGCATTCCATTGTTCGTCCTCCCTCGCTCAATATTTCTATCTAATTGAGCAATATAGCATGTCTCGATCGCTGCCAACCGGCAGAACGTCTGGCGCGGAACAATCGGCCCGCGTGGCGGGTTCTGTCTTTGCAATGGCAGCCTGGCACTGTGTCGGGCGCCACACCATTCATCGCAACCGGCCGCACGAAGGAGCGATCATGGACAGGACGACCGACAAGAGTGACAGGACCGCGGAACGCCAGCGCGACATCCAACGCAAAGTCGCCGCCGACGATGCGCGCGAGGCTTCGGCGAAGACCGGCGACGGCGCGGTCCAGGCGGGGGCGCGACGTTATCCCGAACCGCCGTTTCCGCAACAGCACAAGCCCAAGCCGGGTATGGAGCACGGCCTTGATCCGGCGCCGATGTATGACGCTCCTTTCTACAAGGGGTCGGACAAACTTGCCGGGATGGTGGCGCTGATCACCGGCGGCGATTCCGGCATCGGGCGCGCGGTAGCCGTACTGTTTGCCCGCGAAGGCGCTGATGTTGCAATCTCCCACCTGGCCGAGGATCGCGATGCGGACATGACCCGCAGGGCGGTCGAAGCGGAAGGGCGGCGGTGCCTCGTCAGTCGCGGTGACGTGCGGGACGCAAGCTATTGCCGCGAACTGGTGACGGACGTGGTGAAGACCTTCGGCAAGCTCGACGTGCTGGTCAACAATGCCGCCTTCCAGGTCCATTCGAAACGGATCGAGGATCTTTCCGACGAACACTTCGACGAGACCCTGAAGACCAATCTCTACGGCTATTTTCACGTGACCAAGGCAGCCGTGCCGCATCTGAAGAATGGGAGTTCGATCATCAACACCGGCTCGGTGGTCGGTATCAAGGGCAGCGACAATCTGCTCGACTATTCCATGACGAAGGGCGGGATACACGCGTTTACGCGTTCGCTGGCTGCCAACCTGATTAAGCGGGGCATCCGCGTCAATGCGGTTGCTCCCGGTCCCGTATGGACGCCGCTGAACCCTTCCGATCGGGAAGCCGAGGATGTCGCCAAGTTCGGCAGCCAGGTGCCGATGAAGCGTCCGGCCCAGCCGGAAGAACTGGCGCCGGCCTATGTCTTCCTCGCCTCGCCGCAATGCTCCAGCTACATTTCCGGAGAGATCCTGCCTGTGATCGGCGGCTACTGAAAAAATTCGTGGCGCGCGGAACAAGAAGCGCCCCGGCGCGTTTTCGCGCATCAACGGCCAAAGGAGACGGCAATGGTATTCAAACCGCAGCGCTTTCACGACGAGAAGCCGGTCGTCGAGCTCGAGCACGACAATCAGGAACCGCTTGAGACCGCGGTGGCGCGCCAACTGGCCATCTCCCAGGGGATCGACGCCAGCCGCATCTCGGTCACGGCCTCCGGAACCACGATCTTCCTTTCGGGCAGCCTGTTGGACGAGGCCGAAATCGACCGGGCGATAGAGATCGTCCTGGCGGTTCCGGGAGTCGAGAAGATCACCCACGACTTGCAGGTCGGTTGACCAAGCTTCGGCGTTCCGAACGCGGGCCGGGACTATGGTCGGGCTCGCTGTGCCCGACTTCGCATCCTTGCTCGAGGCCAAATCGCGCGGTAAGCGGCTATAACGATAGGCGCGGCTGATAAAGGACGGCCGTGCCGGCGATCGCCAACATTTTTCCATCCAAATTCTGTTGCCGCAGCACGAACGAGCGGCGTTTCGCCACCGTCTGCATGTGGCGCTGCGCCGCCTCCACGGCCATCCGATAGGTCGGATAGGACGGCGACTGTACGCCTTCCGAGAGAAAGACCCACCCGCGGGCGTGCGGAACAATGTCGCAAAAAACTTCGGTCATCCCAGACTCCTCCTGATCGCGGCAAACGCGTGAAGCGCCGGATGGTTCCGATCCCAGGAGCTGAATGGGGGAATCTTTTACGTCGCCGGCCAGCAGCCGCCGGCTTCAGGTGCCGATCGCGACAGGATTGCCAAAGCCGGTGGTCATCGCCCGGTGCAAACCGTTCAGGCGGCTGGCGAGAGCGGCACGACTTTGCGGCGCATAGCCGACATCGATACGGGGGAGAAGCTGAGGGTGTCGCAGATGCTCGGCGAAAAGATGGCCGGCGCGCGTGGTGAAGCTCGCCTCAAAACCGGCCAGGGCCGCCAAGCGCGCCTCGCGTTCGCCACAGGCGCCAGGCGTGCCGAAAGGATAGGCGAAGTAGCGGACCGGTCGGCCGAGCAGATTCTCGAGATAGGCCTTGTTCGACTTCAGTTCGTTGAGCACCGTCGCCTCATCGAGAGCGGATAAAAAACGGTGGCTTTGCGTATGGGCGCCGATCTCGACGAGGGGATGGGCCGCAAACGTCCGTAATTCGGCTTCATCCATCGCATAGCGTTCGACGAGGGTCGCGAGATCGATGCCCTTGGCCGCGAAGACGGGCGCCAAGGCGTCCGCCCGTGACTGGTCGGTGCCGATCCAGCCCGTGACCATTCTCATGGCCGACATCTTGCTGGCAAGATCCCCGCAATCGAAGCTGCGCCCCATGGCGGGAAGATCAAACTGGTCCGAGGTCTTGATGAGCTCGCGCAAACCCAGCCACCACGCATTTATCTCGCGCGTGATCATGCCGGTCGGAGCAAACAGCGTCATCGGTGCCTGCGCCCGTTCGAGTACCGGCAGGGCGTTCGTCCGGTTGTCGCGGTAGCCGTCGTCGAAGGTCAGCAAGGCAAAGGGCACGCTGTCCGGCTCGGCCAGCCGGCGCAGCCCCTCGCCGATCGTCACGATGTCGCGACCCTCGGCCCGCACGGCATCGATGATCCGGGCGAGTTGCGCGGCGCTGCAGCCCGTGCGCAATTCGCCGTCGACGTCGGAATGGATCTCGTGAAACATCAGGGCAATGCCCTTGCCGCGATAGGCGCGGGCAAGGATTGCGCCGGCACCGGTGCGGTGGGCCGCTTCCTCCGACAGCCTGAACATCTTTGGCCTGGCAATGGCCGCCAGACGACCCGGCAATGCCGAGATCGGCTCCTGGCGCAGATTGCGCAGGAGATTTCGAACATTGTCGAGATAAAATGACGTCGGCATGCGAGACCCGTGCAATAGTATGACTGTCGACCGCGCCAGTATACGGAATCGAAAGAAATGATTCCTTAATATCCCGATCCGCGAACGGGGTAGTATTCATGACAGAACCACTGGTGTCCGTTGTCATTCCGTGTTTCAACACGAAAGACTGCGTCGTACACGCGGTGCAGAGCGCGCTCGCGCAGCGGGATGTGCATGTGGAGGTGATCGTCGTCGACGACGGATCGACCGACGGAACCCCCGAACTGGTGGAACGCGCATTTGCCGGGGACGCGCGCGTGCTCGTCATGCGCCAACCCCGCAATATGGGTCCCTCCGCTGCCCGAAATGCGGGTTTCAAGGCCGCAAGGGGCACATGGACGGCCCTGCTCGATTCCGACGACCTCTGGCGTCCCGACCGGCTGCAGCGGCTTTTGCGCCACGCGGACGAGGCGGAGTTCATCGCCGACAATCTCATGGCCTATGACGCTGCGGCGGGCGCGGAGGCCGGACCCGTCTACACCGGCTTGTCCGACGGCTATCTGACGATGACGGACTTTCTCCTGCCCTCGGCTGCCGACCGGCACGATTTCGGCTATCTTCAGCCGCTGGTGCGCACCGACTTCTTGCGGCGGCATCGCATCGTCTACCGCGACGATGTGAGGGCGGGCGAGGATCTGCTGTTCAACCTTCGCATCCTGGCCGCCGGCGGGCGGGCCTATTATGTCGATGAGCCGCTTTATATCTACACGACGCCGGTCGGCGCGATCAGCGGCCTATCCTCGCCCCACTCCCGCAGCACGGCCGATACGCGTCCGCTCGTTGCGGCCCTCGAGCAGGTACGGAGCGAGCTGTGGGGCCGCCTGACGGGTGAAGAAAGGCAGGCTTTCGAACTGCGCCTCGCCGACCTTCGCGCCAAGGCGCCCATCGGGCGGTTTCACCGCGCGAGGGCCAAGGGCAGGTATTTCGACATGATCAAGCTCTTCCTGACCGAACCCGTCATCCGACGCAGGGTTGTCGCGCGATTGCTGCGGGGAACCGATGGCCAATCGCCATCGCAAGGCCGGCTGCAGCAAGCGGCCGGCGGAGCGTCTCGGCCAAGGCGCAATCTAGACACGTGAACGTCCGCGAAAGCGGATATCAGCAGGACAATCATGGCCACCTTCATCCGCTCGTCGGCTTTCAGCACCCTTGCCGGCATTATCTCCCTGGCCTTCGGTTTCGCCGGAAGCGTGATCGTCGCGCGTCTGCTGGGCCCCCAGGGGTCCGGCGAGGTCGCCTTCGCGCTGTTCATCGCCATGACCGCCTCGACGCTGGTCGGTCTCGGCATACCGAACCTGCTGTTGCGCTACATACCGACCTATGACCGGCCCGGCCATCCGGGCGGCGGCCTGGCGCGGGTACTTCTGCCCTACTTCCTGGTGCCGACCGTGCTTGTCGCGGCGGGGCTCGTCGCCTATGCCTTGTGGCTGCAGGTCTCCGACCACGTCACCGAACACGCGCCGTCAACCTGGGCGATGACCAGCCTCATCCTCCTGTCCTATGCGATCGCCAGCCTTTCGGAGAGCGCGGCCCGCGGGCTCAATCGTTTTGCCGAGACAACCAGGCTCACCTTCATCGGCTGCCTCATCCAGCTGCCGCTGATCGCCATCGGCGGTTATCTCTTCGGGGTCGCCGGCGCCCTTGCCGGCCATGTGGGCCGCCATCTTCCCCAGGCCCTCGGCCTATGGCGCTATGTCGCCCAGAAGCCCGATCCCGGCATCGTCGTCACGCCGAAGATGAAAGCCCTTGGCCGGGACAGCTGGTTCTCCGCCGCGGTCGGCATGTTCATCTGGACGCGGATGGAGTTCTTCTTCCTCGGCCTCTATTTCGGCACGACCGAAATCGGGCACTATGCGGCGGGGCTGACACTTGCCGGGCTGGTCGTCCAACTCCCCACCCAGATGCTGGGCGGATTGACGCCGCATATCGGCCGTCATCACGACAGCGGCGATCTCGACCGGATCCGGCTGACCTATCACCGCATCATGCGCTGGCTCAGCCTGCTCATCCTGCCCATCTGCTTCGGCGGCGCGGCCATCATGGGTGAGTTGCTGCCGCTGCTGTTCGGTCCGGATTTCCGCGAGTCGGTCCCCATGGCTCAGGTGCTGGTCGGTTTCGCCTTCATCACCGCGCTGTCCACCGTTCCGACGATCATCATCGGCGCCTGCGAGCGCAGCAGCTTCTTCGTCTATGCCTCGCCCATTACCGCCGTCATTTCCCTGCTGAGTTTCGCGCTCATCATCCCCGAAGGCGCCGGGCTCGGATCGGCCTGGGCTCGAACGGGCGTGCACGGGCTATGGCTGACCTGGCTCATCGCCTTCTGCTGGATGCGCCTGCGGATCGGTCTCAACGTCAAGGACCTGCTGCTGATCGCACTTGCCGCCCTTGTCTGCGCGGCGGTTGCCTATGGCGTACTGCTTGAGATCCAGGGCCTTGTCGGCCTCGTGCTTTCCGTCGCCTGCGGTGCACTCGTCTATGCGATCGCCTTGCGCGTGCTTCGCGTCGTTCCGCACAACGATGTCGTTGCGCTGGCGACCAATCTTCCTTCCAAACTCCCGCGTCGGCTGTCAGATCTCATCTATCGCCTGCTGCTGCTCGTCGTTCCCACCCGCCGCTCGGATGACTAAGACATGACGCAAACCTTACCGATGGCGTTTGCCGGTTGCGCCGGACACCTGACCCTCCCGGACGCGGCAGGCCAGGGCCGGACCGGGATCGTCCTGTGCCGCAGCTGGGGTTTCGACGAACTCTGCACCCGGAAATTTCTCCGCTGCCTCGCCGACGCGCTGGCCGCCGAAGGTTTCCCGGTCCTCAGGTTCGACTATCCGGGCACCGTCGATTCGCTGGATCTCGCCGGCGGCGAGGATCTGCAATCCTGGACGGATGCGGCGATCGCGGCTTGCGACAGCTTGAAGGGCGCGGCCGATTGCCGGCAGGTGGTCGTCTTCGGCCTTGGTCCGGGCGCGCTGATCGCCGAGCGGGTGACGCATCTTCGATCCGACGTCGCGGGCCTCATTCTGGCCGCTCCCATCGCCAGCGGCAAAAGGTTCCTGCGCGAGACCAATCTTCGGGCCAAGGTGATCCTCGAGGGGCTCGGGCTTCCCGCCGAGGCCCTGCCGGAGGGCGAAGTCTCGATCGGCGGACTGGTGCTGCCGCGCGGCGTTGCCGCCGATCTCCAGTCGACCGGCGTCGATGTGACACCATGGGCAGTCTCCCTGCCCTGCCTCGTCGCCGCGCGCCCCACCGTCCCCTCCGACAGTGAAACGGCGACGCGGTTCGGCGCCTCGGGCCATCAGGTCACGGTGCTCCCCTTTGACGGCTACGACAAGCTGATGGAAGACCCGACCGCCTCGATCGTGCCGCAAGCGCTGATCGCCGAGATCGCCGGCTGGTGTTCGGCAAGATTCCCCCGCGAAGGCAGCGCCGAGGCGACGGCGCGCGTTCCCGACGCACCGGCACGTCTCGTCAGCGACGGGTTCACCGAGGAAGGCGTCGTCTTTCGCCCCGAAGCGCCGCTCTTCGGCGTCTTGTGCCGGCCGGCTTTCCCAAGCCCGGCGGGGCAAGGGGGCAAGGTCGCGGTCTTTCTCAACTCCGGCTACGACCATCACGGCGGCTGGGCGCGGTGCTGGGTAGAGGCCGCCCGCGACCTTGCGCGCCGCGGCATACCCTCCCTGCGCTTCGACGTCTCCAACATCGGCGACAGCCCGGCGCGCGCCGGCGATCCGGATCAGGTCCTCTATACCCAAGGTCCGATCCGCGACGTCTGCGACGCTTTGGACTATCTGGATCAGGCCTGCCCCGGCGCCTATGTACTGATCGGCCGATGCAGCGGCGCCTATGGCGCATTCCACGCCGGACACCGGGATGCCCGGGTCACCGCGCTCGCCCTCATCAACCAGTTGCGCCTGATCTGGGACCCGGAGGAAAGCCTGGTCGAGGTGGCGCGCATGGGCCCACGCCCGATCGGCGAATACAAGCGGCGCCTGACCGACCCGAAGACCTTCAAACGGCTTATTTCCGGTGAAATCAGCATTCGCGGCGTGCTGCGCGGCCTGTCGATCCATATCGTGTCGCGTCTTTCGCACGCGCTCGCGCCGATCTTCCCGAACCTGTCGAAATACGGACGGTTCCGCGCCGAGTGCCACGCGATCTTCCGCGATCTCGACCGGCGGCGGGTAATGATCAACTTCCTCTGCAGCGAGCGCGACGAGAGCCTGGAACAGCTCGCGCTCTATTTCGGCAAGGACCGCGCCGGACTTGGCGCGTTCGAGCATGTCCGCCTCGACATCCTGCCCGACGCCGACCACAACATCACCCCCCTGCCGGCCCAGCGACACATGCGGCAGTGGATTCGTGAATTCGTGGCGAATGGGAGGTGATCGGCGAACAAAGCCACGGCACCTGAACCCGCGCCTGGCACGAAAGCTGTTCTCAAACTGGGAAAAATGGTGCCCGGAGGCGGATTTGAACCACCGACACGCGGATTTTCAATCCGCTGCTCTACCAACTGAGCTATCCGGGCATCAGGCCTTTTGACAAGGCATCCGTCGGATGGTTCCGACCGGCGGGGGAGAGTTTCCCCCGGAAGCGAGGGCGTTATAGCATCTTGTTTCGGCATGTCCAGCGCCTTTCGGCACTTTTTTGACAGCTTTGCGAAGATGTCGGAAAAGCCAATCAATTGAACGGCTTCCCGGACAATCGCCGGACCGGGTCACGATCTCCTCAGTAGCTCTCGTCGTCCTCGGCCTTGGATTCGTCGTCGACCACGGGGATGGCGTAGGAGCCTTTCAGCCAGCGCGACAGGTCGAGATTGCGGCAGCGGTCGGAACAGAAGGGATAGTGCTCGCGCTGCGAGGGACGGCGGCATTCCGGGCACGGACGCGCCTTGCGCAGCGGCTCCACCTTGGCGGAGCGGCCGGTGTTTTCGGTCCCGGCCATGGCTCAGCCCTCCGTCCAGCCGGACTGCACGGCAAAGCCTTCGCCGGAGAGCATCTGCAGGGTCTCGAACAGCGGCAGGCCGACGACATTGGTGTAGGAGCCGACGAGTTTCTGCACGAAGCAGCCGGCAATGCCCTGTACGGCATAGCCGCCGGCCTTGCCGCGCCATTCACCCGAGGCGAGGTAGCTTTCGATATCGAGCCCCGACAGGCGCTTGAAGCGCACCTTGGTCTCGACGATCTTCTGGCGCACGGTGCCCGAGGGCGTGATCAGGCAGACGCCGGTAAACACCCAGTGGCTGCGGCCCGACAGGAGATGCAGCGCCGACGAGGCTTCTTCCAGATATTCCGCCTTGGGCAGGATACGGCGGCCGACGGCGACCACCGTATCGGCAGCGACGATATAGCTGTCGTTCCACACCGGATCGCGGCGGATCTCGTCATAGGCGGCCCTGGCCTTGTCGGTCGACAGGCGGCGCGCCAGCGAGCGCGGATGTTCCGACTTCTTCGGCGTTTCGTCGAGGTCCATCGGCATCAGGCGCACGGGCTCGATCCCGACCTGCTTCAAGAGGTCGAGGCGGCGCGGCGACCCGGAGGCCAGTATCAGCTTCTGTCTCAGTTCCATCGACCCTCTCGCAGCCTTCCCCGGCAGCCGGCGACTACTTGAATCGATAGGTGATGCGGCCCTTGGTCAGGTCGTAGGGGGTCATCTCCACCAGGACCTTGTCACCGGCGAGCACGCGGATACGGTTCTTGCGCATGCGGCCCGCGGTGTGGGCGATGATCTCGTGCTCGTTTTCCAGCTTCACCCGGAACGTCGCATTGGGCAGCAATTCGGTGACGACGCCGGGAAATTCGAGGACTTCTTCTTTAGCCATTGAACGCTTGTCTTTCTTGGATGTTGGTCGGGACGCCGGTCGGGGGCCCGAAAATGTGGGCGGAAACTACACAATCACTGCGGTTTTGTGAACCTTGTAGATCGGGCTTTTCGAATTTGTTTCAAACGCCCGCCTGCGAGGGGCTTTCACGGGAGGCGAGGCGCTCCTCGATCAGCCGTTTCAGCCGGTCGCGCACCTCGCGATAGGCGCCGAGGATCTGCTCGCGCGTGCCGGTCGCAACCGTCGGATCGGGCATCGGCCAATAGACCACCTCGACGGCCGAGGAGCGGGTCAGTTCCAGCGCCGCATGATGCGCCTCCGGCGCCAGCGTCACAACCATGTCGAAATAGTCGTCCTCGAGCTCGTCCAGCGTCTGCGGCTGGCGCCTGCCGAGCGTCAGGCCGATCTCGTCGAGCACCGCATCGACGAAGGGATCGCGCTCGCCGGCCCTGACCCCGGCGGAGGCCAGATAGGTGCCGGCCGGCAAGATCGTTCGGGCGATGACTTCCGCCATCGGCGAGCGGATCGCGTTCATGCCGCAGACGAACAGGATCGCCCCCGGCAGACGCCCATGGGTGTCTAGATCCTCGCCCGCGGCCATCAGGCTACCCGCGCCAATAGAGGACGCAGACCAGGGTGAAGAGCCGGCGGGCCGTGTCGAAATCGAGCTTGATCTTGCCCGACAGCCGATCCATCAGCGTCTGCGACCCCTCATTGTGGATGCCGCGTCGTCCCATGTCGATTGCCTCGATCTGCGACGGCGTCGAGGAGCGGATCGCCTCGTAATAGCTCTCGCAGATCATGAAGTAGTCCTTGATGATCCGGCGAAAGGGCGTCAGCGACAGGATATGCGTGGCGACAGCCTCGTCGCTCTCGGTCCTGATCGAGAAGACCAGCTTGCTGTCGACCAGCGACAGCAGAAGCTTGTAGGGGCCGCCCGCATGGCCGACCGGTTCGAAGGTGTTTTCCTCGATCAGGTCGAAGATGGCGACGGCGCGCTCGTGCTCGACGTCCGGCGTCGAGCGGCCGATCGTCTCGTCCAGCACAACATCGCAGAGCCGGAAGTCGCCCTTCGCCATCGGTCAGCCTTCGAGGTTCAACCGGATGGCGACGGAGCGCGCATGGGCATCGAGCCCCTCGCTCTGCGCCAGCGCGATCGCCGCCGGCGCAAGTGCCCGCAGCTGGTCGGGTCCGAGCCTCAGGATCGAGGTGCGCTTGACGAAATCGAGCACCGAGAGACCGGAGGAGAAGCGCGCCGAACGCGCGGTGGGCAGCACATGGTTGGAGCCGCCGACATAGTCGCCGATCACTTCGGGCGTGTGGCGCCCGACGAAGATAGCGCCGGCATTGCGCACGCCGGCCATCAGTGCATCGGGATCATCGACGGCAAGCTCCAGATGCTCGGCGGCAATGCGGTTGGCGAGCGGGATGGCATCGGCGAGCGACTTGACCAGGATGACGGCGCCGAAATCGCGCCAGCTGGCAGCCGCCGTCTCGGAGCGACTGAGCGATTTCAACTGCCGCTCGACGGCAGCCATGACCGCGTGGCCCAGCTCGGCATTGTCGGTGATCAGGATCGACTGGGCGCCCGCGTCATGCTCGGCCTGGGCCAAGAGGTCGGCGGCCAGCCAGTCGGGATTGTTGTTGGCGTCGGCAATCACCAGCACTTCCGACGGCCCGGCGATCATGTCGATGCCGACCGTGCCGAAGACATGGCGCTTGGCCGCTGCGACATAGGCATTGCCGGGACCGACGATCTTGGCGACCGGTGCGATCGTTTCCGTGCCGTAGGCGAGGGCCGCCACCGCCTGGGCGCCACCGATCCGGTAGATTTCCTCGACCCCGGCGATCTTGGCGGCCGCCAGAACCGTCGGATTGATCACGCCGCCGGAGGCGGGAACGACCATGACGATGCGCTCCACCCCGGCGACCCTGGCCGGCACCGCATTCATCAGCACCGAACTCGGATAGCTCGCAGTGCCGCCCGGCACATAGAGACCGACTGCCTCGATCGCCGTCCAGCGCGAGCCCAGCCCGACGCCGAGCGCATCCTCGTAGATATCGTCCTTCGGCATCTGGCGGGCATGGTGTTTTTCGATGCGTTCGGCGGCAAGCCGCAGGGCATCCATCACCTCGGGCGCGACCTTGGCCGCCGCTTCGTCGATTTCGGCGGACGTGACGCGCATCGGCACGTCTGAAAAATCAATACCGTCGAAACGCAGCGAATAATCGGCGAGCGCCGCGTCGCCCCGTGCCCGGACGTCGGCGATGATCGCCTTCACCACGTCATTGACGTCGTCCGACACTTCGCGCTTCGTCGTCAGGAAGGCGGCAAACGTCTCGCCAAAACCTTCCGCTGCCTGATCCAACCAGATCGCCACGTCCCCTATATCCTTCCTGCCCCGCCTTCACGCACTTTGCCGGCCGAGCCGGTCAATTGCCCGGATGACCGGGCTTGAGGCTGGTTTCCCATGCTCCGCCGGTATCCGCAAGCTGTGCTTCAATACATTCGACATCGAGCGCGATCATGCCGCCGCCCGAAAGGACGAGTTCGATGACGCCTTCCGGCCCCTCGCCCTCGACGCGAAAACGGATGGCAAGCAGCGAGAGCACGTCATCGCCCTTGCGGCGATCGAAACCGATCGAGCGGACCGCGCTCACGCGCTTGAAAGACAGCATGGCACGGCGGCGCTCGTAGCTCTTGCGCTTCTTGCCGGCCCCTTCCCAGACGAAGCGGTTGACGGCAAGGGCGAACAGGCCCGGCCGCGCCTGGAAAGTGATGTCAGAGACCTTGAATACTGCGTCCTGCATGTGGGCGGACACGACCGCGAGGTCGTCGGTGTCGAGAGCGAGGAGCTTCAGGCTTGTCATGTCATCATTGTCCGATTGGCCAGCAGATCACGCGCGACCGGCAGGAGAAGAGGCTGAGGCCCGCCCCGCACCGATCACGCATCATCCTTTCGACATAGGTCGCTGCAATGCAAGAGGCAACCGGTAGCAGGCCCTCAAGCCGCCAGGAAACTCAGTCGGTGATGCGTTCGACCACAGCGCCGCAGCGCGTCAGCTTCTCTTCCAGCCGCTCGAAACCGCGATCGAGATGATAGACGCGCGACACGGTGGTCTCGCCTTCGGCGGCAAGACCGGCGATCACCAGCGACACCGAGGCGCGCAGGTCGGTCGCCATGACCGGCGCACCGCGCAGGCGGCTCACGCCCTCGATCCGCGCCGTCTGACCCGACAGCGTGATGCGCGCGCCCAGCCGGGCGAGTTCCTGCACATGCATGAAGCGATTTTCGAAGATCGTCTCGGTGACATGGGAAACGCCGTTCGCGCGCGTCATCAGGCCCATGAACTGGGCCTGGAGATCGGTCGGGAAGCCCGGATAGGGCTCGGTCACCACATCGACCGGGCGAATGGCGTTGCCGTGGCCGACGACGCGCAGGCCCGACGGCGTCACGGTGATTTCGGCGCCGGCGCGGCGAACGGCTTCCAGCGCCGTGTCGAGCAGGGCGAAATCTGTACCCTCCAGCGTCACGTCGCCGCCGGTCATGGCGACCGCCATGGCATAGGTGCCGGTCTCGATGCGGTCGGGCAGGACACGGTGGCGGGCACCCGACAGACTGTGCACGCCCTCGACGGTGATGGTGGAAGTGCCGGCGCCGGAGATCTTCGCACCCATGGCGTTCAGGCAGTTGGCAAGGTCGACCACTTCCGGTTCGCGCGCCGCATTGTTGATGACCGTCGTGCCGCGGGCCAGCGAGGCCGCCATCAGCATGACATGGGTCGCGCCGACCGAAACCTTGGGGAAGGTATAAGTGCCGCCGATCAGGCCGCCCTTGGGCGCCGTGGCATTGATATAGCCGCCGTCGATTTCCATCGTCGCGCCGAGCGCGGTCAGGCCCTCGATGAAGAGGTCGACCGGACGCGTGCCGATGGCGCAGCCGCCCGGCAGCGAGACGCGCGCCCTGCCCTCGCGGGCGAGCAGCGGGCCGATGACCCAGAAGCTGGCGCGCATCTTGGAGACCAGCTCGTAGGGTGCGGTCGTGTCGACGATGGTGCGGCAGGTGAAATGGATGGTGCGCGAATAGCCCTCGTCCTGGCGCTCGCGCCGGCCGTTGACCGAGACGTCGACGCCGTGATTGCCGAGGATGCGCAGCAGAAGCTCGACGTCGGCCAGATGAGGCACGTTTTCAAGCGTCAGCGTGTCGCTGGTGAGCAGCGAGGCGATCATCAGGGGCAGAGCGGCATTCTTGGCGCCGGAGATCGGGATTACCCCGTTGAGCTCGTTGCCGCCGACAATCCTGATACGATCCATGTAAGCCTACGCTACGGGTAAAGACCCGCCTTTCCTGATCAAGGGTGGAAAAAACCGCCACCCGGCCGGGTGGGCTCTTTAGACGAAAAGCAAGACGGGTTCAATTCACCCGTTCAGCAAGGGTTAATCATCGCGATCCGGCGATTTTGCGGCAGGCAGGCCTTCGGTATCGTCAGCCTCGCCTTGTCGGCGCGAGCGCTGCTGCTGCTTGCGCCGCATCAGATTCTCCCTGAGCTTCATCGCCGCGCGCGCCTTGCGCTGGGCTGCCGCCACATCCGCATGACGCAGGCGCCCGGCGGGATTGCCGATGCCTGAATCGTCCGTCCCCTCGCCCGCCTGGTCCGTCTGGCCGAATTCGTTGCGCTTTTCGTTCATGCGGCGGTGATAGCCGAAATCCCCGATGTCCGGAAGTGTTCTCAGCAGGATGCTTATTTCTTCGGGCAAGTTCGTTTTGCGGCTTGCATCCCCCCCGAAGCTGTGGCAATAGGCGGCTCGCTTGAGACGGCGCAGACGCGCCGAGCCTCGCAAGCTGCTATAGCTCAGTGGTAGAGCACTCCCTTGGTAAGGGAGAGGTCGAGAGTTCGAGTCTCTCTAGCAGCACCACTCCTTCCCAATTCCGCATGAAAATCATCGTTGAAGCCGCCCCGGCGGGCGTTCGCGCACGCCTGACGAACAAACCGCCCGGGCGATATGCCCGAGCCGTGATGCTCTTCTCGAATCGGTGGATTGCCGCGCCTCAGCCGCAGGCGTTGCGGCTATAGATCTTGCCGGCTTCGCGTTTCAGCACCCAGCCGCGATAGGTTCCCATCTCGATCTCGCACCAGATGGTGGTGCCGTTCTGCTCGACGCAGCCGATGACGGTGACGCACTGGTCCTTGTCGAGCTTGCCGAGCACGGCGCCCGAGCGGTCGGGCATGGCGCGGATGTTCATGCGGGTAAGCGCCTGGACCGAGGTGACGCCGCCGGCGACGTCCGGGGAGCCGACATCGCTCGGCTGGGCGCAGCCGCCGTCGACATAGATCGGGCAAGCGTCCGCGGGCGTGGCGACCGGGCGCGGCGCGGGCTTGCTTCCCTCCTGGACCAGCGTCAGTTCCTCGCCGTCGCCGATGACGCCGACATAATGTCCCGGCTCCTCCATGTCGGCACGGCCGACCATCGTCAGGCCGTCCTTCGTCGAATAGAGGATGATCGTGTGATCGCCGTTGTTCATCGAATAGCCGGTGACCGGGTTGGCGAAGTCGAAGCACGAACCGTCATGGAAGAGCGTCGAGAGCACCCCCTCCGCGACCGGATCCTCCTCGAACGACAGCCGGCAGCTTCCCTGGGGCGTGGTCATCGTCCAGATCTCCGGCTCGGCGGAGTGGACCGGTAGCGCCACCAGCAGCGTGGCGGCGACAAGCAGTCCTTTGCGGGCATCGATCTTCAACATGGGCGGGCATCCTCCGGTCGGGGGTGAAATGCGGCCAGCTAAGGAACCGGCCGGCCCCGCGTCAATCTTCGACACCGCCACTCCCACAGCGTGCCCAGAATTGGACGCTTCCGCGAATTCCCCCTGCCCGCGGCGCTGCCGCCGCAAGGTGACGACTGGCCTCGGCGCAATGCCACAAAGTTGCAGGATAAGTATACGTGTCCCCAACGAATTCGTGGCATAAGCACGTCACAACCGCACTGCAATAAAGGTCTCCATGCCGAAGGGCGACGACAAGGATACGAGCGGGCTGCGCGGCACACCGCCCAAGCCCGCGCCGCCGAGGAGGAGCGCGATGCTTCTCTTCGCGGTCCTGCTCGTGGCCTTTGCCCTTGCCATCATCGCCACGCTGCTTCTGGCCAATGACCGGCGCAACCTGCGTGCCTTGCTTGATCACTACGATCTTCACTGGTTGCTTGCTGAGACGCCGCGCCAGCCCGCCGGGACGCGGGCTTTGCGGGGACGGCGGCTGGCGGCGGTTCCGATATCCATTCCCGCACGCTTCTTCGCCGCACCGGAGGATACCGCCCTTGGCACCTTCGTGCGGGAGGTGCGGGCCAGCGGCTTCGAGCTGTGTGCCGCCTTTAAGGCCGCCGGCGTGGACAATCAGGGCTGGCAACAAAGCCAGTTCGACCGCAAGACGTTCGAATGCCTGTCGGAGACGGTGCTGCCGGCGAAGGAGGAAGGCGCGCAGAACGCTTCCTTCTTCTTCATCGCCAAGGGCACGCCGGAGGGCGAGGTCGGCTCGATCCGCATGAAGCTGGTCGCGCCGGAGACCGAGGACGGCGAGACCGTGCATCGGCTGCTGGTCAAGGCGCTCGAGCAACTGATCGAACAGGCCCGGTGGCTGGATCTCGCCCCCGCCATCGCCAACGCCGAGGCCCTGACCGAATTCACCGCAGTGCGCTTCGGCCTGTCCTTCCGCTTCACGCAGGAATTTTCCGCGGCGCGGAGCTATAATCTCATCATCCTGCCGACCTCCAGGGATCCGGCCGTCAAACGCAGCCGCGGCTATTTCGACACTGCCCAATGGCTGGCGCTTCCCTCCGTTATTGCCCGGATGCCGGATTTCCTCCTGGCACATGTCGTCGCAACCGCCCCGATGCCGTCCATACCGTGACGTCGGCGTCAAAGCTTGAACATATATATAGTTCTCATTATGTATCGACGAGAAATCACTTGCGAAGCGGCCGCCCCGTCGCGATTGCAGGTCGCAACCGCCCGTCGAACAAAGGAACTCATCGATGCACATCCGCCCCGTCACGCACAATTATCACGTCACCGGACAGCTGAAGCCGGCGGACCTCGGCAAGGTCGCCGAAGCCGGCTATGCGGCGGTCATCTGCATGCGGCCGGACGGCGAAGGATGGGGACAGCCGAAATTCCAGGCGATCGAGGACGCGGCCAAGGCCGCCAATCTGAAGGCCTATTATCTGCCGGTCGGCGGCTCCGCAGTGCCGATGGAACAGGCACGCAAGCTGCGCGGCCTGCTCAAGGAAACCGAAGGCCCGATCCTCGCCTTCTGCGCGTCGGGTGCGCGCTGCGCCGGGCTTTACCAGATGGCCGAACAGATCGGCGGCTGAGCGCGCCGGTCCACACTTCCCCAGCTAAGCCTCGCGCCAGTTCGGGCGCTTAAGAGACGGACAACCGAGGTCCGCGACGATTCGTTTCGACATCGTGGTGCCGCGAGTACCTGTTTCGCCCCTTCACGCAGCGTCCCGCGTAAGGGGCATTCCTGCGAGGCCGCATGCCGAAACTATCCGTCTGCATTCCCGTCGAACCCGGACAGCCAGCGCCGACGCATCTCGTCAACCGGCTTCTCGAGGCACCCGACTCCAGCGTGGAAGTGATTGTCGCCGCCTGCGGCACGCCGAAGGGCGCCTGGCCATATCTCGAGGCCCGTGCGGCGGCCGATTCCCGCCTGCGGATTCTTCCCCCGGCGCCGGAAGGCCTTTCCGCCGCAAACCTGTGGATCGGTACGCTCGCCGCCGCCACCGGCGACTGGGTCTCGCTCGTCTCACCGGAGGACATGCTCCAGGCCGACCTGCCCCGTCTCCTCGCCCATGTCGAGGAAACGCATCCCGAGGCCGACGCGCTCGGCTGGAATGCGTTCGCCATCGATCCCGATGCTCCGCGCCGGATAGCCACGACGGTCGCCGTGCCGATCGTCCACCATATAGCCGAGATCGACAAGGCCCGGATGCTGGAAGCCTTCTTCCAATGGGCCGGAAGCCAGAATACGCCGCGCATGCCCTTCGGCCTCTATCACGGGGCCGTACGGCGCCCGCTCGTCGAGACCATCCTTTCATCCACCGGTCGCCTCAGCTGGCTCACCCCCCTGCCACGTTGGGAATGGGCGGCCCGCGTGCTGGTTTTCTCGCAGGGGCTCGTGCTCTCCCACCGCCCGCTCTCCGCCATCAGCGCCACGCCGTTCCGCCCCGTGCCGGTGCCCTCGGCGCTCGAGGGCTTTCCCTTCGATGCGCGCATCGGCCTGACGGCCGCCATCGCCGAAGTCCAGGCACGCGTCCTGCATGAACTCGGCGCTAACTGGGCCGGCTTCAACGCGGATTTCGTCAAGGCCTGCACCATCGACTGCATGCGAGAACATGATGAGGCTGCCTTCGAGCGCCGCGGCCAGGGCTATTTCGAGGCGATCCACCGCATGCCCGGCGGCTCCGCGCTGGCCGAGCGTTTCCGCCCCCAATATTTCCCCGAGCCGCCCGAGGACAAGAGACGCGGCCTGCATGCGCAAATGCTGCTGGTCGACCGCTTCATCGGCAATGCGCAGACGGCCCAGGCGTTTTTCGACGTGGTGGAATCGATCCTCGCTCCGGTCTTCGTCATCACCGATTTCGTGCCGATCAAGGACGATTGAGCCTGCAAGCGCGGGCCCGCCATCAGCCGACAGGGGTCGCGCCCGACAGCGCCAGCAGTCCGGGATCGTCCGGAAAGGTCGCGAGGAAGTGGTCGATGCTGCCCTTCGACAGGGCGCCGCCGGAGGCAAACATCCGCGCCGGCCCGCCTGAACCATCGCGCTGCTGGGTCGAGAGGAACCAGTCGGCCGGCCCTGCGCCGAGCAGTGAGGCAAAATCGGTTTTCATCTTCGGCTCAGCCATCAGGGCGCGATAGTGCTCTTCGAGCAGGTCCGCGGAACGGCGCGGCTGATATCGCTCGCGCGCCGTCGATTGTGCCGCCGCGGACAGGCGCACCCGCTCTTCCGGCTCCGCCAGCAGACGTCCGAGCCTTGCTGCCATATCGGCCGGATCGGCCGCGACCACGCCGTTCACGCCGTCGGTGACAATCGCGCACTCGGCCGGATTGGCCAGCACCACCGGCACCAGCCCCAGCGACATCGCCTCGATCAGGGCATTCTCCGCCGTGCCGTAGTGATCCTCGCGAAGCGGATAGAGGAAGATCCCGGCGGCCTGAAGAGCGGCGCGGGGATCGGCCGTCTGGCCTTCCAGCCGCACGCGCTCGGGATGGCGCATGGCGCGGGTACGGGCCGCCGGCTCGCCTTGGGGATCGAAACCGCCCCAGACGGATACGCGAAGATCGGGATTGTCCACCGCGTCGATGATGTCGAAGAAGGCGGGGTGCATCTTGACGAAATCGACCGTGCCGAGATAGGCGACCGCAGCCGAAGTTCCGCCCCCCTGTGTCGCATCCGCGGCGGGTTCATCCTCGAAGCCGAAACCCGAACCGACGACACCGAGACGCGCACGCACCGCGTCCGACAGGGCGGCGATCTCCGGCGCCTGCAGCGAACAGGGAGAGGTGAAGACGAAACGCCCGGCGGCGGCGAACAGGCCGGTCGGAATGTAGGGCGCGAAAAGCCCTGACACATGCGCCCAGAACAGGCTGCGCATCGGCGGCAGGTCTGATGCGGCCAGAAGATGGTAGAGGCGCGGATGGTTCCACCATTCGATCTGGACGATGTCGGCGTCGTCGATCAGGTCCGCGAGCGAAACGCCCTGGCTGGCATGATGGAGGCGGCCTCCGGCCTGCTCGACCAGGTCTGCGTAGCGCCGGTCGCGGGGTTCTTCGAGAAGATAATAGGCGCGCTCGACAGACGAGCCGGTCGCGCCCTGGATGGCCGCATGGGCCTTTCCGACACCGCCGCCGAGATGCGGCGTGATGTGCAGGATCTTCATTCGGCGGCGATGGGAGCCATCGGCTTGAGACCGCCCGGCGCCTTGACGGCCGGGTTGATCGTCACCTTCTCGCGGAACCGCTCGAGCAGCATTTCGCGGTGGTCGTCGATGTTGTCCGGCAGGCAGTGGGTCAGCTGGCCGCAGCTGCCGCAGACCTTGTTCTCGCAACGACGCCCCTCGAGGTGCTGCAGGCGCAGCGCGTTCATCGCGTCGGAGTTCCAGATCTGGCTGAGCGGTGTGGTGCGCACGTCGCCGATGATCAGCTTGCGGCCCCAGTCGAGGAAGCAGGAAGAGACGAGGCCGTCGGCGTTCACGCTCATGGCGTAGAAGATATAGGGACAGGTATCGGTGGGCTTCAGTGCCTGCTGATAGATGCCGACGTCACCGATCTTGATGCCCGAGCGCTCCTCGACGTCGAATTCGGGCCAGCAGGGCGCGAAATTCTCGATGAAGATGCGGTCGCAATAATCGCCGAAGGTGTCGAAGAATTCCTGCCGCTGCGCCTCTGTAATGAGTTCGCCGGGGATCTTGATCGACACTTCCATGTCGCCCTTGTTGGCGTCCAGCCACTTCACGCCCTCGACGAACTTGTCGAAGTCGAAGTCGAAGCCGGTGAACTCCTGGTAGGTTTCACGGGTCATGCCGTCGACGGAGATGTTGATCTTGTCGAGGCCGGCCTCGATCACCGGGCCGAGGCGCTCCGGCGTCAGGAAGGTGCCGTTGGTGGTCGTGTCGATATAGTCGACGTAACCGCTCTTCTTGGCATAGGCGATCATGTCGGCAAGGCGCTTGTTGAGGAAGGGCTCGCCGTCCTTGTACATGCGCAGCACCTTGATCGGCTTGCCGAAGCCGGCCAGGTCGTCGATCGTCTTGGTGAAGACGTCGTATTTCATCGCGCCCTGATAACGACCGGTATCGGCGATCAGCTGGCGATGGCCGGTCGGACAGAAGGTGCACTTGAAATTGCAGGAACTCGCCGGATCAACAAAGACGATGAAGGGCGTTTCGAGCGGGATGACGGTCTCGAGGGCGGTCCGGTCATCGAGATTGATCCGCGGCTTCAACTGGGCTTTCATTCAGCGTCTCCGGCATTCGGGTAGGAGTGATCGCATTGCATAGACCGACCACGGCCGCCGGATCGGAGGGATGGATCGCGGCCGTTCCGAACTCCAGCAGGTCGCGTCTGCCGTATTCGTCGGCGATCCGTTCCGCCAATTGGCGTATCGTCGTCGGGATACCTGAACAAATGTTGATTGCGCCAGGCTGACCTGTCTCAACCACATCGGCGATCATCGCCCCAGCCTGCCGCACGTCGAGGAAGTCCCGAAGCTGCGTTCCCGCGGAAAGTCTTGCGACTTCGCCGCGACCAAGCCGTTCGCGGATATAGGGCACGAGACGGGCGGCATATTCCCCCTCGCCATGCAGGTAGAAAAGCCTGCACCAGGAGAAGGTCGCCTCCGTCTTCGCGAAGTACTGTGTCAGCATATGGTAAACGGAAAGTTTACACGCGGCATAGAGTGTCGCCGGCTCGAGCGGCGCGTCGATCGTCAACCGCTCCGACGGCAGGCGGTATTCCATGCAGGTGCCGACGCCGATGAAATGCCTGATTCCGGCCTGCGTGGCGCCCCGGGCGAGCGCCAGTGTGCCCGTGACGCAATCGAGGTTGAGCGGGGAATCGAGATATTTGCCGGGCTCGACATACCAGGCGGCGTGGATGACCGCATCGACGCCCTCCAGCCGTTCCGCCCACCAGTCGACCGTCTCGGCAAAGACATCGGTCGTGAGGATGGCATGCTCGGCCCTCGCGCCTTCCAGCAGGCGTGCCGCGCTGCCGGGGCGAAGCACCGGAACAACGTCATGGCCCGCTTCGGCAAGCCGGCGATGGATCTGGCGGCCGACGAAACCGGTGGCACCGGTCAACACGATCCTTGTCATGACAAGCTCCGGGAAAGGTCACGCCTGATAGATGGCATCAAAGACAGGCGGACCGGCAGGTTGTTCGAATCATCCGGGATGGCAGTTTAGACGAGCCGGGCGAATTGCGGACGGAAATGATCGAAGCCAAAGAGACAAGGGCGCAGGAGCCGGTCGCGGCATCGCCGGATCGACCGGCGGTGGTTGCGCGCGCCTTCGACGCCCTGCCCGACCGGCCCTCCTCCCTCGCCCTCCTCCGCGCCATCGCCGACGACACCTGCACGTCAGGCCCGGTTACCCCGCGCCAGCCGCTGGCGCTCTACGGCGCCGGCAATCTCGGCCGGCTGGCGCGCGATCATCTGCGCGCCGTGGGCGAGGATTTCGCCCTGGTCGTCGACCGCAATGCCGAGGCCCTGGCGGCCGGCGGCGAGTGGGCCGGCACCCGGCTCGTCCATCCCGACGCCGTCGATGCCGACACCAGGATGCGGGCCATGCTCGCGCTCAGCATCGTCACCAGTCCCTTTGCGCCGCTTCAAGCCGCCCTTTCAGCGGCCGGCTGGCGCGACATCGTGCCCTTCTACGACATCGCCGAATCCTTCCGCGACCGCCACCCCCTGTCGAACGGCTGGTTCGCCGAACCCTTCTCCGACGATGACGTCCAGTCCATCGGCGCGGTTCTCTCGACCTGGAACGACGATGTCTCGCGTGCGCACCATCTGCAGTTCATCGCCTGGCGACGCCTTCGGCAGGAATGGAGCTTCGACGGCGCGTCGGTGACGACCGACGACCGCTTCTTCATTCCGCAGATCCTCGACGTGATCAGACCGGACGAGCGTTTCCTCGATGCCGGCGCCCATCACGGCAGCGTCACGACCCGCTTCGTCGCGGAAACCGCCGGTCAGTTCACCTCGATCCTCGCCATCGAACCGGACGACGAGAGCCGCGCCATGCTCGGGCAAACGCTTGGCGGCCTCGCCTCGGATCAGATAAGCCGCATCACCATCGGCGATGCGCTGCTCGACAGCGAACGCCGAACCGTCCGCTTTCATGATGGCCTCGGCTATGCCTCGCAGATCTCGCCCACCGGAACGAGCGAACGCCTCACCCGGACGCTCGACGGCCTTGGCGCGGCCCCGAGCTTCGTCAAGCTGCATCTGGAAGGCGGGGAACTCGCCGCCCTCAAGGGCGGCATCGCGACGCTGCGCAAATACCGCCCGATCATCGCCGCGACCGTCTATCACGACGCCGACGGGATCCACGCCACGCCGGCCTGGCTGATGGACAATCTCGACGGCTACCGCTTCCTGTTCAGACTGCACAGCTGGTGCGGCACCGGGGCCGTCGTTTACGCCATACCGGAAGAACGGCGATGACAGTCATTCCGCGCCTCGACCAGCTTGCCCTGACCGCAGCCGACCTCCGCGCCTTCGCGCTGTCGCTGCCCAATCCGCAGCATCCGCGAACGGCGATCTACGGCACGGGTTTCCTCGGCGCCTGGGCCTGTAGCTGGCTCAAGGACAACGGCTTCGACCTCGTCGCCTGTTTCGACGGCAATCCCGAACGGGCGGGCACGCGGTTCCACGGCCTCCCGGTCCATGCGCCGGAAGCAATCGGCGAGATCGCACCGGAACTGACGCTCGTCACCGCCCGCCACGCGATCGGTCCGGTCACCGCCCGGCTCGAAAAGATTGGCGTAGCCAGCCTGTCCTTCGACGCCTTCTATGCCGCGCTGCATTTCGAGGCCTTTGCCGCGGTCCACGAACTTCTCGACGACGAGCGCTCGCGCGACGTGCTGCGCGCCGTCCTGGCGGCGATGCTGACGGGCGAGAAATCCTATTGCGCGGCAGTGTTCGAGAAGGACCAGTATTTCTGCCTGCCGCGCTTCTGCGGCGTGGAGAAGGAGATCTTCGTCGATGCCGGCGCCTATGTCGGCGACAGCGTCGAACGCTTCATCTGGACGCATTACGGCGTGTTCGCCACGATCCACGCCTTCGAGCCCGGCGCGCGCCAGCATGGCGCGCTGAAGGCGAGGACCGACCGGCTCGTCGAGGAATGGGCGCTCGATCCGGCATCGATCGTCCTCAACCGCAGCGGCCTTGGCGCCGGCGAGGCGCAAATGGCCAGCGCCAGCCAGAGCGGACAGTTGCAGAGCCTGGCATTGGGCAGCGTGGGCGCCGGCCCGGACGCGGTCACCGTGACCTCGCTCGACGGCTACCTGGACGGCGCGCCGGCCAGCTTCATCAAGGCGGATGTCGAGGGCATGGAGATGGCCTTGCTCAAGGGGGCGGCCGAAACGATCGCGCGTTGCCGCCCGAAGCTCGCCATCTGCGTCTATCACTATCCGTCCGACATACCGCAAATCTCGAGCTACCTGAAATCGCTGGTGCCGGACTACCGGTTCGCCCTGCGCCACCATTCCCCGCAACTCATGGAAACCGTGCTTTACGCCTGGACAGAGTGAAGCGGCCATTCAAGAGGAGTTACCCATGGATCCTGTCGAACACTTCCGCGACTACGTCGCCAACAACATCCGGGAAATCGGCGAGGACCGGGATTTCATCGGCCTGTCGAACATCTGGGTGCGGGAATCGATCCGCCACCGCTATGCGCAGAACTTCACCTGGCTCGGCCGGCCGATCATCCAGGTCCCGCAGGACACCTATGCGATCCAGGAACTGATCTGGACCTGTCGTCCCGACCTCGTCATCGAGACCGGCATTGCCCATGGCGGCTCGCTGGTGATGAGCGCATCCATGCTCGCCATGCTCGACTATTGCGACGCCGTGCAGGCGGGCACCGTGCTCGATCCGAAGGCCAGCCGCCGCAAGGTGGTGGGGGTCGACATCGACATCCGCGCCCACAACCGCGCCGCGATCGAGGCCCATCCGCTGACCCACAAGATCCACACCATCCAGGGCTCGTCGGTCGCCGACGACGTCTTCGCTGAGGTCAAGGCCCATGCCGAGGGCTATGACCGGGTCATGGTCTTCCTCGATTCCAACCACACGCACGAACACGTGCTTGCCGAACTCGAGCTCTATGCGCCGCTCACCTCGAAGGGCTCCTATTGTGTTGTCTGGGACACCGGTGTCGAGGACCTGCCGGCCGACATGTGCGCCGACCGCCCCTGGGGCAAGGGCGACAATCCGAAGACCGCGGTCTGGGAATACATGAAGCTGCTGGAGAGCGAAGGCCGCACGGCACGCGACGGCGCGCCGCTGAAGTTTGCCTACGACAAGACGATCGAGAACAAGATCACCATCACGGCCTCGCCGGACGGCTTCCTCAAGCGCGTCTGAGCTCCCGCGATACGGCAACCGAAAATGACAAGGCCGCGGTCACTGACCGCGGCCTTGTCATATTCTGCACCGGAAACGGGCCGTCCGACCTCAGGCGACGCGCTTCTGCGTCGTCTGGATCGGTCGCTTTTCTCCGACCGGCGTCAGCATTTCCTCTTCCCAGGGAAAACGCAGGCCGTCCGGACGTACCTCGACCTGATCGGCCGGGCGGATCATGCCGTTGATGACGTCGAGCAATTCCACCGGCGTCGTCACGCCGGCGATGTCGGAGCGGATGAAGGTTCCGGTCACGTTCGAGCCGCTGAGTTGCAGGCCATAGCGCGCATCCTTGAACACCGGCTGGAAATGTTCGAGGAATTTTCCCCGGCGCCAGTTCTTGAACGCGGTCCTGTAGCCGTCGCGGACGATGTTGAACGATTCCTCGTCGCGGAACATCTCGGTGTTGAAGGCGCAGGACCTGGCGAAGTTCTTTTCCCAGCCGTCATAGGTCAGCTTGTACTTGGCGCGGAACCATTGCTGGCAGATCCCGATCGATGCCGTCACGCCCAATATGCTCTGGAACGGGAAGTCCTTCAAAAGAGGATCGTCGTCGAAATTGCGGCCGAGCTCGGCCATGAAGATGTCGACCTTCCTCTTGATGTCGGCGAGCTTGCCGATCGAATAGGAATTGCTCTCCGGACAGCTTCCCATGACGGAAAAGGTCCGCTGGCAGAAGGCGAAGTGCTTGCCCTCGACCATCACCTTCATCGCCATGTCGTAGTCGATGACCGGATGCTCGAAATAACGTCCGCCGTATTTCCGCCGGATCCGGTCGAGCAGATCGCGGGACACCGCCGAATGGTAGATCGAATAGCCCGAGGTCGGAACGGTGGTCGCCTCATACCAGCCGAACATGCGCTTCAACAGCTGTTCGCGCGGCACCTTCACAACGAAGGAATTGAACGGCACGTGTATGCTGGTGCTCTTCTGGTCCGGCGAAGGCCAGCTATAGGCCACGACGCTCCAGGCAAAGGCCTCGGTTTCCGGATTGACCGCAACCACCTTCTTCAGCACCGTCATGACGTCCGGATCGATGAAGTCGTCGTCACCGATCACGGTCACCCAATCGCCGGTCGCGGCGGCGAGCGTGCGTTCCCAGTTCTCGATCATCGGCAGGGTGCGCTCGGCGGACGGCAGGTAGACGATGCGCGGGTCGCCTTCATGGGCGCGCATGTAGTCGTTCATCACCGACGGATCGTCGGAATTGTCGACAAGCACGAATTCCAGGTCGTCGCGCTTGCTGCGCAGCAGGCCTTCGATGGTCTTCTGGAAGTAATATTGGCGATTGCGCGAGGGGACGCAGATCGACAGACGCATGTTTCGAGCCATAGTCTTCTCCGCTTCGGGTGCTTCCGCGGCTCCGCTTGTTGACCGCCGGGCTTGCAACTCCGGGCTTTTCACTCCGGGCGAAGCGGCCCGCGCAAGGGCGGGGTCGCGACCGCTATCGTCGGGGCATCGCGCTTCGGCTGCGGCGCGTCTAGGGATGCACCATCAGGCTCGGCACCGCCGTCACGAACTTCCCATCCCAGTCGGTGATATACGAAAGCTGTCGCTTGATTTCTGTCTGAAGATTCCATGGCAGTATCACTACCCTTTCAGGCTTTTCCGATTTCAGGACGTCCTCGGAGACGATCGGGATCCGGCTGCCCGGCAGGAAGGTTCCCTGCTTGGCCGGGTTCTTGTCGACGACGAAGGAAAGCAGATCCGGCTTCACGCCGGCAAAGTTCAAAAGCGTGTTGCCCTTGGCCGCCGCCCCATAGGCGGCGACCCTGAGGCCCTGGCGCTGGCAGTCGATCAGGAATTCCACGAAGTCGTTGCGCACGCGCTGCGCGGTCGCCTGGAAGCCGGCATAGAAGGCCTCGTCGCGCATGCCGGCTGCCGTCTCCGTGGCAAGCATGGCCGCAACGCTTTCGCTTAACGGGTGGGCTGCCGTATCGGCGCGGTCGGCAAAGACCCTCAGGCTCCCGCCATGCCAGGGCGTGGTCTCGACATCGAAGACGCGCAGGCCGTTTGCGGCAAAGATCCGCTCGACGGCGATAAGCGAGAGGTAGGAGTAGTGCTCGTGATAGGCGGTGTCGAACTGCGCTTCCGCCACCATGTTGAGCAGGTGCGGGAATTCGAAGGTCGCGACGCCTGCCGGCTTCAGCAGCCGGGCGAAGCCGGCGACGAAATCGTTGATGTCGGGCACATGGGCGAGCACGTTGTTCGCCGCCATGAGGTCCGCGCTCCAGCCGTCGGCGACCAGCCTCGCGGCCAGCGCGACGCCGAAGAAATCCTCGACGATCTCGATGCCCTTTTCGCGCGCCGCGGCCGCCGTGCTGGCGGTCGGTTCGACGCCGAGGCAGGGAATGCCGCGCGCCTTCACATATTGCAGCAGGTAGCCGTCATTGGCGGCGATCTCGACGACGCGGGAGGCGCCATTCAGGCCGAACCGCTCCGCCATGGAAGCGGCATAGGCCTCGGCATGGCCGAGCCAGGAGGTGGAGAACGAGCTGAAATAGGCGTAGCTCTCGGAGAAGAAGGTTTCGCGCGCGGCGAAGTCCTCGGTCTGGACGAGAAGGCATTGGTTGCAGACCCGGATAACCAGCGGATACCAGAGCTCGGGTTTTCCCAGATCCGCCGGCCGGACATAGGAATTCGACGGCGGTGCCGTGCCGAGGTCGAGAAAGGGGCCCATGTCCTGCGACTGGCAGTGGCGACACTTCATGCGGCAAGTCCTCGGTAGTCGGTGCCGAGCGGCGGATGGCCCGCGTCGCGCGGCGACAGGTGCGCGACCGGCAGGGGCCAGGCGATGGCGAGCCGCGGATCGGTCGGGCTCAGGCCCGCTTCCGCCTCGGCATGGTAGGGCGCGGAATGGGCATAGATCATCCGCACATCGTCGCTCAGCGCCTGGAAACCATGGGCGAAGCCCTCGGGGATGAGGAAGGAACAGGCATTGTCAGCCGAAAGCTCGACCGCCACATGCTCGAGGAAGGTCGGCGAGCCGTGTCTGAGGTCGACCGCGACGTCGAGGATGCGACCGGCGACGCAGGTCACCAGCTTGACCTCGCCGAAGGGCGGGGTCTGGAAGTGCATGCCGCGCACGGTGCCGGCGAAGCGCGAGACGCTTTCGTTGACCTGGGCGACCGGCCCGCGCCAGCCGATTTCGACCAGTTCCCCGGCGCAGAACAGACGCGAGATATGTCCCCGCTCGTCGGCGATGCGCCGACGCTTGAGGATCAGCAGGCCTTCGATCGGGGTCGTTTCAACGTCGAAGCGCGCGGTCATACGGCGGCCCTCATGGGTAGCGCAGGGACCGCCTCGAAGGCGCCGATGTCGGCGAGGCAAAGGTCTGCCGCCGATTGGCCCGCCGCAAGCCCCCGATACCAGGCCATGGTGCGCGTCACGGTTTCGTCGAGGTTCCAGACAGGACTGTAGCCGAGCGTGTCGCGCGCGCGCGTGGAATCGAGCATCAGGTAGCCGGCCTCGTGCGGCCCTTCCGAGCCGTCGCCGTGAACGACCTCTCCGCCGCCGTAGGCCATCGATGCCCTGTCGAGCACGCTCGCCACCGTTGCCGCCGCCTGGTGGTCGGGGCCAAAATTGAGGCTCGGGGCAAAGTGGGGATTGTCCCACAGGCGTTCGGCCATCATCAGATAGCCGTTCAGCGGCTCCAGCACATGCTGCCAGGGGCGGACGGCTTGCGGACGGCGCACCATCAGCGATCGTCCGCCGCCCCAGGCCTTGACGGCGTCGGGGATGAGGCGATCCTCCGCCCAGTCGCCGCCGCCGATCACATTGCCAGCGCGTGCCGTCGCAAGCCCGATGCCGCGGGCGGAAAAGAAGGAGGAGCGATAGCTGGCGGTAACGATCTCGGCGGCCGCCTTGCTGGCGCTGTAGGGATCGTGGCCGCCGAGCGGATCGGTTTCGACGAAGGCAAGCGCCGTCTCCGGGTTCTGATAGACCTTGTCGGTGGTGACGACGACGATCGAGCGGACATCGGGGGCGATGCGCAGCGCATCGAGCAGATGGGCCGTGCCCTGTACGTTGGTCTCATAGGTGCCGATCGGATCGCGGTAGCCGGCGCGCACCAGCGCCTGGGCGCCGAGATGCAGGACGATCGCCGGCTTGGCCAGCATGACGCGGGCCGCCACCGCATGGCGATCGCGCAGATCGCAGATTTCCGCCGCCGCCGGCTTGCCGTTGAGAAGATTGAACAGCGATGGCTCTGTCTCGGGCACCAGCGACAGGCCGGTCACCCTGGCACCCATTTCGGCAAGCCAGAGCGCGAGCCAGCTTCCCTTGAAGCCGGTATGCCCGGTCAGAAGAACGCGCTTGCCTTTCCAGAATGCGGGATTGGCCATGCTCACCACGACTTCCACGGCGGGTTGCCGCTGTTCCACAGGCTCTCCAGATGGACCTTGTCGCGCAGCGTATCCATCGGCTGCCAGAAACCGGTGTGGAAGAAGGCCTTGAGCTGGCCGTCCTCGGCCAGGCTGGACAACGGTTCCGCTTCCCAGCTGGTCGAATCGTCGGCGATACGATCGATGCATTTCGGATCGAGCACGAAGAAGCCGCCGTTGATGAACCCGCCCTCGCCCTCGGGCTTCTCGACGAAGCCCTCCACGGTGTCGCCGTCGAGCTTCAGTGCGCCGAAGCGGGCGGGCGGGCGAACCGCCGTCACCGTCGCCTGCCGGCCGTGGCTCTTGTGGAAACGGACCGTCGCGCCGATGTCGACGTCACACAGGCCGTCGCCATAGGTGAAGCAGAAGGCTTCCTCGTCCTTGAGATAGTCGGCGACACGCCGGAGGCGCCCGCCGGTCATCGAGTTCTCGCCGGTGTCGACCAGCGTCACCCGCCAGTTCTCGGCGCTCTTGCGATGGAACTGCAGGCGGTTCTCGGCCAGGTCGAAGGTGATGTCCGACATGTGCAGGCCGTAATTGGCGAAGTATTCCTTGATGACATAACCGCGGAAGCCGCAGCAGATGATGAAGTCACGGATGCCGTGTCCGTGATAGAGCTTCATGATGTGCCAGAGGATCGGACGCCCGCCGATCTCGATCATCGGCTTGGGCTTCAGATGGGTTTCCTCGGCGATGCGCGAGCCGAGACCACCGGCAAGAATGACGGCCTTCATCGCGAACGCCCGTCCGCCACACGGGATACCGGCGTGCCGGTGCCCCGCTCATCGTAACCCGCAGCAAAAGCCATGATTCGTCCCACGCCCCACGAACATTCCATCGTGGGAAGAGGCTAGCCGACGAAACTGTCGTCAAACTTGAGGGGCGAAAGGGCCGGTAGGGTCGGCGGCGGCTGGGCGCCGCCGTCCGGTCAGAAGCCGCCCGCGGCCAGGCGACGCCGCAGCGCGCCGATGTCGGGGGTCGCATCCTGCTCCAGGCGCTCTTCCCAGGCGAGTGCCGTTTCGACGATCAAGTCGAGGTCGGCAAGGCGCGGCACCCAGGCGAGCTTTTCGCGCGCCAGGGTCGAGTCGGCGACGACGAAGGCTGCATCACCGGCGCGGCGCGGACAGTATTCGACGGCAAACGGGCGTCCGGAGACGCGGGCAACCGCGGCCAGCACGTTGAGCACGGAATAGCCGGAGCCATAGCCGCAATTGGCGACCAGGGAGGCCTCACCGCGGCGCAGATAGGCAAGAGCCCGCAGATGCGCCTGAACCAGATCCGCCACATGGATATAGTCGCGCACGCCGGTGCCGTCGGGGGTCGAATAGTCCGAGCCATAGACCGCGACCGAGCGGCGCTTGCCAAGCGCCGCCTCGCAGGCCACCTTGATCAGATGGGTCGCACGGTCAGTCGACTGGCCTGTCCGGCCCTTCGGATCGGCGCCGGCCACGTTGAAGTAGCGCAGTGCCACATAGCGGAAGTCATGGGCGCGGGCGGTGTCGCGCAGCATGATCTCGCTCATCAGCTTGGACTGGCCATAGGGATTTTCCGGCAGGAGCGGCGCGGTTTCCTTGACCGGCTCGGCGCTTGCCGGCGTGCCATAGACGGCAGCCGTCGACGAGAAGATCAGCTTGTCGATCCCGGCCTCGACCGCCGCCGAAGCGAGCACCCGCGTGTTGCCGGTATTGTTCTCGTAATAGCCAAGCGGATCGGACACCGATTCCGGCACGACGATCGAACCGGCGAAATGGATGATCGCCTCGATCTCGTTCTCGAAGAAAATCTGCCGCAGCAGATCCGCATCGCCGATGTCGCCGAGGTAGAACCGCGCCTGCGGCGCGACGGCCCAGCGGAAGCCTGTCGAAAGCCGGTCGATCACCACCACGTCTTCGCCTGCATCCAGCAGCGCCCAGACCATGTGACTACCGATATAACCGGCCCCACCCGTTACCAAGATCGCCATGTTTGTCCATCCCGCAATTCTTTGACGGGATGAACCTAGGCAATGCAGCCTTTAACTTTGCTTACAATTCTCGGCTTTGCTCAGTATTGATACAGTTTAGTTCCAAGTATAGAAAACGCAATATTGCAAATTTCGCTAGAATTTTATCGATCGCGGCGCGGAGCATGGGAACCCCGCGCCGTCGCGGGATCAAAGCGCCAGGATATAGCGGCACAGCCGGTCGGCCGCTTCCTCGATCTGTTTCGGGTCGCGCAGGAAGCAGGCCCGCAGGAAACCCTCGCCGCCCATGCCGAAGGCCGATCCCGGCGCCAGCGCCACGCCGGTTTGATCGACGATGTCGAGTGCGGCCTGCCGGCTGTCGGTGATGCCGTCGATCTTCAGGAAGGCATAGAGTGCCCCTTCGGGCTTCAGGGTTTCGACCCGGTTGGTGGCGATCAGCGCATCGCACAGCAGATCGCGCGATTTCTTCGCGCGTTCGAAGTTCTCGCGAACGAAGCCGTCACCCTGATCGAGCGCGGCAACCGCGCCACGCTGCATGAACTGGGCGACGCCGGAGGTGGAATACTGGATCAGGTTCTCGAAAACCTGCCCCGTTTCCGGCGGCGCGACGATCCAGCCGACGCGCCAGCCGGTCATCGACCAGTTCTTGGAGAAGGAGTTGGCGAAGATCACCCGGTCGCCTTCGACCATGACGTCCAGGAAGGACGGCGCGCGGTGTCCGCCGCCGTAGTAATAGAGCGCATAAATCTCGTCGGCGAGGATCCACAGGCCGTGGCGGCGCGCCAGTTCGAGAATGGCCCTGAGGTCAGCATGCGTCGCCGTCCAGCCGGTGGGATTGGATGGCGTGTTGATGAACAGGCCACGCGTCTTCGGCGTGATCGCCTGTTCGAGCCTATCCATGTCGAGCGACCAGCGGCCATTGGCAAAGGTCAGCGGCACGCCGACGGAGCGGCCGCCGGCGATGTCGATCGCCGAGATGATGTTCGGCCAGGCCGGCGACAGGTAGATCATCTCGTCGCCCGGTTCGGTGATCGCCTGGACGCCAAGCGCGATCGCCTGCATGCCGGAGGCCGTGACATAGAAGTGCTCGGGCGAAAGCTCGACGCCGAAATGGCGGGCATAGTAGCGCGAAAGCGCTTCGCGCAGTTCGGGAATGCCGCGCTGCCAGGTGTAGAAGGTCTCACCGCCGAGAAGCGCGTCGCTTGCCGCGCGATTGATGAAATCCGGGCTCGGCAGGTCGCCTTCCCCGGCCCAGAGCGGCAGGAGACCCTCGCGTCCACGGGCATAATTGATGATCTCGACGATCCCGCTTTCCGGCGCGGCAAGGGCGCGCGGGCTGAGATCCTTCACAAGCGACATGGCAAGCTCTCCGGTTCGACGTCTGTTCGCGAACCAGAGGTCTAACGGATTGCGCCGGGAAAATCCCATGACAATCCGTGAGGGCAGAATCGATTTCGGTGATGGATGCGGAACGGGTGGCCCGGGATTGCGCCCGGCCCTGCCCGCGACCGATACCGCGTCAGCGTGTCTTCAGCAGGTCGCGGATCTCGGTCAGAAGCTGGATGTCGGCCGGCGGCGGGGCGGCTTCAGCCTCCTTCTTTTCCTGCTTCTCGAGGGAGGCGCGCAGCGTGTTCACGCCCTTGACCATCAGGAAGATGATCCAGGCGAGGATCAGGAAGTTGATGATGACGGTGATGAAATTGCCATAGGCGAAGACGGCGCCCTGCTCGCGGGCGGCCTCGAGCGAGTTTGCCGTTACGTTCGAGCTCAGCGGCAGGAAATAGTTGGAGAAATCGAAGCCGCCGAAGACCACGCCGACCAGCGGCATGACGATGTCCTGGACAAGCGAGTTGACGATCAGGCCGAAAGCACCGCCGATGATCACGCCGACGGCAAGGTCCATGACATTGCCGCGCGCGATAAAGGTCTTGAACTCGTTCAGCATACCCATCTCCTTTGATCGTTCGACAAGCCACGCTCGTCCCTGGCGTGGCGTCCTGCCTCGACAAGGAATATCGAAAGTACGATCATTCGGAAACAGTGAAATTCTTGTCGTCGCGGTCAGCGTTCGACTTAAGATCGAGATTGAAGCGATTTCAAACGGCGGTGACTTCCCCTAAGGTTCCCGCTCGATGGAACGCCGACGATGAGGAGGAAGCGTGCTTCCGGGATGGGTCATCTTTGCCTCGGCCTTCGCCTATCTGCTGCTGCTCTTCGCGGTGGCCAGTTACGGTGACCGCAAGAGCCGCGCCCATGGCGTGCCCGAGAACGGCCGACCGATCGTCTATGCGCTCAGTCTCGCCGTCTATTGCACCTCCTGGACCTATTTCGGCGGGGTGGGCCTCGCTGCCGAACACGGCCTCGAATTCACTGCCATCTATATCGGCCCGATCCTGATGTTCACCATCGGCATGCCGATCGTCCGGCGGATCATCGATCTCGCCAAGGCGGAGAAGCTGACCTCGGGCGCCGACTTCATCGCCGCGCGCTATGGCAAGAACCCGATCGTCGGCATGCTGGTCACGATCATCTGCCTGGTCGGGACCATTCCCTATATCGCCCTGCAGCTGAAAGCGGTATCGAGCTCCGTCGCCGCCATGGTCGATCCGACGGCGTACGGCATCGGCACGGGCAACCTCTATTTCATCGACCTGCCGCTGGTGGTCGCCTTCGTGCTCGCCTGCTTTGCCGTGGTCTTCGGCACGCGCCACACCGACGCCACCGAACACCAGGACGGTCTGATCCTCGCCATCGCGATGGAATCGGTGGTCAAGCTCGTGGCCTTCTGGACGCTCGGTATCTACGTCGTGTTCTTCCTGTTCGACGGACCGACCGACCTGTGGCAAAAGGCGACCGAGAACGAGGCCGTGATGACGGCGCTGTCGTATCAGACGCCGCTCAGCCGGTGGCTGCTACTGATCGCACTGTCGGCCTTTGCCATCATCATGCTGCCGCGCCAGTTCCACGTCACCGTGGTGGAAAACCGCACCAGCCGCGAGCTGAAGCTCGCCGGCATCCTGATGCCGCTCTATCTCGTCGCCATCAACATCTTCGTCCTGCCAGCGGCGATCGGCGGGATCATGACGTTTTCCGGCGGCGGCGATGCCGACCTCTATGTTTTGTCCCTGCCGCTGCACAACGAGATGGCGGCCGTTTCGCTGATCACCTTCCTCGGCGGTTTTTCCGCCGCGACCGCCATGGTCATCGTCGCCTCCGTGGCCCTGGCGATCATGGTGTCGAACGACATGATCCTGCCGATCTTCCTGAGGCAGAAGCTTCTCACCCGCCCGAGCCATCGCGACGACTTCGCCAAGACGCTGCTGCACATCCGCCGCTCGGCGATCTTCGCCGTCATGCTGCTCGGCTATGTCTATTACCGCTCGGCCGACAACACGACCGGGCTTGCCTCGATCGGGCTGCTGGCCTTTGCCGCGATCGCGCAGATCGCCCCTTCCCTGTTCGGCGGACTGATGTGGCGACGAGCCAATGCCCGCGGCGCCATCGCCGGCCTGTCTTCCGGCATCTTCGTCTGGGCCTATCTGTCCTTCCTGCCGAGCCTCGGAGCGGAGGACAATTCGCAGATCGCCACGTCCATTCTCGGCTTCCTCTTTCCCGGCGTCGGCATGTTCAGTCCGGAACATGCCGACCCGCTGGTCAATTCGACGCTGCTCAGCCTGCTGATCAACACGGCGGCCTTCATCATTGGTTCGCTCAGCCGCAATCCGCGTCCCGTCGAGCGCATCCAGTCGGGCATTTTCGTCAAGCGCCATCCGCGCTCGCAGTTTGCCACGCGCGGCTGGAAGACCCGGGTCACCGTCGGCGACCTGAAGGCCGCCATCGCCCGCTATCTCGGCGACGAGCGCATGACGCGCTCCTTCCGCTCCTACGAGCAGGCCGCCGGCCGGAGGCTCGACGACGACAGCCCGGCCGACATGGCTTTCATCCATTTCTCCGAGCAATTGCTCGGCAGCGCGATCGGCTCGTCCTCGGCAAGGCTCGTGCTGTCGCTGATCCTGCAGAAGGCGGAAGACACCTCGGCCGACACGGCCTGGCTGCTCGACCAGGCCAGCGAAGCCCTGCAATATAACCAGGACATGCTGCAGACCGCGCTTTCGCAGATGGACCAGGGCATCGCGGTCTTCGATGCGAGCAACCGCCTGACGATCTGGAACCGAAGGTTTCGCAGCCTGCTCGACCTGCCGGAACATGTCGGCCAGGTCGGCTTCCCCTTGAGCGAAATGGTGGCGATCCTCGCGCAACGCGGCGACGTCGCCGCCGGCGATCAGGCCCAACTGGTCAAGCGCTTCCACCAGTTCGACAAGCCGTTCCGGCTGGTCACTGCAGCCGGCGAGCGCATCATCGAGGCGCGCTGCAATCCGATGCCGGACAAGGGCTTCGTCGCGACCTTCACCGACATCACCAGCCAGGTGGCGGCCGACAAGGCGCTGAAACAGGCCAACGAGACGCTGGAACAGCGGGTCGGCGAGCGAACCGCCGAGCTGACCCGGGTCAACCATGCGCTGGCCGAGGCGCGCGCCGCCGCCGACGAGGCGAATATAGGCAAGACCCGGTTTTTCGCCGCGGCCGGCCACGACATCCTGCAACCGCTCAATGCCGCCCGGCTCTATTCCTCGTCACTGGTCGAGCGGCTAGGCGATTCGGACAATAGCAGCATGGTCCGCAACATCGATTCCGCCCTGGAATCGGTCGAGATCATTCTCGGCGCCGTGCTCGACATATCAAGGCTCGACACCGGCGCGATGAAACCGCGGCTGGCGCCCGTGCCGCTGCAGGGTTTGCTGGAGCGCATCGAGACCGACTTCGCGCCGATCGCGCGGGAAAAGAATCTCAAGCTGGTCGTCATGCCGACCTCGCTCACCGTCCGCTCCGACCCCAACCTCTTGCGCAGACTGGTGCAGAACCTCGTCTCCAACGCCATCAAATACACCCCCTCCGGACGCGTGCTGGTCGGTGCCCGGCGGCACGGCAATGAGGTCGTCATCCAGGTGATGGACAGCGGTATCGGCATTCCTTCATCGAAGTTCCGCACCGTGTTCAAGGAGTTCGCCCGGCTCGAGGAAGGCATGCGCACCGCTTCCGGCCTCGGGCTCGGGCTTTCTATCGTCGATCGCATCGCCCGCGTGCTGAACCATCCGGTGCAGCTTTCGTCCAAGCAGGGCAAGGGCACGACCTTTCGCGTCGTGATGCCACTGGACAAGTCGGTTCCGGTGGCGGCCGCGGTGACCGACCTGCCCGTGGGCGGAAAGGCTGCCATTCCGCTCGAAGGTTTGCGGGTTCTTTGCATCGACAACGAACCGAAGATTCTCGAAGGCATGGACCTCCTTTTGTCCGGCTGGGGCTGCGCCGTCACCTTGGCCGGCTCGATCGAGGCGCTCGATGATATCGTTGCGGCGAACAAGAGCCCGCCGGACGTCATCATCGCCGACTACCATCTCGGCGACGGCAGCGGCATCGGCGCGATCCTGCGCCTTCGGGCGCTCTACGAGAGCGACATTCCCGCTCTTCTGATCACCGCCGACCGGACGGCCGAGGTCAGGGCGGAAGCCGAACGGCAGAACATCACCCTGCAGCACAAGCCGGTGCGTCCGGCAGCCCTTCGCGCCTTCATCACCCAGGTTTCCGGAGGCAAGCGGGCCGCCGCCGAATAGGTCGTTCCACCGAGACCGAATGGGCTTGAGCCTCAGTGGTTGCACGATCCAGGTTCATGACCCGGACGGGCTCGATATGTCCCCGCGCGACCCTCGCCATCTCCGGCGAGTTCGGTCGTTCAGCGCTCCAGCGCAGCCACCTGTGGCGGACGCTCGGGCTTTGACCATTCGGCGAGAAGGTCCTCCTCCACCTTGTCCCGACCCAGCGTCTCCCATCCGTCGCGACCGGCCCGGACATAGCGCAGGAAGGTAAAGCCGGTTCGGCCGCGGGTGGTGGCCGCGACCACTTCGTCCGGCAGGATGAGACGCCGGCCGTAAACGAGACGGGTGGGCAGCCGCATCTCCGGCAGCACGGTGTTCACCAGTTCCGTGCAGAAGGTGCAGGAGGTCGTGTCGAGGTCGAAATAATAGTCGAAGGGCATGCCGACGCGCTGGTAGAAGCCTGTCAACGCCTGCCGCCGCCGCACAGCGCCAAGGCCGGCGGGCCGCAGGAGGGCAATGGCATCGGCATCCAGCGCGGCAGGCGCCGTGGAAAGGTGGACACCCTTGTTGTCGGCCTCGATGAACAGGGCACCGTCGCGGATCGCCGCGTGGTGCTTGCGGACCGCCGGATGGTCCCAGGCGCCGGCGCGGCGCAGTTGCGCTTCCGTCCCGACATAGATCGCCACATGACCGAAATGGCCGGGGATCGCATGGCCGGAGAGGCGTCCCTTGTTGCTGACCGCGACCACATCCAACGGCCGGAGATCGGCGAGCAGACGGTCGATCGCGGCGTCATGGCGCAGCAGGTCACCCTTGCGCCAGACGACGGCCGCGACCATCCGGCCGATCGTCGGGGCGAAAGGCTCGGCCAGGGCGACGAGGCCCTTCGGATAGCGTTCCGGCTTCTGGCAGCAATCGCCCAGCGGGGCATCGGCTGGCAACGGCGCCTGAGCGGGCTTCGGCACCGTCGTGCAGGCCGAAACGAAGAGCATCAGCCCGACCACGAGGGCACGGGACGCCCAGCGACGGAGCGCAATTCTGTCAAACGCCATGGCCCAGCCTGCGGCAAGCGGCGCGCATGGTGAAGCGGCGCGAAAACATCATCATCATGCAGAAACCAGGCCCGTCCCCCATCCGCGCACAGACCCCATTCCATGCTCCGGCACCGTTCATTCGATCCGACGAAGATAACTAATCCGGGGCGCGCGGCAAATCAATCGCCGAGAGGCGCTATGGCAAGCGACGAAGGCTTCAGACGAAAGGGATCAAAACGGATCACCAGGATTTGAGCGCCCTCAGCGTCGGCGTCTTCTTGAACATATGCTCGTCCATGCGGGCAAGCAGGCGGTCGAGCAGTTCGACCGCCTGGCCGACGGCCGGTCCCTTGTTGAGCATGACGCATTCCGCCCTGGCAGCCATGGCGGCATCGGTCATTTCGCCACGGGTCGGTATGCCTTCCCGCACCAGGTCCTCGAGCACCTGCGTCGCCCAGACGGCGGGAACGGAGGCCGCCTCGCTGATCCAAAGGATCTCCTCCTGCATTTCCGCCAGCCGTTCGAAGCCGATCTCGGCCGCGAGATCGCCGCGCGCGATCATCACGCCGAAGGGGCCACGCCGCCGTGCCCGGGCGATCAGCGCCGGCAGGTTGCGCACGGCCTCTGGCTGCTCGATCTTGGCAATCAGGCCGAGGGTGCGGTCGGACATGCCGTGGCGGGCGAGCATGCTGTCGAGCAGATCGATGTCTTCCGGGCGGCTGACGAAGGAATAGCCGATCATGTCGGCGCATTCGATCACGGTGACGAGGTCGGTCTCGTCCTTGGCGGTGAGCGGTGACAGGCCGAGTGCGGTATCCGGCAGGTTGATGCCCTTTTCCGGCTTCAGCTTGGTGCCTCCCGCCTTGGTCTTGTCGACCCGGATCACCGCCTCGCCGTCTCCCAAGCTTTCCACCACCGCTTCCAGCTTGCCGTCGTCATAGCGGACGCGATCGCCGATCGAAAGGCGCGTCACCATTTCGGGGAGCGAGACGCCCGCGGAATAGAGCACCTCGGCACAGGTTCTGGGCAGACCCGAGGCCACGAGGCGGATCCTGTCCCCTGGCTGGAGCCGCGATTTCTTGTCGGGCATCTGCACGGCAGCCGTGCGGATCTTCGGGCCGGCAATGTCCATCAGCACGGTGATGTCGCGGCCCGTTGCGGCACCGGCGGCGCGGGCAAATCCGGCCATTGCGCGCCAGGCCTCGGGGCCGTCATGCGCGCAGTTGATCCGCGCCACGTCCATGCCGCGCCGGGCCAGGTCGAGGATGAAGTCCGGGCCTGCCGCCGCCTCGCTCGGCAGCGTCACCATGATCCTCGTGCGCCGGTTGACCGGCGGCCGGCCGAACAGGGCCGCAGACGCCTCTTCGAGCCGCGCCTCGCCGCGGAAGAACTCCTCCTCCAGCGGCATGGCAACAGGGCTCTGGCGGCCAGCGAGAGCGGCCAGCGCAGCGATGACGGCGTCCAGCGTCGGCACGACACGACCTTCAAGGCGACCGAGCGAGGAGAGTCCGAGGCGCATCAGCCGCCGCTGGAGCGGGCGGATGTCGTGATGGCGCAGGCAGAGATAATGGGCCAGATTGACAAGGGCCGGATCGACCGGCGCTGCACCGCTGCCGGTGAAACCCTCGATCAATGCCGTCGACGCGTCGATGACCGTGGCGCGCAGGGCCAGCATATCCTCGAGCAGGGCCGAGACCTGCAACGTCTCTTGATGAAAGTCCTGGCTGTTCATGCACCACATCCCCTATGGCCTCGCCATGTCTCGGCAGGATACGAGCGCTGGATGCGCGGTAGCCGGCAGGCCATTCTGGAGGCGAACTGCATCCAGTTCTAGTCCTCGCACTTGACCGATATGTGACGGTATCGCTACGGGCCGCGGACGTCAGGACGGGACCCGCACCCCTCCTTCCGGCCAATAGCGCCTCACCGCAATCCTCCCTACATTGGCGGTCCGAGCATTCGTCGCCAGGGAGGGGTCATGCGGATCGCTTTAATGTCGGATATCCACGGCAATCGCCAGGCTTTCCAGGCCGTCCTCACCGCCGCCGCAGAGCGCGGCGCGGAACGCCATGTGATCCTCGGGGACATTGTCGGATACGGCGGCGATCCGGTGTGGTGCGTGGACAAGACGATGGCATTGGCGGCGGAGGGCGCGATCGTCATTCGTGGCAATCATGACCAGGGCGTGGCCGATCCGTCGGTGTCGATGAACGAGGTGGCACGGGCGGCGATCGACTGGACGCGCACCCAGTTGAACGACGAACAGAAGGCGTTTCTCGCCCGGCTGCCTCTGGAGGTAGAGGATGGCGAACGCCTCTATGTCCATGCCGACGCGTCGGCCCCGGCCCGCTATCATTACGTCACCGATGCGGAAACCGCCGCCGCGCATCTTCAGGCCTGCCGCGCCCGCATCAGCTTCTGCGGCCATGTCCACCGTCCGGCGCTCTATGGTCTCGGGCCGAACGGCAAGACCACGGCCTTCACGCCGACATCGGCGCAGGGCATTCCACTGCTTGCGCAGCGTCGCTGGCTCGCCGTCATGGGCGCGGTGGGGCAACCCCGCGATGGCAATCCGGCTGCGGCCTTCGGCATTCTCGATACCGACCGTGGAGAGATCGAATTCCACCGCGTCGGCTATGACATAGAGGGAGCAGCCGCTAGGATCAGGGCCGCGGGGCTTCCCGACGCACTGGCGTTGAGGCTCTTCCGGGGGAAATGACCGAGGGGACGGGGGAATGCCTAAAACCAGAATACACCCGGGCGACGTGATCGACGGCTTCACGATCGGCGAACTCGCGCATCGGGGCGGCATGGCGCAACTCTTCAGCGTCACCCATCCGGATTATGATTTTCCAATGCTGATGAAGGTGCCGGAGATGGGGGCCGGCACGGACCCGGCCATGATCGTCGGCTTCGAGATGGAGCAGATGATCCTGCCCCGGCTCTCCGGCCGGCATGTGCCACGCTTCGTCGCCAATGGCGACTTCGCCACCCAGCCTTACATCGTCTTCGAGCGGCTGTCCGGCAAGTCGCTCTATCCGATGCTGGACGACCTGCCGAGACCGGCCGAGGAAGTGGTTGCGCTCGGATGCCGGATCGCCATGGCGCTCGCGGACCTGCACCGGCAGAACGTCGTTCATCTCGACATCAAGCCGTCGAACATCCTGTTTCGCGAGACCGGAGAGGCGGTGCTGGTCGACTACGGCCTTGCCCGGCATCTGCATCTGCCGGACCTGATGGACGAGGAATTTCGTCTGCCTTATGGCACGGCACCCTATATGGCGCCGGAGCAGATTCTCGGCGTGCGCAGCGACTTTCGCAGCGACATCTTCGCGCTGGGCGTCCTTCTGTATTTTTTCGCGACGGCGAAACGCCCGTTCGGCGACCCGCAGCGGATGAAGGGCCTCAAGAAGCGCCTGTGGCGGGATCCCGTGCCGCCGCGGGCGCTTACACCAGATCTGCCCAAGCCGCTGCAGGAAGTCATCCTGCGCTGCCTCGAGGTCAACCCGGCCCGCCGCTACCCGACGGCCGCCCAGTTGATGATGGATCTTCAGGATCTCTCCAAGGTCACGCTCACCGCACGCGCGGAAAAACTCGAACGCGACGGCTGGGGCGCCGTCATCAAGCGGCGGTTCAATCCCGATCCGATCGAGTTGCTGCGCCCGCAGGGGGCTGCGGAGACGTCCTCGAATGCGCCGATCGTCATGGTGGCGATCGATCTCTCGGACGGCTCGGAAGACCTGGCCGACGCTTTGCGCCTGACCGTCAGCCGCATCATCGAGAAGACGCCCAATGCCCGCATCGCCTGCCTGAATGTCCTGAAGATCGCCCGCATCAGCCTTGAAAGCGACCTCGACGCCGAGGGCAACAACAAGCATGTGGCGCGGCTCGTGCAGCTCAAGCACTGGGCCGAGCCGTTGAAGGCGCCGGAGGGAACGATCACCTACCATGTGATCGAGGCGATCTCGCCGGCCGCGGCGATCCTCGACTTTGCCCGCCAGAATATCGTCGATCACATCGTGATGGGCGCGCGCGCCAATTCGACCATGCGTTCGCTGCTCGGCAGTGTATCCGGCGAAGTGGCCGCCACCGCCCCCTGCACCGTCACGGTGGTGCGCGTGCGGCCACCGGCCGATGCCGCCGAATAGAGAAGGCCGTCAGAGACGCAAGGCCCAGACCGTGGCGTGACGCACGCCGTCGGCCGGCGCCCGGAGGCGTGCCGAGCGCACCGGCTCGAAGCCGGCGATCCGCTTGGTGCCGGCGATCCGGCCGTCATCGGCGAAAACCTCGATCGACCCATAGTCGAGGAAGATGCGCAACCGGCGCACCCGCGCGCCCTCGACGATGTAGCGAGGGCTCTCCTCGCCCCCGTTCTCATGACGCAGCCACAATCCCGTTTCGTCCTGGACCAGGCCGAGGGTGACGCCCGGATGATCGAAGGCGAGGTCGAACGGCAGCCCGGCTTCGGCAAGCTCGAGCAGGAGCTCGACCGCGCCGTTGGGGAACGAAACCATCTCGCCGGCCGCCAGGCGGGTGCGGTCGATGATGTGGCTGCGCAGGCTCTCCGCCGCACCGATCGGTGGCGTGAGCAGCTGCCCGTCCTCCAGCCTCAGCGTGCGCGGCAGGGTCATGGCCGAGGGAAAGTCGATAGTCGGGCCGGTATCGGCCCAATTGCCGAGCCAGCCGATCCCGACCGGCGTCGCGCCGTCCATGAAGGCCTGGAAGGCATAGTTGTCGGTGATGAAATCGAGCTCGCGGCTGAACTCGCGGGAAAAGGTCCGGCCGTCGAACCAGCCGACATCGACCATGGTCAGGTTGCGGCGCCCGGTCCGCTCGTCCTTGCCGTTCATCAGGCCGTAGATCAGGGCCCAGCGCGTCGCGGGGTCGGTCGCCTCGCCGTCGAGCGGCAGCAGGCACGGACATTCGATCGCCGTCGTCCGGTGACGGGTCTCGACCAGCAGCTTGCCGAGATAGGTCCAGCCGCCGGCCGCCTGAACATCCTCCGTCTCGTAGAGCAGGATCACGCCGCCTTCGTCGCTCTGACTGCCGAGCAGCATCTTCCAGCGACCGTCCGGCCCCTTGAAGACGTAAGGATCGCGGAAATCGAGGGTCAGGCCCTCGCCTTCCGGGCGATGCGGCAGGATGACGGTGGCCTCGCCGGCGGAGAACAGATCGGCCGAGACGGCCGACATCTGGATCTCCTGTTCCGGCTGGCGGTCGCTGACCTTCTCGGTGAAGAACACCCGGATGCCCGGACCGTTCGGCAGCGGAATGGCCGAGCCGGAAAAGGCGCCGCCGCGCTTGTCGGGACGGGCCGAGAGTTCCTCCGAGGGAAACAGGAACACCGGCAGATGACGCCAGCGCAGATAGTCGGACGAGACGGCATGGCCCCAGTGCATGTTGTTCCACATCCGGCCATGCGAATAATGTTGGTAGAACAGATGCGGCCGGCCGCCAAAACGGCCGAAACCGTTCGGGTCGTTCATCCAGCCGAAGGGCGGGCGGAAATGGTAGGAGGCGGGAAGGTCCGGCGGGGCATTGACGGGATTGGTGTGCAACACGGTTATCCCTGTCTCCAGCACGTCGGCGGCGGTGAACCAGTAGGCGACCGACACCGAGGTGTCTGCACTGTCATAGCGAAGCTCGATGCGGCCGCCGCCGAACACGTGGTAGATGCGGAAGGAATTTTCCTCGGCATTGACCGCCTGGACCTCGCCGAACTTGCCGTTGGCGCTGTGAAGCGAGACCGATCCGGGCCGGTCCGGATGAACGGCCTTCAACCACAGATGCAGGGTGGTGTTGACCGGGAGGTCGGCGGAAATGATGCGCAGGGTTTCACTGACACCTTGCCTTTCCGACCGCCCCTGCGGCATCGGCCCGCTGTCCGGCGCCGCGTTTTCGCTCCGTTCCGGGGCATCGCCCTTGTCCGCCGCCATGGGCTGTCGTCCTTCCGTCCTCATTTTTCCCTTCGACAACGAGGGGACCGCTGGGTCAGTTCCCCCGAGGTTCGAGCCTCAGCGTCTCGCCGATCCTCAAGACCCGCGCCCGGCGGTTGCCGTCGCTTGCGGCGAGGAAGCGGTCGGCCGGATCCCGCAGCGGTTCCGGCGACAGCGCAAAGGTGCCCCAGTGAATGCCGATGCCGAGCGTAGCGCGCAATTCGGCGAGAATAAGGGCGGCGTCTTCCGGCGTCGAATGCATATCGGCCACCAGCGGCGAGGGCTCGAAGGCGCCGATCGGCACCAGCGCCAGATCATAGGGACCGCCCCTCCTGCCGATCTCGCCGAAGATCGGGCCATGGGCACTGTCGCCGACGAACAGCGCCGCGCGACCGGCCGTCCGGATATCCCAGACATAGGCCTCGCCGTCGAGCTTGGCCAGAAGGTTGCGGCGCGTGCCGTGGACCGCCGGAAAGGCGGTGATCCGGGCGCCGCCGGCGACGACCGTTTCGCCGACCGGCGGATGCTCGACGGTCGTGAAGCCCGCCTTTTCGCCATGGCTTTCGAGGCCGTCCGGCAGGACGATCGGGGCCTTGGGGAAGCGGGTCGCCAGCGCCTTCAGTGTCGGGCTGTGCAGATGGTCGTAATCGCCATGCGACAGGAGAACGACATCGATCGGCGGCAGATCGTCGAGGCCGATCGGCGCCAAGGCATGGCGGTGCGGCAATGGGCTTTCGAGCGAGAAGCCGACGGGGAAGACAGGGTCGGTCAGGATGGTCACGCCGCCAAGACGCAGCAGCACGGTGGAATGGCCGAGCCAGGTGAGGCTGTCGCCGCGGGTGGTGAGGCCGGCAAGCGCCTCTTGCCGCGACATGACCAGGCCGTCGCCCGCCTCCGCCCGGCGGACATAGAGGCCGGAGGCGATGTTCAGATGGTGCAGCGCCAGACCGGCCGAGCGCAAGCCGGGCGGCAGAAGGGCGGGGTGATGCGGGCCGTCCGTCGTCACCGCGTGGCAGCCGGCGAGCGCCGCGCCGAGCAGGGCGACCGACAGCACGCGGCGCAGGGTCCGCCAAGGGCGCCGGGCGACGCGGCCCGGAGCCGACGGCAGCGTCCGACCAAGCCGTGACTGCAGGCGGTGTCGGCTCTGCACCTGCATCCGCCAAGGCAGCGAACGAAGCCACGGACGCCGCGCGACGGAGACTGGCCGGGCGTCCGCCCCCTCGTCCGCGTCAACACGCCCCTGCCCCTTGCCCATTCCGCCCCCAGAACCCCCGGATTTTCCGGGGTATGCCCCGTGGCCATTGAGCCGCATCGGTCGAAGCTTTGCAAGCGGCATCACCGATCGGCCTCCTCCCCTTTCGTCTCACTTCTCGCGTCCCCGTCCCCGTCCCCGTCCTCCGTCTGCCGTTCGTCACCGAACCGTCACCGTTTCTTCATCGGCCTGTGACCGACGCACTCTATCGCGACGCTCAGGACATCAATCCCGGACCTGGAGCCGCCATGCGCCTGACCGCCCCGATCCCTGCCGTGTTTCTGGCCACGTTTCTCGCTCTGTTTCCGCTTTTGCCTTCCGATGCGTCCATTCCGCAGCGCGATCATGCCGGCTTGATCCGCGAGCGGCTGGCCAATGCCAACCGATTTCGCGACCATGTCATGGTGGTGGCGCATCGGGCCGGGTGGAAGGAAAACGGCCAGGTGGTGCGGGCGGAGAATTCGAAGGCGGCGATCGATCATGCGGCGGCGATCGGGGTGGAAATGGTCGAGCTCGACGTGCGCCGCTCGAGGGACGGCGTGCTGGTCGTCATGCACGACGAAACGCTCAATCGGACCACGACCTGCCGCGGCAAGGTTGCGGATCTGACCCTTGCGGCGCTCAAAGCCTGCCGGCTGATCGTCGAGGGGACAGGGATCGTCACCGACGAGGCGGTGCCGACGCTTGCCGACATGCTGATCCATGCCCGCGGCCGGATCCTCGTCAACATCGACAACAAGCTCGAGCCGGAGGACCTCGCCGAGATCGTCGAGACGGCACGCGGGCTCGACATGGTCGACGGCATCCTGATCAAGACGGCGATCTGGAACGACGAGCGGCTGGACCGCGCCCGCGCCGTGATCGACACGATCGGCCCGGACGTCGCCTTCATGCCGATCCTCGCCGACGACGCGGTGCGGGACGCCGCCTTTGTCGACAGGGTGGCGCAGACATTCTCGCCGCAGGCCGCCGAGATGATCCACTGGCGCCGCAGCGCCGCCGAGCCGCTGACCGAGGCCGGGGGGCCGCTGTTTTCGCCGCGCGCCCGCGCCGTTTCGGTGCGCGGCAATTTCCACATGTGGATCAACACCTATCCGATCACCGACCGGCCGGAGGGCATGGTGGCCGGCGGGCGCGGCGACGGGCTGGCCTTTGCGCAAGGGCAGCCCGAGGCGGTCTACGGCTTCTGGATCGAGCGCGGCGCGACCATCATCCAGACCGACGAACCGGAGGCGCTGATCGGCTGGCTCGACCGGCAGGGCTATCGCCGGCACTATGGCGGCGGCGACAGCTGAGGGTCCGGGCGACTGCGGGGTCGCGCCGTCATCCTTGTCCTTTCTCGGCCGCCTTTTGCCGTATCAACGCCGTCAGGCGCTCATATTTGCTCTCGTCGCGGTGGCAGCAGGGCGGGCGCTGAACAAGAGCCTGGACCGGCTCGCCCTTCGGCCAATATTCGGCGCGGCACCGGCGATGGCGACGGCAGATCGGGAAGGGACAGGTCCGCCAATAGCCGAGCTGGTCGGCACTCCTGGCAAGCCAGATCCAGCGCAAGGCCTCGGAGCGGATCTGGATCGATGCCTCCATCAGCGACAGATGGCGAAGATCGCCCTCATGATAACGCCGCCACTCGTCCGCCGGCAGGCCTTCGAGCGTCTGCACATGGCGCGCCTTGCGGCGCTTCTTCCTGGTCTTTCGTCCCGCCATGACTTTTTCCCACAGATCATCGGCCCGGCGCGGTTTTCGCCCGGGGTTTGCGTTTCAGTCCGGAGGCCCACGCAAGGGCAGCACCGCACAGTAAGTTAGAATAAGGCACCGCCCTTGCGTGGCCTTCGGCGTTCTCGAGGGACTTGCGCCCCTTTCAGACGGCGTGCTCGCTCCGCTGCGGCCGAAAACTTTCGCTCAAGGCCTTGCATGGACGACCCAAACCGGGCTTTCGCCCGGGGGGAGCTTGAGGCGCAGGCTTGCGCCCGCCCCGCTTCACCGCCTCTCCGACGCCGGCTGCACGTTACAACCGACCCCGAAGCGCCGGCCCCCGCCTGTGCCGCAACGTCTCGCGACCCATCCGACGACGGAGGCAGGACGGATTATGCCACGGGGTCACGGGGCGGGGAAAACGGAGCGGATTTTTTTGGGCGGCGGGGGTTGGGGTTTGGCAGGGAGGATTCTTTTGGTGTTGAATTGAACGGCATGGTTCCGTCGCAAGGCCAGATTTTCGCGCCAAGCCTGAGGATGACGATACAGGTCTAGTGACGCGGGGGACCAGGAATGTGTAAGCAGGTGCGGCATGGGCAGGCAGTTTTGACGGAGGCCGCACTTGATGATCACCACCCCTCGCCTGCGGCTGCGCCAGCCCGAACTTGGCGACTTCGAAGCCTATGTGGCGATGTGGTCGGATCCGGACATTCTGGTTCACATGAGTTCCGGCTCGTTCACGGTCGAGCAGATGTGGACGCGCTTTCTGCGGCAGGCCGGCGGATGGCATTATCTGGGGTTTGGCTATTTCTCCATCGAGGAGCGCGAGACGAAGCGATTTGTCGGGCAGATCGGGTTTCAGGATCTCAGGCGCGAGATTTCGCCGTCGCTGGCGGGGTCGATGGAGGCCGGGTGGACGATCCATCCGCAAGCGCAGGGGCTCGGCTATGCCAGCGAGGCCGCGAAGGGGCTGTTTGACTGGGGGCCGAGAAATTTGCCGGGAAGAGAGCGACCTGCATCATCGCGCCGGAGAACGGTCCTTCGCTGCGGATCGCGGCGAAGATGGGGATGACAGAGTTTGCCCGCAGCACCTATCAGGACAAGCCGGTGGTGATGTTCGAGCGGGTGTTGTGAGGGCGTGGCCGGCGCGCGTGGCGCTTGCCCCCCTCATCCGCCCTTCGGGCACCTTCTCCCCGCAGGCGGGGAGAAGAGGAGGTCGGGCGAGACGTGACCCCGGCCCTTCGCTTGGGCTCAGGGCGTTCGGCGCTGCAATCGATTCGCTGGATCGATTGCTCCGCTACGCGGACCGCGCCTCACCCTTGGCGCTTTCGCCATAGGGGTTGAACCGGCCGTAGAAGGTTTCGCCCTTGGCGGCCATGTCCTTCAGGAGCGGGGTCGGCTGGAAGTGGTCGCCGTATTCCGCGGCGAGCTTTTCGGAGAGTGCCACGAAGGTTTTCACCCCCATGCCGTCGATGTAGGAGAGCGTGCCGCCGGTATAGGGGGCGAAGCCGAAGCCGAGGATGGAGCCGACATCGGCTTCGCGCGGGTCGGTGACGATGCCCTCTTCCATGGTGCGGGCGGCCTCCAGCGCGATGGTGACGAGCAGGCGCTGCTTGAGCACTTCGACATCGACCTCGTCGGCCTTCTTCTGGGCGAACATGTCCTTGAGGCCCGGCCAGAGGAACTTCTTGGCGGGCTTCGCCGGATATTCGTAGAAGCCCTTGCCATTCTTGCGGCCGCGACGGTCGAGGTCGTCGACCATCTTGTTGATCAGCGCCATGTGCTTCGGCTCGACCGAGGCTTCGCCGAGATCGGCGATCGAGGCCTTGAGGATCTTCTGGGACAGATCGATCGCCACCTCGTCGTTGAGCGACAGCGGGCCGACCGGCATGCCGGCGAACTTGGCGGCATTCTCGATCATGATCGGCGGCACGCCCTCGATCAGCATGTCATAGGCTTCGTGGATGTAGCGGAAGACGCAGCGGTTGACGTAGAAGCCGCGGGTGTCGTTGACGACGATCGGCGTCTTCCTGATCGCGGCGACATAGTCGAGCGCGACGGCCAGCGCCTTGTCGCCGGTTTCCTTGCCGAGGATCACTTCGGTCAGCATCATCTTCTCGACGGGCGAGAAGAAATGCACGCCGATGAACTGGGCCGGGCGCTTGGAGTTCTTGGCCAGGCCGGTGATCGGCAGGGTCGAGGTGTTGGAGGCGAAGATCGAGCCCTCGGGGAGCACGGCTTCGACCGCCTCGATGACGGCCTTCTTGACGTCGCGGTCTTCAAAGACGGCCTCGACGACGAGGTCGGCATCCGACAGCGCGGCATAGTCGGCGGACGGTGTGATGAGGGAGAGCAGCTTTTCGCCGTCTTCCTTCGACATCTTGCCCTTGCCGACGGCGCCGGCGACCAGACCCTCGGAATGGGTCTTGCCCTTGGTGGCGGCTTCGATGTCACGGTCGATCAGAACAACCGGGATGCCGGCAGCGGCCGTCACATAGGCGATCGATGCGCCCATGAAGCCGGCGCCGACGACGCCGACCTTGTTGAACTCGGACTTCGGCACGCCGGCCGGGCGGCGCGCGCCCTTGCCGAGCTCCTGCATCGAGACGAACAACGAGCGGATCATCGAGAAGGCTTCGGTCGTCTGGACGATCTCAGTGAAATAGCGCTGCTCGACCTTGAGCGCGGTGTCGAAGGGCAGCTGCAGGCCCTCATAGACGCTCTTCAGGATGGCAAGTGCTGCCGGATAGTTGCCGGCGGTTTCGCGGCGCAGGATGGCGGAAGCGGCCGGCCAGAGCTGGGCGGCGGCCGGCGTCCAGATGCCGCCGCCGGGAACCTTGAAGCCCTTTTCGTCCCAGGGGGCGACGGGTTTCAGGCCATCCTTGATCATCTGCTTTGCGGCCGGGATCAACTGGTCGGGCTCGACCACCTGGTGGACGAGGTTCATCGCCTTGGCGCGCGAGGCGGTGAGCGACTGGCCGGTGGTCATCATCTGCAGGGCGTCCTGCGTGCCGGCGAGGCGGGCGACGCGCTGCGTGCCGCCGGCGCCGGGGAAGATGCCGACCTTGACTTCCGGCAGCGCCAGCTTGACCGACTTCGCATTGGAGGCGACGCGGCCGTGGCAGGAGAGCGCCAGCTCGAAGGCGCCGCCCATGCAGGTGCCGTTGATCGCGGCGACCCAGGGCTTGCCATTGGTCTCGACCTTGCGCCACAGCCAGGACATGCGGCCGGCGGCGTCGAACAGCTTCTTGACGGCGCTATCCGGATCCTTGGCCTTTTCTTCCTCGAGCATGGCGAACATGCCCTTGATCATGGTGAGATCGGCGCCGCCGGAGAAGGTCGACTTGCCGGAGGTGAAGACCACGCCCTTGACGGCTTCGTCGGCGACGGTCTGGTCGACGATCTTCTCGATCTCGTCCATCACCTCGACGGTGAAGACGTTCATCGACTTGTCGGGCATGTTCCAGGTGACCAGCGCAATGCCGTCGGCGTCGGTCTCGATGGTGAAGTTCTTGTAGGTGCTCATGATGGGATTCCTCTTCCCTTGAAATTCAGTGTTGTGCAGAGCAGCCCCCTCACCCGGCCTCCGCTTCGCTCGGCCACCCTCTCCCCGAGGGGAGAGGAGGAGCGGAAGCGCTGCGGCAGTTGCCCTTCTCCCCAGCGGGGAGAAGGTGCCGGCAGGCGGATGAGGGGGTGCCCCATCAAACCCGTTCGATGATCGTCGCCGTGCCCATGCCGGCGCCGATGCACAGCGTGACGAGCGCGGTGTTCAGGTCGCGCCGCTCCAGTTCGTCGAGCACGGTGCCGAGGATCATGGCGCCGGTGGCACCGAGCGGGTGGCCCATGGCGATCGCGCCGCCGGCGACGTTCATCACGTCGTGGCTGACGTTGAAATGCTGCATGAAGCGCAGCACGACGGCGGCAAAGGCCTCGTTCAGTTCGAACAGGTCGATGTCGGAGATCTTCATGCCGGAGCGCTTCAGGAGCTTTTCGGTGACGTCGACCGGGCCGGTCAGCATCAGGGCCGGGTCGGAGCCGATATTGGTGAAGGCGCGGATGCGGGCGCGCGGCTTGATGCCCATCGCCTCACCGCCGGCCCTGGAGCCGACCAGCACGGCAGCGGCGCCGTCGACGATGCCGGACGAATTGCCGGCATGGTGGACGTAAGCGATCTTCTCGATTTCCGGATGGGCCTGGATGGCGACGGCTTCGAAGCCGCCCATCTCGCCCGGCATCTGGAAGGAGGGGTTGAGGCCGGCGAGCGACTGCATGTCGGTTCCCGGGCGCATGTGCTCGTCACGGTCGAGGATGACAAGGCCGTTCTGGTCCTTGACCGGGATGACCGACTTGGCGAAATGGCCCTTTTCCCACGAGGCGGCGGAGCGCTTCTGGCTCTCGACGGCATAGGCGTCGACGTCGTCACGGCTGAAGCCGTATTTGGTGGCGATCAGGTCGGCGGAGACGCCCTGCGGCATGAAATAGCCGGGGAAGTTGACCGAGGGGTCCATATACCAGGAACCGCCCGCCATGCCCATGCCGATGCGCGACATGCTTTCGACGCCACCGGCGATGACGATGTCGTCGGAACCGGCCTGGATCTTGCCGGCGGCAAGGTTGATCGCGTCGAGGCCGGAGGCGCAGAAGCGGGAGATCTGGATGCCGGGGGCGGAGAAGGCATAACCGGCCTCGAAGGCGGCGGCCTTGGGGATGACGGCGCCGGCTTCCATGACCGGATCGACGCAGCCGAAGATGATGTCGTCGACGGTCGAGGTGTCGAGACCGTTGCGGTCGCGCAGCGCCTCGAGCGTCTTGGCGGCAAGGCGCGGGGTCGGCACTTCGTGCAGCGATCCGTCCTTCTTGCCGCGCCCGCGGGGGGTGCGCACGTGGTCGTAGATGAAGGCTTCAGTCATGATTCTCTCCCTTGGGGCGCGCGGGCGCCGAAATTTCCTTGTCCCTCTTCTCCCCAGCGGGGAGAAGTGCCGAGCGAATGCGAGGCGATGAGGGGGCCGGATGCGCAAGCGCCCCCTCATCCGGCCCTACCGGGCCACCTTCTCCCCGGTGGGGAGAAGGGGAGGATCAGAACGCTTCTGCCGCCATTTCCATGACGCTGTCGGCGCCGGCCTCGATGCGGATCTTGCGCAGCGCGGTTTCCGGCATGATCTTCTCCATGAAGAAGCGGCCGGTCAGAAGCTTGTTCTTGAAATAGTCGGCATCGCCGGTGCCGGCGGCCAGGTTTTCGTTGGCGGCCTTGGCCATTTTCGCCCACATGTAGCCGAGGGTGACGAGGCCGAAGAGGTGCATGTAGTCGGTCGAGCCGGCGCCGGCATTGTCGGGCTTGGCCATGGCGTTCTGCATGAACCACATGGTCGAGGCCTGCAGGTCGTTCAGGCCCTTCTTCAGCGCCTTGGTGAAGAAGGCGAGGTTTTCGTCATTGCGGTTTTCTTCGCAGAAATCCCCGATTTCCTTGAACATGGCCATGACGGCGCGGCCGCCATTGGCGCCGAGCTTGCGGCCGACGAGGTCGAGCGCCTGGATGCCGTTGGCGCCCTCGTAGATCATGGCGATACGGGCATCGCGGACATACTGGCTCATGCCGTGTTCTTCGATATAGCCGTGGCCGCCGAAGACCTGCTGGGCCATGACGGCATGGTCGAAGCCCTTGTCGGTCAGGACGCCTTTCAGGATCGGCGTGGCGAGGCCGAGCAGGTCGTCGGCCGTCTGCTTTTCGGTCGCGTCACCGGAACGGTGGGCGATGTCGGACTTCAGTGCGGTCCAGAGCGTGAAGGCGCGGCCGGCTTCGGTGAAGGACTTGATGGTCAGAAGGGCGCGGCGGATGTCCGGGTGGACGATGATCGGGTCGGCCTTCTTGTCCGGCGCCTTGACGCCCGAGAGCGAGCGGCCCTGGATGCGCTCACGCGCATAGCTGACGGCGTTCTGGTAGGCGACTTCGGCGATCGACAGGCCCTGGAGACCGACGCCGAGGCGGGCCTCGTTCATCATGACGAACATGGCGGCAAGGCCCTTGTTCTCGGCGCCGAGCAGATAGCCGGTCGCCTCGTCATAGTTCATCACGCAGGTCGAGTTGCCGTGGATGCCCATCTTGTGCTCGATCGCGCCGCAGGAAACGGAATTGCGCGCGCCGACCGAACCGTCTTCGTTGACCATGAACTTCGGCACGATGAAGAGCGAGATGCCCTTGGTGCCTTCCGGGGCGCCCTCGATGCGGGCGATCACCAGATGGATGATGTTGTCGGTCATGCCGTGTTCGCCGGCGGAGATGAAGATCTTCTGGCCGGAAATCTTGTAGGAGCCGTCGCCCTGCGGAACGGCCTTGGTGCGCAGCAGGCCGAGATCGGTGCCGCAATGGGGTTCGGTGAGGTTCATGGTGCCGGACCAGGTACCCTCGACCATCTTCGGCAGGTAGGTCTGCTTCTGCGCGTCGGAACCATGCACGAGGATGGCGGCGATCGCGCCTTGCGTCAGGCCCGGATACATCATCAGCGCCATGTTGGCGGACGACATGTATTCGCCGACGGCGGCGTGCAGCGTATAGGGCAGGCCCTGACCGCCGAATTCCTGCGGCACGGCGAGACCGATCCAGCCGCCCTGACAATAGGCGTCATAGGCTTCCTTGAAGCCCTTCGGCACCGTCACGCTTCCATCGTCGTGGCGCTTGCAGCCTTCCTGGTCGCCGGAGAGATTGAGCGGGAAGAGCTGTCCTTCGGCCAGCTTCGCAGCCTCGCCGACAATGGCCTCGATCATGTCGGGCGTCGCATCCTCGAAACCGGGCAGGTTGTGGTAGCGTTCGAGACCGAGCACGTCGTTCAGAATGAACAGGGTATCGTTTACCGGGGCCTTGTAGACGGGCATGAATTATCTTCCTCCGAGACTGGATACCGGACGTGGTCCGGATGGCTTCAGGCTATATATAAAATATTGACGTTTGCGTAAACGTCAATATTTGCGGTGGCGCGGATTTTTTTGGTGTCCGGCCCCGATTGACCGTTCCCCCGCCGCCTGCCCGACGGCCGTTTCCCGACGAAGATATTCAGCAAACGTTAAAAGTTTTTTCAGGCCGGTTAACGGGTTGTTTACCACGTTTCGTGAATTGTTGCGGGCGAAAGGTGATGATCCGCACTGCGTCGCGCCGCCATCCGGACAACCGGTCGACGTCGATGCCGCGCAGCCCTTCCGGGACACGCCGGAAGGAAGCGATCATCGCCACGTCCGACACTCCGCAGGGCCCATGTGCGGGACGACCTGAACCGAAGCGAGCAAGACCATGAACGGATCGCGATCTACTCCTTCCCGCCAAGGCGGCGCGTCATCGCTCGATGCGTTGAACCGCACGATCGAAGGGCTGGAAGCACGCATCGAAGGCCTGATGGGAACCACGGCGCGCCCGCGCCCGGCGGAAGAGCCACGCCGCGAGGGTGTGCGCGAACGGCTCGAGGACCGGCTCTCGCGATCCGAGCCAGACCATCGACCCGATCCGCTGGCCGAAATCCGCAAGCGCCAGCGCATGCTCGAGGAAAGCCGCTTTCGTCCTGCCGATCGCTCCACCGATCGCCTCGCTGCGCCTGCCCGTAGCGAGCGCATGGCCGAGCGCATCGACCCGGCTGCGGCCATGACGCAGCCCCGTGCCGTTGCCGCCCAGGCACCGGCCGCCTATCCGGCGGACGCCATCACCCGCGAAATCACCCAGGCCCTGCTGGGGCTGCGCCAGGAGCTGAAACAGGACATTTCCGAGGGGCTGGCGCGCGAGATCAGCGGCCTGCGCAACGAAATGCGCGGTATCCGGCAGATCGCCGAAGAGCAGCGTCCATCGGCCGACATGCGCGAGGACATCGCCCGCCTGGCCGAGAGCATTCATCATCTGGGCCAGGTCAAGGCGCCTGGCGCCGACGGCCTGCGCGCCGAATTCGAGGACCTGCGCTCGCTGATGGACGGGCTGGCTCGCGAGGATTCCGTGCGCCACATGGAAAGCCGCTGGGAGCAGATCGAGGAGCGCCTGGAGGACATCGATCCCGCAGCCTTGCGCGACGAACTCGTGCGCCTGGCCGAGCGGTTCGACGACATCAAGGCCCATCTCGGCAAGATGGGCGACAATCGCGCCATCCATGCACTCGAGGACAAACTCGTCACGCTCGCCGCGGCACTCGAACATATCGGCGCCCATATCGATCCGAGCGAGCGGATGATGCAGGAGCAGTTCGCCGGCATCGACATGCGCCTCGACGAGATCACCCGGGCGATTGCCGCAGGTACGCGCGGCGCCAGCGCCAATCCCGACAACTCCACCTTCCAGCGCATCGAGGACCGGATCGCCGGTCTCGCCCGGCAGATCGAGATTCTCGCCCATAACCCGCAGCCGGAGACGGATGTCGCCGGCGAGCTCGCCAACCGGATCGAAACGCTTGCCGCACGCATCGAGGAACTGACCGCCGAACAGGCCGCCAACCGGCTCGAGGAGCGTCTCGACCACCTGTCGCAGCTTCTGGAGCGGGCACAGACGCCGATGCCGCAGCCGGAACTGACGGGCTATCTGGCCGATATCTCGCGCAAGATCGACGCCCTCGACCACGGGGCGATCAACGACCGGCTGGCCGACCGTCTCGACATTCTTGCGCGTCGCATCGAAGAAATTGACGTTGCGGAACCGACCCCGGCACGGATCGACGACAGCGTGCTTCGCCACTTCGAGGAGCGCCTCAATGCCGTCGTCGACCGGCTGGAGGAGACCAGCGCGACACCGGCTGGTGACAATGCCGGCCTGCGCGGCCTTGAAGAGCAGATCGCCCATCTTTCGGCGCTGATCAGCAGCCCCGCCGCCGGGTCCGATACGGCCAGCCCCTTCGCCGGCCGGATCTCGGCGCTCGAAGACTATATGGCGACCAGCGACGAATACATCATCGAGGCGGCGCGCCAGGCCGCCGAAACCGTGATGGAAAGCTATGCCCGCCAAATGCCGGCGGAGCGCGGCGGCACGACCGATGTCGCGGCGCTCTCCGCCTTGTCGGAGCACCTGCGCGAATTGCAGGACTACAGCCGTAATTCCGAGGAGCGAACCCACCGGACCTTCGAGGCCCTGCACGACACGCTGGTGCAGATCGCCACCCGGCTCGACCAGATGGGCGAAGGCCCCGAGCACCCCGCAGCCGCAGCCGCGCCATCGGCGGCTTCTCCCGCGGCTGCGCACCCGGCCGAGGCTGCTGCCATCCAGCCCGCCGCGGCGATGGCGCCATCCGCCGCTGCACCGCAGACGGTCAACGGCCATGCGCTCGAGCGTGAGCAAGTCGATACGCTGCTGATTGGCGAAACACCGATCTCCGATGGTCCGCGCGGCGAAAGGAAGGCCGAGAAACCCGGCCTGCTCGCCGGTCTCGGCAAGCGCCTGCTGCCGGGACAGAAGAAGGAGGAGGCAACCGCATCCGGACGCCGCCACATCGATCAGGCCCCGTCGATCGACCCGGTCGAGGTGCTGCCGCCGGAAGAGGCGAACGAACTGCTGGAGCCGGGTTCCGGCGCGCCCGACGTGCGCAAGATCCTGGAACGCGTGCGGGCCAGCCAGACCAGTCAGGGCGCCAAGGGGAGCCCCGAGGCCGATGCGGACCGCGCCGACTATATCGCCGCCGCGCGCCGCGCCGCCCAGGCCGCGGCCATGGAGATGGAAAGCACGCCGAGGAGCATCACCGCCGCTCCGGCCAACACGGGTGAAAAGCTCTCCAGCCTGGCCCGCTACCGCCGGCCGATCATGCTGGCCGTCGGTGCGATCCTGCTCGCCGCCATGGCGATGCCGCTCATCAACACGCTGACGCGCGGCGAGGCGCCGCCGGCCGCGATCGAGGCTCCGACGGCAGAGGAAAGCAGCCTTGCGCCGTCAGTCGACGATGCGCAGACACTCCCGCAGGCCGCCGCCACACCTGCATCGGCCGAGGCGCTCGAAACCGCCGCGGAGCCGGATATCGGCGAACCGTCGCTCACGCCCGAGGCGCCGTCCCAGACCAGCGCGGCGCTGGTCGAAGGCGCGCCGCTCGGCGAGAGCAATCCCGATCCGCTGATGCCCGCCGGCGAAGGCGAGGCCCAGGTCGATGGGTTTGCCGCGGCACCGGGTACTGCCCCCGCCGCTGCAACCGTGGACACGACGATTGCCGCCCAACCCGCTCCGGAACAGCCCCAGGCGCAGACCCAGGCCGCCGAGATCACCGTTCCAGCGGAAATCACGCCGCCATCGCTCTCGCTTGCCGCCAAGCAGGGCGATCCGCTGGCGCTGTTTGAAATCGGCGCGCGCTACACCGACGGTCGTGGCGTCCCCGGCGATCTCGCCGAAGCGGCCAAATGGTACAAGCTTTCGGCCGACCGGGGTTTCGCCCCCGCCCAGTACCGGCTTGCCAACCTTTACGAGAAGGGCACGGGCGTGCCGCGCGACATCGCCGCGGCGAAGTTGCTCTACGAGCAGGCGGCTGCCGCCGGCAATGCGAGCGCCATGCACAATCTGGCCGTTCTCCACGCGTCCGGCAGCGACGGGGCGCAGGACTATGCCAAGGCGGCAGAATGGTTCGGCAAGGCCGCCGATCTCGGCGTTTCCGACAGCCAGTTCAACCTGGCGATCCTCTATGCCCGAGGCAATGGCGTGCCGCAGGACCTCGAGGCCTCCTACAAGTGGTTTGCGCTGGTGGCCAAGGAGGGCGACAAGGATGCAGCGCAGAAGCGCGACGAAGTGGCCAATGCGATGAAGCCGGACCAATTGGAGCGGGCACGCGCAACGGTCGACCTGTGGAAGGCCAAGCCGCTCGACGTCAATGCCAATTCGGCCAATGTGCCGGACGAATGGGTCGGCAAGGGCCTGAAGACCGCCAGCGTCGACATGAAGAAGGCGATCCGCAACATTCAGGCGATCCTCAACAAGAACGGTTTCGAAGCCGGCACGCCGGACGGCGTGATGGGAGCCAAGACGGTCTCCGCCATCAAGGCCTTCCAGACCTCGATCGGCCAGGAGCCGACCGGCCAGGTGAGCGACAAACTGGTGAACGAACTCCTGGCGCGCAACAAATAAGGGCGATGCGTCATAAAAATGGAAAAAAGCCGGCGTATGGCAGGCACACGAATTGACTCGCCCTGCCTGCGGGCGCAAGAAAGAACTGACATAGGTCAAGTCCGATCAAGGACTTGAGCCTGTTTCGCTTTCTGCCGAACACAGGCGGCATCCCCGACTTGACCCCCTCTTGAACCCGCTCCCGCGGGCCGGCGCATTTGAGGTCTAAGCGTGACGATCTACCTGCCGATCGCAGAACTTTCGGTCAACATCTTCATCATTCTCGGGATGGGTGCGGCCGTCGGTTTTCTGTCCGGCATGTTCGGCGTCGGCGGCGGGTTTCTCATCACGCCGCTCCTGATCTTCTACAATATCCCACCGGTGGTCGCGGTCGCGACCGGCGCCAACCAGGTGGTCGCCTCGTCGGTCTCCGGCGCGATCACGCATTTCCGCCGCGGCACGCTCGACGTCAAGCTCGGCCTGGTGCTGCTTGTGGGCGGCCTGGTGGGGGCCTCGCTCGGCGTCTTCATCTTCTCCTGGCTCCGCCGGCAGGGCCAGCTCGACCTCGTCATTTCGCTGCTCTATGTCGTCTTTCTCGGGGCAGTCGGCGTTCTGATGCTGATGGAGAGCCTGAACGCCATGCGGCGCGCGGCGCGGAACGAACCGGTCAGCCTGAAGCGCCCGGGCCAGCACAACTGGGTGCATCGCCTGCCGTTCAAGATGCGCTTCAAGAAATCGAAGATCTACCTCAGCGTCCTGCCGATCATCGCGCTGGGCTTCGCCATCGGTATCCTCACCTCGGTCATGGGCGTCGGCGGCGGCTTCATCATGGTGCCGGCGATGATCTATCTCCTGCGCATCCCGACCAATGTCGTGGTCGGGACCTCGCTGTTCCAGATCATCTTCACCACCGCCTACACCACAGTGGTGCAGGCAGCGACCAATTATTCCGTCGACATCGTGCTGGCCTTCATCCTGATGGTGGCCGGGGTGATCGGGGCGCAATACGGGGTTCGGGTCGGCCAGAAGCTGCGCGGGGAGCAGCTGCGCGCGCTGCTCGGCCTGCTGGTCCTGGCCGTCGGCCTCAGGCTTGCCGTCGAACTGGTGCTGACGCCGGACGACCTCTACTCGATCGCGATCGGAGGCTGACGATGGGCCGGCTCCTTTTCGCGCTCCCGACCCTGGCCCTGCTGCTATATGGCGGCGTCGCTGTCGCGCAGGTGCCGCTCGCCACCGACATGACCGGCAAGGAGGGCCTCGACATCGGCACCTCTACCAGCGAGATCGCTATCACCTCGGATTTTCGCGGCGCCGATCTCACGATCTTCGGTTCCGTCACCAATAGCGACACGCTGCTGCTCGCCATAGGCCAGTATGATGTGATCGTGACGCTGGAGGGGCCGCGCGACGATACCACGGTACGCCGCAAGGACCGGGTGTTCGGCATCTGGGTCAACCGGACCTCGATGACCTTCGAGCACATGCCGACCTCCTATTCGCTGGCGAGTACGCGGGCCCTGTCGGAGATCACCAAGCCGCAGACCCTGACCGATCTGGGCATCGGCATCGACTATATGGCGCTGACGCCGACCGGCTACCTCAGCAGCTCGGCCAATCTCAAGGATTTTCGCGAGGCCTTCCGCCGCATCAAGCAGACCGGCGGCCTGTATCAGGGGGAAGATGCGGGCGTCCGCTTCGTCAGCTCCAGCCTGTTCAAGGCGACGCTGAGGCTGCCCGCCAGCATTCCCGACGGCGTCCATATCGTCCATGCCTACCTGTTCAAGACGGGCGAATTCATTGCCGAGCGGGAACTGCACCTCAGGGTGATCAAGACCGGCCTCGAAGATTCGATCTCGCGGGCGGCGCACGAGAACCCGCTGACCTATGGCCTGCTGTCCGTGCTCCTGGCGCTGATCACCGGCTGGACGGCAAGCCTGATCTTCCGGCGGGACTAAGAGACAGCCTTTTCCATCCTCGCCTTGACGTCGAGATAGGCCGCCGTCAGCCGGGCCAGCGCCGAAGGCGTGTCAGCGGGCATGGGCGTGCCGAGATGAAGCGCCCGGAGTTCGGCCATGAAATCCCGCCAGAGGTCTCGCCCGCCCTTTTCCAAAAGTTCGGCGCGGATCGCCAGGTCCTCCGACACGTCCAGATATTTCCGGCCCCAGGCGCCCATCTCGGCAAACAGCGGCACGAGATCGATCGACATTTCGGTGAGGCTGTAGATGCCCTTCTGCTTGTGGCTGGGATCGTCGGCACGGCTGAGCAGTCCCTTGTCGACCAGCTTCTTCAGGCGGTCGGCGAGAATGTTGGAGGCGATCCCCTCCTCGGAATTCTGCAAGAGCTCGCGGAAATGGCGGCGGTTGCCGAACATCACGTCACGGATGACGATCAGGCTCCAGCGATCGCCGAGAATTTCGAGCGTCAGATTGATCGGGCATCCGGAACGGTGGGATTCGGACATGGCATCTCCTGTCGACCAGTTGCGATCTGCCATCAGTTAGGCTAAAAGACAACCGCTTGCATATTGAAAGCGGTTTTGAGCATTTGGACGGGAGGACACCATGCGCAAACTGATCATCTGGAACCTGATGACCCTCGACGGCTATTTCGAGGGAAAATCCCCCTGGGACCTCACCTATCACCAGCTCGCCTGGGGCGAGGAACTGAGAGCCTATTCGCTGGAGATCTGCCGACAGGCCGACCTGCTTGTCTTTGGCCGTAAAACCTACGAGGGCATGGCGGCGCATTGGGTCGACGCCACCGAAGAACTCGAGATCAAGGAGTATATGAACTCCATCGCCAAGATCGTCGCATCGCGGACGCTGGCGCATGCCGACTGGAACAACACCCGCGTCGTTCGCGACATCGTCGGCGAACTCACCGCGCTGAAGGCGCAGCCGGGCCAGGACATTTTCGTCTTCGGCAGCGCCGAAATGGCGGACAGCCTGCTGAAGGCGGGACTGATCGACGAGATGCGGATCTGCCTGGTGCCGGTCGTGCTCGGCGGCGGCAATCCGCATTTCAAGCCGGCCGAGACCCCGATGGTGTTCACGCTGCTGGAGGCCCGACCGCTGAAGACCGGCGGTGTGGTCTTGCGCTACGCGCCGGCGCCGGCGAGTTGACGGCGCCCTTGGCGCGAACGGTGCGCGCATGGCGATGGATCAAAGCGCATGCGCCCGGAGCGATTGAGGTGTATAATTTTTCGCCTGGGAGGACATTGCCATGTACAAACACATGCTCGTGCCTACGGACGGGTCGCCGCTATCGACGGCGGCCGTGGAGAACAGCCTTTCCTTCGCGAAGGAGATCGGCGCGAAGGTTACCCTGCTGACAGTGATCGAACCGTTCCACATCCTCTCGGCCGATGCCGAACAGCTTGCCGGGACGCGCAGCACCTATGAAGAGCACGCCAAGGCCGAAGCCGAGAAGCATCTGGCCGCCCTGAAGGAAAAGGCCGGTTCGATGGGTGTCGCCTGCGACGCGGTCCATGCCGTCAGCGGCGAACCTTATCAGTGCATCATCGACACGGCGGTCGAAAACAATTGCGACCTGATCGCCATGGCCTCGCATGGACGCCGCGGCGTCAGCGCCCTGGTTCTCGGCAGCGTCACGATGAAAGTGCTGACGCATTCGAAGATCCCGGTGCTGGTCTATCGGTGACGGCCGGTTCGGCGCGGGGAAATTGGCGGCTCAGGCTCTGACCAGCCCCGGCCGGGGATTAATCTAGCCGATGAGATTGGCGAAACGCACCGAATAGACCCGGTCGCGGCCGAGCAGGTGGGCGATGAGGGCGGCGCGGTCGAAGAGGCCGGTGAAGGCCTTGTGGCGAAGATCCAGGCCGCCGGTCAGCACGCCAAAGGCCGGCATCATCAGGCGGATGCCGTCGCTGGCGAAGCACGGACGGCGGACCGACTTATCGCGCCGGCGTACGGTGGCGCAAGGGTGCAGGTGGCCAGCGACCTCGCCCCTCGCCGCGGCAAGGCTCGGCTCGTGGCGGAAGGTCAGCCCACCATAGGCGAGTTCGTCGACCGAGATGCCGGGCAGGTTGGACGCGCCGTCCGGATCGTGATTGCCGTTGATCCAGATCCATTCGCGGCCGGCTGCCATCAGCGCGATGCGCTGGCGATAGGCCTCGGGCATCAGCGCCGAGCCGACCGGATCGTGGAAATTGTCGCCGAGGCTGACGACGATCTTGGGATCGTGGCGGACGATCACCGCTTCAAGGATCTTCAGCGTCGCGAGCGTGTCATAGGGCGGCAGAAGCTGGCCGCGACGGGCGAAGGCGGCGCCTTTTTCGAGGTGCAGGTCGGAGACGACCAGCATGGACAGATCGGGAAGATAGAGAGCGCCGGAGGGGTCGCAGGCGGCACTCACGCCGTGAAACGCGATCTCCACCGGGGATGGCATCTCGTCGGCGGCAGTGCGTCGTGCTGTCAAACTGGTCATTCCGTTTTCCCGGCCGCTGAAGCGGCTATGTGTCATTCCAAGAGGGCGAGAGCGGTCCGCCGTTGCTTCGCCCCCCTCATCCGGCGCTGCGCGCCACCTTCTCCCCGACGGGGAGAAGAGAGTCGACGTCGGCTCTGGCGTCGGGCCCCATCGACCGTCAAAGCCCGGCCCCTTGCCGGAGAGGCCGGCGAGGCCGGCGGGCGTTTGCCCCCCGTATTGCCGCGGCTTAAGTCCCTCCCCCTTGTGGGGAGGGGTTGGGGAGGGGTCTTCCCCCACACGCAGCCGCATCAACCCTACCCCATGGCCTCGGCGATCAGGTCGTCGGCGGCTTCGGCCAGCAGGTGTTCGTGGGCCTCGCCGCCGGCGACCGATTCACGGCCGATCTCCAGCATCACCGGCACGGCCAGCGGCGAGATGTGCTCCAGCCGCTTGTGGGTGATGTGGCCCTTGATTCTCTTTAGCATATCGGCGAGCCTGGCAATATCGAGAAGACCGGCGGCGGCATCCTGTCGCGTCGCGTGCATCAGGATATGATCGGGCTCGTGGCTGCGCAGCACGTCGTAGATGAGGTCTGCCGAGACGGTGACCTGGCGGCCGCTCTTTTCCTTGCCCGGATGGCGCTTCTCGATCAGGCCGGCAATCACCGCACAGGTGCGGAAGGTGCGCTTCAGCATCCAGGATTCGGCAAGCCAGGCCTCGAGGTCGTCGCCCAGCATGTCCTCGTCGAACAGGTCGGCGAGGGCCAAGCGCCCCGAGGCGATCATCGTGCCCATGTCCTCCAGACCCCAGACGGCGAGCGAATAATCGGTGGCGACGAAGCCGAGGGGCTTCGCGCCGATGCGCTCCAGCCGGCGGGTGAGCAGCATGCCGAGGGTCTGGTGTGCAAGGCGGCCCTCGAAGGGATAGGCGACGAGGAAAAAGCGGTTGCCACGCGGAAAGGTCTCGATCAGCAATTCGCCGCGCTTCGGCAGGACCGATTTTTCGCGCTGGATCTCCAGCCAGTCGCGCACCTGATCGGGCAGGCCCCTGCGACGCTCCGGATCGTCCAGCATGGCGCGCACCTGCTCTGCGAGATAGGTCGAGAGCGGGAACTTGCCGCCGTTATAGGCCGGGATCTTGGGGTCCAGCGAGAAGGCATTGGAGACGAGGCATTCATTGTCGCGCAGGGCCTCGAAGCGCAGCACCTTGCCGGAAAAGAGGAAAGTGTCGCCGGGGCTCAACTGTTCAAAGAAATATTCCTCGACCTTGCCGAGCATCATGCCGCCGCGGCCGAGCGAGCCAAGATGGTTGCGCTTGACGAGGCGCACATTGAGCATCGGCGCCTCGACGATGGTGCCGAGGTTCAGGCGATATTGCTGAATGACCTGCGGATTGGAGACGCGCCAGCGGCCGTCTTTCGTCAGGCGGATGCGGGCGTAGCGCTCGTAGGTCTTCAGGGCATAGCCGCCGGTCGCGACGAAATCGACGATGCGGTCGAAAGTCTCGCGCGGCAGGGCCGCATAGGGCGAGGCGCTCACCACTTCGGCATAGAGTTCGTCGGCGAGGAAGGGGGCGGCGCAGGCCATGCCGAGCACATGCTGGGCGAGCACGTCGAGCGAGCCCTCGCCGACCGGCGGCGTGTCCTGGGCGCCGAGATAGTTGGCGTCGAGGGCGGCCTGGCACTCCATGACCTCGAAGCGGTTGGCCGGCACGAGGATCGCCCGGCTCGGCTCGTCCATGCGGTGGTTGGCGCGGCCGATGCGCTGGGCAAGGCGCGAAGCGCCCTTCGGCGCGCCGACATGGACGACGAGATCGACATCGCCCCAGTCGATGCCGAGATCGAGGGTCGAGGTGGCGACGACGGCCCGCAATTTGTTGTCGGCCATGGCGGCTTCGACCTTGCGGCGCTGGGCGACGTCGAGCGAGCCGTGATGAAGCGCGATCGGCAGGTTATCGTCGTTGATCGTCCAGAGTTCCTGGAACAGCATTTCCGCCTGGGAACGGGTGTTGACGAAGATCAGCGCTGTGCGGAAGTCCTTCAGCATCGCATAGAGTTCCGGCATGGCATAGCGGGCGGAATGGCCCGACCACGGGATGCGCTCCTCGGTCGTCAGGATGGTGATGTTCGGCTTCGCGCCGCCCTCGACCGTGATCAGCCCGGCATGGCGCTCACCCTCGGGCACCTGGGCGACCAGCCAGCGCTGCAGGTCGAGCGGTGAAGCGACGGTGGCCGAGAGGCCGATGGTGCTCAGAGACGGCGCGAGCCTCCGCAGCCGTGCCAGGCCGAGCGACAGCAGATGACCGCGCTTCGAGGTGACGAGCGAATGCAGTTCGTCGAAGATCACATAGCGCAGATCCTTGAAGAAGCGCTCGGCATCATTGGCGGAGATCAGGAGCGCCAGCTGTTCCGGCGTGGTGAGCAGGATATCGGGCGGGTTGAGCTTCTGGCGCTGGCGCTTTCCGCTCGGCGTGTCGCCGGTGCGGTTTTCGATCGAGATCGGCAGGCCCATCTCGGTGACGGGCTTCATCAGGTTGCGCTCGATGTCGACGGCGAGCGCCTTCAAGGGCGAGATGTAGAGCGTGTGGATGCCGGTAAACGGCGTGCCCGGGGCCGGGCGGCGGCGCTCGGCAAGTTCGGTCAGCGACGGCAGGAAGCCGGCGAGCGTCTTGCCGGCGCCGGTGGGGGCGATCAACAGCAGGCTTTCCCCGCCGCGCGCGCGGGCGAGCAGTTCCAGCTGATGGGCACGCGGCTGCCAGCCCTTTTCCGCGAACCAGCGGAGGAAGGGCTTGGGAAGGAGGGATATGGCGCGCTCGCTGATGGACACAGGGTAAACCTAGCGGAGTCGCTTCAAAAAAGAAGCGCTGTTGACGGACGAAAGAATCATGGATATTTTTTATCCACGATAGGAGCGCATGATGAAATTAGGCGACGGCGTCGAACAGGCCATCCACAGCATGACCATGCTGGCCACCCTGCCCGAGGACGGGGTCCTTCCGGCGGCCGCGCTTGCGGAGTTCCACGGGGTTTCGCCGAGCTACCTGCTGAAACATCTCCAGGCGCTGTCGAGCGCCGGCCTGGTCGACACCGTTCCGGGGCCGAAGGGCGGCTATCGCCTGGTACGCGAGCCCGAGGCGATCACCCTGCTCGACATCGTGCTTGCCGTGGAGGGCCCGCAGCCGGCCTTCCGCTGTCGCGAGATCCGCCAAAGGGGGCCTGATCCCCTCCCCCAGCGGTACTTCGAGAAACCATGCGGGATTGCCGCGGCGATGCTGGCGGCGGAGCGGGTCTACCGGGCCGAGCTCAAGAAAACGAGCATCGCGGATCTGATCTCGGATCTGAAGGCGAACGACGACGGAGGGATCGCGGCACGCGGCTGCGCCTTCCTGGAAATCCACGAACGCAAGACCGCCCGCTGAAGGGCAAATCGAAAGGAAGACAAGATGCATCCGCGCCTCGACATCGCAAAGGCGGCCCCCGCCGCCTACAAGGCCGTGCTCGCCCTGGAAAACTATGTGCAGACCAGCGGGCTTTCCCGCGCCGAAATCCACATGATCAAGCTGCGCGCCTCGATCATCAACGGCTGTGCCTATTGCGTCGACATGCATGTGAAGGAATCGCGCCATGACGGCCTGTCCGAACAGTGGATCAACATGATGTCGGTCTGGCGGGAATCGCCCCTCTACACGCCGCGCGAACGCGCCTTGCTCGGCTGGGTCGATGCCGTGACGAACCTTGCCGGCACCGGCGCGCCGGACGAGGCCTTCGAGGCGCTGAAGGTGCATTTCAGCGACGGCGAGATCGCCAACATCACCGTGGCGATCGGCACGATCAATGTCTGGAACCGGATCTGCGTCGGCTTCCGCTTCCCGCATCCGATCGACCAGCCGGCCGTTGCCGCCTGATCAGCCGAGCAGGGCATGCGCCACCCAAGGACCGTTACATCGCGATGTAGCGGTCCTTTCGGTGATTGATGGCGAGCGTCAGGTTGAGCACGACGGCGCCTGCGACCGAGCAGAAGATGATGTAGGGCGTGGCGACGAAGAAGGCGAAGAGCAGGACGGTGCCGTCGAACACCAGTTGCACCAGGCCGGCGCGCCAGCCGAAGCGATCCTGCAGGTAGAGCGCCAGGATGCCGAAGCCGCCGAGGCTGGCCCGGTGGCGAAAGAGCGCCAAGAGGCCGGCGCCAATGACCAAACCGCCGAAAATGGCCGCGACCAGCGGGTCGATGTGGGAAATACCGATGGCCCGCGGCACGGCTTCCGTGAGGAACGAGGTGAACGCCACGGCGGCGAAGGTCTTCAGCGTGAAGCCGAGCCCGAAGCGGCGGAAGGCCAGCCAGTAGAAGGGCAGGTTGATGACAAAAAACAGGAGGCCGAAGGCATAGCCGGTGGCATAGTGCAGCAGGAAGGCGACACCCGTGGTGCCGCCGGTGAGCAGGCCGGCGCTCGACAGCAGCAGGACGCCGAGCGAGGCCATCATCGAACCGGCCGCGAGACCCTGGGCGTCATCGACCAGCGAATGGCGATTCGGGGTCGATGTCAGCAGTGTCGCAAAGCTCGTTCTCGCCTCGGCCATTCGCAATTCCACCTGTTCTCTCGATCATTTCTGCCGCATTCCATAGCCCTACCGGGCCGACTGCATCAAGACGGCAGCGCCCAGAACAGGAAGAGAAAAACGCCGGTCAGGGAACGTCGTCCTCGCCGGGCATGCCGCCCTCGCCTTCCCATCCCAGAAGCTGCCCGGTCTCCTGTTCGTTGAACTTCAATCTGAGACCGGGGCCGGCATCGGTCGGGGGCAGGAATTCCACGCCGAAATGCTCGATCGCCTGGCGCAGCTTGTCGCGCGCGGCGGCGTCGAGGTCCGAAAGGCCGTCCTCGAAGTTCGCCAGTGTTTCAACCTCGAGGCCGGCCTTCGTCGCCAGTTGCTGGCGATCGATCTTCGCAAGCGCGCGTGCGGCGTTCACAAGGGACGGGGTCAGGTCCATGGCGGTCTATCTCCTCTGTCGCCGGTCGTCGCACCGAGCTTATCGCAGATCCGCGATACAGACTAGCGCAGGGCGATGTAGCGGTCGGAACGGTGGTTGATGGCGAGGAAGAGGTTGAGCACGACGGCGCCGAGCACCGAATAGGCGACGACCTGCGGGCTGACGACGGCAAAGGCGGTGGCCATGACGACGAGGTCGAAGGCGAGCTGGACGAGGCCGGCGCGGATGCCGAAACGATCCTGCACATAGACGGCGAGGATGCCCAAGCCACCGAGGCTTGCGCGGTGGCGGTAGAGCGCCAGAAGGCCGAAGCCCAGCAGCAGGCCGCCAAGCACCGCGGCCCAGACCGGGGCGATGCTCTCGATCACCAGGAAGCGGCTTTCGATCTCGACGAGGAACGAGGTGAAGCCGACGGCGGCGAAGGTCTTCAAGGTGAAATCAAGCCCGACGCGGCGCAGCGACAGGATGTAGAAGGGCAGGTTGAGAACGAAGAAGAGCAGGCCGAAGCTCAGGCCGCTCCAATAGTGCAGGACGAAGGCGAGGCCCGCCATGCCGCCGGTCAGAAGGCCGACCTTGGCCAGCAGATAGAGGCCGAGCGCGGCGATCATGCTGCCGGCGATCAGACCCTGCAGGTCCTCGGCCGCCGTGTGGCGGGTCGGATTGGAATTCCAGATACCCAGCATGCTCGTCAAATGCGCCATGACACGTCCCCGAAAATGGCCTCCCGCAGCGCAACAAATACTCCGGATGCGCTGAGACGCAAGGGCGATAGGTAAGGAATGCTGACCTATCGACAAGTTCGCAATTTTCGATTCGATCAACGGGCCCGGATCGCAACAAACAGAATGCCGAAGACCGGTTTTCCGCCATCCATGCGAATGGTCGTCCGCTCGATTTCGCGGATCTCAAAGCCGGCCGCGGCAAGGGCGGCACGGACATAGGCTTCCGAATGGGCGTAGCGCAGCGAAGGGGCGAGATGAAAGCCGTCCGGGGTGCCGGCATCCTCGACCGAAAAGGCAAAGAGCGCGCCGGGGCAGGCGAGTTCGGCGGCCAGGGAAAAGGCGTTCGTCAGGTCGCCGAGATACATCAGCACATCGGCGGCGGCGACGAGATCGGCGCGGCCGCGCGCCAGACCCTCGGCGAAGAGCTCCGAGCCTTCGGCATCGAGCGACAGGTCGGAGCGCGCGAGGTGATCGTAGATCCCCTTCTCCCCGGCCTTGGCGAGCATGTTGGCCGAGAGATCGAAGCCTTCGAGCCGCCTGACGGTGGAACGGATCTCGACGCCGAACAGGCCGGTGCCGCAGCCGAGATCGATGGCGCAGTCAAACGGGCCGCCCTCGCCGCGCGCCTTGCGCACCAGCGCCGCGAGCTTGCCCGGGACGGAATAGTCGAGGCGTTCGACGAGGGCCTGCTCGAAACGGTCGGCATAGTCGTCGAACAGGGCCTCGACATAGCGGCTCGGCGGCTTGTCGGGCGTCTCGGTGGCACCGAGAAGGGCGAGCTTCAGGCCGGCCCCGAAGATGTCCTCCGGATCGAGCGCCAGCACCTGTCGCAGCGCCTCGGCCGCCTCTGCGCCAAGGCCCGCTTTCTCGCGATATTCGCCAAGGCGCAGCCAGCCGGCGGCCCAGGCGGGCGCCAGTTCCAGCGCCTGCTCCATCAATTCGGCCGCCGCCGCAGGATCGCCACTTTCGGCGAGCATCCGGGCATAGTCGGCGCGACGGTCGGCAATGACGTCGCCGGAGGAAAACTGGGTGGGCTGCATGGTGAAATCCCGTGGATCAGGCCGCACTTGACCGAAGGACCGAAAAAACACAAGAGCTAAGTTGTCGGGCGCAAGGCCTGGCGTTTGCGCGCCTTGCTTGCGGGAAACGGCGCCTCTTCCTATGTGAGGACAAACAGGAGATTGCCATGGCCGATCAGGTCAACAGATTTCTCGGCGACACGCCGGGCCGCACGATCATCAAGCTTGTCGTCGTATCGCTGATCGTCGGCTTCATCATGCATGTATTCGGCATCTACCCGGTCGACATCCTCGAAGGCATCCGCCATTTCTTCATCGAGCTGTGGTATCGCGGTTTCGCCGCGCTCGGACGGGTCGGCGACTATCTCCTGCTCGGCGCGACCATCGTCATTCCGGTGTTCATCGTTCTGCGTCTGATCAGCGCAAGGAACTGAGATGCGGCCTGCGACTGCCCAGCCTCTTCCGCGGCGCACGCTGTTGATCCTCTCGGCCGGCGGCCTTGTCGCCGCGCTTGCCGGCTGCCGCAGCACCGACATTCTGCCGACCGATGACGACCTCGCCGAGGTGCAGACCGAGGGCGCGCTGCCGATCGTCAACCGCCTGCGGCAGAAGAAGGGACTGGCGGGCCTCGCCCGCAAGCCCGAGGCCGAGGTCGCGGCTCTCGTCCAGGCGAAGCGCATGGCCAAGGCCGGGAAGATGTCGCATCTGATCGGCTTCAACGACAGTTTCCTCGAGCGCATGAAAGAGACCGAGGTCCCGCTGCCGGCCGCCGAGAACATTGCGACCGGCCAGGACAGCGTCGAGCGCGCGGTGCAGGCCTGGATCGATTCGAAGAGGCATCTCGACAACATGCTCGGCACCTATCAGGGCCTCGGGGTTGCCGTTGCGCGCCACCCCTCTTCCGCCAACCGCCCCTATTGGGCCATGGTGCTGTCGGCCTGAGCGATTCCCGCCCCGGCGCAAAGTCAGTGGGCGCAGGCATGGACACGAGAATTAAGCCGGTTCGGATCATCGAGGTGACGCATCGCTCGGTGCTTTCGATCGCCGTGCCGATGACGCTCGGTTACGTCACCACGCCGCTGCTCGGCCTCACCGACACCGCGGTGATCGGCCGCACCGGCGAGGCAGCGGCGCTGGCCGGCCTTGCCATTGCCGCCGCCCTTTTCGACCTCTTGTTCGGCAGCCTCAATTTCCTGCGCGCCTCGACCACGGCGCTTGTGGCACAGGCTGCGGGTCGTGGCGACGCGCCGGAACTGTTTGCCGTTTTCTGGCGCTCGGTGGCGCTTTCGCTCGTCTTCGGCCTGTTGATCCTGGGATTCTCGCCCCTGATCATTTCCGGTGGCCTGCAGATGATGGGCGCCGAGGGCCGGGTTGCCGAAGCGGCGGCAACCTACATCGCCATCCGCATCCTTGCCGGCCCGGTGACGCTCATCAATTTCACCCTGCTCGGCTTCGTGCTGGGACGGGGTCTCGGCTCTGTCGGGCTCGCTCTGCAGATCCTGCTGAACGGCATCAATATCGTCATGTCGATCCTGCTCGGCCTTACCTTCGGCCTCGGGATTGCCGGCGTCGCCTGGGGCACCGTGATCGGCGAGACGGTGGCGGCCCTTGCGGGCCTTGCCTTCGTGTTCTGGCGCTACGGGCAGGCAGCCGTGCCACGGCTTCTTATGCTGACCGACGCGACCAAGCTGAGGCAGCTCTTCCACCTCAACCGCGACATCCTGATCCGCACCTTCTCGCTGATTACCGCCTTCACCGTGATGACCCGGGTGGGGGCGAGCTTCGGTCCTGTGGCGCTTGCCGCCAATGCGGTGCTGATGAACTTCTTCATGATCTCGAGCTTTTATCTCGACGGCATTGCCACCGCCGCAGAGCAGATCGCCGGAGAGACGGTGGGCGCACGCTATCGGCCAGGCTTCGAGCGCGCGGTGAAGCTCACCGGCATCTGGTCGCTCGGGCTGGCGCTGGCAAGCCTTGCCTTCTTCCTTGGTCTCGGACCGTCGATCATCGGCTTCATCACCACGGCACAGGACGTGCGCGCCGCCGCCGAACTCTACCTGCCCTATGCGGCATTTACGGCGCTGACCGGCGCGCTCGCCTTCCAGATGGACGGCATCTTCATCGGCGCCACCTGGTCGCGCGAAATGCGCAACATGATGATCGTGGCGCTGGCCGGCTATCTCGCAACACTGGCAGCACTCGTTCCGACCTTCGGCAATCACGGCCTGTGGATCGCGCTCAACGTGTTTCTGGCGCTGCGCGGCCTGCTGCTGCTGTCGCGGCTCAAGCCCAAGCTCGATCAGACCTTTGCGGCGAGCCAGTAGTCGAGGCGGGTGTCGCGCAGCTCGCGGACCGAGGCGACCTTTTCCCGGTCGAGCAGCGCCGACAGGCCGCGCACGATGCGGGCCGGAAGACCGGGGCCTTCATAGACCATGCAGGAATAGAGCTGGACCAGATCGGCGCCGGCGCGGATCTTTTCCAGCGCCGTCTCGGCCGAGGACACGCCGCCGACGCCGATGATCGGCATGGCCGGGCCGACGCGGTGGCGCATGCGCGCCAGCACCGCCGTCGACTTGTCGAACAGCGGCTTGCCCGACAGCCCGCCGGCTTCGCCGGCGAGACGCGGATCGGTGAGGCCGTCGCGGGAAAGCGTGGTGTTGGAGACGATCAGCCCGTCGAGATCATGCGCCAGCGCTTCGGCGGCGATGTCGTCCATGCCCTCCTCCGTCAGATCCGGTGCGACCTTGAGGAAGACCGGGCGGCGCAGGCCGGTCGCCGCGGCCATTTCGTCGCGGGCGGCGAGCACGGCCGACAAAAGCGCCGACAGGCTCTCGCGCGCCTGCAGGTCGCGCAGACCGGGCGTGTTGGGCGAGGAGATGTTGGCGGTGAAATAGGAGGCGACGCCGGCGAAACGGCGGATGCCTTCGACATAGTCGGCGATGCGGTCGGCGCTGTCCTTGTTGGCGCCGATATTGACGCCGACGATGCCGGCCGGCCTGCGGGCCAGCAGCCGGGCAAGGGCGGCGGCATGGCCCTCATTGTTGAAGCCGAGCCGGTTGATCACGGCCAGGTCCTTTTCCAGCCGGAAGATGCGCGGCTTGGGATTGCCTGCCTGCGGCTTCGGCGTCAGCGTGCCGACCTCGGCGAAACCGAAGCCGAGACGCAGAAGCGCGTCGGGCACTTCCGCATTCTTGTCAAAGCCGGCGGCCATGCCGAGCGGATTGGGGAATTGGAGGCCCGCGACGGTGACGGCAAGACGCGGGTCGGCCTTCAGCGCGCAACCCGGCACGAGGCCGGATTTCAGCGCCGCGATCGACAGGCCGTGGGCGGTTTCGGCGTCGAACAGGAAGAGGCCGCGGCGGGCCATCGTCTTGAAGGCATCGATCATCGGTCCATCTCCGGAAAGATATGCTGGCCGTCCTCGCCGATCGGCAGGGGCTTTTCCCACAGGACGGCATCGAGCGGCAGGTGGGCGTAGAGGTGGGGAAAGAGATCGCCGCCGCGCGACGGCTCGAAGCGTAGCGCTGCGCCGAGGGCGCCCGTATCGACGGCAACCAGCAGCAGGCCCTCGACCCCGGCAAAGTGGCGCGCCGCCGTTTCGACCGCCTGGGCGGCGGTGGAAAAATGGATGTAGCCGTCGGTGAGATCGATCGCCGCCCCGCGAAATACTCCGTCGCGGCGCGCCTCATGCCATATTTCGCGCGGCACGATCTTGTATATGATCCGATCCAAGGGCCCGTCCTTCCATCAGCGGAAACTTCCGTTGGCGGTTTGCCGCAAACCGAACGGCTTGTCCACACGCCTGATGCGGCAAGGGACGAGCGGCCCCTGACGAATTCGAGGAGATCGCCGATGCGACCGATGCCGAACCTGCCGAAGACCCTTTTCCTCATTGCCGCGACGGCCACCGCAGCCCCGGCCTTCGCACAGGAAACCGATCTTGCGCGCTTCGCGCTGGAAAAGACCGACGGGGGCCTCGTCCGCCTCGACCGCAAGACCGGGGCGCTGACGCTTTGCCAGGAAAAGGACGGCGCGCTCACCTGCCGCATGGCCGCCGACGAGCGCGCCGCCTACGAGGAAGACCTTACGCGGCTGGAAAAACGCGTCGAGGCGCTGGAGAAGAGCCTGGCTTCGGGCCGACCTCTGGCGAACGGCGAACCGCTGCCAAGCGACGAGGAGGTCGAGCGGTCGATCGGCATCATGGAACGCTTCATGCGCAGCTTCTTCGGTCTCGTGGAAGAGTTCAAGGCCAAGGAAGACGGCGCAACGCCCGACAAAACATAGACTATTGTTTATGTTCACAGCAGCGGCTAAATAGAGAAAGAGCCGCTTGCGCGGCATTCAAGACTTCGCTCTTGGGAGGGGGCTTCGACATGACGGCATCGACCTTCATCATTGCAGACGACCATCCGCTCTTTCGCGGCGCGTTGCGTCAGGCCGTCAGCCGCATCGAAGGGGAGCAGACAATCGTCGAGGCCGGTGACTTCGAGGCCGCGCGCAAGGCCGCAGCCAACCACCCCGACGCCGAACTGATGCTGCTCGATCTTTCCATGCCCGGCGTCTCCGGCTTTTCCGGCCTGATGGCGCTTCGCGCCGAATTCGCCAGCCTGCCGATCGTCATCGTGTCGGCCAGCGACGACCCGACCACCATTCGCCGCGCGCTGGAACTCGGCGCCTCGGGCTTCATTTCCAAGTCGTCCGGCATCGACGACATCCGCGCCGCCATCCAGTCGGTTCTGGAAGGCGACATCTGGACGCCGAAGAACTATCAGGGCGGCCAGGAACAGGACCCCGACGTCGCCGACCTGATCAACCGGCTGCGAACGCTGACGCCGCAGCAGAGCCGCGTGCTCGGCATGCTGGGAGAAGGTCTGCTGAACAAGCAGATCGCCTATGAACTCGGTGTATCGGAAGCCACCATCAAGGCGCATGTCTCGGCGATCCTGCTGAAGCTCAAGGTGGACAGCCGCACCCAGGCCGTCATCCAGCTCGGCAAGATCAACATGGCCATGGTGGCCTGACTCGGGGGGGCACCTCCTCGAAACCGGCGCTCGATCGAGGATTTTATTCCTTTTCGACTTTACGGACATGACCAGATTGGCTAGAGTTCCGGCATCTTGCCGGGACGGGCCATAGGAGTGCCGTCGTCGCCGGCCCTGGAGCATGAGCGACAATGCTTTCGCATGATACCATCTGGGCCGCGATCGACAGGCTCGCCGAGCGCAACCAGTTGACCCCGTCGGGCCTGGCGCGTCGGGCGGGCCTCGACCCGACATCCTTCAACAAGTCGAAACGGACCGGACCGGACGGGCGCATGCGCTGGCCGTCGACCGAGTCCATTTCCAAGGTGCTGGAAGCGACCGGGACCGGTATCGACCAGTTCATGGGCTTCATCCAGCCGGAGTCGGGCGGAACGGTGCCGAACGGCGCCTTTCCGCCGCAGGCCGGTTCGATCCCGCTGCTCGGCTTTGCCCAGGCCGGCGCCGGCGGTTTCTTCGACGATGGCGGCTTTCCCGCCGGCCAGGGCTGGGACGTGGTCGAGTTTCCCGCCTCACCGGCGCGCAAGTCCGGGGTTTATGCTCTGGAGGTGCAGGGCGACAGCATGAAGCCGCTCTACCGCGACGGCGACGTGCTGATCGTCGAGCCGGGCGCCCAGGTCAGGCGCGGCGACCGCGTGGTGGTCAAGACCCGCGACGGCGAAGTGATGGCCAAGGTGCTGGCCCGCCAGTCGGCGAAATCCATCGAGCTCATGTCGCTCAATCCGGAGCATCCGAACCGCACGCTCGAGATGACGGAAGTCGAATGGATCGCCCGGATCATCTGGGCCAGCCAGTAGGAAAATCGGCCTATGCGCCCCCTGACCACCTTCGTCATCGGCCTCGCCGGACTTGCCCTGTGGGCGACACTGCTGAGCCTGGCCGGCCGCACTATCGGCGAGCAGCCGGCCGAGACCTTCGAAATCGAGGACATGCCGACCGAATGGGCCGAGGCAGCCCCTTCAGACGACCCCTTCGCGCCGGCGGAGAGCGGGATGCAGGCGCCGCCCGAGGCAGAGACTGTTCCGGATGCGGACCTGCCGAGCAACCAGCCAACAGGGATGCCGCCGGCCGGCGCGGCGGATCAGGCAAGTCCCGCGTCGAGCGCCACCGACAGCCTCGAGGTGCGTCCGGTCAGCCCCGAATTCTTCGCTTCGCCGCTCAACCAGGCGGCCGGCCCGCTCGAGCGGATCGACCCCCTCCAGCCGCCCGCCGAGAAGACGCCGGAACGCGTCAGGCTGGTGCTTCTGCCGCGGCCGGAATCGGTCGAGGCCGGGCTGATCGCCTTCGGCTCGCGCAACCTGAAGCTCTCCGACATCACCACCACCGACCGCATGCGCGTCTGCCCGACGTCGAAGGGCGGCGACTGGCCGTGCGGCATGGTGGCCCGCACCCAGCAACGGCTCTTCCTGCGCAATCGCACCATCGCCTGCGACGCCGACAGCGCCGAGTGGGAAGGCACGATCGAGGCCCACTGCCGGGTGGGCGAACTCGACATTGCCAGATGGCTCGCGGAGAACGGCTGGGTGGAGGCGCCGGACGGTTCGCCGCTTGGCGGTCTGGTAGAAAAGGCACGCAGCGAGCGCCGCGGCATCTTCGGCGACGACCAGCGTTGAGACGGGGCGGCTTGAAAGCGCTGGCGGCAATCCCTAATCTGCGAGAAAACAACGAGGAATACCCAAGAGATGACAACACCCGTAACGCCGCATGACGCTCTGATCTTCGTCATGGTGATGGCCTCCGCCGTCGACAATTCGATGAACGACAAGGAGTTGCGCCGCATCGGCCAACTGATCGACCTCTTGCCGATCTTCGACGGGTTCGACAAGGACGGGCTGATCGAGGTTTCCCAGCGCTGCGCCGACATCCTGGCCGGCCCGGAAGGTCTGGACATCGCGCTCGAGGTCATCCGCGACGCCTTGCCGGCCCACTCCCATGATACGGCCTATGCGCTAGCCGTCGAGGTCATGGCCGTCGACATGGCCGTAAAGCCCGAGGAGATCCGGTTGCTGCAATTGCTTCGCGACCGGCTGAAGCTCGACAAGCTGACCTGTGCGGCGATCGAGCACAGCGCGATCGCCCGCTACCGCCCGCTCTGATACTCAACGCCCCGGTGTACTCCGGGGCAGGATCGGCTACGGCAGGTCGCGTGGATTGATATTGACGCGACCTGCGACAGGCTTCTGTTTTTGCATGTCGTCTTGGCAAGACCGCTGCTCACCTTCGCGAGACATGCTCTAGAAAAGCCCATAGGGAAAATAGCGCAGATAGATCTCCTGGAGCCGGCCATTGCGCGACAGTGCCGCGAGCGCACTGTCGAAGGCCGAGGCCAGCGCCGGGTCGTCACGCCGGACCATGATCGTCAGCCCCTCCCCCAGGAAGCGCTCGGACAGATAGGCGCCGCCGAGAAGGGCGCAGCAGCCACCCGAGGCCTCGCCGGCCGTCCAGAAGGACAGCTGCAGCGAATCGGCGAAGACCGCCTCGATCTTCTTGCCCTTCAGATCCTCCAGCATCCGGTCGCGATCGGCAAACCCGACAGGCTCGATATTCGGGAAAAAGGCCCTCAACATCGCCTCGTGCGCCGTGCCGCTGACCACGCCGACCCGACGGCCGAACAGGGCGTTGGCGTCTTCTCCGGCGAAAGCCGCCTGCTTGTGACGGGCAAAGCGCGCCGGCAGTTGCATATAGGGCCGGCTGAAGGCGAAACGGCCGCGCAGATCGTCGTTCACCGCAATCCCAGCCATCACAGCGTCGCCCTGGCCGCCGTCGAGCGCGCCCTCCAGTTCGGCAAAGGGCAGCGCCTGGATCTGGCATTTCGCCTCGATACCGAGTTCGGCGCAGAGGGCGCGGGCCAGTTCGACATGAAAGCCCGAGAGCCGGCCCGTCTGGTCGGCAAAATTGAAGGGCGGAAAATCCGTCGTCGTCAGGAAACGCAGGCGCAAAAGGCCGGACAGGTCGGGGCGTGGCAAACGCTCGCGCGCATCGAACAGCACCGGCAGATCGTCGGCCCGCGACGATTGCGGCGTGCCCAAGGCCACAAGAAGCGCACACGCGATTGCAACTAAAAAGCGGGCCCCCTGAAAATGCAGGGATGAAACTAATGCGTGTATCATTATGATCCGCTTCGGGGATAGCTGGGACGTCATCGACTGATGACGGTGTAACAGAATCATGCTGCTCGGGGAATATGGCGGCCGTCGGGAAGCGGCCGCCGGGGGATTCAATGCTGCATTGCATGGAGTGCCTGTCCCCGGAGAACCGGCCGGGGACGGCGCGGGCCTTGCCGCGCTGCGCGACGAAGCGCTGGTGCTGAAATCGCTCGGGCTTGCCAAACCCCTGATCGCGCGCATGGCAAGGCGAGCGACGAGCCATGGCACGACGATCGAGGAGGAACTGCTGGCGAGCGGCCACGTCGAGGAGACGGCCTATTACGGCGCCCTGGCGCGGCTGGCCGGTCTCGCCTTTGTCGACACGATCCCGGACGGCGCGGTGGTCGACAGCCCGGGGCTGGACAGCCAGCTCACCCGCCCCTGCTGCGTGCGGCTTTACGACAAGGCCCGCCCCCCGCTCACCCTGATCGCGCCTCAGGCACGACGCATAGACCATCTTCTATCCAGCCTTTCCCGCCACCCCGCGCTTCGCCAGTCGCTGGCGATCGCCACGCCATCGACGATCCGGCAGGCGGCCTGGAAGGCGGGCGCAGAACGGCGCGCACGTGCGACCGTCAGCCGGCTGTTCGAGGAGAGCCCGGCTTTTTCGGCTCGCACGGTGCTGACCGGGCACCAGGGCTTCTGGGCCGGCGTCGCCCTCAGCGGCATCTTCGCCTTCCTCCTTATCGTGCCGGCCCTTGCGGCGGTTCTGCTCCACCTGGCGCTCTCGCTGCTCTATCTGGCAGCGCTTTGCCTGCGTCTCGCCGCTTTGGTCCATGGGCATCGAACCGCGCGAAAACGCCCGGCTCAGCCTCCCGCGCTCGCGATCGAGGGCACCCTGCCCGTCTATTCGGTGATGGTGGCGCTCTACCGCGAGGCCGAGATCGCCCCACAACTGCTCGCGGCGCTGGACCGTCTCGACTGGCCGCGTTCCCGGCTCGACATCAAGCTGGTCTGCGAGGCGGACGATACCGAGACACTCTCGGCCATCCGGGCGCTGAAACCGCCGCGTCACATCGAGATCGTCGAAGTGCCGCCGATGACGCCGCGGACCAAGCCGAAGGCGCTCGGCTATGCGCTTCCCGGCGTGCGTGGCGATTATGTGGCGATCTTCGATGCCGAGGACCGGCCGCATCCCGACCAGTTGAAGGAAGCCTACCACAGCTTCCGCGCGGCGCCGGAGGACATCGTCTGCCTTCAGGCGCCGCTCGTCATCGCCAACATGCACGAATCCTTTACCAGCGCGCTGTTTGCCCTCGAATATGCCGCCCTGTTTCGCCGCATGCTGCCGGTTCTGGCGCGCTATCGCATGCCGCTGCCGCTCGGCGGCACCTCCAACCATTTTCGCACCGGCCCCTTAAGGGCAGTCGGCGGCTGGGATCCGTTCAATGTTACCGAAGACGCCGATCTCGGCATGCGGCTCTACCGCTTCGGCTACCGTTCGGCAACGATCCGCCGGCAGACGCTGGAGGATGCGCCGACGACGACCGGGGTCTGGCTCGGCCAGCGGACCCGCTGGTTCAAGGGCTGGTTGCAGACCTGGCTGGTGATGATGCGTGATCCGCGCCGGGCGATCGACGAAATGGGACTGGCCGCCTTTGCGACGTTCCAGCTGCTGATCGGCGGCATGCTGATCTCGGCGCTCAGCCATCCGCTCATCATCGTCTTCCTCGTCTCCTCCTGCACGGCGATGCTGCAGAAGCCGGCCGAGGCGATCGGCGCCTTCGAGGCTGCGCTCTTCGTCATCGACCTCACCAACATCTTCGGCAGCTATGCCGCCTTCGTGGCCCTGGGCCTGACGACAATGACCGCTCACGAGCAAAGGCTGATCGGCCGTCGCTGGATGGGCGTCCCGCTCTACTGGATGATGACCTCCTTTGCGGCGTGGAAGGCGGTCATCGAATTGCGCTGCAAGCCGTTCTTCTGGAACAAGACACCGCATCAGCCGCGCCGAGCAACCGACGCCGCAGAGAGCCAGGCGGGAAGGCAAAAGGCAGGCGAACCCCACTTCTCCGGCACCGTCGCGACTTGACCCCGATCCGAGGAGAGAGCACTGCTTTTGCAGTGCAACCGGCCATCCAGGAGAGGGCTAAGTGGCGGAGACGGACGCAAAGGGCGAAATGGCCCAGTGGCGAAGGCTGCCGGGGGCGATCTGGGCGATCGGCTTCGTCTCGCTGTTCATGGACATTTCCTCGGAGATGATCCACGCCGTGCTGCCGCTCTACCTGGTGACGGTGCTCGGCACCTCGACGCTGACGGTGGGCATCATCGAGGGCATCGCCGAGGCGACCGCGGCGATTACCAAGGTGTTTTCCGGCGCGCTTAGCGACTGGCTGGGAAAGCGCAAGTTGCTGGCGGCCCTCGGCTACGGGCTTGCCGCCCTCACCAAGCCGATCTTCCCGCTCGCATCCAGCATCACCTGGCTGATCGCCGCCCGCTTCATCGACCGCATCGGCAAGGGCATCCGCGGCGCACCGCGCGACGCGCTGGTTGCCGACATATCCCCACCGGACCTGCGCGGCGCGAGTTTCGGGCTTAGGCAGTCGCTCGACACGCTGGGCGCGCTGCTCGGTCCCCTGCTTGCCATCGCCTTCATGTGGGCTTTCAGCAATGATTTCACCCTCGTCTTCTGGATCGCCGTCATTCCGGCCTTCATCTCGGCCGGGCTGATCATCGTCGCAGTGAAGGAGCCCAAGCGGGAGGCGCCCCTGCGCAAGGTGCGCATGCCGCTTGGCCGCTACGAACTTGGGCGGCTCAGCGCCGACTACTGGTGGGTGGTCGCGGTCGCGTCCGCCTTCACGCTCGCCCGGTTCAGCGAGGCCTTCCTCGTGCTCAAGGGGCAGGATATCGGCCTGTCGCTCGCCCTGGTCCCGGTGGTGATGGTGGTGATGAATGTCGCCTATTTCCTCTCCGCCTATCCGGTCGGCGCGCTTTCGGACCGGATGAGCCGGACGAAACTGCTCGTCTTCGGCCTTGGCCTGCTGCTCGCCGCCGATCTCGTGCTCGCCTTTTCATCAAGCCTGACCGGTCTCGTGCTCGGCGCCACGCTATGGGGCCTGCACATGGGCTTCACGCAGGGGCTGCTTTCGACGCTCGTCGCCGATACCGCACCGGCCGAACTGCGCGGCACGGCGTTTGGCGTGTTCAACCTGATCACCGGCTTGGTGCTTCTGGCCGCGAGCGTCATAGCCGGCCTGCTCTGGGATGCGACCGGCCCGAGAGGCACATTTCTCGCAGGCGCCGGCTTCACCCTCATGACGCTTGCGGGACTTGCGTTTTTGGAAGCCAGGCGTCGGCGCAACGCAAACGGGGCGGCTAAAAGCGCAAACGACAAACAGACGCCAGAAAACGCACGGTAAAACCGTGGTTTGCTCGCGGCGGCACAACGGACCCAGGTCACTGGAAGGGTAGCTGGAGCGGGTGAAGGGAATCGAACCCTCGTATTCAGCTTGGGAAGCTGCTGCTCTACCATTGAGCTACACCCGCGCGGCCCGCACAGTTCCAACAGATGCGGCGGCCTGTCAAGAGCGAAAGCCGTCGATCAACCGCGGTTCAGCCGAGACGGAAATGCTTGGACAGCTTCAGGCCTTGCGCCTGGTAGTTGGAGCCGAGGCCGGAGCCGTAGAGGCCTTCCGGGCGTTCCTGCATGTGCTCGTAGACGAGGCGGCCGATCACCTGGCCATGCTCGAGGATGAAGGGAACTTCGTGACTGCGCACTTCGAGCACGGCGCGGCTTCCCGAACCGCCGGCGGCGGCATGGCCGAAACCGGGATCGAAGAAGCCGGCATAATGCACGCGGAACTCGCCGACCAATGGATCGTAGGGCGTCATTTCTGCCGCATAGAGCGGCGGCACATGTACCGCCTCGTTGGAGACGAGAATGTAGAACTCGTCCGGATCTAGGATGAGTTCGTCGGCGCCGCGGCTGTAGAGCGGTTCCCAGAAGTCGAGCACGTCGTGGGCGGCCTTCTTGTCGACGTCGATCACGCCGGTATGGTGCTTGCCGCGATAGCCGATCAGGCCGTCATCGCCGGTGCCCTTCAGGTCGATCGACAGAGCGATGCCGCCGCCCGAGACGTTGGGCGCTTCGCTGGCGACCAGCGTTTCCGCCGCATGCAGGTCGAGCAGTTCGCGCTCGCCGAGCAGCGCCTGGCCGACGCGGAAGCGGATCTGCGACAGGCGCGAGCCGCGCCGCACGATGACCGGAAATGTGCGCGGGGAAATCTCCAGATAAAGCGGCCCCTTGTAGCCGGCCGGGATCTTGTCGAATTCCTGGGCGTAGTCGACCATGACGCGGGTGAAGATGTCGAGGCGGCCGGTCGAGCTCTTCGGATTGGCCGAGGCCGACATTTCGGCCGGCAGGTCGAGGCTCTCCATCAGGGGAACGATATAGACGCAGCCGGTCTCCAGAACGGCGCCGTTTTCCAGATCGATCTCGTGCAGGGTCAGCCGTTCGAGCTTGTCGGCGACGGTGTGGGCGCGGCCGGGCATGAAGCTCGCACGCACGCGCAAGGCCTTTGCGCCCAGGCGAAGGTCGAGGCTCGCCGGCTGGATCTGGTCATGGTCGAGCATCATCTCGCTCATCAGCCGGCCTTCGCCGAAGAGCGTGCCGATGGCGCTGTCCGAGAGAATGCCCGTGGTCCTGGTCATCTTTTCGTCTTCCTGTTTGGGCCAGACAAAACCAAAGTCGAGGAATTGACGCAAGCCCGCGATGGGCGTATGGCAGGCTTATCCCGTGGTGATTTGGCCGGTCGGCTTGCAGCCACGTTAAACAAATGGCTAAAGAGACCGGGTGCTAGAAACCGGTCCGATTTCGCGACCGGTTTTTTTGTATTCGAAAGGCTGAAAGGCATGAGCAAGAACTGGCGTCCGGCAACCCAACTGGTCCATGGCGGAACTCTTCGCTCGCCCTATGGCGAGACCTCCGAGGCGATCTTCCTGACCCAGGGCTTCGTCTATGAGAGCTCGGAAGCGGCGGAAGCGCGCTTCAAGGGCGAGACGGACGGCTATATCTACGCTCGCTACGGCAGCCCGACCAATGACATGTTCGAAAAGCGCATGTGCCTGCTCGAAGGCGCCGAAGACGCCCGCGCCATGGCCTCGGGCATGGCCGCCGTCGCCGCCGCCGTTCTCTGCCAGGTGAGGGCCGGCGACCACATCGTTGCCGCCCGCGCCCTGTTCGGCTCCTGCCGCTATGTCGTGGAAACGCTGGCGCCGCGCTACGGCGTGGAATGTACGCTGGTCGACGGCCGGGACCTGAAGAACTGGGAAGCGGCGATCCGGCCGAACACCAGGGTGATGTTCCTCGAAAGCCCGACCAATCCGACGCTCGAAGTGGTCGACATTGCCGGCGTCGCCAGGCTCGCCGACCAGGTCGGCGCGACGCTGATCGTCGACAATGTCTTCGCCACGCCACTCTTCCAGAAGCCGCTCGAACTCGGCGCCCATGTCGTGGTCTATTCGGCGACCAAGCATATCGACGGACAGGGCCGCTGCCTCGGCGGCGTCGTGCTCTCGTCGAAGGATTGGATCACCGAGAACCTGCAGGACTATTTCCGCCATACCGGCCCGGCCATGTCGCCGTTCAATGCCTGGACGCTGCTGAAGGGTGTCGAGACGCTGCCGCTGCGCGTCAAGCAGCAGACGGCCAATGCCGCGGCGATCGCCGACTTCCTGGCCGAGCAGCCGCAGGTCGCCAGGGTGATCTATCCCGGTCGCGCCGACCATCCGCAGGCCGACATCGTCGCCAGGCAGATGACCGGCGGTTCGACGCTCGTCGCCTTCGAGATGAAGGGCGGCAAGGACGCGGCTTTCAAGCTGCAGAACGCGCTGGAGATCGTCAAGATTTCCAACAATCTCGGCGACGCCAAGAGCCTGATCACCCATCCGGCCACCACGACGCACAAGAACCTGACCGACGAGGCGCGCGCCGAACTCGGCATGTCCGGCGGCACGGTGCGTCTATCCTGCGGCATCGAGGATACGCAGGACCTGCTCGAGGATTTTGCCCGCGCCATGGCGAGCGTCGGCGCCTGAGCCGCGGGAGGCCGGCCGTCCCAAGAAAAGTCCGGGTACGCCGCTTGCGCGCCCGGACCGAGGTCCTTAACCCCAACCATTAGCATTAACAGCGAAATCTGCGCCGCGCCGACCGCATTGGCCGGCCGGTGCGCTTGTATTTTTCCTTCATCGCGCCATGCTGTAGGCTATGCTTAGCGAAGCTTTAAAAAGGTCCCGTGCATGTACCGCGCCGTGACACGCGACATCGAGGTCAGTGTCGAACCCTATTATCTGGAGGAGCAATCCGATCCGGAGGACAGCCGCTATGTCTGGGGCTACCGCATCGTGATCGCCAACCACTCGACAAGACCGGTGCGGCTGATGCAGCGCTATTGGCACATCACCGACCAGAACGGCCAGGTGGACGAAGTGCATGGCCCCGGCGTCATCGGGGAGCAGCCGCGGCTGAGACCGGGTGACACCTATGAATATTCCTCGGGCTGCCCGCTCGACACGCCGTCGGGCATGATGTTCGGTCACTACCAGATGGAAGCCGACGACGGCGAGGTGTTCGAGGTTGCCATTCCGGCCTTTTCGCTGGATGCGCCGGGCATGGTCCGGGTGCTGAACTGAAAACGGCAGGGTTTGAGACCCTGCCGCCCTCAACTTCGATTTCGCCCTTGCTCAGGCGTTGACGACTTCCGCCGCTTCATAGCGATAGGTGGTCGAGCAGAACTCGCAGGTGACCGTGATCGCGCCGTCCGTCTGGCTGGCATCGATCTCCTCCTGCGAGAAGCTCGACAGCACGCCCTTGATCTTGTCGCGCGAACAGCTGCAGCGATCATAGACGGCATGCGGGTCATAGACCCGAACACCGCGCTCGTGGAACAGCCGGTAGAGCAGGCGTTCCGCGCCGATCTGCGGATCGGTCAGTTCGTCGGCATCGATCGTGTCGACGAGCGCGCGCGCTTCCGCCCAGGCATCGTCCTCCGAATGCGGCCGGTCGCCATTGTCGCCGTCGCCGCCATGCAGGTCGGAGTGACGCATGCGATCGGGCGCTTCCGGCAGGAATTGGGCGATCAGGCCACCGGCCCGCCAGGTGCGGCGCGGACGGCCCTCCTCGTCGCGATCGAAGAACTCAGCGGCACCAAGGCGAACCCGCGTCGGGATCTGCTCCGACTGGCGGAAATAGACGCCGGCAATGTCCTCGAGCGAGGCGCCGTCGAGCGGTACGATACCCTGATAGGGCTGCATGAAATTGCCCTGGTCGATGGTCAGCGCCAGTACGCCCGCGCCCAGCAACTGCTCGGGCGAGGTTCGACCGGCGGCGACCGCCTCGGCCAGACGCTCCTCGTCGAAGCGGGCATAGGCGCGAACATTTTCCGGCGAGGCGAAGTCGGCGACCAAAAGGTCGACGGGACCGTCGCTCTTGGTCTGGACGGTGAACTTGCCCTCGAACTTGAGCGAGGTGCCGATCAGCACGGTGAGAACGATCGCCTCGGCCAAAAGCCGCGCGACCGGCTCGGGATAGTCGTGGCGGGCAAGAATGGCATTCAGCAAGGGACCGATCTGCACGGCGCGACCGCGCACGTCGAGGCCTTCCACCTGGAAGGGCACGACCCGGTCATCACCGGCGAAACCGAATTCGCCAAGCTCGGCAGGCCTGTTCATCATCATTGTACTCCTGGCGCCTTGGCGCTCGAACATTAAGAGGCGCTCAGCCTCTTTCTCAACGGCTCAAATGGGAACCGAGCGGAAAAAGATCAAGCGCGGCGAAACCACTTGTTCCGCCGCGTGATCTGCAACCTTCCGCAGCCGCGATCAGATGGCGCCGAGGCACCAGGCCAGGATCGACTTCTGCGCATGCAGGCGGTTCTCCGCCTCGTCGAACACCACCGACTGCGGGCCGTCGATCACCTCGTCGGTCACCTCCTCGCCGCGGTGGGCCGGTAGGCAATGCATGAACAGCGCGTCCGGACCCGCCTGCTTCATCAGCGCGGCATTGACCTGGAACGGCTGGAAGACATTGTGGCCGCGCGCCTTGTGCTCCTGGTTCATCGAGATCCAGGTATCGGTGACCACCGCGTCGGCGCCGGCAACCGCGCGCTCCGCCTCATGGCACAGCATGATCTCGCCGCCATTGTTGCGCGCCCAGTTCAGGATCTTGTCGTCCGGCTCGGAACCGAGCGGCACGGCCATGTTCATCCGGTAGCCGAAACGGGCCGCACCCTCGACCAGCGAATGCAGGACATTGTTGCCGTCGCCGGTCCAGGCGATGGTCTTGCCCTTGATCGGGCCGCGATGCTCCTCGAACGTCATCACGTCGGCCATGATCTGGCATGGATGGGTGCTGTCGGTCAGCGCATTGATCACCGGCACGGTGGCGTGCTCGGCCATTTCCAGCAGCCGCGAATGGTCGGTGGTGCGGATCATGATCGCGTCGACATAGCGCGACAGAACCTTGGCGGTGTCGCCGATGGTCTCGGCGCGGCCGAGCTGCATTTCGGTGCCGGACAGGAACAGCGTCTCGCCGCCGAGCTGGCGCATACCGACGTCGAAGGAGACGCGGGTGCGGGTCGACGGCTTTTCGAAGATCATCGCCAGCATCTTGCCGGAAAGCGGCTTTTCGGCGGTGCCGGCCTTGGTCGACTGCTTGCGCGTCTTGGCGTCCTCCAGGATCAGCCGGAGGTCGGGTGCCGTCATGGCGGAGAGGTCGAGAAAATGCTTCGGAGATGCCATGTCTTTGCTTACCTGCCCTGGTTCGATGACGCCGCTTTGAGCTTGCCCTGCAGATGCTCGGCCGCCTGTTCGATGCGCTTCAATCCTTCCCGCGCCTCTTCGACGGTGACGATGAGCGGCGGCAGAAGGCGGATGACGTTGTCGCCGGCGGGAACGCCCAACACATGCTCCTCGCGCATCGCCATCAGCAGGTCGGTGTTCGGCACCTTGGCCTTGATGCCGAGCATCAGGCCCTCGCCGCGGATCTCCTCGATGATGTCGGGATAGCGGTCCTTGAGCGAGGCCAGCCCCTGGCGGAAGACCAATGCCACGTCGCGGACGTGTTCGAGGAAGCCATCCGCCAAAACGACGTCGAGCACGCCATTGCCGACGGCCATGGCGAGCGGATTGCCGCCATAGGTCGAGCCGTGGGTGCCGGCCTTCATGCCGGAGGCGGCCTCTTCGGTGGCGAGGCAGGCGCCGAGCGGGAAACCGCCGCCGATACCCTTGGCAACCGCCATGATGTCGGGCGTGATGCCGGCCCACTCGTGGGCGAACAGCTTGCCGGTCCGGCCGACGCCGCACTGGACCTCATCCAGCACGAGCAAGAGGCCGTTATCGTCGCAGATCTGGCGGAGCGCCCGGAGGAATTCGTTCGACGCGGTGCGCAGGCCGCCCTCACCCTGCACCGGCTCGATCAGGATCGCGGCCGTCTCGTCGGTGATCGCGGCCTTCACCGCGTCGAGATCGCCGAACGGGACCTGGTCGAAGCCGGGCGCCTTGGGGCCGAAGCCTTCCAGGTATTTCTCCTGGCCGCCGGCGGAGATCGTCGCGATGGTGCGTCCGTGGAAGGCGCCTTCGAAGGTGATGATATGAAAGCGTTCGGGATGGCCCTTGACGAACTGGTAGCGGCGCGCCGTCTTGATGGCGCATTCCAGCGCCTCGGCGCCCGAATTGGTGAAGAAGACGCGATCGGCAAACGTCGCCTCGGTCAACCGGCGACCGAGCGTCTCCTGGCCCGGGACATCATAGAGATTGGACAGGTGCCAGACCTTGCCGGCCTGGGTGGTCAATGCCTCGATCAGATGCGGATGGGCATGGCCGAGCGAATTGACCGCGACCCCGGCGGCGAAATCGAGATAGCGATCGCCATCCTCGCTATAAAGCCACACCCCCTCGCCTCGCTCGAACCGCAAGGGCGCGCGCATATAGGTCTGATAGAGAGGCGAGGCTTCGGCCATGGTGAAAACACTCCTTCGGGAGGGCTTGACGGGACTAGGGACGCTTCTTGACTTCCGGCGAACAGCGCCTTTCAGAAATCAAAAATGCCGCCTTGCGGCGGCGGGGGCACTATCGACATTTCGGCCTTGCCTGTCAACGAAACAGCGCGCAGCGCCTGAATTTTCGGCCCGCTGGGAACCCTGTCGAGCGTTTCGTGCGCAACCCGCGGCGGCGACGCGCCAGGGTAGCAAGTTGGGGAAAACCTCAAAATCGATTCGCGATGATTCGCCCGACTCTTGTCACGGAGTCAGCCCGGCACTAGGTTAATACTCAATAAAGAAACTGCATGCGGCGGAACCAGTCACCGACAGTATCGAGGCGAGTTTGTTTCGGATAGCTCCGAAGCAACGGTGAGCGATTCTGCCATCACATATCGCGAGCGGCGGAGAGATAACGGCATGAATTGGACGGATGAGCGCGTCGAGAGACTGAAGCGGCTTTGGTCGGAAGGCTTGAGCGCGAGCCAGATCGCGGCACAATTGGGCGGCGTCAGCCGCAATGCCGTGATCGGCAAGGTGCACCGGCTGAACCTGCCGGGCCGCGCCAAGGCCGGCGGCAGCACCGCTGCTTCGCGGGCGGCCAAGCGTCCGGCGCCGGCGCCGCGCCCGGCAAACTATCCGTCTCGCGTCACGACCCGCACGGTTGCGCGGGCGGCGGGATCGAACATGCTCAAGGAAGAGATCGAAATCGACGGCGACGAGACGATCGAGATCCGTCCGGTCGGCAATGTGGTCCTGCCGATTTCGCGCAAACTGGTGCTGACCGAACTGACCGAGCGTACCTGCAAATGGCCGATCGGCGACCCGATGAAGGACGATTTCCACTTCTGCGGCTGCGAATCCGCCGATACGTCGCCCTATTGCAGCTACCACGCCAAGCTGGCCTACCAGCCCGTCGGCGAACGCCGCAAGGCCGCAAACGCGGCAGCCCGCTAAGGCGGATCTGGCCACAAACGCACCGGGCGGCTCGCCGCCCGGACCCAGCCTTGCCTGCAGACAGAACAAGACCCTTCGGCCGGTCACCGGGCCGGTGAACGAAAAAACGGGCCACGCGGGCCCGTTTTCTGTTTGTCCGTCGGAGTCGATTGCGCCCGTCAGGCTTCCATCGAATAGCCGGCGCCGCGCACGGTGCGGATGACGTCCTGCAGATTGGAAAAGTTCAACGCCTTGCGCAGGCGACCGACATGCACGTCGACGGTGCGTTCGTCGACATAGATGTCATGGCCCCAAACGCCGTCAAGCAATTGCGAGCGGGAGAAAACGCGACCAGGCGAGGCCATCAGGAATTCCAGCAACCGGAATTCCGTCGGGCCAAGGCGCACTTCGCGGCTCTTGCGGTGAACGCGATGGGTTTCGCGGTCGAGCTCTATATCGCCGCACCGCAGCACGCTCGACAGGACTTCCGGCCGGGCACGGCGCAGCATGGCCTTGACGCGGGCCATCAGCTCGGGCGTCGAGAACGGTTTGACGACATAGTCGTCGGCGCCGGTCGCAAGCCCGCGGACCCGTTCACTTTCCTCGCCGCGCGCGGTGAGCATGATGATCGGCAGGCGCTCGGTTTCGGGCCGCATGCGCAGCCGGCGGCAAAGCTCGATGCCGGAGACGCCCGGCAGCATCCAGTCGAGGATCAACAGGTCGGGCACGCGTTCCTGCAGGCGAAGCTCTGCCTCGTCACCCCGCAGGATCGTTTCGACCTCGTAGCCCTCCGCTTCGAGATTGTAGCGGAGCAGCACGCTGAGGGCTTCCTCGTCCTCGACGACAGCTATTTTAGGCAGCATGTGGGGCGACAACCTCTCGAATGCGGCGGGATTATTCGGAAACGGCGCCGAAGGAGGAGGTCATGTCATCCTTCGGCCGCTCGCCCTCGGGCTGGGCGCCCGTGGTCATGTAGTAGATGGTCTCGGCGATGTTGGTCGCGTGATCGCCGATGCGCTCGATGTTCTTGGCGCAGAACAGCAGATGCGTGCAGCTGGTGATGTTGCGTGGATCTTCCATCATGTAGGTCAACAGCTCGCGGAACAGCGAGGTGTACATGGCGTCGATTTCCTCGTCGCGATCGCGGATCGACTTCGCCTTTTCGGCAGACCGGGTGTTGTAGACGTCGAGCACTTCCTTGAGCTGGATCAGCGCCAGTTCGCTGAGGTGCTCGAGGCCACGGGCCAGCTTGCGCGGCACGCCGGTTGCCTGCACGGCCATGACGCGCTTGGCATTGCTCTTGCCGAGGTCGCCGACGCGCTCCAGGTCGTTGGCGATGCGCAGGGCGCCGATGATCTCGCGAAGGTCGGAGGCGACCGGCTGGCGGCGGGCGATCGTGACGATCGCCTTTTCGCCGATCTCGCTCTCGGCGGCATCCATGATGACGTCGTCGGAGATGACCTTCTGCGCCAGGGCGGCATCGGAGTTGACCAGAGCGCGAACGCTGTCGCCGACCATCTGCTCCGCCAGGCCGCCCATTTCGGTGATGCGGCGCATCAGGTATTTCAGTTCTTCGTCATAGGCGGTGTAGATATGCGATGGCGACATGTTCGTTATCCTCGAAATTGAAATCCGCTCTCAGGCAGGCGCCGGATCAGCCGAAACGGCCCATGATGTAGTCCTGGGTGCGCTGATCGTCCGGATTGGTGAACATCTTGTCCGTGTCGTTCTCCTCGACCAGCAGACCGAGATGGAACATCGCGGTGCGCTGCGACACGCGGGCGGCCTGCTGCATCGAGTGGGTGACGATGACGATGGTGAAGTTGGTCCGCAATTCGTGGATCAGTTCCTCGACCTTGGCGGTGGCGATCGGGTCGAGCGCCGAACAGGGCTCGTCCATCAGGATGACTTCCGGGCTGACGGCAATGGCGCGGGCGATGCACAGGCGCTGCTGCTGGCCGCCGGACAGACCGGTGCCCGATTCCTGCAGGCGGTCCTTCGCCTCGTTCCACAGGCCGGCCTTCTGGAGGCTGCTCTCCACGATCTGATCGAGGTCGGCCTTGCTGCGGGCCAGACCGTGGATGCGCGGTCCGTAGGCGATGTTCTCGTAGATCGACTTGGGGAACGGATTGGGCTTCTGGAAAACCATGCCGACGCGGGCACGCAGTTCGACCACATCGATGGACGGATCGTAGATATCCAGGCCATCGAGCGTGATCTTGCCGGTAACCCGGCAGCCGTCGATCGTGTCGTTCATCCGATTGAGGCAGCGCAGGAACGTCGACTTGCCGCAACCGGAAGGACCGATCAGGGCCGTCACGGTGTTCTTGCGAACATTCAGATTGACGTCGAACAGGGCGCGCTTCTCGCCGTAATACACCGACACGTCCTGGCCGATCATCTTGTGGTCAACTTCGGTCATCTTCTGTTCCAGTGCCTTCTCAACAGCTGCGTCGGTCAATACATTCATCTCTCTTGGCTCCCGCTACCAGCGTCGTTCGAAGCGGCGACGTAGAACAACCGCAATGATATTCATGGCCAGAAGGAACACCAGCAGGACGATGATCGCACCCGATGCGCGTTCGATAAAGGCCGGGTCGCCCCTTTGGGTCCAGTTGTAGACCTGCACCGGCAGCGCCGACGCGGGATCGAAGAAGCCTTCCGGCGGTCCAGCCGGAAACTCGCGGACGAAGGCCACCATGCCGATCAAGAGCAACGGGGCCGTCTCACCAAGCGCTCGGGCCAGGCCGATGATCGTTCCGGTCATGATGCCGGGCATGGCCAACGGGAGGACGTGGTGAAAAGTGGCTTGCATCTTGGAGGCGCCGACGCCAAGGGCGGCGTCGCGGATCGACGGCGGCACCGCCTTGAGCGAAGCGCGCGTGGCGATGATGATGGTCGGCAGCGTCATCAGCGTCAAGACCAGACCGCCGACGATCGGCGCCGACTGCGGCAACCCGACGAAGTTGATCAGGACCGCAAGACCGAGAATACCGAAGACGATCGAGGGCACGGCAGCCAGATTGGCGATGTTCACCTCGATCAGATCGGTAAAGCGGTTCTGCGGCGCGAATTCCTCCAGATAGATCGAGGCAGCGACGCCGAGCGGCAAAGAGAGCACGAGCACGATCAGCATCATGTAGGCGGAGCCGATGATGGCGACGCCGAGGCCTGCCGCTTCCGGACGCGTGTCGGAGGCATCCGGGGCGGTGAAGAAGCCCCAGTTGAACTTCGTCGTCAGGATGCCTGCTTCCCGCAGCTTGTCCGCCAGCATCAGCTGTTCGGGAGAGACGTTGCGGTCGAGCTGAGCACTCGCCATGCTCACGCGCCCCTTGTAGTAACCGTCGATACGTCCACCGGCGAGCAGGTCGAAGCGGACGGTCTGCCCGATGACCGAGGGGTCGGCGAGAACATATCTGCGCAGGTCCGCCGGCGCTTCCTTGGAGACCATTTCCGCGGCCGACTTGGCGTTCAACCCGTCGACGGCAACGCCCTTCGCAGCCATGGCGTCGACGAGGGCCTTTTCGATCAGCGGTGCGTAACCGAAAGTCGAGATCTTGGCGATGGCATCCGGATCGCGCGTGCCGTCCTTGTCCAGTCTTGCCGGATCCAGAAAGATATCCAGGCTGATGTAGGTCTGGCGAAAGGCTGACAAGCCACCTGTGAAGATCGACGTCATCAGGACGACCAGGGCAAGAACACCGATCGCTACCGCCACCACACCGAGCCGGCGAAAACGCCGCTCGGAGGCGTTACGGCGCTCGATTCTTGCCCGGTTTATCAGCGCCGGCTTTCCAATCGTCTCTACCGTAAAATCGGTCATTCGTACTGCTCCCGGTATTTGCGGACAATGTAAAGGGCCAGCACGTTCAGCCCAAGCGTCAGGACGAAGAGGGTAAGGCCAAGGGCAAACGCGACCAGGGTCTCGGGGCTGGCGAACTCGGTGTCGCCCGTGAGCTGGCTGACGATCTTGACGGTCACCGTCGTCATGGCCTCGAAAGGATTGAGCGAGAGTTTGGCGGAGGCGCCCGCGCCGAGCACCACGATCATCGTCTCGCCGATGGCACGGCTTGCCGCGAGCAGGATGGCGCCGACGATGCCGGGCAGAGCGGCGGGCAGAACGACCTGCTTGATCGTCTCTGACTTCGTCGCGCCGAGCGCGTAGGCACCGTCGCGAAGCGCCTGCGGGACTGCATTGATGATGTCGTCGGACAGCGAACTGACGAAGGGAATGATCATGATGCCCATCACGATACCCGCCGTCAGCACCGATGACGAAGAGGTTCCCACGCCCAAGGGCTGAGCGACCCAGTCTCGCAGGAACGGCCCAAGAGTGACGAGCGCAAACAGGCCGTACACGATCGTCGGGATGCCTGCGAGAACCTCGATCGCCGGCTTGACCACGCTGCGCGCCGTCGGACCGGCGTATTCGGCGAGATAGATGGCGATCATCAGGCCGAGCGGTACGGCAACGATGAGCGCCACCATCGAGATGTAGAAGGTGCCCCAGAGCAGGGGAAGAATGCCCAGTTCGGAGCCGCCGCGGAACTGGGGGTTCCAGACGGTCGAGAAGAAGAATTCGCTCGCCGGATAGATCTTGAAGAAGGAATAGGTCTCGAACACCAGCGAGGCGACGATGCCGATCGTCGTCAGGATCGCAACTGTCGATGCCGCGATCAACAACGACTTGACGAAGCTCTCGCTGATGGCGCGCGCGCGCAGATCCGGGGCAATGCGGCGGTAGGACCAGAGAGCCAGGCCAGCCGAAAGCGCAAGCACGAGGACGGCCATGGCGGCATTGCCGGTTGCGGAACCGAGACGATAGACCTTGGCTGCCTCGAACACTTCGTTTGGCACTTCGCTGCCCAGCGCGACGCCGACATCGGCCAGAAGACTACGGACATTGGTCTGGTCCGCACGCATGGCGGAAAGCTGGCCCTCGTCGAGCTGGCCGCGCGCCAGCACGGCATCAAGGCCATCGGCGATGCGACGCACATCGGCCATCACGAGGCTGCGCGCCCCACCGTCTGGAATTGCGCTGTCCGGGATCATGCCGCTGACGCGGCTCTCAATGATCGCAGGCTGCACGAACAACCAGGCGACAAGCACGACGAGGGAAGGAATGGCCGCGAACAAGGCGACGGTCTGGCCATAGTAGCCAGGAAGGGAATGGAGCTTCTTGCCGGTCGACGCAGAAAGCGACAGCGCACGACGCTGGCCGATGACGTAGCCGAGGGCGGCAAACACCGCAACGACCAGGATAATGATGCCAACGCTCATATCGCCCGCAACCTCCGGAAAAAGAAAAAACCGGCGGCGCGATCATCGCGCCGCCGGGCGGTCGTATGGATTAGTTCAGCGGGCCCATCGGGGTGCGAGCCTTGACGGCCGCCTGGGTCTTGGCAAGTTCCGGATCCGATACGAGGCCGTAAGCGGCCAGCGGGCCGTTCGGGCCAGCCATTTCGTCGGAAACGAAGAACTCGACATATTCCTGCAGGCCCGGGATTACGTCGAGGTGGGCGTTCTTGACGTAGAAGTAGAGCGGACGCGAAACCGGATATTCGCCGGAAGCGATCGACTCAACCGACGGAACGACGCCGCCCATGGTGCCGACGCGCAGCTTGTCGGTGTTGTTCTGGTAGAACGACAGACCGAAGACGCCGATGCCATTCTTGTTGGCGTCAACGCGGGCGAGAGTCTCGGTGTAGTCGCCGTCGATGTCGACAGAGACGCCATCGGTGCGAAGCGCCATGCAAGCCTTGTCGACCTTTTCAGCGCCGGCAGCCTTATGGGCTTCAGCCGTGCCGTTTTCTTCGCAACCAGCGATGAGAACCTTCTCGTCGAAGACTTCGCGCGTGCCGTGCTTGGTGCCCGGGATGAAAGCGAGGATCGGCTGAGCCGGCAGGTCGGCGCGGATTTCATTCCAGGCCTTGTACGGGTTGTCGATCAGCTTGCCATCCTTGACGACCTTGGCAGCCAGAGCGGAATGCCAGTCGGCCGGGGTGAAGGCGTATTCCGGGCCATTGATGTCGGAAGCGAAGACGATGCCGTCATAGCCGATCCGGACTTCCTGGATTTCCTTGACGCCGTTGGCTGCGCAGGCGTCGATGTCCGACTGCTTGATGCGCGAGGAAGAGTTGGCGATGTCGATGGTGTTCTCGCCCACGCCTTCGCACAGCTTCTTGCGGCCGGCGCCCGAACCGCCGGATTCAACGACCGGGGTGCCGAAGTCGGTGTTTTCGCCGAAAGCTTCTGCAACGATCGAAGCATAGGGCAAAACGGTGGAGGAGCCAGCGATCTGGATCTGGTCACGAGCGACAGCGGCGCCTGCAAAGGCGACCGAGGCAACAAGGGCTGCTGCCGAAAGTTTCAAAACGTTCATCTAGAATTCTCCCGTTATTGGGCTGGTGGGTCGATGCGACCATGTTCAGCGGCGACCGCCGAAGATCAGCACGCCGTTCTTAGCGGCCGTTCCCCCAAGTTTTTATGTCAGTTCCATGAAACATTTATGACAATCTATCTTATTGATTTTACATCGTCATATTACGATCTCAACACAAGCGGCCGGGTTTTATGTCAAAAACGCACGGCAAACTCCGTTCCCTGGCCGATTTCCGACTTCACGACGAGCCGGGCGCGGTGGCGCGTCAGGATGTGCTTGACGATGGCCAGCCCCAGACCGGTGCCTTTCTTCGAGCGACTGTCGGTCACGCTGACCCGGTAGAAGCGCTCCGTCAAGCGCGGAACATGCTCCGCCGGGATGCCCGGACCATGGTCGACGACGCTGACCTCGACGGGGGAACCCGCCGGATTTCGCACATAGACGTCGACCACCTTGCCCTCCTGGCCATACTTGCAGGCATTCTCGATCAGGTTTTCGAACACCTGGACGAGTTCGTCGCGGTCGCCGAGCACCTCGACCTTTCCCTCCGGGACGTGCAGGCGGATCTCGACGTCCAGGTCCGAGGCGAGCGGTGCCAGGCTGTCGCGTACATGCCCGATGACCGGCACGAGATCGACCTTCTGGTCGGGCGCGATATGGGCCTTCAATTCCAGCCGCGACAGGGACAACAGGTCATCGACCAGGCGGCTCATGCGATTGGCCTGTTCCAGCATGATGGCGAGAAAGCGTTCCTGCGCCTTGGGGTCGCCGCGAGCGGGACCCTGCATGGTCTCGATGAAACCGCGCAGGGAGGCGAGCGGCGTGCGCAGTTCATGGCTGGCATTGGCGACGAAATCGCTGCGCATACGGTCGATGCGGCGCAGTTCGGAGATATCCTTGAACGACAGAAGGAACAGGTCTTCGCTTGCGCCCTCGATGCGAAGCGGCGAGGACCGCACGATATAGACACGCTCGGAGGGCAGCCGTTCGGAATGCTCGATCTGGTTCGGTTCGTCGGTGGCGATCGTCTCGCGCACCATGTCGAGAACGCTCGGTGAGCGGAAACGCGCCGAAATATGGAGGCCGGGCTCGAGCGCGCCGAACGCCTTCCCCGCCGCGCGGTTCTGCTCCCGCAGCATTCCATCACGGCCGATGACGAAAACCGGCAAATCGATCGCGCCGATGACGGCGGAGATGACCGGTCCGGAGGCATCTCCCTTGGCCGCCGTCACGGCAGGACCGGCGCTCGCAACCGGCGGCGCTTTGGGCGCCTCCTCGCGCTCGCGCAGCACGATCGCCAGGAGCGAAAGGGCGAATAGGATGGCGGCAAAGACCGGTTCCGCGCCCGCGAGGTAGGCCGCGACGGAGACGAGCGCCGCCACGACCAGATAAGCCCAGCCGGAGGCGATGCGGCCCATCACAAGTCTCCAGCCAAAGGAATTTCCGGTCAAGAAGCGTCCCGCCCTGATGGTTCGTATCTCATCGTCAAACTGTCCTCATAGCGCCGATTCATGACAGATGTTTGCGGGCCGCGCCATTGCCGGCTCCCGTTTTCCCCCGCCCAGGCCCTGGCGGCGAATATCAGCAAGGGCTTGAATCGGCGCACCAAATATGGCCTGACTAGGCAGTGCCCGGCGCCGGCCGCGGCAATCGGGAGAGACATCATGGACAATGAACCGCAAAGCCGCGCCGTCGAACTGAAGATCGACGGCGAGACGCGCATCTTCGACATCGACGATCCCGCCCTGCCGAAATGGATCGACGACAAATCGCTTGCCTCGGACAATTTCCCTTACGACAAGAAGATGGACGAGGACGAATACGAGGACCAACTCGAGGACGCGCAGATCGAACTGGTGAAACTTCAGTTCTGGCTGCAGCGCACGGGCCAGCGTTTCATGGCGCTGTTCGAAGGGCGCGACGCCGCCGGCAAGGGCGGCACGATCAAGAACATCCTCATGTACATGAACCCGCGCTCCGCCCGAGAGGTCGCCCTGTCGAAGCCGACGGAGACGGAACGCGGGCAATGGTATTTCCAGCGCTATGTCAGCCATTTCCCGACGGCGGGTGAATTCGTGCTGTTCGACCGTTCCTGGTACAATCGCGCCGTCGTCGAACCCGTCAACGGCTTCTGCACCACCGAGCAGTATGAGAAGTTCCTTGAGGAGACGCCGCGCTTCGAGAGCCTGATCGAGCAGGACGGCATTCACTTCTGCAAGTTCTGGCTGAATATCGGCCAGGAGATGCAGATCGAACGCTTTCACGATCGACGGCATGATCCCTTGAAGATCTGGAAGCTTTCCCCCATCGACATCGTCGCGCTCGGCAAATGGGACGAGTACACCGAAAAGCGCGACCGCATGCTGAAGGAAACCCATACGAAACACGCGCCGTGGACGATCGTCAGGGCCAATGACAAGCGCCGGGCGAGGCTCAATGTCATCCGGCACATCCTGCATTCCATGGACTATGACGGAAAGGACGAGGGCAAGGTCGGCAAGCTGGATGAGAAGATCATCGGCTCCGGACCGGACTTCCTCGACGGCAAGCGGAAGTGAGCGGCAAGCCGCTCACTCGCCCGGCAGGATGCGCACCGAATAGAGCTGGACGCCGCGGCCGGCGCCGGACAGATCGCCGTTCAGCAGCAGCCGGCCCGGCGTGCCGGGCGCCATGGCGCGCTCGAAGGAGACACGGAACAGGACGTCCGACCTTTCCGGATTGACGGTGAAGCGATGGCGCGCGCAATCGCCGAGACGGCCGAACTCGCAGGTGACAGAGATCTGCACCGGCTTGTCGTCGGCCGATTGCAGCGTCAGCGCGATGGTCGAGGTCCGGCCGGCCATTTCCTGCAACACCTCGGCGGGAACGGTTATCTCCGCGCTGCCGTCGGCATCGGCGCTGCGCGACACGATCTGGATGGCCGTGCCGTCGCTCGCCGCCACGACATCGACCAGCGCATTGCCGCGCGGGCGGATGGCGGAAATCTGCTTGGGCTCGAAAACCTCGATCCAGTTTTCGGAGAACCCGCTTTGGGCGTCCAGCGTGCGCGGCGCAGCAGTGCTCTCCGGGGCCGGCTGCGTCGCCGTGTCGGTCCCGGTGAAATCCTCGTCCTCGGCACGCGGCGGCGGATTGGGAACACTTGTGTCACGCTCGGCCACCGACAACATTATACCAGACGTATAGATCCACCACGCGCCCATGCCGAGGGTGGAAACGACGATAGACAGGATGAAGAGGCGCGAGAAGAGACCGCGCCGTGGCTTGCGTGGACGCATGGGTGCCTCGGCGCGCACCTCGAGCACATGATCGACCTGTTCGCCTGAGGGCTGCCGGGCCGGCTGGCCGGCATCCGGCTCTGTCCGGTGACCGCGCGTCGCCGTCAGCCCCTCGTCGACCTCGGCCGGACGCGGGGAGGCATGGGACGTATCCCCAACCGGCGGCACGGCCTGGGGTGGCTGGGCAAGGGGCGGGGCAACTGGCGCGACCGCCGACGAGGCGGGCGTCGCGGCACCGGCCGGACGCGTCGGCGCCTCGGCCGGACCGACGGCATGGTCGAGCCGGCCGCGCTCTTCCTGCTCGATCGCGTGGATCAGCATTTCGAGCCGGTGACGCTGCTGGGCGATCGTTTCGGGATCATTGATGTTCTGCTTGCGCAACCCGCTTTCCAGCGCCTGGCGCGCCGACTGGTAGATCCGGGCGCGGGTCTCCGCATTGGTGCGATCCGAGCGCTCGAGAGCGTTTCTGATTGCCGTTTCCAAACCGTTCAAGGGCGATCCTGCTCCTGCCGGCGGTGTTTGTTCCGCCCGTGGTCCATGCCTTAACGATTCGGTAACGGCTGGAGCCGCGATCCGCAAGCCCCGCGACCATGCTTACACCGGTTAGGCAGAAGAAAGTGGTGGCCCGAAGGCATCGCCATGGCGGGTTTCCTCACCCTTTATGGGGCTATCCGGCGGAAGGACTGGCGGAACGCTGTATGGGGCTGCGCCGACGGTCTTTTCCTCACGCGCGGCTTCTGCTAGCTTATTGACGTTTCCGTAAACGTAACATCTAGCGAGGCTTCCCATGGCTCTTCCACCGATCCTTTCCGATCATCTCCGACTGCCCGTGGTGGCCTCGCCGCTGTTCATCATTTCCCATCCCGCGCTGACGCTCGCCCAGTGCAAGGCCGGCATTGTCGGCTCCTTCCCGGCGCTCAACGCCCGTCCGGAGGCGCAGCTCGATGAATGGCTGGCCGAGATTACCGAGGAACTGGCGAGCCACAATGCCAAGAACCCGGAGCGCCCCGCCGCCCCCTTCGCCGTCAACCAGATCGTCCATCCCTCCAACAAGCGGCTGGAGCATGATCTGACGATGTGCGTGAAATACAAGGTGCCGATCGTCATCTCCTCGCTCGGCGCGGTGCCCGAGGTGAACGCCGCCGTGCACTCCTATGGCGGCATCGTGCTGCATGACGTCATCAACAACCGCCACGCCAGTTCGGCGATCCGCAAGGGCGCCGACGGCCTGATCGCGGTGGCGACCGGCGCCGGCGGACATGCCGGCACGCTGTCGCCCTTCGCGCTCATCCAGGAAATCCGCGAATGGTTCGACGGGCCGCTGCTTCTGGCCGGCGCGATCTCGACCGGCGGCGGCATTCTCGCCGCCCAGGCGATGGGTGCCGACATGGCCTATATCGGCTCGCCCTTCATCGCCACGACCGAGGCGCGGGCGTCGGACGCCTACAAGCAGGCAATCGTCGAAGCCCATGCCAACGACATCGTCTATTCCAACTATTTCACCGGCATCCACGGCAATTATCTGAAGTCGTCGATCGTCGCCGCCGGCATGGACCCCGACGACCTGCCGGTCGCCGATCCGTCGAAGATGGACTTCGACAAGGCGACAACCGGCGCCAAGGCCTGGAAGGACATCTGGGGCTGCGGCCAGGGGATCGGCGCGGTCAAGGCGGTGGAGCCGGTCGCAACGGTCGTCGATCGGCTGGAGAGCGAATACAAGGCAGCGCGCGCGCGCCTGGCGCTCTGACGCCACCCATCGGCAGCGCCAAGGCGGCTGACGCGGGAAAACCGCAAGAGCCGAAATTCCCGGCTTGAATTTCCGGCGCGATGCCTGTATCAGCGCCTCCAGATCAACGAACCGCACGCGCTGCGGTTCGCGTTGGCCGCTTTAGCTCAGGTGGTAGAGCACATCATTCGTAATGATGGGGTCGCAGGTTCGAGTCCTGCAAGCGGCACCATTTTCCCATTGTCCATTCCTGACACATAGGTAACATGGTGTACCTAAGACATGGTGACAACCTCGTGCCGAGCCGGTCATTGCGCCTGCACATGCCGCGCAACCATCCCGGTATGTTCCGCTGATTGGGCGACGGCCCCTAGACTGCCGCCGATGGCGATCAGCACCGGGTCGTCATGGCCGATCAGCGCGATTCCCTCACAGATATTGTCCAGCGTGCCGCGCCATTGGCGTTCCGTCGGGCGGCTGACATTGCTGACGATGACGACGGGGGTGGAGGGCGATGCGCCTTCGCCGATCAGCCACTTGGCGATCAGCGGTGCGGTCCGGCCGCCCATGTAGAAGATATTGGTCGTGCGCGGATCGGCGAGCGACGACCAGTTCATGTCTTTCGGCAGGCCTCCATCGCGCGAATGACCGGTAACGAAACGGACGGACTGCGCGTGTTCGCGATGGGTGAGCGAAAGGCCGAGGCGCGCGGCCATGGCGCTGGCGGCGGTGATACCGGGCACGACATCGACGGGAATGCCCTCCTCCTTAAGCCTTGCGATCTCCTCCCCTGCCCGGCCAAAGATCATCGGATCGCCGGATTTCAGCCGCACCACGCGCTTGCCGTTCTTAGCGAGCCTAACCATCATGTCGTTGATGTCCTCCTGCCTGCAGCTTGTCCGGCCGCCGCGTTTGCCCACCAGCAAGCGCTTTGCCTCACGGCGGGCAAGTTCGAGCACCTCTTCGGAGACGAGATCGTCGAACAGGATGACATCGGCGGCCTGAAGCGCGCGCACGGCCTTGAGGGTCAAGAGCTCGGCATCGCCGGGGCCGGCACCCACCAGCGTCACTCGGCCGGTCGCCGGCGCGCGCCCGAGCCTTTCGGCATCGGCGAGAAGGGTCCGGGCGGCATCCTCCCCGGGCGGCTGGTTTCCGGCAAAGGCGCGGTCGACGAAGCGTTCCCAGAAAGCGCGGCGCGGCTGGCCGGGGGCGAGCCTGTCGCTGACGCGCTCGCGCAGCGACTGGGCAAGCTCCGCCCATTGCTTCAGTGCCGGCGGCAGCAGGGTCTCGATGCGGCGGCGGATCGCCTGGGCGAGGATCGGGGCGGCACCATCCGTGGAGATCGAGACGATGACGGGCGAGCGGTTGACGATCGAGCCGAACTGGAACTGGCAATAGGCGGGCTTGTCGATGACGTTGACCGGCACGCCGGCGGCAACGGCGGCGGTGAAGAAGGCGCGCGCCTCTTCGTCGGTTTCGCAATCGGCAAGGGCGAGCGCGGCGCCGGAGAAGATGTCAGAGTGCCAGGGGTGGGGATGATGGAGGATCCAGCCACGGCGCGCATGATTACCCCCCTCTGCCCTGCCGGTGTTCGGCGCTGCAATCGATTCACTGGATCGATTGCTCCCCTGCGCGGAACGCTCCTCACCCCCCACAAGGGGGGAGATCGGCTGAACGGCATCCGCCGTCACCCGGTTATGACCCTCGCCGGAAGCCGGAGATGTTTTCACGACACATGGCTCGGTATCTCCGACGGAGGACGGGGAGCGACCCCGGCTCGTCTTGCCGATCTCCCCCCTTGAGGGGGAGATGTCCGGCAGGACAGAGGGGGGTGGCGGCTGGATATCTTCGGGGAAGCAAGCGATCGCCTCCCCAATCACCCCCCGCATGACATCCGACAGTTCGTCCTTGGCGCAATAGACGTGCACCTCCGCCCCGCAGGCGGCGAGCAGTTCCGCCTTCCAGGCGGCGGCGTCCGAGCCGCCGGCGACGACGACGCGTTTGCCGTCCAGCGACCAGAAGACCGGCAGCTTGGCGAGCGGCGCCATGCGGGATTGGGCTCGGCGGGCGGGCGCGGGTCTTGCACCCTTGTCATTCAGCGGCAGCGACCTGGCATCCATCGATGATCCCCCTGATTTCGGCGCGGCAGGAGCCGCAATTGGTTCCGGCATAAAGCGTCTCGCCGATCGCCTCGACGGTGCCGCAGCCGCCACGGACGGCCGAGACGATCTGGTTGACGCCGACGGAAAAGCACGAGCAAACGGTGGCGCCCGGATCGCTCCGCCCGGCGCCGGGGCGGCCGGCGATGACGGCAAAACGGGTGCGGCGATCGACATGCGGTTCGGAGAGCTGCGCGACAGCCCAGTTGCGCGACACCGAGACCGGATCGGGCGCCAGGAACAGGGCGAGCAGCAAGGCATCGCCATCAAAGAAGGCAATGCGGGCCTCGCCGCTGGCGCAGTCGCTGTAGCCGAGGCTTTGAGCGGCATCGGGCAGGGCAAAATGGGTGCGGCACCAGGCCTCGACGTCCGCGAGCGGCGCATCGAAGGCGAGTTCGACGCGCCAGCCGCCCTCGGCCCTGGCGAGTGCCCAGTAGGTTGCGTCGAGGCCGGTGGGCTTCGCCGCACTCACGGCAAAACCATAGGCGCCGGCGGCAAAGCGGCGGGCCGCGACCGCGCCATGCTTGGAGGCCGGCTGGCCGGAGACCGGATCGGTGATTGACGGCAGCAGCGTATCGACGCGAGCGCGGGCGGAGAATTCGTCCGTCCAGTGCATCGGCACGAAGACCCCGCCCCTCGCCTGCCGGGCGGTGAGCAGGGCGCGCACGATGATGTGGCCGTGCGGGCTTTCGAGCCGCACCAGATCGGCGTCGGCTATGCCGAGATCGGCGGCGTCATCGGGATGAATCTCGACGAAGGGCTCGGCCAGATGGGAAGACAGGCGGGCGCTTTTGCCGGTGCGGGTCAAGGTATGCCAGTGATCGCGCACCCGGCCGGTGTTGAGCACCAGGGGAAAGTCGGAGGAAATACGGACCGGTGCTTCGGCCTCGACCGCAACGAAGCGAGCCTTTCGATCGGCATGATAGAAGCGACCATCGGCGAAGAAACGGGTCTCCTGCCATCCGGTTCCAACCGGCTGCGGCCACTGGAAGGGTTTTAGGTCGGCAAAGCCGGCCTCGTCGATGTCGCCATGGGCGCCGATGTCGAAATCGCGGGCGCCATCGTTTTCGAAGGCCGAGAGCGCCGCGTGTTCGGAGAAGATCTCGGCCGGCGAGGCAAAGGCGAAGGCTTCGGCAAAGCCCATACGGCGGCCGACCTCGGCGAGCTGCCACCAGTCCGGCCGGGCATTGCCGGGTGCGGGCAGGAAGGCCCGCTGGCGCGAGATGCGGCGCTCGGAATTGGTGACCGTGCCGTCCTTCTCGCCCCAGCCGGTGGCGGGAAGCAGGACGTGCGCGAGCTTCGTGGTGTCGGTGTCGCGGACGATGTCGGAGACGACGACGAAGGGGCAGGCCGCGATCGCCGCCTTGACCGCATCGGCGTCCGGCATGGAGACGACCGGATTGGTCGACATGATCCACAGGGCCTTGATGCGTCCGTCGGCCACGGCCTCGAACATCTCGACGGCTTTCAGGCCGGGCCTCTCGGCCATGGTCGGCGCATTCCAGAAGCGCCGGACGCGGTCGCGATGTTCCGGGTTTTCGATCGTCATATGGGCGGCGAGCATGTTGGCCAGCCCTCCGACCTCGCGACCGCCCATGGCATTGGGCTGGCCGGTCAGCGAGAAAGGCCCCATGCCGGGACGGCCGATGCGGCCGGTCGCCAAATGGCAATTGATGATGGCATTGACCTTGTCAGTGCCGCTGGAGGACTGGTTGACGCCTTGGCTGTAGCAGGTGACCGTCTTTTCCGTGCGCTCGAACAGGGCGAAGAATTCGCGGATCTGCATGGCAGGCAGGCCGGTCGCCTCGATCATCTCGGCCATGGAGAGCGACGAGGCGGCGGCAAAGGCCTCGGCAAAGCCGTTCGTATGGGCGCCGATATAGTTCTGGTCGAGGGCGGGGCTTCGGGCGAGATGGGCAAGCAGGCCGTTGAACAGGGCGACATCGCCGTCGGGTCGAACGGCCAGGTGGAGGTCGGCAATGTCGCAGGTCATGGTGCGGCGCGGGTCGATGACGACGATCTTCATGGCCGGGCGCCGGGCCCTGGCGGCGGCGATGCGCTGGTAGAGGACCGGATGGCACCAGGCAAGGTTGGAGCCGGTGAGAACGATCAGGTCGGCCAGTTCCAGATCCTCATAGGTTCCCGGCACCGTGTCGGCGCCGAAGGCGCGGCGATGGCCGGCAACCGAGGAAGCCATGCAAAGGCGCGAATTGGTGTCGATATTGGCCGAGCCGATGAAACCCTTCATCAGTTTGTTGGCGACGTAGTAGTCCTCGGTCAGCAGCTGGCCGGAGACGTAGAAGGCGACGGCGTCGGGGCCGTGTTCGGCGATCGCCTGCGAGAACCTTTCCGCCACCAGATCGAGCGCCGCATCCCAGCCGGAAGGCGTGCCGGCAATCTCCGGCGTCATCAGGCGGCCATCGAGGTCGATGGTTTCGGCGAGCGCCGAGCCCTTGGAGCACAGGCGGCCGAAATTGGCCAGGTGATCCGGGTCGCCCTTGACCGAAACCTTGCCGGTGTCGTCGACGCTAGCGATCACGCCGCAACCGACGCCGCAATAGGGACAGGTGGTGCGGGTTTCAGCGGGCATGGATGCCACTCCCTGGAGAGGTTGTGGTACCCCCCTCTGCCCTGCCGGGCATCTCCCCCTCAAGGGGGGAGATCGACCCGGGGCAACGACTCGCCGCCCCAAGACCCTTCGTTCGCCTGGCCGTTCGATTTCCGAGCTCGTCAGCCTGTCTCGCGGTCGGCGTTTCTGGCTGATGGGAAACGGCACAAACGCACCGGGTGGCCGACGCAGCGCAACAGCAGACGAAGCTGGCGGCGAAACCTCGCCGCAGTCCGATCTCCCCCCTTGAGGGGGAGATGCCCGGCAGGGCAGAGGGGTGTAACGCGGCCGCAGACATCATCGTTACTCCGCCGCCATCATCAGGTTCTCCAGTGCGATCGACAGCATGCCGCCATCGTTGCGCACCGGGATGGTGCGCACCTCGCCCTCGTCGGCGCCGAGCGCGCGGCCCGTCTCCAGCGAGATCACCCAGTTGTGCAGGGGGCAGGTCACGGCCTTGCCGTGGACGATGCCTTGGCTGAGGGGCCCGCCCTTGTGCGGGCAGTGGTCCTCGATGGCGAAGACCTCGTTTTCGGCCGTGCGAAACACGGCGATCTTGCCCTCCGGGGTCTTGACGCAGCGCGCGCCGCGAAACGGGATTTCGTCGATATGGCCGATGGTGATCCAGGTCATGGGTTTCGTTTCCTTTTTTTCGAAAGCCTTGCGGGATGGGCACCCTCCCCTTGAGGGGGAGGGTCGGACCGCAGGTCCGGGGTGGGGTGATGGCGGCGCACTCCAAGATCACCCCCACCCGCGCGTTCCGCGCGACCTCCCCCCTCAAGGGGGAGGTGACTATTCCGCCGCCGCCGAATAGCCGACGGTCGCCATCGGCTTGAACTCGTGCTTGTCCTTGCCCGAGACGCGTTCCGACCATGGGTCGACCTGGGCGAATTTCTGGGAGAAGACGAAGCGCTCGTAGTAGGCCTTGCGCCTTTCCGTGTCGGTCATGATCTGCCTGCGGATCTCATCCAGGCCGACGCGTTTCGCCCATTTGTAGATGCGCTCGAGATAGCGGGCCTGCTCGCGATACATCTGGGTGAGCGCGACGATATGCTCGAGCGCCTCGTCCTCGGTCTTGACGAGACCCAGGACTTCCGTGCCCTTGATGTCGAGGCCGGCGGCGCCGGCGAAATGGATCTCGAAACCGGAGTCCACACAGATCACGCCGATGTCCTTGCAGGTCGCCTCGGCGCAGTTGCGCGGACAGCCCGAGACGGCGAGCTTCAGCTTGGCCGGGGTCCAGGAGCCCCACATGAATTTTTCGATGCGGATGCCAAGGCCTGTCGAATCCTGCGTTCCGAAGCGGCACCAGTCGGAGCCGACGCAGGTTTTCACCGTGCGCAACCCCTTTGCGTAAGCCTGACCTGACACAAACCCGGCCTTGCCGAGATCGGCCCAGACGGCGGGAAGATCCTCCTTCTCGATGCCGAGCAGGTCGATGCGCTGGCCGCCGGTGACCTTGACCATGGGGATTTCGAACTTGTCGACGACATCGGCGATGGCGCGCAGTTCGGCTGCGTTGGTGACGCCGCCCCACATGCGCGGCACGACGGAATAGGTGCCGTCCTTCTGGATGTTGGCGTGCACCCGCTCGTTGATGTAGCGCGACTGGTAGTCGTCGGCATATTCGTCCGGCCAGTCGCAGACGAGATAGTAGTTGAGCGCCGGACGGCATTTGGCGCAGCCGCAGGAGGTCTTCCACTCCAGCTCCTGCATCACCGCCGGGATGGTCTTCAGGCCCTTGGCCTTGATCAGGCGGCGGACATCGTCATGGCCGAGTTCCGTGCAGGTACACATCGGGGTAACCGCGGCGGGATTGTATTTGTCGCCCAGCGTCAGCGCCATCAGCTGTTCGACAAGGCCGGTGCAGGAACCGCAGGAGGCAGACGCCTTGGTATGGGCGCGGACGTCGTCGAGCGAGGTCAGGCCCTTGGCCGTGATCGCCCCGGTGATCTTGCCCTTGCAGACGCCGTTGCAGCCGCAGATTTCCGCATCATCCGGCAAGGCTGCAACGGCCGCCATAGGGTCCAGCGGGCTGCCCCCCTGATAGGCCTGGCCGAAGATCAGGGTGTCGCGCATCGCGGAGATGTCGGCGCCCTTCTTCTTCAGGTCGTTGAACCAGGCGCCGTCGGCGGTCTCGCCATAAAGCACCGTGCCGATGATGCGGTTGTCCTTGATGACGAGGCGCTTGTAGACGCCGGCGGTGGCATCGCGCAGCACGATCTCCTGGCGGTCGTCGCCGTCGGCGAAATCGCCCAGCGAATAGAGTTCGATGCCGGTGACCTTGAGCTTGGTCGGCGTGTCGGAATGGACGAAGGCGGGCGTGCGGTCGCCGGCAAGGTGCGATGCAGCGACCCGCGCCATTTCGTAGAGCGGCGCGACGAGGCCGTAGACCATGCCGCCCACTTCGGCGCATTCGCCGAGCGCGAGAATGTCGCCGTCCGATGTCTGCATGCCGGCATCGACGACGATGCCGCGGTTGACGGCGAGCCCCGCTTCCCTGGCAAGCCCGACATTAGGGCGGATACCGACGGCCATCACCACCAGCGTCGCCGGGATGATCCGGCCGTCGTCGAGTTCGATGCCCTCGACCTTGCTAGTGCCGATGATCGCCTTGGTGTTGGCCTTGCAGATCACCTTGATGCCGCGCTCCTCGACGGCCTTCTGCAGCAGGTAGCCGGCGGCCGGATCGAGCTGACGCTCCATCAGGGTCGGCATGACATGGAGTACCGTCACGTCCATGCCGCGTGCGCTGAGGCCAGCGGCGGCTTCGAGACCGAGCAGGCCACCGCCGATGACGACCGCCTTGTCCCGGGACTGGGCGGCCAGAAGCATGGCCTGCACATCGTCGAGGTCGCGATAGGTGATGACGCCCGGCAGATCGTTGCCGGGGACGGGAATGATGAAGGGCACGGAGCCGGTGGCGATCATCAGCTTGTCATAGCTCTCCGTCACGCCGTGGTCGGAGGTGACGGTCTTCTTCTCCCGGTCGATCGCGACGATCTTGTGACCCTTGTAGAGCATGATGCCGTGGTCGACATACCAGCCGTCGCCATGGATGACGATCTCCTCGTAGGTCTTCTCACCGGAGAGAACCGGCGAGAGCATGATGCGGTCGTAGTTGACGCGCGGCTCGGCGTTGAAGATCGTCACGTCGTAGAGGCCGGGGGCCTTTTCGAACAGTTCCTCCAGCATGCGGCCGGGGGCCATGCCGTTGCCGATGATGACGAGTTTTTCTGCCATGGTTCTTACTCCGCGGCTTCGACGAAGCGGTGGCGTTCGTAGAGGAACTTCAGCACAGCTTCGCGGGATTTGAGATAGGTGCGGTCGGAGGCGAGCGCGATGCGATCGCGCGGGCGGGGGATCGGCACATCGAGCACTTCGCCAATTTTGGCCGCCGGGCCGTTGGTCATCATGACGATGCGATCGGACAGGAGCACGGCCTCGTCGACGTCATGGGTGATCATGATCATGGTGTTGCCGAGGCGCGCGTGGATCTCCATCACCGCATCCTGCAGATGGGCACGGGTCAAGGCGTCGAGCGCGCCGAAGGGCTCGTCGAGCAGCAGGATCTTCGGTTCCATGGCCAGCGCCCGGGCGATGCCGACGCGCTGCTTCATGCCGCCGGAGATTTCCGCCGGGCGCTTGTCCCTGGCGTGTGCCATCTGCACGAGATCGAGATTGCGCATGACCCAGTCATGCTTCTCGGCCTTGGACTTGCGGCCGGCAAACACCTTGTTGACGGCGAGATTGACGTTTTCGTAGACGGTCAGCCAGGGCAGCAGCGAGTGGTTCTGAAAGACGACGGCGCGTTCCGGACCCGGCGCGTTGACCTCGACGTTTTCGAGCAGGACGGCACCGGAGGAAACCTTCGTCAAACCAGCGATCAGGTTCAAGAGGGTGGACTTGCCGCAGCCGGAATGACCGATGATCGAGACGAACTCGCCCTTGCCGATGGTCAGCGTCACGTCCTTCAGCACTTCGGTCGTCGTGCCGGCGCGTTCGAAATTCTTGTCGATATGGTCGATCTTGAGATAGGCGTTCATGGTGTCGTCTCCTCAATTGGCCGCTGTGCCGCGGGTGACGACGCTGCCCAAGAGGGCGACCAGCTTGTCGAGGACGAAGCCGGTCACGCCGATATAGGCGAGCGCCACGATGATGTCGGAGAGGCGCGACGAGTTCCACGCATCCCAGATGAAGAAGCCGATGCCGACGCCGCCGGTCAGCATTTCCGCCGCCACGATGGCGAGCCAGGACAGGCCGACGCCGATGCGCAGGCCGGTGAAGATGTAAGGCGCTGCGGCCGGCACCATGATGCGGGCGAAGAATTCCAGCGGGTTGAGGCGCAGAACGCGGGCGATGTTGCGGTAGTCGTCGGGGATGTTGCGCACGCCGACGGCGGTGTTGATGATCACCGGCCAGATCGAGGTGATGAAGATGACGAAGATCGCGGAAGGGTTGCTGTCCTGGAAGGCGGCGAGCGACAGCGGCAGCCAGGCCAGCGGCGGCACGGTGCGCAAGATCTGGAAGATCGGATCGAGGCCGCGCAGCGCCCAGACCGACTGGCCGACGACTGCGCCGAGCAGGACGCCGACGACGGCGGCAAGTCCGAAGCCGATCGCCACGCGTTCCAGCGAGACGAGCACGCGCCAGGCAAGCCCGATATCCTGCGAACCGTAGTTGAAGAAGGGATAGGCGATCAGGTCGAAGCTGTCGATCCAGACCTGCGATGGCGGCGGCAGGCTGGAGCCTGCTTGAGAACAGGTCAGCTGCCAGAGCGCCAGCAGGAGCGCAGCGACGACGAGCGGCGGCACGACATTGCGGGCCATCCCTGCGCCGATGCGGGCGAGGTCGAGCTTGCGGGCCGGGCGTTTCACCATCTGCACGACGGTGCCGCCCCCGGTCGTCAGGGTGGTGATCGGTACCTCGGTCTTGCGGGCGGTTGCGGTCATGGTGTGGTCCTCTTGCGAGCGGTGTCGATTGTCGTCGGGGTTGGGCTGGGTTGCCCCTCACCCCACCCTCTCCCCGCAAGCGGGGCGAGGGAGTGCAAATGTTGCGGCTCCGCCCTTCTCCCCGCCTGCGAGGAGAAGGAGTTCGGGGCACGGCCTTGGCCCCATCGCCCCTCTCCCCGTTCACGGGGAGAGGGTGGCGGCAGCCGGGTGAGGGGCAGGCGCGTCACGCGCCGGCCTTGATCGACAAGCTGTCGAGGTAGGCCTTCGGGTTTTCCGGATCGAAGACCTTGCCGTCGAAGAAGGTTTCCACGCCGCGCGAAGTGGAGGTCGGGATATCGGCGGCGGCGAGCCCCAGATCGGCGGCTGCCGCGCGCCAGATGTCCTCGCGGTTGACCTTGTCGACCAGCGCCTTGATGTCGGTGTCAGCTGAGAACTTGCCCCAGCGGATATTCTCGGTGAGGAACCAGGTGTCGTGGCTCTTGAACGGATAGGAGGCGTGATCCTTGAAGAACTTCATCTCCAGGCCGGTGTTCTCTTCCATCCGGCCGTTGCCGTAGTTGATGTTGCCCTTGAGGCGGCCGGCCACGTCCTTCGGCGGCACGTTGAACCACTGGCGCTTGCCGAGGATCGCCGCCATCTCCTCCTTGTTGTCCATGCTGTCGGCCCAGATCTGGGCCTCGATGACGGCCATCATCAGCGCCTTGGCGGCGTTGGGGTTCTTCTCGATCCAGTCGGAACGCAGGCCAAGCGCCTTTTCAGGGTGGCCCTTCCAAAGTTCCCCCGTCGTACAGGCGGTGAAGCCGATGCCCTGGTTGACCAGCTGCTCGTTCCACGGTTCGCCGACGCAGAAGGCGTCCATGTTGCCGACCTTCATGTTGGCGACCATCTGCGGCGGCGGCACGACGATGGTCGAGACGTCCTTGTCCGGATCAATGCCGCCGGCGGCCAGCCAATAGCGGATCCACAGGTCGTGGGTGCCTCCGGGGAAGGTCATCGCGACCTTGATCTCGTTGCCGGCCGCTTTCTTGGCGGCGAAGGCCTCCTTGAGCTTGGAGGCATCCAGGCCGACACCGGTCCCGGCATATTCCTTGGCGACCGAAATGCCCTGGCTGTCGAGATTGAGCCGGGCGACGATCGACATCGGCACCGGCACATTGTTCTGCGTCACCTTGCCGGCGGAGATGAGATAGGGCATCGGGGTGAGGATATGCGCGCCGTCGATGCCGTTCGCCTCACCGCCGAGCACGAGATTGTCACGGGTGGCGCCCCAGGAGGCCTGCTTGAGGACCTCGACCCCGGTCAGACCATACTTGTCGAACAGGCCCTTTTCCTTGGCGATGATCAGCGGTGCGGCATCGGTGAGCGCGATGAAGCCGAGCTTCAGTCCGGCAACCTCGGGGCCGGCGCCGGCGGCAAAGGCGCCCGAGGGCAGAAGAGCACGCGCGGCGCCGATCACGGCGGCGGCAGCGGAGGTCTTGAGGATACTGCGGCGGCTGAAGCCCATTCCTGTAGTCTTCGTCATGTGCTGTTCCCTTTGCTGGAGACGGAGAGCCGGAAAACGAAAAAACGCCGCTCGGTGGATGCGTCAGCGGGGAAGGAGGAGCCCCGGACAGCAAAAACCTTGCGACGTCGATGTCTGATGTGAACGCGCGCTATGCGCTCATCTGCTGCCGGTCGCCATTGACCGGTGCGTATTTATCCAAGCAATCGGCATGCCAGTTTGGCGCGCTGCGGGTAAGCCGATGTTTCCGCTGGAAGAATATTCGCCTGGCCATGCAGGAGTGGCGCCTGACTAAAAAGAAGCAGTGCCGAACAATTGTGCGACTGCTCTCAGGTCGACTGAAAAGACGCTGGCGAATTGTGCACTGCGCTCGCCGTCAGGCATCCTCGTCGGAGCCATTCGAGGCGCCAAAAGCCCGCACCGGGAAGGCGGCGACATAGTCGGCAATGCGGTTCGGATCGAAGACGTGGCCGTCCATGAAACGATCGTCGGGGGCGGCGCCCTCCAGCCGCACATCGGCGTCCGCCGGTCCATTCGAGCTACCGAGGGCAGCACGATAGAGATCGGGCCGGTAGGCGGAAACTGCCACCCTTGCCCCCTCCTCGCTGAATTCCGCCTGCCCCCAGCGGATCATCTGGCTGTAGATCCACAGCGCCTGGCTCGGCCGTGGATAATTGGCGTGGTCACGATGAAAGACGAAGTAGTCGGGGATCGTGCGGCGATGGCCCTTGGAGTCCAGACTGAACTCGCCGGCCAGGACACGCCGGATGATGCCGACCGGGGCGGCGATGTAGCGAGGTTCGGCGAGCAGCGCGGCGAGCGTGTCGTGGTTTGCCCCGTCGTCGCACCAGCGCGCCGCCGCACCGAGCGCGACGATCAGGCGCGACACCGTCTCGGGATTGGCGCCTGCCCAATCCGGGCGCATGCCGATCACCTTTTCCGGGGCCGAGGGCCAGATGTCCTGTTTGGCGGCGACGATGCGGCCGACGCCACGCTCGGAGGCCACCATGTTCCACGGCGCGCCGACGCAGAAGCCGTCGATCGCGCCGGCAGCCAGCGCATCGGAGGTGAGCGGCGGCGGCACGACGACCAGCTTGACGTCACGGTCGGGATCGATGCCGCCGGCGGCCAGCCAATAGCGGAACTCGTAATTGTGGGAGGAGAAGGGATAGGTCATGCCGAGGGTCGGCGACTGTTCGCCCCTTTCCCGCATGTCGGCCAGCACCGAGGCAAGGGCGCGGGCATTGTCGAGCGCCGACGCCGCATCGTCGAGACCGGTCAGGGCCTGCATGCGCTCGAACAGCCTGAGCGACAGGGTAATGGCATTGCCGCCGCGGCCGAGCGAGAAGGGCGTGATGGTCGGAGACGGATTGGAGCCGAGGCCCAGCATGGAGGCAACCGGCATTGGCGAGAGCATATGGGCGATGTCGAACTGGCGGAAGGCCAGCCGGTCGCGGACATTGGCCCAGGAGACGTCGCGCACCAGGTCGAGGGCCAGACCTTCCCTGGCGGCGAAGCCGAGTTCCGCCGCGACGATCAGCACCGAGGCATCCATCAGCGGGATGAAGCCGGCACGCAGCACCTTTGCGCCGCGCGCGGTGCCGACCGCCGGCAGGGGCAGATTCGTTCCGCTATCGCTCGGTCGTGTCATGTCATTCACTCCGGCTTTTCCGGATATCGACCGTTGTCAGGGTCTCCATCACATCAACAATCCCGCCGCCGTCACCACGCTCTGGGCGATGTCGGACAGCTTCTTCTTCTCGTTCATCGCCGTCTGGCGCAAAAGAGCGAAGGCCTCCTCCTCGGAAAGGCCACGCATCTTCATCAGAATGCCCTTGGCCCGTTCGATCACCTTGCGCTCTTCCAGCGCGCTCCTGGCATCCGCCAGTTCGCGCTGGAGGCGGCTGAAGGCATTGAAACGGCTCACCGCCATGTCGAGGATCGGCTTGACCCGCTCCTTCTTCAGGCCGTCGACGATATAGGCCGAGACGCCGGCATCGACCGCCGCCTCGATCGAGGCCGTGTCGGAGCGGTCGACGAACATGGCGATCGGCCGCCCGACGGTGCGGGTCAACTGGAACAGGTGTTCCATCATGTCCCGGTTCGGGTTTTCCAGATCGATGATGATGACGTCGGGCTTCAGGTTCTCGATGATCCGGGCGATGCCGTTGACCTCATGCACGATCGTGACGCGCAGGTGCCCCGCCTCGCGCAGACCTTCCTCGATAATGGAAGCGCGGATGGCGTTCTCATCGATCACGAGGACAGTGAGGTCGGAGTGCATCATGCCCTATAAATGACGCAGCGCAAAAAGCTTGGCAAGCGGTCAATGCCTAGAAAATATGCCGATTTAACTCTGCACACAAATTAAGCACGGATCACAGACGCGTGAGGCCGGGATCACCATCCCGACGGACGAAAACGCCGCCCACGAGGGCGGCGCCGACTTATCACACAGAAGATCCGCGGAGACGCATTACTCGGCGCGGCCGACGCTTTCGTAGACGAAGCCGTGCTTGCGGGCTTCGGACGGCGTGTAGATGTTGCGCAGATCGACAAGGACCGGCGACTTCATCATGTTCTTCAGGCGGGCAAGGTCGAGCGAACGGAACTGCTTCCACTCGGTGATGATGACCAGCGCATCGGCCTCGGCCGCGACCGCATCGACATCGTCGTGGTAGGAGAGTTCCGGCATCACATGGCGGGCCGCCGGCATGCCTTCCGGGTCGTGCGCCTTCAACGTGGCGCCCTTGTCGAGCAGCGCCTGGACAATCGACAGGGCCGGCGATTCGCGGATGTCGTCGGTGTCGGGCTTGAAGGTCAGGCCGAGGATGCCGATCGTCTTGCCGCGCAATTCGCCGCCGACCGCGCGCTCGACCTTGCGGGCCATGGCGCGCTTGCGAGTTTCGTTGATGCCGACGATCGTTTCGATCAGGCGGATGGGGGCATTGTGGTCCTGCGCGGTCTTGACCAGCGCCAGCGTGTCCTTGGGGAAGCAGGAGCCGCCGTAGCCCGGTCCGGCGTTGAGGAACTTCAGCCCGATGCGGCTGTCGAGGCCCATGCCGCGCGACACGTCCTGGACATTGGCCCCGACCTGCTCGCAAAGATCGGCGATCTCGTTGATATAGGCGAGCTTCAAAGCCAGGAAGGCATTGGCGGCGTATTTGGTCAGTTCCGCGGTGCGCCGCGAGGTGAACAGGACCGGATGCCTGACCGGATCGAGCGCGCCGTAGACCTCCGCCATGATCGAGCGGGCCCGGTCGTCGTTCATCCCGACCACGACCCGATCCGGCGCCATGAAGTCGTCGATGGCGGCGCCTTCGCGCAGGAATTCGGGGTTGGAGACAACGGCCACGTCGGCATCGGGATTGGCTTCGCGGATGATCCGCTCCAACTGGTCGCCGGTGCCGACCGGCACCGTCGACTTGGTGACGATCACGGTGAAGCCGCGCACCGCGGCAGCGACTTCGCGCGCCGCGGCGAATACATAGGTCAGATCGGCGTGACCATCGCTCTTGCGCGACGGGGTGCCGACTGCAAGGAAGACGACATCGGCATTGCCAACCGGTTCGGCAACCTCGGTGGTGAAATGCAGCCGCCCGGCGGAGACGTTCCTGGAAATCAGTTCATCGAGGCCCGGCTCGAAGATCGGCACCTCGCCCCGCTGGAGTTGGGCGATCTTTTCGGCTGCCTTGTCGATGCAGACGACATCATGGCCGAATTCCGCCAGGCAGACACCCGAAACCAGTCCGACATAACCTGTGCCAATGATCGCAATACGCACGCCCAGACTCCATTTGGCTCTAAAGGCTGCAAGTGTTTCCGTTCGCTATTCTTGCCGATCTACATGAGGATCGCAGAATTGCGGAAGCAAGAATCCATGGCAGCTCATGCCTTGAATTAAAATTTATTGTTTTCCGGAGAGATGCTTACCGCATTGCAAAACGAAAACCAAGAGCTTCGATCGCGCAAACCGCGGCAGCGCGCTACAACATCATTCAGTTCCATGGGAGCTCGATCAAACATGGACTCGCATTCGCCCGACGCGGTCTGTGCAACGCTTTCGATCTCAGAGCAGGTTTGCCGGTTTCGGGACACGCAAAGGCCCCCGCACTTGGCGGGGGCCTGGTATTCCCGGGTATTCCTGGTGGGATCGATCAGATCCAGTAGGGCGGAACGCCGTAGTAGTCGTAAACCGAACGGCCGTTATCGCGATACCAGTCCTGACTGTCGTCCCGCAGACGCGGAGCGCGCTCGATCTGCTCTCGGGTAAGGTCGATGCGATAACCGTCGAGCGATTCATCGAAGGTCAGCTTTTCCCACGGCAGAGGATAATAGTCGTCACCAATGCCGAGAAAGCCGCCGAAGCTCAGCACCGCATAGGCAACACGACCGCCGCGCTTTTCGAGAATGATCCGCTTGACCGAACCGATGCGCTCTCCATCGACACCATAAACGGCAGTGCCGTCGACCTTGTCGCTGGCGATCAGGGACGGCGTGTCCTTCACGTAAGGATCGCGGTTCATTGCTTGAGAATTCTGATGCATGCTGCACCTCCTCTTTCTGGTGTGGCGATGGGAGGGAAACGGCCGGCCGGGGTGAAAGTTCCGAAATTTACAGGCGGAGGAACCGGTGCCGGAGGGCCAGAGGGAGGCGGCAACGCAGGGATTATTGACGCTTACGTCAAGGTTATATAGAGCTAGCCACTTGAACCGGAATGCCAAAGGCTTAAGCTCACTTGAAGCATCTGGGAGGATGAATGCCCGCCGCGCAGGCGGACATTTCAATGGTCGTCGGGAGGGGAATACATTGACGGACACAACGAACCGCCTGAGCGGGCGGGCAAGTGAAAAGATCTGGCTCACTTCATATCCCCCTTCGGTGCCGGCGGACATAGCGCCCCATGCGCATCCGTCGCTCGGCGCGCTGTTCGAAGCGAGCTGCGCCACCTATGCCGATCGCCTCGCCTTCTCCAGCATGGGCCGGGGAATGACTTTCCGCGAACTGGAGATCCAGTCGCGCAAGGTCGGCGCCTGGCTTCAGGCCAAAGGTCTGGTCAAGGGTGACCGCGTCGCGGTGATGACGCCGAACATCCTGCAGAACCCGGTGGCGGTCTACGGCATCCTCCGGGCGGGCCTCACGGTCGTCAACGTCAACCCTCTCTACACGCCGCGCGAACTGCAACATCAGTTGGTGGACTCCGGCGCCAAGGCGATCATCGTGCTGGAAAACTTTGCCGGCACGGTACAGCAGGTGCTGCCCAATACGCCGGTCAAGCATGTGATCGTCGCCACCATGGGCGACATGCTGGGCTTGAAGGGCCACATCGTCAATTTTGTCGTGCGCAAGGTGAAGAAGCTCGTTCCGGCCTGGTCGATCCCGGGACACACCAGCTTCAAGACTGTTCTCTCCGAGGGCGCCCGCCAGACGCTGAAGCCGGTCGACGTGGTCGCAAGCGACGTTGCATTCCTGCAATATACCGGCGGCACCACCGGCGTATCCAAGGGTGCGACGCTGACCCATGCCAACCTGCTCGCCAACAAGCAGCAGATCGCCATCTGGCTCGAGGCGGCTTTCGCGATCAAGGGCCGGCCGGAGGTCATGACCTTCATTTGCGCCCTGCCGCTCTATCATATCTTCGCACTCACCGTGAATTCGCTGATGGGGATCGCCACCGGCAGCCATAATGTGCTGATCGCCAATCCCCGCGACATTCCCGCCTTCGTCAAGGAACTGCAGAACCACAAGGCGCATATCTTCCCCGGCCTCAACACGCTGTTCAACGCGCTGATGAACAATCCGGACTTCAAGAACCTCGATTTCTCCTCGCTGTTGCTGGTGCTCGGCGGTGGCATGGCCGTGCAGCGGCCGGTGGCGGAACGCTGGCTGGAAATGACCGGCTGCCCGATCACCGAGGGCTACGGCCTTTCGGAAACCTCGCCGGTCGCCACCGTCAATCGTCTCGACAGCACCGAATTCAGCGGCATGATCGGCCTTCCACTGCCCTCGACGGATATCGAGATCCGCGATGAGGACGGCGCCACGCTGCCGATTGGCGAAGTGGGCGAAATCTGCATTCGCGGACCGCAGGTCATGGCCGGCTACTGGCAGCGCCCCGAGGAGACCGCCAAGGTCATGACCGAGGACGGCTTCTTCCGCTCGGGCGACATGGGCATGATGAACGAGGGCGGCTACGTCAAGATCGTCGACCGCAAGAAGGACATGATCCTGGTTTCGGGCTTCAACGTCTATCCGAACGAGATCGAGGAAGTGGCGGCGATGCATCCGGGCGTGCTCGAATGCGCGGCGATCGGCGTGCCGGATTCGCATTCCGGCGAAGCGGTGAAGATCTTCGTCGTCAAGAAGGATCCGGCGCTGACCGAAGCCGATCTCAAGGCGCATTGTGCCGCGAACCTGACCAATTACAAACGCCCGCGCTTCATCGAGTTCCGCAGCGAGTTGCCGAAGTCGAATGTCGGCAAGATCCTGCGGCGCGAACTGCGCGACAGCGAGCCGGCCAAGTAAAGACGGCGCTTCAGGGAGCCACGACAGACGCCCGGAATTGCCAAGTGCAGTCCGGGCGTTTTCATGCGCTTGATCGCCAGCGCCGCCCAGAATAGGGTCGCCTTCATCTCCGCCAAATCAGGGACATGAAGATGCAGGCAATCATCGACAAGCTCACGAGCACCGCCGCGGCCACCCGGGCCGAGGATCTGCGCGCCGCCTTTGCCGCTGACAACCAGCGCTTCACCCGATACAGCGCCGCGCTCGACGACCTGCTGATGGACTATTCCAAATGCGCGGTCAACGACGAGATCATGGCCCTGCTCGAAGAGCTTTGCGCCGGCGTTGCCGAAAAGCGCGAGGCGATGTTTGCCGGTGAGCCGATCAACTTTACCGAGGGACGTGCCGTCCTGCACACCGCCTTGCGCAACAGGTCGAACGCGCCGGTCATGGTCGACGGCCGCGACGTCATGCCCGAGGTCAATGCCGTGCTTGCCGCCATGGGCCGCTTCGCCGAAGGAATCCGCTCGGGCTCACTCACGGGCTCGACCGGCAAGGCGATCACCGATGTGGTCAATATCGGAATCGGCGGTTCCGACCTGGGCCCGGTGATGGCGACGCTGGCGCTCGCCCCCTTTCATGACGGCCCGCGCCTGCACTTCGTCTCCAATGTCGACGGCGCCCATATCGCCGACACGCTGAAGATCCTTTCCGCCGAGACGACGCTGTTCATCATCGCCTCCAAGACGTTTACGACGATCGAGACCATGACCAATGCGCAGACGGCGCGGCGGTTCGTTGCCGAAAAGCTCGGCGAGGCCGCGGTCGGCAAGCACTTTGCCGCCGTCTCGACCGCATTGGACAAGGTCGCCGCCTTCGGCATCGACCCCGAGCGCGTGTTCGGCTTCTGGGACTGGGTCGGCGGGCGCTATTCGATCTGGTCGGCGATCGGCCTGCCGCTGATGATCGCCATCGGCGAAGACGACTTCGGGCGCTTCCTCGACGGCGGCCATGCGATGGACCAGCATTTCCGTCACGCGCCATTCGAAAAGAACCTGCCCATGCTGCTCGGCGCGATCGGCGTCTATCACCGCAATGTGCTCGGCTACCAGACCCGCGCAATCCTGCCTTACGACCAGCGGCTGTCGCGCTTTCCCGCCTATCTGCAGCAGCTCGACATGGAGTCGAACGGCAAGAGCGTCACCATAGACGGCAAGCCCGTCGCCGGCAGCTCCGGCCCGGTGGTCTGGGGCGAGCCCGGCACCAACGGCCAGCACGCCTTCTACCAGCTGATCCACCAGGGGACGAGCGTCATCCCGGCCGAGTTCCTGATCGCCGCACGCGGCTTCGAACCGGAGCTGCGCCACCAGCACGAACTGCTGATCGCCAATTGCCTGGCGCAGTCCGAAGCCCTGATGAAAGGGCGCACTCTCGCCGAGGCCAGGGCCCAGCTGACCTCCAAGGGCATGGACGAGGAGAAGGCCGATTTCATCGCCCCGCACCGGGTGTTCTCCGGCAATCGTCCGTCGATCACTTTCGTCTACGACCAGCTGACGCCCTATACGCTCGGTCGGCTGATCGCGCTCTACGAGCACCGCGTATTCGTCGAGGGGGTGATCTTCCGGATCAATTCCTTCGACCAATGGGGCGTGGAACTCGGCAAGGAACTGGCGACCGGGCTTTTGCCGGTGATCGAGGGGAAGGTGGCCGCGACCGGGCATGACAGCTCGACCGCCGGCCTGGTGGCGACCCTGCTTTCGAGGGCGAAATAGCCGCGCGGCAAGAATGGCGAGGCTAGGAGGCTCGCGTCAGACGAGGCCGATTTCGTCTGCATAGGGCGGGTTGGCGCCGGCGCGCGAGACCGTGACGGCTGCCGCCCTGGCACCGAGTTCGAGGGCGGAGCGAACCGCCGCCTCGTCCAGATTGGCGACCTTGGCCTTCGTCAAGAGACCCTGGCGCTTCAGCGATGCCAGGATGCCCGCATCGAAGGTATCGCCGGCTCCGACCGTATCGACCACTTCGACCCGCTGGCTCGGCACGGAGACCTTGAAGCGTTCGGTATAGCCGGTCGCACCGTCCGCGCCGCGGGTGATGACGACCAGCTTCGCGCCCATCTCCAGCCAATGCCGGGCCAGATCGTCATGGCTGCCGGACAGGCCGAACCATTCGAGATCCTCGTCGGAGAACTTGAGGATGTCGGACATGGCGGCCATGCGGTTGATCCGGGCCATGTGCGCCGCCTTGTCCCTGATGAAGCCGGGGCGGATGTTGGGATCGAGCGAGATGACGCGGGCTTGATACTCGCGCGCCATCAGCGCCTCGTAGGTCGAGCCGCAGGGCTCGGGAATGAGGCTGATCGCGCCGAAATGCAATGCCTCGCAATCCGCGCCCAGCACCGGAAGATCGGCGGGCGAAATCATCCGGCCGGCGGTGTTTTCGTCATAGAAGGCATAGCTTGCATGGCCGTCGACCAGTTTGACGAAGGCGATCGTCGTCGGCCTGGACGACGTCGCGCAGAAACGGAAGTCGACCCCGCTCGACGTCAGGGTGTCGCGCAGGATGTCGCCCATCATGTCATCGGAAAGGCCGGTGAAGAAGCCGGTCGGGATGCCGAGCCGGCCAAGGGCGATCGCCGTGTTGAAGATGGCGCCGCCGGCGTAAGGGGCAAAGGCCCGCTCACCCCGTGTCGATTCGCGCGGCAACATGTCGATCAGCGCTTCTCCACAACACAAGATCATTCGACCGTTCTCCCGATATGTCCCGTAGCCGGAATGGATTTCAATCGATTTAATCCATCCTACATGAAAATGCCAGCCCCGTATCAGCCGAGCGAAGACACCCCGCCATTGCGGCCGGACCAGGCGAGCGGCGCATCGAGGAAGGCCTCGACCTCGGATAGCGTCTTGTCGTCGAACAGCTTGCGCTCGCGGGCGACGGCCAGCACGTTGCGCCAGGTGGCGATGTGGTGGAGGGTGACATTGCCGTTGGTGAAGCGCTCCTCGGCCTCCGGAAAGATGCCATAGTAGAAGAGGGCGATGCCATGATCGACGACGCCACCGGCGGCGCGGATCGCATCGATGAACTTGAACATGCTGCCGCCCGCCGTCGTCAGGTCCTCGATCACCAGGACACGTGCACCTTCCGGCATATGGCCTTCGATCTGGGCGTTGCGGCCATGACCCTTCGGCGCCTTGCGCACGTAGATCATCGGCAGGCCCAGCCGTTCGGCGAGGAAGGCGGCAAAGGGAATGCCGGCCGTCTCGCCGCCGGCCACGACGTCGAACTGCTCGAAGCCGGCATTGCGCATCACAGTGGCGGCAGCGAAATCCATGATCGCCGAGCGAATGCGCGGATAGGAGATCAGCTTGCGGCAATCGATATAAACCGGGCTCATCATGCCGGAGGACAGCTTGTAGGGCTTGTCGGCGGAAAAATGCACCGCCTTGATCTCCCACAGCATCTTCGCCATCAGTTCCGCCATGACGGCGGGTTCGGGAAAGGTCGTCTGGATCATTTCGGCTCCTGTCGCGTTACGGCATCCGAAAGCGGCCAATAGCAGCAACGCGGCGGACTGGCCAGCGCCCGCAGCCATGACGGTGACATCATCCGCACGAATCTTGGCTGCTGCGAGCAATAGGAGCATGGTTCCGCCTTCGACGCCTCACCATTGATCCCCTTCCAGCCATCAAGACGAACACTGAAACAGGAAGAACAAAAATGAACGCCATCGCCATTCAACCGCTGATCGCACTGATCGCCGGAGTCCTCATCCTCGTCATGCCGCGCCTGCTCAATTACGTGATCGCGATCTATCTGATCATTGTCGGCGTGACCGGGCTGTGGCCGAACCTGACGAGCGGGCTCAATCTCTAATCTTCAGCTCACGTCCCAGAACAAGTTGAACATTGGATCGAAGACGGTCACCGGACCGGCTCCGGTCTCGATCTTTGCCGGATAGGACACCGGCGTGTCGCGCCGCACCAGCGTGATCGTATCCTCGTTCGGCGAAAGTCCGTACCAGGCCGGACCGTTCAGCGAGGCAAAGGCCTCGAGCTTGTCGAGCGCGTTTTCCTGTTCGAACACATGGGCCAGGCAGCTCATCGTGTTGATCGAAGTGTAGATGCCGGCGCAGCCGCAGGCGCATTCCTTCAAGGGATCGACGTGGGGCGCGGAATCGGTGCCGAGGAAGAAACGGCGATCACCGGAAGTCGCGGCGGCCCGCAGCGCCAGACGATGGCTCTCGCGCTTGGCGACCGGCAGGCAGTAGTAGTGCGGCTTGATGCCGCCGACCAGGATGGCGTTGCGGTTGATGATCAGATGGTGGGTGGTGATCGAGCCGGCAATGTTGCGCTCGGCGGAGCGGATATAGTCGATGCCGTCCGAGGTGGTCACGTGTTCCATCGTCACCTTCAAGTCCGGCAGACGCCGGCGCAGCGGATCGAGCACGGTATCGATGAAGACCTTTTCGCGGTCGAAGATGTCGACCTCGGGCGTCGTCACTTCGCCATGCACGCAGAGCGGCAGGCCGATCTTCGCCATGCGTTCCAGCACCGGCATGGCCTTTGCCATGTCGCGCACGCCGCCGTGGGAATTGGTCGTGGCACCGGCGGGATAGAGCTTCACGGCGGTGATGAGGCCGCTCCTTGCGCCCTCCTCCACATCGTCCGGGCTCGTGTCCTCGGTGAGGTAGAGGGTCATCAGCGGCTCGAAGCGGTCGCCCTTCGGCAGGGCCGCCATGATGCGGTCGCGATAAGCCTTCGCATCCGCCGTCGTGACGACCGGCGGCACGAGGTTGGGCATGATGATGGCACGGGCGAAATGCCGGCTGGTATCGCCGATCACGCCTTCGAGCATGGCGCCGTCGCGCAGATGCAAGTGCCAGTCATCGGGGCGGCGGATGGTGATCGAGCGCATGACAAAACCTCCGGGCATGGTCGGTGGCCCGCAGATAGCATGTTCTCGGATCGGATTAAACCTGCCTTTAGGCGACCTTGCCGGAAAGGGCAGCCAGCGTCCTTTCCGCTTCCTCCAACTGCTCGCGCCGGTCGTTCTCCATGATGGCCTGGATCTTCGGCAGGGCACGCTCGAAGGCGGCGACGCAGTCCGGATCGAACTGGGTGCCGGCGCGACCGAGGATATGTTCCACCGTGCGCTCGAAAGACCATGCCGGCTTGTAGGGCCGCTCGGTCGTCAGGGCGTCGAAGTTGTCGGCGATGCACACCACGCGGCCGGAGATCGGGATCACCGTGCCGGCCAGACGGTTCGGGTAACCCTGGCCGTCCCAGCGTTCGTGATGGCTGGCGGCGATTTCCGATGCGAGTTGCAACAGCGAGGAATGCGAGCGGGCGAGGATGTCGCTGCCGATCTGCGCATGCGCCTGCATCTGCCGATACTCGGCCTCGGTCAGGCGCCCCTGCTTGAGGAGCACGGTGTCCGGCATCGCCACCTTGCCGATGTCGTGCATCGGCGCCGCCAGGCGGATGTCGTTGCAGAACTGTTCGGGCAGACCGAGCTCTAGCGCGATCGCCTCGGAATAGGCGGCCACCCGCAGGGTGTGGCGCGAGGTCTCCGGATCCTTGTAGCCGGCGGCCAGCGTCAGGCGGTGGATGATCTCCTGCTCGCGCTGGCGCAGTTCGAAGACCGCCCGGTCGACCTCGCGGCGCAACCATTCGGCCTGGTCGGCGAGCTGGCGGCGGGCCCGGGCGAGCGACACTATGTTCTGCACGCGCGCCTGGAACTCGACCGGGTTGATCGGCTTCGTCAGGAAATCGATGGCACCGGCATTGAGTGCCGCCATGCGCGTCGTCATGTCCTTGTCGGCCGTGACGAAGATCACCGGAACCTGGGCATATTTCTCAAAACGGACGATCTCGGTGAAAAGCTCGACGCCATTATAGACCGGCATCTGGTAGTCGATGATCGCGATGTCGAAATCGAGTTCCGGAAGAGCGGACAGAACCGCATCGGGACTGGCGAAGGCGAGCGCCTCGCAGTTCTCCAGCTTGCCGACGAGTTTCGTCAACAGCTTCAGGTTGGTGCTGTTGTCATCCACCAGCAAAATACGCATAGACGCCTCCTTCACTCTCAAGCTACCAGTTTGAATTTCAGGGTTTCGATTTCATCGCTCAGCCTGTCGACGTCGGCGGGCGACGGCCTGACGCGGCGCAGCGCATGCGCCTTGTCGGCGATGTCGTTCAGGCCGACATTGACGGCTGCGCCCTTTATCGTGTGCAGCACCCGATCGATCCTTTCGGGATCATGGTTGGCCAGCGCGACGTGCAGATCCTTGATCAGGGATGCCGCATCATCGAAGAAGGACTCGACCAGTTCGCGGAAGACGTCTTCGCCGAGCGCATCGACCAGTTCGGAATGCCGCGCCTCGTCGAGGCCCTCGATCGACAGGGCCGGCAGGTCGACGTCGTCGATGATGATCGGTTCCGGCAGGCCGATATCGTCCGGTTCGTCGTCATCGTGCCCGGTGGCCGGGACTTGCGCGATCGACTGTATCACGTTGCGCAGCCTTTCCATTGTTATCGGCTTGGACTCGAAGCCGGCCATGCCCGCCTCGATGCAGCGTCGCCGGTCGTCGTCGGAGGCATTGGCCGTCATGGCGATGATCGGCGTGGTCGAGCACGCTCCGCCCTCGGCGATGATGCGGCGGGTCGCCTCGATGCCGTCCATCACCGGCATCTGCATGTCCATCAGAATGGTGTCGAAGGGCTGCTCCCTGGCGATCGAGACGGCTTCCGCGCCGTCCCTGGCGACCACGACCTCCTGGCCCAGGCGAGCGAGGAAACGGGTCGCGACAAGCTGGTTTACCCGATTGTCCTCGACCAGCAGGATCCTGAGGCGCGGCAAGGGCGCCTTGTCCTGCCCACCGGCCTGGCGTCGGACCTCGTCCTTGCCGACGGCGACGACCGCAAGCTCGAACCAGAAGATGCTTCCGACGCCGACCGTGCTGCTCATGCCCAGCTCGCCGCCGAGCTTTTCGACGATCTGCTTGCAGATCGTCAGCCCAAGGCCGGTGCCGCCATACTTGCGGCTGATCGAGGCATCGACCTGCGAAAACGGCTTGAACAGCTTGGCAAGCCCCGCCTCGTCGATGCCGATACCGGTATCCTCGACCTCGAAACGAAGCATCAGCTTGCCGTGCCGATAAAATTCGCGAAGACGCAAGGTCACCGTTCCCCTGGTGGTGAACTTGGCCGCGTTCGACAGGAGATTGAGCAGGACCTGGCGCAGGCGCGTCGGATCGGTGCGCACATAGAGCGCGTCGAGGGAATAGGGGATGTCGAGGACGATCGAATTGCCGTGGTCGTCGGCCCGGCCGCGAATGATGCTGACGGTGGTCTCCGACAGGGCGCGGATGTCGACGGCACGCTCCTCGAGCTCGAGCTTGCCGTGCTCGATCTTGGAATAGTCGAGGATCTCGTTGATGACTTCCAGCAACGCCTCGCCGGAGGAGCGAATGGTCTTGACGCTGGACAGCGCATCTTCCGGAAGCTCGGAGAATTCGAGGAGCTCCGACATGCCGAGAATGGCGTTGAGCGGCGTGCGGATCTCGTGGCCCATCGTCGCCATGAACTGCGACTTGGCGCGGTTGCCGGCATCCGCCGCCTCGTAGGCTTCCGTCAGGCGCTGGGCCATGCCCTCGAGTTCAAGCCCCGCCTTGCGCACCGACTTCAGCTGCCGGCGCAAGGTGACGACAAGGAACACGACCGAGACCATGAGCAAGGCCAGCATGATCGCCGAAGTCTTCTCGAGGTCGAGAATGGTGGCGCGCGCATCGGCCCGTTCGGCGCTCAGTTGCATATTGGTCTGAACGAGGAGGTCTTCGGTCAGCTTGACCAGGCCCGCCAGCGCAAGGTCGAGCTTTTCCAGTTCGGCGGCATTCGGAATGGTGCCCTCGGCGTAGCGGTCAAAAGCCGGCTGGATAGCGGCAACCGTCGTCTCGATCTCGCCGAGCAAGCGCAGGATCTTGGGATCCTCGGTGAAATAGCTGCTGAACTTCGATTCCTTCACCACCTGCACGCGCGAATGGAGAATGTCATAGCGCAGCGAGAGTTCGTCGATGAGGACCTTGCTCGGCGACTGACGGCGCAGGTCGGCGAGGCTGTCGTCAAGGGTGCGCGCCTCGCGATCCAGCTGGTAGACCGACCACACGGCGTTCTCGCGAATGCCGTCCTGGAGGAATCGGAACTGGCGTGAAATGTCGACGAAGAGCATGATCAGCACCAGCAGAAGCACGGCCGACAGGATTTGCAGGATCAGGGTGGTGCTCCCTGCCTTGCGCATGATGTCGGCGGTTCTGCGGACGCGTGTCACCGAAGGACCTCGATTTCCCCGATCTGCCAGACCGAACGCGCGAAGTATTTTTCGTTGTAGAGCGCCCGATCCTGGTCGAAGGGATAGACCAGCATGGATGGCCCCTTGGTCCGCACGGTCATGATCTTGCCGTCGAGCCGCGTGGCCAGGATGGTGTCGATGTCGCGGGCATCGGAAATAGGCAATTCCGCGGAATAGCCGTTGAGGGCGCGAATGATCAGACGGCTGCCGTCTGCGCCCGCGGCTTCAAGCACTTCGCGCAGGAAGGGACCGGAGAACTCGACTTCGCCTTGCGTCCACGGTGTCTCCATGGTCACGCGCCTCCCTTCAAGCCCTTCCAGCATGGAAAGGTCGAAGACCGCCGATCCGTCGCGATTGGGCTGCGCGACGGCGCCGCTGATCGTGAGGATGACAGGACCTTTCGGCACATCCAGTTCTGCGGCCGGGGCGGCGGCGAGCAGAGCGGCGAAAATGAAGGTGAGAGCGGATTTCATGCGTGCACTCGTCAGGAACGATCGGTCTCAGATGGCCAAGGCCGCGGGATCCGTGCGGTGTCCCAGACAGGACGAAATCAGCGAGCGAAAGGCGACGGCCTCCACCGGCTTGGTGAGGAAGTCGGTCACGCCCCCTTGCCGCGCGGCTTCGCGCAGGCCCGGCTCTTGATCGGCGGTGACCATGACGACGGGAACTTCATCGTAACGGGAGGTCATACGGATCGCCTTGACGAACTGGAGACCGCTCATTCCGGGAAGGATGTGGTCGACGATCAGCATGGCGAAAAGCCTGTTGTGGCACATCGTCAGCGCCTTGCCCGCGTCCGGCTCGATGACGATTTCCTCGTCGGTCACCTTTCTGGCAAGGTGCTTCAGGATCATCGCATTGGTCGGATTGTCTTCCACGATCAAAATGGCCATGCCCGCTTCCCTTCGCTGCAAACCGCCTACCCTTAGGCGATCTCTAGCAAAGGGAGGCTGCGATAGGCTGAACCATTTTGAATCAATTTTACCGATTGCTACTTTAAGTCGGCCTTAATCAATTAGCGGCGACTAAAGCGCAAGGCGGAGGCCCGCGGGTCGGCAAGCGTCTTTCCCGTGCGGCTATCGGGACCCGTCGATCAACCCTCGAGAGCGCGGGAAATGCGCCGGGAAAGCTCGACGGGATTCTTCAAGATGATGGCGCGGCTGGTCCGCTCGATCACCTGTTCGCGGATCAGGCGCGACATCTCGCGCGAAACGGTTTCCCGGCTCGAACCGATGTGCTCGGCGAGTTCGGCATGAACCATGGGCGGAGAGATGATGCGCTCGCGCCCGCCATCGCCGCGCAGGCGCGAAAGACGCAGCAGCGCATTGTAGAGGCGGTGCTTGGTGTCGAGAAAGGAAAGCTCCGAGATCCGCTCGTTCATCGCCCGTATGCGCCGCGACAGGAGTTGCATCAACCCCAGGCACACGTCCCGATGCGCCTCGAGAACATCGTGAAAGACGGCATAGGGGATGACGGTGACAACGGCGTCCGTGACCGCCATGAGGCTTGCCGAACGGGACAGACCGTCAATCGCCGACAGTTCGCCCAAGAGGTCCCCGCGGCGAAAGGTTCCAAGGATCGCCTCCTTGCCCACGGTGAAGCGCAGGACAGCGCGGATTTCCCCGCTCTGCACGACGAAGACGTCCTTGGACAGGTCCTCGAAGTCGACTAGACTTTCGCCCGCGCATAGATTTCTGGTATGGCAACGCGACAGCAGTTCATTGTCTTCCTCGGCCGTCAGGCTGGCAAATATTGCGGTGCCCCGCAGCGTGGAAAGACAGGGCACGTTATTCGGCGGAATGGCTCCCACGATCAGATTATCTTCCATTTTTCTTGTTCTTGCAGCCATGAGCACGAGATGAACACGGTGCTTCTTATGCCTCTGGACACCGGAAGCGCAAGAAGGGCCCGCCGAAGAAACGGTCGATGTATTACCAGGAGGTTAATTTCGACAGCCGGAGCCTAGCCCATTAACCAATCGATCCCGCCGAGGGGCCCCAGACGTCGGTGAGGGCAAAACCGTCGGCCAGCGGGTCGAAGGGGTCGAGCGCCACCTGGTGCAGGCCGAAGGTGAAGCCGCGGCCGCTGATCGTCGGAATCACGGCAGGGCGTCCCGCAACCTCGGTCACCTCCTTGAGGCCCACCTCGAATTCCGAACCGATGATCGAGCGGGATTTCAGCACATCGCCGACCTTGACCTTGCCGCGCGCATGGAGCGTTGCAAGATTGGCGGAATTGCCGGTGCCGCAGGGCGACCGGTCGACACGGCCGGGCCACATCGTCGTGCAGGTGCGGATCGCGCCGTCCGGATCGACATCACGGAACATGACATAGGCGACCCCGGAGATGGCCGGGATGTCCGGATGGACGACGGGAATGCGCCGGTTGATCTCCTCTTTCAGGATCATGCCCGCCTCGACCAGGCCGCGGGCATTGGCCTTGTCGATGGTGAGGCCGATCTGGCCGACATCGACCAGCGCATAGAAGATGCCGCCATAGCTGAGGTCAAAGCTTATGCGGCCCCATTGCTCGGTCTCGAGGCTGACGTCCAGTTCATGAACGAAGGACGGCACCATGGTGAGCTTGACCCGCTCGCAACGGCCGTCGCGGCAGGTCGCGGTTGCCGTCACGAGGCCGGCCGCCGTGTCGAGCACCACCGTCGTTTCCGGCTCGGTCATCTCGACGATGCCGCTTTCGAGCAGGGCCGTGGTGATGCAGATCGAATTCGATCCCGAACTGGCATGGGCCTGGTCCGGCTGGAGGATGACGAAACCGGCATCGGCCTTGGGATTCTTGGCCGGCAGCAACAGGTTGACCGAGCCGATCGGCGCACCGCGCGGTTCGAGCACGAGAAAGCGGCGCAGTTCCTGGCCCTTCGGGTCGTTGTTCAGCCAATGCAGTTGTTCGGCGATCGTCTCGCCGGGGATCTTCGGCACGCCGCCGACCGCCACCTTGCCGATCTCGCCCTCGCAATGAACGTCGATCAGTTGCAGCGTACGCTTCCATCTCATGGTCTTGCTCCGTCCGTCAGGAATTCGTGTCACGACGCGACAGCGCCGCCAGAAGTTCGGGGTTTGCCGCATCCTTGCGGGCGAGTGCGGCAAAGGGGGCGGCGCGGTCGATCAGGACACGTTGCGCGCGCAGGGCGGCGACCGCCTGCCTCCGGTCCACCCTGGCAAAACGCAGGCGGCTGCCGACCGGGGCCTGGCCGAGCCGCCAGAGATCGGCCTCGATCACATGGGCGATCTTCGGATATCCGCCGCAGGTATTGGCCTCGGCCAGCTGGATGATCGGCTGGCCCGAGGGCGGCACTTGGACAGTGCCGGGCATGATGCCGTGCGAATGCAGTTCGAGCTTTTGCCGGAGCGTCAGTTGGGGGCCGGACAGGCGATAGCCCTGGCGATTGGCATCCTCGGAGACCTGCCATGCGGCGGCTTCCAAGGCATCGACCGCCGCCTGATCGAAGACGTCATACTCCGCACCCGGCAAGACGCGAATGGGAACCTCCTCCCCGATGTCGGCGCCACCACGGCCGATCGTCTCGGGATCGAGCCCGAAACCCGCCGGCAGGTCGCCGAGCGCGGCCGGCGCAAAGCCTGCCTCCAGCCGGTCGCCGCGGCGCAAGCCCCTGCCCTCCAGCCCGCCCCAGCGGCTCTTGAGGTCGGTGGAGGCCGAACCGAGCACGGGGGGAACGATCAGACCGCCGGCAATGGCGAGATAGGCGCGGGCACCGCGACGCGGCAGACCCAGTTCGAGAATATCGCCGGCACTTACGGGCAGCGCCCACCAGGATGGATAGCGAATACCGCCCAGCGTGACCGGCAGATCCGCACCAGTCACCGCCACCAGCCCAGCCCGATCGAAGCGCATCCGGAAAGGAAAGATCGCTACCTCTATGGCGGCCGCGTTCGGTTCATTGCCGACCAGCCGGTTGGCGAGCTCCAGCGCCGGTGCATCCATCGCACCGGAGCGTGAAACGCCTGCGTCCAGATAGCCGAAGCGGCCGAGGTCCTGCACGCAATTGGCCGCGCCCGTCGTCAGGATCTCGATCATGCGCGGATCTCCTTGACGACAAAACGGATACGGTCACCGGCCCGAAGGGCGGCAGGCGGCTCGCGCAGCGGATCGAACAGGTGAAAATCGGTATGGCCGAGAATATGCCAGCCGGAAGGGGCGGTGAGCGGCATGATGCCGGCCTGGGCGCCGCCAATGATCACCGAGCCCTCCGGAACGCCCATGCGCGGCACCGCCCGCCGGGGCAACGCCAATCGAGGGTCGAGCCCGGAAAGATAGACGAAACCGGGCATGGCCCCGACGGCGGCGACCGAATAGACGGGTGCCGTGTGCATGGCGACAAGGCGCTCGATCGTCAGGCCCTTTTCCTGGGCAACCTCGGAGAGATCGCTCCCTTCATTGCCGTAGACGACCGGGATGTCGAGCAGGCGACCGGCCGCCGGTGCGGCAACCGTCTTCGTCCATTCGGCAAGCAGATGGGCTTCGAGACTGTCCGGATCGAGGCGAAGCGGGTCGAACACGACAATCAGATTGTTCATGCCGGGCGCCACCTCGCGGACGCCGGGCAGTGTCTTCAGCACATCGGCGAACAGCCAGATGCGCTCCTGCAGCGAAGGATCGAAAACCGGGCCGGCGACATCGAAAAGAAGGGCTCCCGCCCCTTCAGCGCTGACCTTCGGATTGTCGCCGTCTTGCTGCATGCCCCGCCTTCATCGCTGTCCTTCGCGTCGTGATATATCAGAATGTGGTGGAGACCCAAAGCATTTCTTGGGCCCTCCATTGTGCTTCGGCGCCGGCTCGACCTACTATTCGTAAGAACCGAAGCATCAGGAGCGTAAGCGGCATGGCACTCAGCGTCGATCTCAATTCCGACATGGGCGAAGGCTTCGGCGCCTATCGCATGGGCGACGACGAGGCGATGCTGTCGATCGTCAGTTCGGCCAATATTGCCTGTGGCATGCATGCCGGCGATCCCGACATCATGGCTACGACCTTTGCCATCGCCAAGTCCAAGGGCGTGGCTGTCGGCGCCCATCCCGGGTTTCCCGACCTCTGGGGCTTCGGGCGGCGCAACATTCCCTTCTCCGCCGGCGAGATCGAGCGGCTGGTCGCCTACCAGATCGGTGCCGCGCAGGCGCTTTCGACCTATGCCGGCCATCCGATCACCCATGTCAAGGCGCATGGCGCGCTCGGCAACCTCACCCAGCAGGACGAAAGCGTGGCGCGCGCGGTCAACAATGCCATCAAGGCGGTCGATCCGTCGCTCGTCTGCCTGACCATCGCGCTTGGCCACCAGGAGCGGCTGGCGCGCGAGATGGGGCTGACCTGCCGCTCCGAGATCTTCGCCGACCGTGCCTATACCGACGAGGGCTTTCTCGTGCATCGCAGCCAGCCCGGTGCCGTGATCCACGACGCGCAGGCCGCAGCGGAGCGGGTGGTGCGCATGGTGAAGAACGGCGCGATCGAGACCGTGACCGGCCGGACGATCGTCACGCCGGTCGATTCGATCTGCGTCCACAGCGATACGCCGTCCGCCGTTTCCATCGCCCGGACCATCCGCGAGACCCTTGAATCGCAAGGGATCGCGATTGCCAATTTCCTGCGCTGAAGGGGACGACATGGATCTCGCGACGATCGAGCGACTGATGCAGATGCTGGAGAATTCCACGCTCAACGAGCTGGAGGTGAGCGAGAACGGCATGCGCATTCGTCTGGCCAAGACCGCGACCCGCAATGGTGGCGCCCCGCCCTCGCCGTCGCTGCGGCGCGACACGCCGGAGGCCATGGCGGCGGCGGAGATCGCAGCCTTGATGGCGCTGCCGGAAATTGCCGAGACGGATGAAGCGGTGATCGTGGCCGGCCTGTCGGGCACCTTCTACCGCGCGCCTGCGCCCGGCGCCGAGCCCTATGCGCAGGAAGGGGACCTGATCGAGGAGGGCCAGACGCTCGCGCTCATCGAGGCGATGAAGATGCTCAATCCGGTTGAGGCAACCCGCAGCGGCCGTATCGCGGCAATTCTGGTCGGCGACGGCGAGCCGGTGACGCCCGGCATGCCGCTGATCCTCCTTACGCGGGATTGAAGCCTATGTTCGACAGCGTGCTGATTGCCAATCGCGGCGAGATTGCCCTGCGGATCTTGAGGGCCTGCCGCGACCTTGGCCTTAAGACCATTGCCATCCACTCGGAAGCTGATCGCAATCTTCGTCACGTGGCACTCGCCGATCAGGCCTTGTGCATCGGGCCGGCACCTGCGGCGCGGAGCTATCTTGACGGTGCTGAAATCCTGCTTGCCGCGCAACTGACGGGAGCCGGTGCCATCCACCCCGGCTACGGCTTCCTGTCGGAGAATGCCGGCTTCGCCGAAATGGTCGAACAGGCCGGCCTCACCTTCGTCGGCCCGCCGTCTGCGGCGATCCGGGTGATGGGCGACAAGGTCGCCGCCAAGCGGGCGATGATCGCCGCCGGTGTGCCCTGCGTTCCCGGACCCGACAGCGCTCTGCCGCAGGACGCGGCCCGCATCGCGGCGATCGGCGCGGAAACCGGCTATCCGCTGATCGTCAAGGCCTCGGGCGGCGGTGGCGGGCGCGGCATGCGGATCGTTCGCGATCCCGACGCCCTCATCGGGGCGGTCCAGATGGCGCGCGAGGAGGCCGGGCGGGCGTTCGGCAATCCGGAAGTCTATGTCGAGCGCTTCCTCGAATTTCCGCGCCATGTCGAGATCCAGGTTCTGGCCGACAGTCATGGCAATGCGATCCATCTGGGCGCCCGCGACTGTTCGATCCAGCGCCGTCACCAAAAGCTGATCGAGGAGGCGCCGCCGCCGGGCATAGATCCGGCCGCCATCGACGCGATCGGCCGGCGCTGCGCGGCGGCGTGTCTTGCCATCGGCTATCGCGGCGCCGGCACCTTCGAGTTCCTCTACGAGGACGGCGCGTTCTACTTCATCGAGATGAATACGCGGGTCCAGGTCGAGCATCCCGTTACCGAAGAAATCACCGGCGTCGACATCGTGCGCGAACAGTTGCGCATCGCCATGGGCGAGAGGCTCGAAGTCGCGCAGGACGCCATTCGCTTCGACGGCCATGCCATCGAATGCCGGATCAATGCGGAACACGCCTTCAACTTCACGCCTTCGCCGGGAAAGGTAAGCCAGTTCATCGCGCCGGGCGGGCCCGGCGTTCGGCTCGATACCCATCTTTATCCGGGCTATGAGATCCCGCCGAACTACGACTCGCTCATCGGCAAGCTGATCGCGCATGGGCCGACGCGGGACGCAGCGATCGCCCGCATGCGCCGGGCGCTGGGCGAGCTCGCCATCGAGGGCGTGGAGACGTCGAGCGCGCTTCACCTGGCACTGCTGAGGGAACCGGGCTTTACCGCCGGCGGCATCGACATCCATCATCTCGAACGGCTGATGGCCGACGGTTTCGGGAGGTCATGATGGGGAATGAATGGATCGAAGCCGTGATGGAGCTGATGCGGCGCCACGGTATTGCGGAATTCGAATACGAGGATGCCGAGCGGCATGTCGTCGCGAGCGAGGGCGCGATCCTGGAGGGCGACCAGCCCTTGAACCAACCGGTATTTCACCAACCGGACCATGCTCCCCGCGCCGGCGAAACGCTTCTCGCTCCGCATATCGGCATGTTCCGTGCCACCCACCCCCGCGACGCGGAAGCTGCCGCGCTGCCGCGGCTGGTCAGACGTGGCGAAATCATCGGTTATCTGAAGGCAGGCGCCCTGCTGCGCCCGGTCCTTGCGCCGTCGGATGGCGTGCTGTCGCGGCAGCTGGCTGACGAGGGCGTGCTGGTGGGCTACGGTACAGCCCTATTCGAACTGCACACCGTCCGGCCTTGAGAGCGCTTCGGCCCTCAAGGCCGTGACGGGATCAAGGCGGTTCCGGCGGCACCGATCGTATTGCCCGCCGAACTGCCGAGCTGCAGCCATTGCTGGCCGTAATTGCGCCGTGTCCGCGGGTCGAAGATCGAGATCGGCGCGCTGATCACCGTGCTCGCCGCCTGGCCCACGGTGGTACCGGCTCCGATCGCCACGGCGCCGAGGCTCTCGCCGAGACCGGCGGCAGAGTCGGTCACCGCCTGGCCGGCGATCAGCCGGTCGCCGATGAGGCGCACGACCTCGGGGCTCTCGGCAAACTTGCCGTGATTGAGCGGATCGCCGGATTTCAATTTGGTCAGGTCGAGAACGGTGATCCCGGCCGCCTCCAGCTGGCTGCGATAGGGCTCGGTGCTGGGGTCGATGTGGCCAAGCCGCTCGACATTGCCGGAAATCCGTTTCGACAGGGTAAGAGCGCGATCGTCGCGCGAGACGAACAGGGTGAAATGCGGCGCCTTGCCGGCAATGGACTGGTATTGCTGGCCAAAGACATCGACGTCGAGATCGGGGGCGGCCAGGATGACATTGCTGATCTTCGGATCGATCCGGCCGTTGCGGATCGCCATCTGGCGCAGCGCCTCGACCGCGAGCCATGTGCCCATGGAATGGGCCATGACCGTCACTTCGCCGACCGCCGGATTGCGGGCGATCTGCGTCAGCAGGTCCTCCAGCGCGTCGCGTGAATAATTGGTGCTTTCCTTGTCGTAGTTATAGTCGAACAGCGAGCCGCGTGACGGCCAGGTGAATACCACCGGCACGACGTCGGCCTTGGAATCATGCACGATCTGGGCGAAGCGATAGACGGCTTCCTCATAGAGGTTGTTGAAGCCATGGACGAAGACGAGCACGCGCCGGCTCTTCGGAACATGGGTCTTGAGCCAGGCCTCACCCTCCTTCTCGTCGCCGATCGGATCGACCGCGACCGTGGTGAAGTCCTTCTGCGGATCGGCAGGGAGGCGCTTCGGCCACTGGACCTGGCCGATCTCGCGCTGGCCGTCGGGCGGGATGGAGATCGTCACCGCATCGATCATCAGGCCGGTGCCGCGCTCGCCGGTAAAGAGGATCGCCTTGTCCTCAGCCGGCGCCCGCGTCGTCGCGGCGATCAGTTCGACCTTGGTCGTGCCGTTGGCCACGTGATTGGTGGGCTCCATCACGCCGATCGGCCGGCCGGCACAAGCCGCCAAGACAAGCAGCAGACCGGCCGCCATCGTCGCGCGGCGGAAAACCGCTGCTGTGCCTGCGCCCCTTGGCCGCGGTGATCCGGCCTTATCGATGCAATGCGGATCCACGACTTCTCCAACGCCCAGGCTTGACAGCTACGCCTGGCGTCATACCGGGCTTCAAGCCCGGTTTCCAGCCCCTCGCCTTCCAGGCTCCGGCTTTGGCGTCAGGCGGAGGCGAGTTGCCCGCGGGTCCAGTCGACGATCTGCCGCGCCGACATGGCGCCGGAGACCCGGCCGACCTCACGCCCGCCCTTGTAGAGCAGCATGGTCGGGATGCCGCGAATGCCGAGCCGCGAGGCCAGTTGCGGCTCGTTTTCCGAATTCAACTTGATCAGCCGCACCTCGGGCTCCAGGACGCCGGCGGCCTCCGCGAAGGCTGGCGCCATCATCCGGCATGGGCCGCACCACGGCGCCCAGACGTCGACCAGGACCGGAATGTCGCTGCGGCTCATCTGCTTGTCGAACGACGCGGCATCGGCATCGGCCGGATGCGCATCGAACATGGCCCGGCCGCACTTGCCGCAGCGCGCTTCGGAAGCCGGACGATCGGCAACCAGGCGATTGACGGCAGAACACTGCGGACAAACGATCTTTTTGTCTTCTTGCATCTTGCGTATTCCTGCTGTTTCAAGCCCCATCGGACGGGTTCACGGGCTTGACAATATATTCGGAATAACGTAGATACGCAAGAATGAAAGTTGACCCTGACTCCATGCAGGATGCCGCCGACGATGCGAGCGAGTTGCTGAAGGCGCTCGCGAACCGTCACCGGTTGCTCATTCTCTGCCAACTGATCGACGGCGAGCGTTCGGTCGGCCAACTCGCAGAATTCCTGGGCATTCGAGACTCGACGGTCTCGCAGCATCTGGCGCTTTTGCGCCGCGACAGGATCATCGCCGGCCGCCGGGATGGGCAGACCATCTGGTATCGGATTGAAAGCGAGCCGGCGCGCAATGTCATCGCCGCGCTCTACGGCAGTTTCTGCGCCGTCTAGACCGGGCCGCCACCCACCGGAACCCAAGCACAAGCCTGCATGACGACCCGCCTCAGGCGGGCCGCATCGTGCCCTTTTCGCGCAGGTTCGCATGCCAGGAGAAGGCCTCCTCGAGCACATGCGGCGTGTGACCGCCCCGTTTGACGGCGCGATCGTAATAATCCTGCAAAGCATCGCGATAGGCCTTATCGACGCAATTGGCGATGATCACCGCCGCCCGTTCGCGCGGCGCAAGGCCGCGCAGGTCGGCAAGACCGACTTCCGTCACCAGGATGTCGGTATCGTGCTCGGTATGATCGACGTGGCTCACCATCGGCACGACGGAGGAGATCGCGCCGTTCTTGGCGGTGGACTTGGTGACGAAGATCGACATGAAGGCGTTGCGGGCGAAGTCGCCCGAGCCGCCGATGCCGTTCATCATGTGCGTGCCGCCGACATGGGTCGAATTGACATTGCCGTAAATGTCGAACTCCAGCGCAGTGTTGATGCAGATCAGGCCGAGGCGCCGGATCACTTCCGGATGGTTGCTGATCTCCTGCGGGCGCAGCATCAGATGATGCTTGTACTCGGCCAGACGCGGCAGGACCTTCTGATACATTTCCGCCGACAGCGTGATCGACGAACCGGAGGCAAAGGTCAGCTTGCCCGAATCGATCAGCTCGAAGGTCGAATCCTGCAGCACCTCCGAATACATCTTCAGGTCATGGAAGGGCGTGTCGATGAAGCCGTGCAGGACCGCATTGGCGATCGTGCCGATGCCGGCCTGCAGCGGCTGCAGTTCGTAGCCCAGGCGACCCTGTTTGACTTCGTTGACGAGGAATTCCGTCAGGTGGCCGGCGATCGCGCGGGTATCGTCGTCCGGCGGCTGGATGGCGGCCGAGCTGTCATGCTTCTCCGAAACAACGATCGCGACGATCTTTTCCGGCGGGATCGGAATGAAAGGCAGCCCCACCCGGCTTTCCGGCGTGACGACCGGGATCGGCATGCGGGTCGGCCGGCGCGACGGAATGTAGATGTCGTGCAGCCCCTCGAGCGTGACAGGCTGCGACATGTTCAACTCGACGATGACCTTGTCGGCGAGGATGGCGAAGCTGGCCGAATTGCCGACCGATGTGGTCGGCACGATGCCGCCGGTCTCGGTGATGGCGACCGCCTCGATGACGGCAATGTCCACCGGCTTCAACTGCTGGGTGCGCAACTGCTCCACGGTTTCGGACAGGTGCTGGTCGATGAACATCACCTCACCGGCATTGATCGCCTTGCGCAGCCCCGGATCCGACTGGAAGGGGACGCGACGCGCCGTGACATGAGCCTCGGCCAGGGTCTTGTCGAGATCATTGCCGAGCGAGGCGCCGGTCATCAGAGTGATCTTCAATGGATGCGACCTGGCCCGTTCGGCCAGGGCCATCGGCACCGCCTTGGCCTCGCCGGCGCGGGTGAAGCCACTCATGCCGACCGTCATGCCGTCCTTGATATAGGCCGCGGCCTCCTCGGCGCTCACCAGCTTGTCGAGCAGCGGCTTAAATCTGATCCGGTCACGCAGCATGATCTATCCTCATGAGAAAACGCAGGCCCGATCCAGCTTGGTCGGACAGAGGCCATGGCTTAGCGGCGCTCGCGGAGAAAACGCAATCATTCTTCCGTCGCATTGCACGATTGTCTGCCATGCGATTTTCGCATGGCTAAAGTCTCGGGCGAGACGCGTGGAGATGGCACGCCGACCGTCCGCTCCAATTCGGCCAGATGGTGTCGGGCGCCTACCCGCCCCTGCTGATGGGAGCATCGAGAACGCAGAAAGATCGGCCTGGGCCGATTATGGTGGGCGACCGATTGACCGAATATCCTTGTCGCGAGAGAGTGCCCTGATGGATCGTCTGCTGAAAAGGCCGAAACGCGCGACGGAAGGATGGCTCAGGTGCGTCTGCGCCGCGGCCGTTCTCCTTGCGGTGGGCGTTGCGCCGACCTGGGCGGAAGATGGAACGAGCGCCTTTCCATCCACGGAGGAAGGCCTCGACGAGATGTTTCCGCCGACACCGGAGGATGCCTATCCGATGTCGGACCCGGAGCCTCCGCCAGATATTCTCGGGCCGTTCATGCCCCCTCCACTGGCCGGCACATCCGATCGCCCGGTTCGTGACGACCGCTCCGTGGAGCAGCGCATCGCTGACTCCGCAAAGCACCAGAACGCGCTCATCGAACAGATCAAGGCGCTGCTGAAGCAGAGCAATGTTTCTATCGTTCCACCACCGTCCTACGAACTTGAATGCAACGAAGATCCGGTCGTCGAACTCCTGACCGAGCAATTGGTCCAGTCGTATGTGAAGCAGGGCGGCGATCCGGAACTGGGCCTTCTCGAACAACTGATCACGGTGCGCAGGGAGCTTGCCATGCTCGGCGTCGAGCCGGCCGACAGCTACCAGGCGCAACTCGCCAATCGGCTGCTAGTGAAAGCGCAGACACTGATCAAGACCTATGGCAGCCAGCGCGACAAGGTCCTGGCGATCCTTGGCCTCGCCCACAAGGCCGCCAATGTGCTCCAACTGCTCGGAGATTCGGCGATCGAGCAGAAATTTTTCGGCGAGATCACCGGATGGCTGTCCAAGCTCGTCCCGGGCATGCTCAAGGACATCAGGACGCAGCATGACTACCGGCTGGTCAATGCGGTCTTCACCCTGACCCGCGTGATCAACTCGTCCGGGAAGCTGAGCGGACAGGCGGACCCCAGCGAAATCCTGCGGCAGATCGAGGCGGCGATGCGTTTCGACCTCTCGCTGGCGCTCGAGGCGTCGGGCGGGGCCCACGAGTGGTCTCTCAAGAGCGAGTTCGCGCTCACCCCGACGCTGGCTGCCGGCAAGAACAAGCTGCTCCAGCTGATGTATGTCGGCGAGGGCCAGGGAACCTATGCCAGCTACGTCTACAAGACCGGCACGCAGACGATGCAAGCCCCGGATTTTCCGGTGATGGCCAAGGTCACGGACTTCGATCCCTGCAAAGGCACAGCGGTGCTCTTTCTCGACCGTTTCTTTGCGCAGGAGGGCGAGACCTATCTGCGGAAGGACACGACGAACAAGGCACCTATCGTCTGGGCGGCCTTTGCCAACATCTTTCGCGTGCAACAGGTCGACCAGGGGTTCGAATTCGAGCTGCCGGTCAAGACAAAAACCGAAAAGGCGGTCGATACCGTCTTTGATCAGAGCGCCAAGGGCTTCACCGGGAAGTTCACGGTGAAGCTGACCCACAAGCCTCAGTGAGAGGTTGTTGAGCCATAACCGGCCCAGCGCTTACGTCGGCTCACAGCTAGTCGCACGGCGTCAAAAGCGCCAAGCAATCCATAAATCTGATTGAAGGAAAATGGCGCACCCGAAGAGATTCGAACTCCTGACCCCCAGATTCGTAGTCTGGTGCTCTATCCAGCTGAGCTACGGGTGCGTACCGGTCCGACTGTCGTCGGCGGTGTGGCGATCCTCTAAAACGTGCCGCGCAGGATTGCAAGCACCTTTCGGAAAAAAGAGTCATTTTGCCGTCACATGTGTCAGCCGACCGCGTCCATCGACTGCGTATCGTGACGATCGCCGGGTCAGGCGCGGGCCCGCCAATCGTCCAGCGCCACGGGCCGATCGGGGATTTCGATGCGGAACAGCGTGCCCGGCCCCGGCTTTTCCACAAGGGCGATGGTGCCGCCATGGGCGAGCACGAGTTCGCGGGCGATCGCCAGACCGAGACCGATGCCGCCCGAGCGAGCCGAGCCGCGGAACGGGGTGAACAGGTTTTCCCGCGCCTTGGCCGGCAGGCCGGGGCCGGTGTCGTCGATGGTGATGGCGACGACGCTGCCGATGCGCTGGGCTGACAGGGAAATGCGACGCAGGGCGCCGGGATCGTCGATGCCGTGATTGGCCAGCGCCTGAACGGCGTTGCGGCAGATGTTGTGGATGACCCTGAACAATTGTTCGCTGTCGGCCTCGACCTCGATGTCGCCGGCAACCATGTCGACGAAATCGATCCCGCTGTCGGGGTCGATCGCGAGAATGTCGCGCACTTCCTGGCAGACGTCCGCCAGCCGGAAGCGGCGGCGCCGGGGCTCTGCTTCCGAGGCCTGCCCGAAGGCGAGCACCTCGTTGGTATAGCCGACAGCCCGGTCAATGGTGCGAACCAGCTTGGGCGCGAACCCTTTGACCATCGGATCATCGACATCGACGAGGCGGTCGGACATCAGCTGCGCCGAGGCGAGAATATTGCGCATGTCGTGATTGATCTTCGACACCGCCAGTCCGAGATCGGCGAGATTGCGCTGCTGTTTCAGGGTCTTCTGCAGCTGTTCCTGCATCATCGCGAGGTGCCGGCCGGCGAGCGCGATCTCGTCGTCGCCGGGCGCGGGCGCCAGGATGCGGGCCGGATCCTCCGGGTATTCGGCAAAGGACTGCATGCTCCGCGTCAGCCGGCGCATCGGCCTGATCATCATGCGGTTGATGGCGATGTAGATCAGCGAGGCGGTGATGAGTGAAATCATCAGCGATACGGCAAAGACGTTGCGGGCATAGGCCAGCATGGCCTGCCTCAGGCTGTTCTCCTCCATCACCAGTTCGATGATCATGTCGCTTTCGCCGACCGGCCCGTAGACGCGCAGTACGCGGTCGCCGCCGAGCAGCAGCGTATAGAGTGCATCGCCGATCGACTGCAGGGCCGGCACGTCGGACAAATCGTATTTCGCGTCCACCTGCGGCGGCATGCCGTCGACCGCCAGAAGCCTGGATGTCCCGTCCTTGCGCAGCACGATCGCCTTGGTGCCGGTCGCCATCAGCGTGTCATCCTGGACGTCGCGCGGCAGTTCCGCCGGCTGCAGCCCGTCGATCACGACGCCGGCCGCTGCGGCCGTATTCAGCCGGTCTTCCAGCCAGCGCAGGCGCATGGAGGCGACCGACGGCACGAAGATCAGCACCTCGGCGAGCATGACGAAAGCCATGGTCAGCCACAGAAGCTTGCCCGACAGGCCGCGCAGCCGATGCGGCATGACCGATGGCCCCGTCGATCCGGCCTGCCGACCGGTTTCGGTCAGTCGCGCCATCGTCCACTCCCGTCGCTCTCGTCCGGAACGGACGCTGCTGCGAACCGTCGGACACTTCAAAGTGCAACTATATTAGCGGACATCGAGAATTTGGCCAATGGCATCGCGGTCATGGCCTGTCCCTCGTCGAGACGACCGCGGACACGGAAACGCCGCGACCCTGAGGTCGCGGCGCCCAAGAAATAGATCCGGTTCTGGCGGCAGATCAGAACTCTTCCCAGCTTTCCGTTTCCTGGACCCTGGCAGTGGCGGCCCGGCCGCCACCGAAGGCCTTCGCCACGGAACCCATCATCTGGCGTGCCGGCGACGGTGCGGGCTTGTGCTGCGAAGGCTTGGCGACGACGGGGGCGGCATGGGACCGTGTTTCCTCACCGATGCGGAACTGGGCGACGAGGCCGGCCAGACCGTTGGCTTCGCCCGACAGCCTGTGGGTGGCCGCCGAAGTTTCCTCGACCATGGCCGCATTCTGCTGCGTCACCTGGTCCATCTGGTTCATCGCGGTGGCAACCTCGGCCAGACCGGTCGACTGTTCCTTGGCGGCCGAGGCGATCGAATGGATATGGTCGTTGATCTTGAGGACGCGAGCCTCGATCTCCGACAGGGCCTCACCGGTGCGCTGCACCAGCTTGACGCCGCCGGACACTTCCTCGCCCGACTTGGTGATCAGCGCCTTGATGTCCTTGGCCGCGTTGGCCGAGCGCTGAGCGAGCTCGCGGACCTCCTGGGCAACGACCGCGAAGCCCTTGCCGGCGTCCCCGGCACGTGCCGCCTCGACACCGGCATTCAGCGCCAGGAGGTTGGTCTGGAAGGCGATTTCGTCGATGACGTTGATGATCTGCGAAATCTCGCGGGAGGCCTGCTCGATCCGACCCATGGCGCTGACCGCGTCGGAGACGACGATCGCCGACTGGGCTGCGCTCTCCTTGGCTTCGCTGACCATCTGGCTGGCTTCCTGGGTCCGCTCGCTCGAGCCGCGCACCACGACGGTGATCTGGTCGAGGGCGGCCGAGGTTTCTTCCAGCGCGGCGGCCTGCTGTTCCGTGCGCTTGGCGAGATCGTTGGTCGCCGTGGTCATTTCATCGGTGTTGCCGTTGATGGTGTCCGTCTTGGTGCGGATATCCTTCATCGTCTGGCGCAGGCGCTCGAAGGTCGCATTGACATTGGTCTGCAGCTCGGCAAACGCGCCGCGGAACTCGCCCCGCATGCTCTGCGTCAGATCGCCGGACGACAGGCTGGCAATGACCCGGCGCGTTTCGGAAATGCCCTGATCGACCGAGGACAGCAAGGCGTTGATGTTGGCTGCGAACTGGTTGAGGTTGGCGTCGCCGTAGTCCTTGTCGATGCGCTGGCCGAAATCGCCGGCGGCGGCAGCCGCGACAACGACCGACATGCTCGACTGCAGATCGTCGCTCTTGGCGCGCATCGCGCTTTCCTGGGCGTTCATCCGCTGCACGGCCAAACCATTCTGCTTGAACACAGCGACGGCGGCGGCCATTTCGCCGATTTCGTCGGCGCGGCCCTCATAGGGGATATCCGTGGCAAAATCGCCGTCGGCCACCTTGTTCATCGCCGCGGTGACGTTGCGGATCGGCCGGCTCAGATGGTTGACGCCGATGTGGATACCGAGGCCGGCACCGACCAGGACAGCAACGGCCGTAAAGCCGGTGATCAACGAGAGCATCAGGGCGCGGAACGCGTCGAGCGAGCTCATCAGCTCGGCCAGCTTGGCCTTGTCGGCGTCGACCACGGCATCGATCTCGGCCTGGAAGGCCTTGCGGTTGGCGCGATTGCCTTCATTGTTGCCCTGCTCATTGGCGGCTGGAGGCCCGACCTCCCGACCCAGACGAACCGTTTCGGAGCGGAACTGGCGGAACTCGGCCGCACGCGCCGTCATCGCGTCAAAGGCCGCGAGTTGCTCCTGCGGTACCAGAGGCTTCCAGCGAGCAAGGACCTCGTCCATCAGGTCGAGGTTCTTCATCAACCCCTTGGCGAAGCCCTCGGCCTTTTCGCTGCTGGCGGCGCCATAAATGCCGCGCGCCTCCATCACGACGCCGGTCACCAGACGGTTCAACCGTTCACCGAGATAGACGCGCTCGGAGGCGACGCCCACTTCATGGGACTTCGCCCCATACTGCGTCGTCACGAAAATCCCCATCGCGCCGATGAGCACAGCCGCCAAACCGAGTATTGCCACCAATGTATAGATCTTGCCGCTGACTTTCACGGACTTGCTCCTCAAACAGAAGGGAGCCTGATCTGCCCCCGGATATTGAGGAATTTAGCAATCGCACGTTAACGAACCATTGATTGCTAAACTAAGGATGTTTCGCCCCCTTTGCCCCGCATCAGACCTGGAGAGCGACCGCATATCCGGGGATTTTTCCGGAATTTCCCGCTCGGGCGAACGCCACTGACCGACATCGGATGCGAAAACCCTCGTCGAGCCGCCCGAACGTGGTTAATTGCGGGTTGTTAGTTTTCGCCTAGCCTTTCGTCATAGGCCTCGACGGCGACAGCTGCGGTAATTGACTCCCGGCGTCTTCGTCCGTATAAGCCGCGCACGTCCGGACCGAAAAACCCGCAACGACGGGTGGAAAGCCGTGCGCAATCCAACGCTCTTGCAGAAATGCAAACCCAAGAAGGGCCGCACACCGCGGTATTAAATAAATGACGAAGCGTACCTTTCAACCTTCCAAGCTTGTTCGCAAGCGCCGCCACGGCTTCCGTGCGCGTATGGCCACCAAGGGCGGCCGCAAGGTTCTCGTTGCTCGCCGCGCTCGCGGTCGCAAGCGTCTCTCGGCCTAAAGGCCGGGTTTGCCCGGGACCGGGCGAATGACTGAAACCAAAAAGAAACAAACTGTCGGGCGGCTGAAAAGCCGGCCGCAGTTTCTTGCCGTTCGCGCTGGCGAAAAGCGCAAGGGCGGGTTGTTCCTCCTCGAGGTTCTCGACCGTCAGCAGCCCGACACCGAGCCCAGGGTCGGTTTTACCGTTACCAAGAAGCATGGCAACGCCGTCGAGCGCAACCGCATGCGCCGCCGCCTGAAAGAGGCGGTACGACTGAATGCGGCGTTTGCAATGCAGCCCGGACACGACTATGTCATTGTCGCCCGCAGGGAGGTGCTCAACGCACCCTTTGCGCGGATTGCCGCGCAATTGGCCGAACGGATCAACACCAGACCAAAACACTTACGGTCCCCCGCGACCGATTCCAGGAAAGTATGATGCAAAACAACCGCAATTACTTCATCGCGATTGCCCTGTCTGTGCTGATCGTCCTCGGCTGGCAGTATTTCATCATGGGTCCCCGGATCGAAGCCCAGCGGGTGGCTGAAGAGGCACGCCTTGCCCAGCAGGCCCAGACGACCCAGGCGCAGACGGGCACCACCGCTCCTGCGGGCAGCGTCTCCGGCAACCTGCCGGGCAGCAGCGCCCAGGCGACCGCCGAGACCAACCGCGAAGAGGCGATCGGCAAGTCGGAGCGCGTGGCGATCGACACCCCGGCGCTTGTCGGCTCGATCAACCTGTCCGGCGCCCGCTTCGACGACCTGAAGCTCAAGGAATATCGTGAGACCGTCGACCCGACGAGCCCGATCATCACCCTGTTCAACCCGGCGGACACCAAGGACGGCTATTTCACCGAACTGGGCTACATCGCCGGGGAGAATGCCGGTGCGGTTCCCGGTCCTTCGACCCCCTGGACGCTCGCCGAAGGCGACAAGCTGACCCAGGCGACGCCCGTCACGCTCTCCTTCACCAACGAGACGGGCCTGACCTTCCTGCGCAAGATCTCGGTCGACGAGCACTACATGTTCACCGTCGAGGACACGATCAAGAATGCCGGCACGGCCGCCGCCTCGGTCGCACCCTACGGCCGCATCACCCGCTACAACAAGCCGACCACCGCTTCCGTCTACGTTCTTCACGAGGGCTTCCTCGGCGTGCTGGGTGCTGAGAACGGCCTGACCGAGGAATCCTACGGCGATATCGAGGAAGAATCCCTGGCGGGAGCAAAGGCCACCGGCGGCTGGCTCGGCATTACCGACAAGTATTGGGCAGCCGCTCTCGTTCCCCAGCAGACGCTGGCCTTCGAAAGCCGTTTCTCGCATTTCACCGATGGCCAGCCGCGCTATCAGGCAGACTTCAAGAACGATGCCGTCAGCGTCGCGCCGGGCCAGGACGCGACCGTCAAGCAGCTGGTTTTCGCCGGCGCCAAGGAAGTTCCGGTGGTCGACAATTACGAGGCCGCTTATTCCATCCCGAAATTCGACCTGATGATCGACTGGGGCTGGTTCTACTTCATCACCAAGCCGATGTTCACGATGATGGACTATTTCTATCGTCTGGTCGGCAACTTCGGCGTCGCCATCCTCTTGACCACCATCGTCGTCAAGGCCCTCTTCTTCCCGCTGGCCAGCAAGCAGTATGCCTCCATGGCCAACATGAAGCGCATGCAGCCGAAGATGGAAGAGCTGAAAGTCAAGCACGGCGACGACAAGATGGCGCTGCAGCAGGCGATGATGCAGCTCTACAAGGAAGAGAAGATCAACCCGGTGGCGGGCTGCTGGCCGGTGCTCTTGCAGATCCCGGTGTTCTTCGCTCTCTACAAGGTGATCTACGTCACCATCGAAATGCGCCATGCGCCGTTCTTCGGCTGGATCCAGGATTTGTCGGCTCCTGATCCGACCACCTTCATCAACCTGTTCGGCCTGCTGCCGTTCGAAGGCCCGACCTTCCTGCACCTCGGCGTCTGGCCGATCATCATGGGCATCACCATGTGGCTGCAGATGCGGATGAACCCGACCCCGCCGGATCCGACCCAGGCCATGCTGTTCAACTGGATGCCGCTGATCTTCACCTTCATGCTCGGCACCTTCCCGGCCGGTCTGGTCATCTACTGGGCCTGGAACAACACGCTGTCGATCGCCCAGCAGTCGATCATCATGAAGCGTCAGGGTGCCAAGATCGAACTGTTCGACAATATCAAGGGCATGTTCCGGCGAAAGCCTACGCAGACGAAGTAAGCCTGAAAGCCCCGGTTCTCCGGGGCTTTCCTTTATGTCCAAGACCTTGCGAGCTTCGATGGCCGTCCCAACTTCCTCTCCCGTCCCGGCCCACCGCCCCTGGCTCGGAATTGCCCTGGTGCTCGGCTCCGCCCTGGCCTGGAGCTATGGTGGGGCGATCCAGCGCTTCATCGGCCTGACCGATGGCTGGGCGATCGTCTTCTGGCGCTGCCTGTTCGGCGGCCTGTTCCTATTGGCCTTCATGCTGATCCGTGACGGGTTTGCCGGGACGATCCGGCTGTTTAGGGCGATGGGATGGCCCGGATTGATGGTCGCCATCGGCTTTGCCGCCGTGTCGACCTGCTTCGTGCTGGCCGTCAGCATGACGGCGGTTGCCAATGTCGTGCTGTTCATGGCGGGCATCCCACTATTTGCCGCGCTGCTCGCCCGCGTGGTGCTTCGCGAACCGATTACCGCCGTGACCTGGGGCGCCATCGGCGCAGTGATCATCGGCGTGGCGATCATGGTGTCTGCATCGATCGGCGAAGGCGGCTCTCTGCTCGGCCTCGCCCTTGCGGCCTCCATCCCCGTCATCTTCGCCTGCATGACGGTGCTGACGCGGCGTCACCCGGATATCCGCATGACGCCGGCCGCCAGCACGGGCTGCTTCATCGCGGCCGGGATTGCGGCCACCCAGGCCGGTTCATTTGCCGTCGGTGCTCAGGATCTTGCCTTGCTGTTTGCCTTCGGCGCGCTGAATCTCGGGCTCGGCATGGCGATGTATGTGACGGGCGCCCGCATGATCCCGTCGGCGCTTGCAGCACTGCTCGGCACGGCGGAGATGATCCTTGCCCCGGTGTGGATGGTTCTCCTGCATCAGGAGGTTCCCTCCGGCCGGACGATGATCGGCGGAGCTATCGTCCTTGCGGCCCTGTTCACCTATCTTATCGGCCACAGTCGCCACGATCCGGGACCGCGCGTGCCGCCCGCGTCTTGACTTTGCCGGTCAAAACCCGGATTTCACAGGGCATGCGAAAGGCGATCCCATGACAAGCAACAACCAGAAGACCGATCAGCCTCTGTTCGGCCGCCCGTGGATCTTCATCCGCGGCGTGCCGTCGATGAAATTCCTGCCCCCTGAAGGCCCGCTCGAGGTGGCCTTTGCCGGACGTTCGAATGTCGGCAAGTCGTCGCTGATCAACGCGCTGGTCGGTCACAAGGGCCTGGCCCGCACGTCCAACACGCCGGGCCGGACCCAGGAGCTCAACTATTTCGTTCCCGAAGGCTACTCGGGCGAGGCCGGCGACCTGCCGCCGATGGCGCTGGTCGACATGCCCGGCTACGGCTATGCCCAGGCGCCGAAGGAACATGTCGACGCCTGGACCAAGCTGGTCTTCGACTACCTGCGTGGCCGCGCCACGTTGAAGCGGGTATACGTGCTGATCGACAGCCGCCACGGCATCAAGAAGAACGACGACGAAGTGCTCGACCTTCTCGACAAGGCGGCGGTGTCCTACCAGATCGTCCTGACCAAGACCGACAAGATCAAGGAAGCGGGCGTGCCGCGCCTGATCGCGGAGACGCTGGAGAAGATCAAGAAGCGCCCGGCCGCCTATCCCTTCGTCCTCGCGACCTCGTCGGAAAAAGGAAATGGCCTCGACGATTTGCGCGGGGCAATCCTCGAGGCCATCGGCCAGGCGACCTGACGCAGTACGCCCGGCCTATGCATTGCCCCGCCCGAGGCGGGGCAGGCGTGTGGCTCAGGCCTTCGGCAGCAGAACCTTGTCGATCACGTGGATCACGCCGTTCGACTGCTTGACGTCGGCGATGGTCACGGTGGCCACGCCGCCGGTCTCGTCGGTCAGCGTGATCTTGTCGCCGTCCATCTTGGCCTGCAGCATGCAGCCGCCGACCGTCTTGACCGGATGGGTGCCGCCGTCATCGGCGATCATCTTGCCGATGGCAGACGACATGGCGTCAGCCGCCACGACGTGGCAGGTCAGGACCTTGGTCAACTGATCCTTGTTCTCGGGCTTCAACAGGGTGTCTACCGTGCCAGCCGGCAGCGCGTCGAAGGCGGCATTGACGGGCGCAAAGACGGTGAAGGGACCAGCGCCCGACAGGGTTTCGACCAGGCCTGCAGCCTTGACGGCGGCGACCAGCGTCGTGTGGTCCTTCGAGTTGACGGCATTTTCGACGATGTTCTTGTCTTGCGCCATGGCGGCGCCACCGACCATCGGGTTTTCGGCATGGGCGGCAAGGGTACCGGCTGCGAGGGCTGCGGCGAGGGTGAGCGGGCGAAGGGTGGTCTTGAACATTTCGGTTTCCTCTGTCCTGGTGTTCTCGATCCGTCCTCGGCGGCAGGATTGCCATCCGGGCGGTTGTTTCGATCCCGTTGTCGGGAACACTACAGAGGACGAGGGTTCGAGCGAGGAAGTTTCAGGCGCCACGCAAAAACCCCATTAAAAATCTTAAACAACTGATATTGCTAACTTTTTTTATTCGATCCGGCGAACCGAGGCAACGCGCCCGTCACAGGTGCGCCGGTCCAAGCGCGATGACCGGGCCTGTGGCCTGACCGGTCGGAGAGCCGCCGAAGGGCTCGAGGCTGACGGCGAGAATGACGCCCTCGGCAAAGCGGTCGCGCAGGGTATCGGGGACGATGATCTCGCCTTCCCCGGTCTGCGGCAGGACGCCCAGCGAACGCGGTGCCGCCTCGCCCTCGATCAACCAGAGTTCCAGCGATTTCTGCTGCTGCTCGCCGGTTGCGACCGGCGTCACCTGAAGCCTGCCGGATCCGCTGTCATAGCGGGCGACGAGACTGATGACGCTGTCCTTGCCGGCAAGTTCGGCGACCAGCGGCGGAGCGTTCGCGGAGCGGTCCCAAAGCCCCGCTTCGGTGCCCGCCAGAACAGCGGCGACGGCGACGCCGGCAAAGGCCAGGCCACGCCAGAGGGCGAGCGAGTTCCACAGGCCAGCCAATGCCGCCCACGACGGATTTCGCCGCGGCTGGCCGTAGATCTCGCTCTCGATCCTGGCAAAGAGCGCCTCGGGCGGCAGTTCGACGCCGTAGTCCTCGTTAAATTGCGAGAGGTTGTCCTCCCAACGGCGGACGATCGTGGCGAAGGACTGATCGTGGCGCAGCCGTTCCTCGACCTGAATGCGATCCTCGACGCCGAGCACGCCGAGCACATATTCTCCGGCGATCACTTCGTCGCGGGAGCGGTCACCCTTGCTCTGGTCTGGCGTCGTCATCCATGCACTCTCTCAATTTCAACAGGCTGCGACGCAGCCATGTGCGCATCGTGTTCAGCGGCACCGCGAACCGATCGGCCAGTTCCTGATAGGACAATCCCTCCACATAGGCATGCCTCACGGCGCGCGCCCGGTCAGGATCCAACTCTTGCAGACAGGTGTCAATCCGCCTTCCTTCCGATCGCAGCAACGCGCTCTGTTCCGGGTCGGCGGCGCTGTCGGCGAGGTCGACAACCGTCTCCAGTTCTTCCGCCGGCGGGCGCCTCACCCTCAGACGGTCGATGCAATGATAGCGGGTGATCGCCGCCAGCCAGCCCATGGCACCATTTCCCGACGAGGCGAAGCTTTCGGCGCGCTGCCAGATCTTGACGAAGACATCCTGCAAGGCCTCTTCGGCATCGGCCCTGTCTCGCAATATACGAAGGCAGATGGCAAAAAGTTTCGGCGAGGAACGGCTGTAGAGCACGGAAAATGCGGAGCGGTCCTTGAGGGCAACCCGGCTCAGCAGTACGGCGATTTCGTCGCTAGGCATCGGCTTTCGGGCCCTCTCCTCCAGACAGCACTCCCCCCGGGCGCAATTTCGTCGTGTCCTACAGGCGTCTACGCCATCCGTTCATCGCCGGATCATCGGCGATGCTTATCTTTCCCCGGATTATTCCATCGCAAGCGATCTTGCGCTAAAAGGCCGCGAACCAATCACGAGGGCATCCGATGACGGCATCCGAAAGCGAAACCCAGGCGCGGCTCCTTGCTCAGGCCCTGCCCTTCATGCAGCGCTACGAGAACAAGACGATCGTGGTGAAATATGGCGGGCACGCCATGGGCAATGCCGAACTCGGCAAGGCTTTCGCCGCCGACATCGCGCTTCTCAAGCAGTCGGGCGTGAACCCGATCGTCGTCCACGGCGGCGGCCCGCAGATCGGCGCCATGCTGACCAAGATGGGCATCGAATCGAAGTTCGAGGGGGGCCTGCGCGTCACCGACCAGAAGACCGTCGAGATCGTCGAAATGGTGCTGGCCGGATCGATCAACAAGGAGATCGTCGCCCTCATCAACCAGACCGGCGAATGGGCGATCGGGCTTTGCGGCAAGGACGGCAACATGGTCTTTGCTGAAAAGGCCAAGAAGACCGTTACCGATCCGGATTCCAACATCGAGCGCGTGCTCGACCTCGGCTTCGTCGGCGAAGTGGTGGAAGTCGACCGCACGCTGCTGGACCTGCTTGCCAAGTCCGAAATGATCCCGGTCATCGCACCGGTCGCACCGGGCCGCGACGGGCACACCTACAATATCAACGCCGACACCTTTGCCGGCGCCATCGCCGGCGCCCTGCGGGCCACCCGCCTGCTGTTCCTCACGGACGTTCCGGGCGTGCTCAACAAGGATGGCGAGCTGATCAAGGAGCTTTCGGTCGCCCAGGCGCGCGCGCTGATCAAGGACGGCACGATCTCCGGCGGCATGATCCCCAAGGTCGAGACCTGTATCGACGCGATCAGCGCCGGCGTTCAGGGCGTGGTCATCCTCAACGGCAAGACGGCGCACTCGGTGCTCCTGGAAATCTTCACCGAGCACGGCGCCGGCACGCTGATCGTTCCCTGATCAAGGCTTTGCCGGGCTGATCCCAGGCGGTCAGAGGGCAAACAGCCCGACCGGCCGCATCTTCCCTTCGTGGCGCAGGAGAAGTTTCTTGCGCCACAGCCCGCCGCCATAGCCGGTCAGCGAACCGTCGGAACCGATGCAGCGATGGCACGGGATGACGATGGCGATCGGATTGGCGCCATTGGCCTTGCCGACCGCGCGCACCGTTTCCATACCCCCGACATTCCTGGCGATGTCGCCATAGGAACAGGTCTCGCCGAGCGGCACCTTCAACAGCTCCGCCCAGACCTTCTGCTCGAAGTCGCTGCCTGCCGGCGAGAGCGGCAATGTGAAGTCGAAGAGTTTGCCGGCGAAATAGGCCTGGAGCTGCCGCCCCGTTTCCGAGGTGATGGCATTACCGGCATTGATGACATCGCGGCCGAGACGGCGCTGATGCCGCTCGAGCCTGTCGGCCGGCGATCCGTCATCCTCAAATCCGAGAACCCGCAAGTGCGTGTCGTCGGCGACGGCAACCAGATCGCCAACTGGACTGTCGAACCACTCGCAGAACAGCGTTTCCGTCACGTGAGCCAGGCCTCCCGCTTGTCGAGGAAGGATGATAGTGGCTTGGCCAAGTCGCCGCAATCGGTGAACGCAGACGGAAACCGAGCTAGCACTTAGACGACGAGCAGCAGCAGCACCCCGGCGACGATCAGAACGCAGCCGGCGACCTCAAGCCGGTTGATCCATTCCTTGAAGAAGAACACCGAAGACGCAAAGGTGAACAGCATCTCGACCTGGGCCAGCGCCTTGACGACGGCCACCTGCTGCAGGGTCATGGCCGTGAACCAGCCGAAGGAGGCGGTCGCGCCGACGAAGCCGACGAGAATGCCGATCTTCCAGGCGGAACCGACCCGGCGAAGCTCGGCGCGGTCGCGCCACAGCATCCAGAAGAGCATGGCGAAGGTCTGCACGAGAATGACGACGACCAGCGTGTAGCTCGCCTGCATGACGCTGTCGGGTGCGGGCAGGCTCGGCTCAAGCGCAAGCGAGGCGGAACGGTAGGCAATGCCGGATATGCCGAAGAACAGGCCCGACAGGAGGCCAATCAGCGCGGTACGGCTGACGACCGAGGTAAACAGCGCCGACAAGGTCAGCGTCGTGCGCGCCACCGAGATCAGCATGACGCCGAGCACCGAGACGAGAATGGCCATCAGGGTCGGGACGGTGATCGTCTCGCCGAACAGCACCAGCGCGATCAGAGCGGCCTGGGCCGGCTCGGTGCGCGAATAGGCGGTGCCGACGGCGAAGTTGCGGAACGAGAAGAGGTGGACCAGCAGGAAGGTCGCCGAGATCTGGGCAAAGGCGCCGATGACCGCCCAGAAGGCGAAGGCGCCGTCCGGCACCGGCAGCGGCCGACCGAGGCCATAGTGCAGCACGGCCAGATACACGAGCGCGAAGGGCACCCCGTAGCCGAAGCGCACGAAGGTTGCGCCCGTCGTGCCCATTCGGCCTTTCAGGTGCTTTTGCAGGACGGAGCGCAGATTCTGCAGGAATGCGCTGGCGAAGGTGATGAGGATCCAGGCGGGCATGGCTGAGCTGTTAGCACCAGGCAAGGAGGAGCGAAAGTCGGTGTCCGTGCGAAAGGGACGGATCGCTCAAAAACGCAGCGGCGAAAAGGCCGTCGGCGCGAGGCCTATGCGGGCAAAACCCTCCGGAGCCTCGCCTCCCGTCAACAGGCTGGCGGCGAGCGCGCCGAGCGCGGGCGAACTGAGGATGCCGTAGCCGCCCTGCCCGGCGAGCCAGAAGAAGCGAGGATGGTCGCTGGCCGGCCCGAGCACCGGAAGGCGGTCGGGCGCGAAGCTGCGCATACCGGCCCAACTCTTGGCGATCCGGCGGACCTCCATGGTGGTCGCGGTTTCCAGATGATGCGCCGCCCAGGCGACATCGATCTCCTCCGGCTGGACATCGCCCGGCTCGCAGGGGGTCTCGTCGGCCGGAGAGACGAGCAGGCGGCCGGCATCGGGCTTGATGTAGAACTCGTCGTCCAGTTCGTTGATTTCCGGCATGGTGCGGGCATCGACGCCGTCCGGCAGGTCGACCAGGATCGCGGTTCGCCGATGCGGTACGATACCGATCGGCGCGATGCGGAACAGCGCCGCTGTCGGATCGGCCCAGCCACCGGTGGCATTGACGACGATCCGCGCGGCGATCGTTTCTGCTTCGGTGTCGAGCAGCCAATGGCGGCCATCGTCGCGGGCGGACATGACACCGGCCTTCTGGCGGATTTCGACGCCGGCGCGGCGGGCGCCCTTCACATAGCCCTGCAGGAGGCTTTCCACCTCGATGTCCCAGAATTCCGGATCGTGATAGACGCCGGCGACATAGCCGGGGTCGAGGATCGGCGCCATGACTAGGGATTCTTCGACCGACAGCCGCGTGAGATTGTCGGCCTTCGTCCGTTCGGCGGCGAAATGGGCCTCGAACCTTTCCAGTTTTTCCGCATTGGCGATCATCAGCCCGCCGCGCGGCACCAGCAGGGGCACGTCGGTGAAACCCTCCGGCGGACGGTCGAAGAAATCGCGGCTGATCGCGGCGAGCGCGCAAACCTCGGGGCTATTATAACGCAGCACGAATTCCGCCGCCGAGCGGCCGGTCGAATGATAGCCGAGGTTTTCTTCGCGCTCGAGCACCACGACCGAGCGGCTGGCGCCGAGGAAATAGGCGAGCGAAAGGCCGGCGATCCCGCCGCCGAGGATGGCAATGTCATAGGTCTGCATGCATGGTCTTCCCGAATGAAGGCCCATGCTAGCCGGGGACATGGCCCCCGTTCAAATTTATAGCGACAAAAGCCACCATCAATTCAATTGATGCAACACTTCATCCTCGAACAGTTCAAGGCCGTCCATCGCGGCCACGAAGGCCTGCTCGGCCGGATTGAGCATGGCATTGGGATTGCTGATCAGGAAGACCTCGCTGACCGGCAGGTTGCCATAGGGCGGCAATTGCCAGAGCCGGCCGGCCTCGACCCAGGGCCGCACCAGATGATTGGGCAGCATGCCGATGCCGATATTCGCAGCGACCATGCGGATCACCTCCTCGACATGGCTGGACACGGCGCGCACCTCCTGCCCGAAGGAACCGACGGCGCGCACGGCCGTCACCGCATTCATGTGCTGGCCACCGAGCACGTCGGCGGTAAATGCCACATAGGGATCGCCGCGCAGGTCGTTGAGCGATGCACCCTCAACGCCGAACAGCCGGTGTCCGTCACCGCAATAGAGGGCATAACGCTCCAGCTTGTACGGCACTTTCGCCAGGTGATCGGGAATGATGCCGTCGCAAATGCCGATGCTGGCAATGCCGCGCTCGACCGAGCTGATGACGTCCGCCGTGGTCTCGATCGTCACGTTCATGGTGACCTTCGGATGGGCGCCAAAGAAACGGGCGGTGCGTTCGTCCCAGCCGGGGTGATGGACGTGGGAGACGGCATGGACGGAAACGTGGCCGGTAATGTCGGCGCCGGCGCCTTCCAGCGTGTCCGGCAGGCGAACGACGGCGGCGAAGATGTCGCGCGCCTGACGATAGAGCCGCTCTCCGGCCTCGGTCATCTCAAAGCGGCCGGGGCGGCGGTCGATCAGGCGATGGCCGGTGGTTTCCTCGAGCCGTTTCAAGGCCATGGAGACGGCCGGCTGCTGCAACAGCAAGCGGGAGGCTGCGGCCGTGATCGACCCTTCCTCGACCACGACGGCAAAGGTGCGCAGCAGATTCCAGTCGAGATTGTGGGCGAAGCGTTCGAGCCGTTTGCTGGCCATGAGGTCGTCCCGGTTTAAGGCACCTCGCCAATAAATCACGTTGATATCGACTATTGCAACTATCTATTTCGCTGATGATCCCGCCGTGCTTAGACTGGCCGGCAAGGCGTCGCGACAGGCGCAACAACAAGGGGAACAATCATGAAGAAAACCATTCTGGCTCTGGCCTTCACGGCCCTGACAGCGCTTTCCGCCCAGGCGGCCGACAAGCTGGTGATCGGCACCGAGGGCGCCTATCCGCCCTTCAACTTCGTCTCGGCGGACGGCAAGGTCGGCGGCTTCGACGTCGAGATCGGCATGGCGCTGTGCGCCGAAATGAAGGTCGAGTGCGAAGTGGTGACCCAGGACTGGGACGGCATCATTCCGGCGCTGCAGGCGAAGAAGTTCGACTTCATGATCGCCTCGATGTTCATCACGCCGGAACGCGCCGAGAAGGTCGCCTTCACCAAGTCCTACTACAAGGCGCCGATGACCCATATCGCCCAGAAGGGCGCCAACATCACCGATTTTTCCAACGAGGGCCTCAAGGGCAAGGTGATCGGCGCGCAGTCCGGCACGACGCAAGCCGAATATGCGACCGCCACCTACCCTGACCTGGACATCAAGCTCTACCCGACCCAGGACGAGGTCAACATGGACATGATCAACGGCCGTCTCGACGTCCAAATCGGCGACATGCTGCCGATGATGGACTGGCTGTCCAAGGGCGATGGCGCCAAGTGCTGCGAACTGGTGGGCGCACCGATCGCCGATCCCAAGTTCATCGGCCAGGGCGCCGGCATCGCGGTGCGCAAGGAAGACACCGACCTGCTCGCCAAGCTGAATGCGGCGATCGACGCGATCCGCGCCAACGGCAAATATGCGGAGATCAACAAGAAGTACTTCCCGATCGACATCTTCGAAATGAAGTGATCGAGGCCGAACGCGCGAATCGAAATCCGATCCCCTCGCCGGCCGATGTCGCGAGGGGTCTTCGCATCCGGGATTGGCGGGCCCGGGCCGTTCCGGGCATGCCGGTCGACGCAGATCGGCTTGCCAAATCCGCCGGTCCTGTCATAACGCGAGCATGACCGACAAAGCCCTTCTGCCGCACAGAGACGACTTCGCCCATGTCCGCGACTGGGTGTTCGATCTCGACAACACGCTCTACCCGCATCACATCAATCTGTTCGCGCAGATCGACCGCAACATGACGGCCTATGTGGCACAATTGCTGCAGATGGAACCGGCCGAGGCGAAGGTGCTGCAGAAGAAATACTACCATGACCACGGCACGACGCTCGCCGGCCTGATGCAGCATGACGGCGTGGATCCGAACGACTTCCTCGAAAAGGCCCATGCGATCGACTATTCGGCGCTTCTGCCGGACGAGACCCTCGGCGCGGCGATCAAGGCGCTGCCGGGCCGCAAGTTCATCTTTACCAACGGCACGGTCGCCCATGCGGAAGCGGCCGCCCGTGCACTTGGCATTCTCGATCATTTCGACGACATTTTCGACATCGTCGCCGCCGGCTACCAGCCGAAGCCGGCCGGCAGCACCTATGACAAGTTCACCAGCCTGAACCGCATCGACACGCGCCATGCCGCCATGTTCGAGGACCTGCCGCGCAATCTGGCGGTGCCGAAGACATTGGGCATGAAGACGGTGCTGCTGGTGCCGCGCAATCTCGGCGACGTGGTGCTGGAAAGCTGGGAACTGGCCGACAATACCGATCCGGCCAACATCGACTATGTCACCGACGACCTTGCCGGCTTCCTCGGCCGCCTGATCGACCTGTCGGCTTGACGGAATTCAAACATTACCAAAGCTTCACCCAGCTTACCGATGTTTAAGTAGGTTCTTGCATTCAGCCGCCCTAGATTTCCTTCATCACCACTGGATGAAAGGAAAACTTCCATGACCGGCAAGACACTCACCCTCGCAGCCATCGTCGGCAGCCTCCTGATCGGCACCTCGGCGACCGCCGTTCTCGCCCGGCAGGACATGGGCCGCGGTCCCGGCGGCGCAGGCATGTTCGTCCGCATGCTGCAGGAATTCGACACCAACAAGGACGGCAAGATTGCCAAGGACGAGGCGACGGCCGCGCGGGAGAAGATGTTCACCACCGTCGACGCCGACAATGACGGCGTGCTGACGCCCGGCGAGTTCCGCAAGCATCGCGAAGCCATGCGCGCCGCCCGCCAGGCGGAGATGCAGGCCAATGCACCGACGCAGAACGGCCAGGGCCAGGGCAATGGTCCTGCCGCGGGTCAGGGCCAGGGCCAGGGCCAGGGTCAGGGTCAGGGTCAGGGTCAGGGTCAGGGTCAGGGCAATGGCCCCGGCGCCGGCCAGGGTCAAGGCCCGCAGGACGGCTCGGGTCCGATGAACGCCGAACCGCCGCGTGACGGAACGGGCAACCAGTTCGGCTGGGGCCGCGACGACGATCGCGGACCGCGCGGCGAACGCGGTCAGCATCACGGCTGGGGTCGTGGCTGGGGCGATGACGACGGTCCGCGCCAGGGCAAGCATCACGGCATGCGTGACGGCGAACGCGGTCCCGGAATGGGCCGCGGCGGCCCGATGGGCGATCAGATGGGCCATCGCGGTCCCGGCGGCATGATGCGCATGGCCGACACCGACGAGAACGGCCAGATCAGCAAGGAAGAAGCGACCGCCGTCGCCGACAAGATGTTCACCCAGATGGACACCGACAAGGACGGCTTCATCACGGCCGACGACCTGCCCAAGCGTGGCTTCTGGGGCCGTTAAGGCCCGCCAAGGCCAGGAACTGCAATCGGCCTGCGACTTCTGTCGCGGGCCCATTCGCATTCAGTGCTCGTAGTGCTCCGCGATGATCTGCCAGGCCTGATCGGCAGTCTCGACGAAATGCAGCAGTTTCAGATCATCCGGGGCGATCGTTCCGAAATCCGCCAGCGCCTCGAAATCGACGATACGCCGCCAGAAGGCCTCGCCAAACAAGATGAGCGGGATCGGCGCCATGCGCTTGGTCTGGATCAGGGTCACCGACTCGAAGAACTCGTCCAGCGTGCCGAAGCCGCCGGGAAAGATGGCGATTGCCTTGGCGCGCATCAGGAAGTGCATCTTGCGGATGGCGAAATAGTGGAAATTGAAGCTGAGCTCCGGCGTCACATAGGGGTTCGGCGCCTGCTCGTGCGGCAGAACGATGTTGAGCCCGATGGTCGGCGCGCCCACTTCGGCAGCCCCGCGGTTGCCGGCCTCCATCACCCCCGGCCCACCGCCGGTCGTCACGACATATTCCCGGTGATCGTGGATGGCTGCGTGCTCGGCGCACAGCCGAGCGAACTTGCGCGCCTCTTCATAATAGACGGATGCCGCCATCAGGTTGGCGCGCTGTGTTTCGTTGCGGGCCGCCCAGGCATCCTTGCCGGGCTCAGGGATGCGTGCCCCACCGAACATGACGACCGTCGACTTGATGCCGCGCTCGGCAAGGATCATCTCCACTTTCAGCAGTTCGAGCTGCAGCCGCACCGGCCGCAGCTCTTCCCGCATCATGAAATCGTCGTCGACATAGGCGAGGCGATAGGAGGGCGATTCGGACTGCGGCGTGCGCGGCACTTCGGCGGCGCGCCGGCGGTCGGTCCGGCTGTCCTTCAGCGGATCCCAGACCCCGTCCTTGCGTCTCTCTTGTCCATTGGTGGGCTTTGCCATCTGTCATGCCTTTCTGCCGCGATCGGAGACGCCGAATGCGCCGGCGGCTGTTTTCAACCCCGGTCGAATGCGCTAGAGCAGTCACCAGTTCCCGATTGCGAATGCGGATATCGTCCGGTTCAACGATAGACAACGAAGTTTAAGGAATTCAGATGAACGCCACGGATCTCAGCGCCCTCGAACACGTCATAGATGCGGCTTTCGACAATCGCGACACGGTTACCACCGCGACCCGCGGCGAGATCCGCGACGCCATCGAAACCGCGCTCAACCTGCTCGACAGCGGCAAGGCGCGCGTCGCCACACGCGGCGAAGATGGCAACTGGACGGTTCACCAGTGGCTGAAAAAGGCCGTACTGCTGTCCTTCCGCCTGAACGGCATGGAAGTGGTCAGCGGCGGCCCGGGCGGCTCGACCTGGTGGGACAAGGTTCCTTCCAAGTTCGAAGGCTGGAGCACCAATGAATTCGAGCGCGCCGGCTTCCGCGCCGTACCCAATGCCGTGGTGCGTCGCTCGGCCTATATCGCGCCGAACGCCATCCTCATGCCGTCCTTCGTCAATCTCGGCGCCTATGTCGGCGAAGGCACCATGGTCGACACCTGGGCGACCGTCGGCTCCTGCGCCCAGATCGGCGCCCATGTGCATTTGTCGGGCGGCGTCGGCATCGGCGGCGTGCTGGAACCGATGCAGGCCGGCCCGACCATCATCGAGGACAACTGCTTCATCGGCGCCCGTTCCGAAGTCGTCGAAGGCTGCATCATCCGCGAGGGTTCGGTGCTGGGCATGGGCGTGTTCATCGGCAAGTCGACCAAGATCGTCGACCGCGCCACCGGGGAGATTTCCTATGGCGAAGTGCCGCCCTATTCCGTCGTGGTCGCCGGCTCGCTGGCGTCCGACAAGACCATGGCCAACGGACAACCGGCTCCGAACCTCTACTGCGCGGTGATCGTCAAGCGCGTCGACGCGCAGACCCGCTCGAAGACCGGCATCAACGAGCTGCTTCGGGACTGATCAGGATGCAGGCGCCCGCCCGGCGGCCGACCATCAGCTGGCTGCTCTTCAGCCCGACCGGCCGCGCCGGACGGCAGGTGTTCATCCTCGGCTGGTTGTTCTGGCTGATGATCAACAGCTATACCGTCACCTCACTCGCCCTCCATCAAGAGGACGAGGAGTTGTTCCGGGTGTTCAGCCTGCTGTTCTTCGCCGGTTTTGCCGCCTCGTTCGCCTCGACCATCATGCTCAGCATCAAGCGCCTGCACGACATGGGGCTTTCGGGCCTCCTGGTCCTGGTGCTGTTCATTCCCGCCGTGTCCTTCGTCATGCTTTTTGTGCTCTTTCTCTGGCCATCGCGGCCGGGCCCCAATCCTTATGGGCCGGCACCCGACTGGCCGCAGACCTGACCCCTGCGGCTGGTGACAGTTGCCGGCCGATCGGCTAAACGTCGTTCATCCTCCCGAACGGTCCCGGCCGACGCTGCCGGACCTCCCAAAAAAGCGCCCGAGATCATGAACGCCACCAATCCCATCGACGTCCTCCAGGCACTTATCCGCTGCCCTTCCGTCACACCTTTGGAAGGCGGGGCGCTGACCACCTTACAGGCCCTGCTCGAACCGCTCGGCCTCGAGGTTACGCGCATGACGGCGAGCGAACCGGGCACGCCCGACATCGAGAACCTCTATGCCCGGCTCGGCAGCCAGGGCCCGCATCTGATGTTTGCCGGCCATACCGATGTCGTGCCGGTCGGCAGCGAGGCCGACTGGAGCCACCCGCCCTTTGCCGCAGAGATCGCCGACGGCATGCTTTATGGTCGCGGCGCCGTCGACATGAAGGGCGGCATCGCCTGCTTCGTCACCGCGCTGGCGCGCCTGCTCGAGGAAAAGGGTCCGCCGAAGGGCTCGGTCTCGCTGCTCATCACCGGCGACGAGGAAGGCCCGGCCGTCAACGGAACGGTCAAGTTGCTCGAATGGGCCAAGCAGAAGGGCGAGCGCTGGGACGCCTGCCTGGTCGGCGAGCCGACCAATCCCGACCAGCTCGGCGACATGATCAAGATCGGCCGGCGCGGCTCGATCTCGGCGACCGTCACCGTGCGCGGCGTGCAGGGGCACGCGGCCTATCCGCAGCTTGCCGACAATCCGGTGCGCGGCGCGGTGCGCTTGGCCGATGCGCTGATGCACCCGCCCTTCGATCACGGCACCGACAATTTCCAGCCGTCCAATCTCGAGGTCACCTCGATCGATGTCGGCAATAGTGCAACCAATGTCATACCGGCTGCCGCGAGCTTCAAGTTCAACATCCGCTTCAACGACCTGTGGACGGCGGAAAGCGTGCAGACGGAGATCCTGCGCCGGCTCGACGAGGCGGCCGCCGACAGCCATCTGCGTCCCGGACGCGCTCCGGTCGCCTATGACATTGTCTGGTCGGAACGGCCGAGCCATGTCTTCCTCACCCGCGACGACGCGCTGATCGGCTCGCTGTCGCGCGCGATCGAGACGGTGACGGGCGCGACGCCGCAGCTTTCGACCACCGGCGGCACATCGGACGCACGCTTCATCAAGGACTATTGCCCTGTGGTGGAGTTTGGCCTGGTCGGTCAGACCATGCACATGGTCGATGAGCGGGTGGCGGTCGAAGACCTGGAAACGCTGACCCGGATCTACAAGACCTTCATCGAACAGTGGTTCGCGAATGCCAACGCTTAAGGAGGTCGAGTTCTATCTCACAGGCCTCTGGCTGCTGTTCAGGCAGGATCCCAAGGGCCTTGCCTATCTGGATTTTTCCGATCGCGGCGCCTTGCGTTCGTTCTGGGCGGCCTTTTTCGCGCTGCCGACGACGCTGCTGACCTTCCTGTGGTGGCGCGGCCTCTATCTGAAGTCGATGCCGGAGGGCGCCGACGTCGGACCGCTTTTCTTCTTCCGCCTCGGGCTGGTCGAGATTGCCAACTGGATCGTGCCGCTGGTGCTCGTCGGGCTGGTCTGCTGGATGGTCGGGATCGGCGCCCGCTTCCTCTCCATCGTCGTCATTGCCAATTGGCTGACCCTGCCGATCGCCTATGCCTATACCGTCGTGCTGCTGATCATGATGCTGATGCCCGGGCTCACCAGCCTTGCGGTGCTTTTGTCCTATGTGCTCGCCTTCGCGCTGATCATGGCGCTTTTCCGCATTCTGCGCATGGTGCTGGGCGACCACGTGCTGACCATCGCGACGGTCACGATGGTCCTGCTCGTGCCGGGAATGATCCTTTCGGAAGTGCTGGAACGCTTCCTCGACGTCTATCCCGGCTGACGGCTCAGATCGATCGCTGGTTGACCCGCTTCGACAATTCGGCGGCCGTCTCGACCCGCTCGGAATAGCGCTCCACCAGATAGTCGGAACGCTCGCGCAACAGCAAGGTCAGCTTGACCAGTTCCTCCATCACGTCGACGACGCGCTCGTAATAGGAGGAGGGCTTCATCCGCCCGGCTTCGTCGAATTCGCTGAAGGCCTTCGGCACGGACGACTGGTTGGGGATGGTGAACATCCGCATCCAGCGGCCGAGCACGCGCATCTGGTTGAGCGAATTGAAGCTTTGCGAACCGCCGCAGACCTGCATGAGTGCCAGCGTGCGACCCTGTGTCGGGCGCACGGCCCCGATCGACAGCGGCAGCCAGTCGATCTGCGTCTTCATCGCGCCCGACATGGCGCCGTGGCGCTCCGGCGAGCACCAGACCTGGCCCTCCGACCAGAGAGACAATTCACGCAGTTCCTGCACCTTGGGATGGGACGCCTCGACTTCGTCGGCAAGCGGCAGGCCGTGCGGATCGTAGATGCGGACCTCCGCGCCATAGCGGCGCAGGATGCGGGCCGCCTCCTCGGTCAGGAGCCGCGAATAGGAGCGCTCCCGCAAGGAGCCGTAGAGCATCAGGATGCGCGGCGGATGGGTCATGCGCTCCGGCTGGAACAGGCGCGCCTCGTCGACCGGGCGAAACTGGCTGTCGTCGATGTTCGGCGTATCGGTATCCTCGAGGCTCATTCGGCCGCACCACCGGTCCTGACGACTTCGCCGTCTTCCTTGGTGTAGGTGTCGACGGGATTGTCCAGGAGCGCCAGAACCGTCTCCGAAGGACGGCACAGGCGCGTGCCCTTGTCCGTCTCGACGATCGGGCGATTGATGAGAATCGGATGCGCCATCATCGCATCGATCAGTTGCTCGTCCGAGAGGTCCGCGTCATCGAGACCGAGCTCCTCGTAGGGTGTCCCCTTCTTGCGCAGCAGTTCGCGCGGCGCAATGCCCATCTTGCCGATCAGCTCGACCAACCGCTCGCGGCTTGGCGGGGTTTTCAGGTATTCGATGACCACGGGCTCTTCGCCCGACAGGCGGATCATTTCGAGCGTGTTGCGGGAGGTTCCACAGGCTGGGTTGTGATAGATGGTGACGGGCACGGCGCTCTCCATATTTCGAAATTTCTTGAAATATGGATATGTCATTTCGGGACGCATGACAAGCGCCGCGCCACGGACCATCAGACCAGCTCGTCGCCCGGATAATCCACGCGGAGGAAGAAGAGCCCTTCCGGCGGCGCGACCGGGCCGCAGGCGGCGCGGTCGCGCGCCTTGAGCGCGGCCTCGACGTCGTCCGGCGTCATCTTGCCTTCCCCGGCGAGTTTCAGCGTGCCGGCGAACGAGCGAATCTGGTTGTGCAGAAAACTCTGCGCCGTGGCGCGGATCTGGATCAGGTCCTCGGTCCTTGTCACGTCCAGCCGGTCGAGTGTTCGCATCGGGCTGTTGGCCTGACAATGGGCCGAGCGGAAGGTGGTGAAGTCATGGTGGCCGACGAGCCGCTGGGCGGCCGCGTGCATGGCCTCATGGTCGAGCGGTTTCGACACCCACCAGGCGCGCTCGGCCTCGAGTGCGAGGCGCGAAGGCCGGGTGATGATGCGATAGAGATAATGCCGGCGGATCGCGGAAAAACGCGCGTCGAAACTGTCATCGACCGCGCAGACGTCCAGCACGGCGACCCTTTCGCCGCCCAAGGCCAGATAGGCGTTCAGCGCATTGCGCAGCTTGTAGGGCACCCAGGCACGTGTCAGGTCGACATGAACGACCTGACCCTTGGCATGAACGCCGGAATCGGTGCGGCCGGCACCGCGGATCGACACCGTCTCCCCGGTCAGCGACAGGACCGCATTTTCGAGTGCGCTCTGCACCGAATGGCCGTTGTCCTGGCGTTGCCAGCCGACATAGGGGGAACCGTCATATTCGACGGTCATGCGGAAACGCGGCATCAGCTTAGGACCGTTCCGGGCGAAACGGGCGTACCACGCAGGAAATCGGCCGCATCCAGCGGCTTGCCGCCTGCCTTCTGCAAACGGGTTAGGCGGACGGCGCCCTGCCCGCAGGCAATGGTCAGCGATCGATCGAGGACCGCGCCGGGGGCGCCCTCGCCTTCGGCCGGGGTCGAACCGAGAACCTTGACCCGCTCCGGCTTGCCGTTCACCGCGAGCTCGAACCATGCGCCGGGAAAGGGCGACAGGCCACGAATGTGATTGTGCACCTCAGCCCCATCGCGGGAAAAATCGATGCGCGTTTCGCTCTTGTCGATCTTGGCCGCGTAGACCACGCCCTCATCGGGCTGGGGAACCGTCGCAAGTGTTCCCGCCTCGAGAGCAGCCATGGCTTCGACCATGGCTTCGGCGCCGACGGCGCTCAAGCGATCATGCAATTCGCCCGCGGTCATGTCCGGTCCGATCGCAAGCTTGCGGGTGAGCGCCACGGCGCCGGTATCGAGCCCCTTGTCCATCTTCATCACCATCATGCCGGTCTCGGCATCGCCAGCCATGATGGCACGCTGGATCGGAGCCGCTCCGCGCCAACGCGGCAGGAGCGAGGCATGGCCATTGAAGGCCCCGAGCCTTGTGCCGGTCAGGATCGCTTCCGGCAAAAGCAAGCCATAGGCGACTACCACCGCGACATCGGCACCAAAGGCACGGAAACGGCCCCGGTCTTCCTCGGCACGAAAATTCAAAGGATGCAGAACCGGCAGGCCGAGCCGCTCGGCGGAAAGATGAACCGGGGACTTCTGCAGGTCCAGCCCGCGACGTCCACCCGGACGGGGCGGCTGGGTATAGACCGCGACGATCTCGTGGCCGGCGGCCACCAGGGCTTCGAGCGTGGCCACGGAAAACTCCGGCGTGCCCATGAAGATGATGCGAAGTGCCATGATGGTTTTCGCCCTCCCTTTTTCGCGAGCCGTCCTGCTGTTCAGGCGCCAGTCGCCCGATGAGATCAGAGCGCCTTCGCCCTTGCCGCCTTGGTGAACCGCTTGATCACCATCTCGCGCTTGAGGCGGGAGATATGGTCGATGAACAGGATGCCGTTGAGATGGTCGATCTCGTGCTGCAGGCAGGTGGCGAGCAGTCCATCGGCCTCGGTCAACTGTTCCTTGCCGTCCCGATCGAGCGACTTGACCGTCACCGACGCCGGACGCTCCACCTCGGCATAGTAATCCGGGATGGACAGGCATCCTTCTTCATAGACGGAACGCTCGTCCGACGACTTGATGATCTCCGGATTGATGAAGACCAGCGGACACTTGTCCTCACCCTCCTTGGAAACGTCGATCACGAGCAGCCGGCGCGGCACGCCGATCTGGATGGCGGCAAGCCCGATGCCCGGCGCTTCGTACATGGTTTCGAGCATGTCGTCGGCGAGCTTCTGCAGCTCCGCATCGACATGCTCAAAAGGCGTTGAGACCTGGCGCAGCAGGGGGTCGGGAAGAATGATGAGCGGCTTGATGGTCATGGGGCTCCCATATCGCATCTTTTCCGGCGATGGAATCGAAAAACGCGGGCTAGGCCCGCGTTTCCGGCAAGTCGCGAATGGAAGAGGAAAAGCTCTAGGCGGCGTATCTTTGCGAGGCCGGACGGCGTTCACTCGCACCTGCCCGGTCAGCATGACCGCGCGTACTCAACTGGCCGAGCAATTGAACAAGTCCGGCAACCTCGCTGCGCAGCCGCTGCGTTTCGGCGGAGGTCTGTTCGACCATGGCGGAATTCTGGTGGGTGAGGGTGTCCATGCTCTGGGTCGCCTGGTTGACCTCCTTGAGGCCGGTCGCCTGGTCCTTGGCGGCGGTGGCGATCTCGGACACGATGGCATGGATCGTGTCGATCCGGCTGATCATGTCGGCAAGGGCCGTACCGGTATTGGAGACCAGGCCGACGCCCTCGTTGACCTGGTTGCTGCTCTGCGAGATCAGGCGCTTGATTTCCTTGGCGGCATCCGCGCTGCGCTGGGCGAGCTGGCGGACCTCCTGGGCGACGACGGCAAAGCCCTTGCCGGCTTCACCGGCGCGCGCTGCCTCGACACCGGCATTGAGCGCCAGCAGATTGGTCTGGAAGGCGATTTCGTCGATGACGCCGATGATCTTGGAAATCTCGGTCGATGATTTCTCGATCTCCGCCATGGCGGAAATCGCCTGGGCGACGACGTCGCCGGAGCTGCGGGCCTGCTGCTGGGTGTCCTGCACCGCCATCGAGGCGCGTTCGGCATTGGTCGCCGTCTGGCCGACGCTGACCGACAGCTGCTGAAGGGCGGACGAACTCTGCTGCACGCCGGCTGCCTGCTTGGCGGTGCTGACGGCGATGTCGTCCGAGGCCTTGGCGATCGTCTCGGTGCCGTCGAGGATTTCCTCCGAAGCGCGGCGGATCGAGGCGAAGGACTCACTCAGACGAACGACGGTCTCGTTATAGTCGACGGCCATCCGCTTGAAATTGTCCGGCAGATCCGTGGTCATCTTGCTCTCGAAGTCGCCACGGGCCAGCGCCTCGAGACCGCGGCGCAGATGCTCCATGGCGATCTGCTGGTCGGCCTCGAACTGCTTGCGATCCTCCTCGAGCTGCTTGCGCCGCTCCTCGAGCGTGTCGAGGTAGACCGAGATCGAGTAGTCCATGTCGAGCATGGACGCCTTGATGAGAGCACCCAGCTTGTCGGCCAGTGCCTCAGCATGATGCTTGCCGAAGGGGAAGGGCCAGTGCTTGACCAGCACGCCTGCGACCAGCTCGGTCATCAGCATGGAATAGCCGCCGATATACCAACGCGGCTCCAGGCCGATCCGCGCATGGGTCCTGCCGATCGCCGTCACGCCCTTGACGTAGTCGGGATCGAAGGTTCCCTTGGAAACCTTGTCCCAATGACCCAGCTGGGCATTCTTCGCTCCCGCCATATGCTCCTTGCTGCTGAAGAAGCGGGCGAGTTGCGGCGTGGCGCCGACCTTGGTGTAGAATTTGTCGAGCACGCCGCCGAGAAGTTCACTGAGGGACGGTCGCAGAGAGTTCAGTATCTTGGACGTCTTCTGGTCAATCTCGAGGAATGCCAGACGTTCCTCCAAACTCTTGTCTGCTTCTACACTCATGATATCGCCATGCTTTCTCGGGCGCTTTCGTGCGCGCTCCAAATTTTAGGAATACATGACAACAATTCGTGAAATTCCTAAATGGAGCATGAACAGATCGCGCAAGAAATCACCTCGCCATGGCCCATCCCGGGACGATCGGACCTGGGTCATGGCGGCGTTGCTTTAAGAGAGCGATCAGCCGGCGCGACGGTAGGCCGCCGGGTGGTCTTGTTCTCGACGTGCGTGAGCGACCGTCGAGACAGCCGCCGCGTCGCGCGTCCGGAAACCACGCAGCGCGGCAACCAGGCGCTCCACCTCGTCGCGGAGCGTCAAGGTCTGGGCGGAGGTTTCCTCGACCATGGCGGCATTCTGCTGGGTGATCGTGTCCATGCTGGCGACCGCCGCGTTCACTTCCCGCAGGCCGCCCGATTGATCGGACGCGGCACCGGCGATGCCCGCGACGATCCCGTTGATTTCGCCGATGCGACCAATGATCTGGTCGAGCGCCTCGCCGGCGCTGTTGACCAGGCCCACACCGGTCTGGACCTGTCCCGAACTCTGGGAAATCAGACCCTTGATCTCGCGCGCCGCATTGGCGCAGCGTTGCGCCAGTTCGCGAACCTCCTGGGCCACGACCGCGAAGCCGCGGCCGGCCTCGCCCGCGCGGGCCGCCTCCACCCCGGCATTGAGGGCGAGAAGGTTGGTCTGGAAGGCGATCTCGTCGATGACGCCGATGATCTTGGAGATTTCGTCGGACGACTTCTCGATCGCCCCCATGGCGCTCACCGCGCGGGTCACCACTTCGCCCGATGCCCTGGCCTCGTCGAGGGTGATGCGCACGACGCTCGCCGCCTTTTGCGCTCCATCGGCTGCGAGTGTGACGTTCTGGGTCAATTCGTGCAGCGCGGCCGTGCTCTCCTCGAGCCCGGCAGCCTGCTGTTCCGTCCGCTGGGCGAGGTGATTGGACGCCTCCGAAATGGCTGTCGTCGAACGCAGGATCTCTTCGGCCGCGCCGCGCACCGTGCTGATCGTGTCGCGCAGTTTCTCGACCGAAGCATTGTAATCATGGGCCATGCCGACGAAGTTTTCCGGCTGATCGGGCGAGAGCTTGGCCTCGAGATCGCCGGCAGACAGCCGGTTCAGCACATCGCTGAGGGCGGCGAGCGCGACCGCCTGCTGATGCTCGGCCTTGACGCGCGCATCTTCCGCCGCCTGCCGTTCGGCGGCCAGGATGTCCAGATAGACGGTGATAGCGTAATCCATGTCGAGGAGAGCAGCCTTCACCAGAACGCCGATCTCTTCGCCCAGCACCTTGCCTTCCTTGCGGGCGAACCGGGATGGCCAGCGCTCCCGGACCACGGCATGGATGAGCTGTTCGATCAACAGCGCATAGCCGCCGATGTACCAGCGGGGCTCCAGGCCGATGCGGGCATGCGCCTGGCCGACAGCGGTCACGCCGGCGACATAACGCTCATCGAACTGTCCCGTCGTGACGATGTTCCAGTGCCCCTCCTGCCGCTTCTTGGCCCCCTGAAGATGGTCCTCATTGCGAAAGAAGGCGGCGGTCTCGGGCGTGCCCCTGACCTTCTTGTAGAAGACGTCGAGCGCCGAGCCGATGTTCTTGCCGATGGTCGGCGCAAGCGCCCTCAACTTCTGTCTTGCCGTCTCATCGAGACCGAGGAACTGGAGTCTGGCCCCGAGGCCGCTATTTTCATCGTGTCTGGTCATGTTAGCCTTGGGCGCTGGAACGGCGGTTGAGCGTTGTTTTTGCGATGCGTTATTTAGCTCTTGATGAATTGTCGAGAAGGGTAAATATTTGATTTAGCTAATCTGCGATTTATGTCCATTCTCGGGACACATGCGCCCCCACCCCATCCCCAATGAGGCCCTGACCGATCCGACCGGCGATGCGCAGTGCATCAGCCCGCCCTCCCAGCCCCGCCGGCAAATGTTCATGATCTGATCTGTCACGCGCAAGAGAATCTGCTAGTCTCCGCGGCCATGAACAGCACCGATCTCACCGCGCTCGCCATCGACACATTTGGTCTTTCTCCCTCCGCACTTGTCGGCATCGTCAGCGCGATACTGCTCGTTTTCCTTTTCCTGCTTCTCCTGTCCCTGCGCCGCTCCAGTCGCCTTCGCGCCTCAATGGAGATGGAAGCGGCCCGACGCGAAGCCATGGCCGAGGCGCGGCTTGCGGAACTGCTCCGAGCCCAGGCGGAGATGCAGGGACGACTGGCCGCCATGTCCGACGTGTTCGGCAAGCGTCAAACGGAGCTCAACCAGACGATCAACCAGCGGCTGGACGGCCTGACCCAACGCCTCGGCACGACGATCACCGAGCAGACGAAATCGACGCATGAGAACCTGCGGCACCTGCAGGAACGTCTGGCGGTGATCGATGCGGCGCAGAACAATATCCAGTCGCTCGCCAAGGACGTGGTCGGGCTGCAGGCGATCTTGTCCAACAAGCAGACGCGCGGCGCCTTCGGCCAATCACGCATGGAGACGATCGTCGCGGACGGCCTGCCGATGGGCGCCTATACCTTCCAGTCGACGCTCTCGAACGGCATGCGCCCCGACTGCACGATCCGCATGCCGAACGGCTCGCCACCTCTGGTGATCGACGCGAAGTTTCCGCTCGAGGCGTGGAACGCCATTCGCGACGCGCAGACGCCGGAGGAAAGGAAACTCGCCGGCCAGGCCTTTCGCCGCGATATCGAGGTGCATATCCGTGACATCTCGGCCAAGTACCTGATAGCCGGGGAAACCCAGGACATGGCCTTCCTGTTCGTTCCATCGGAATCGATCTTCGCCGAAATCCACGAGCATTATGAGGCGGTCGTCCAGAAAGCCCATCGCCTACGTGTCGTGATCGTCTCGCCCTCGCTGCTGATGCTGTCGATCCAGGTGATCCAGGCCGTCCTCAAGGACCAGCGCATGCGCGAGCAGGCGCACCTGATCCAGGGCGAGGTCGTCCACCTGATGGAAGATCTGGTCCGCTTGGACGAACGCACGAGAAAGCTGCAGGGGCATTTTCTCGCCGCGCAAAAAGATGTGGACATGATTCTCACTTCCGCCGACAAGCTGACCAAACGGGGCGCCAGGATCGAAGCCCTCGAATTCCAGGCGGGCTCGGCCGCATCGACCGACGAGGACCAGAGATCGGTGGAGAGCCGAACCGGCCTGCTGAAGCTGAGGATCGTCGACGACGAATAGGACCCGGTCCAACCAAGACCAAGGACGGAAACACGCATGATCACCGTATTCGGCTCCATCAACATGGACCTCATCGCCACGACACCCCGGCTCCCCAAACCGGGCGAAACGGTGGCCGGCAGCGGCTTTTCAACCGCCGCCGGGGGCAAGGGCGCCAATCAGGCCCTAGCCGCGCGCCGGGCCGGCTCTACCGTGCGCATGGTCGGCGCCGTGGGGGGCGACGAATTCGCCGCGCCGGCGCTCGCCCTCTTGGAGGAAGCGGGAACGGATCTCGGCGCCGTCCGGCGCGTCGGCGGACCGACCGGAATCGCCCTTATCCTGGTCGGCGGCGACGGCGAGAACATGATCACGGTGGTGCCGGGCGCCAACGGCATGGTTGGCGAGCAGGAAGCCTCGGCAGCTGTCGCGGTCATGCAGCCGGGCGATTTTCTCATGCTGCAGTTGGAAGTGCCGGCAGGAGCCGTGGAGCGGGCTCTGAACGAAGCGAAGACACGCGGCGTTTCGAGCATCCTCAACATCGCCCCTCTGACGGCGGATGCCGTCCGTCTCGGGCGGATGGCCGATATCGTCATCGCCAACGAAACCGAATTCGAGCTTTTCGCCGGGCGTGGTGTGATGACCGCGCCGCAGCGCGAGGACGCCCTGATGCAACTTCATCGAGAGACCGGCCAGACGCTGATCGTCACGCTCGGCGCCGAGGGCGTGATCGCCGCACGGGATTCCAAGCTCCATCGGGCCCGAGGCCTGGCGATCGAACCGGTCGACACGGTCGGCGCGGGCGACACCTTCTGCGGCTACCTGGCCGCGAGCCTGGATCAGGGACTGGATTTCGAAGCCGCGCTTCGCCGGGCGGCCGTCGCCGGGTCGCTTGCCTGCCTCAAGCATGGCGCCCAGCCATCCGTTCCCACCGCCAGCGAGGTCGAGCCACATCTCTAGGGGATGCCGGCTTCGGCCGCCCCTTTTCACCCTCCCGGATCAGAGGCGGGCGAAGCGCTCGATCAGCAGGTCGAAGAAGCCGTCCGCATCGACATGGCGCATGACGCGCGCATTCGGCGTGCGGTTCGATACCCGCCACCAGTCGACCACCGTCATGCCGACCGTCAGCTCCGAAGTGGTCTCGATCTCGACATTGCAATGCCGGCCGGAAAAGAGTTCGGGCCTGAGAAGATAGGCGATCACGGTCGGATCGTGCAGCGGGCCGCCATCGGAGCCGTATTTTTCCTCGTCGAAGCGCTCGAAGAACTCCAGCCAGTCGACCATGACCTTGGCCGGGCGGGTGCCGAGCGCGGCAAGCCGGGCCACGCGGGCCTTGGTGGTCATCAACTGGTGCGTCACGTCGAGCGGCATCATGACGAGCGGGATTCCCGCCCTGAAGACGATGTCGGCCGCTTGAGGATCGACATAGATATTGAACTCGGCCGCGGGCGTGATGTTGCCGCCTTCGAAGAAGCCGCCTCCCATCAGCACCAGTTCGCGGATGCGCGGGGCGATGTCCGGCGCCTTGCGGATCGCCATGGCGAGATTGGTCAGCGGGCCGAGCGTGCACAGCGTCACGCTGCCCTCCGGCTCCCGGCGCAGTGTCTCGATGATAAAATCGACGGCGTGCTGCGGCATGACCTGCATCGTCGGTTCGTCGAGCACCGCGCCATCAAGACCCGTCTTGCCGTGAACGTGCTCGGCGGTGACCAGCGGGCGTTCGATCGGCCTGTCGGCGCCTTCATAGACCGGGATGTCGGTGCGGCCGCACAATTCGCAGACGATCCGCGCATTCCGGCTCGTCAGTCTCAGGGGCACGTTGCCGGCGACGGTGGTGATCCCGAGGATCTCGAGCTCTTCCCCGCTGGCAAAGGCCAGCATCAGGGCCGCCGCGTCATCCTGCCCCGGGTCGGTATCGATGATGATCTTCCTGCGCTCGGTCATGCCCGCCATCCTGTTCAAAGGGTCGCCTGATGAGCCCGGTCAAGGCTTTTGTCAAGTATCGGCACGGTGTGTCCGCTACTCCCGGCCGCCTCACCTTGATCGACGCCGCCAAAGCGCATCATCCTCCGAAAAAGGAACACGAACGGTTTGGCGCCACCTTGCGCAATGGCTCTCTCCCGATCGCCCCGTTCCGCCCGCGTGAGGCGAAAATGGTGCGAAAAATTAACATTTCCGCTGCACAGTAGGGTTAACGGCATGATCGTGCCGTAGCTCCCTGAAGTGGCGGAGGACCGGAATGTTGATGAGAGAAGTAAACGCGCGTCTTACCCAGTCGGAACTGGCCCATCTCGGTGCCGGCGAAGTGGGATACATCCGCAAGATGCGTTCCGAGGAAGTGTCCCGCTGCTTTCCGGAAGCGCCGGATATCGATCCCAGCCTCGATCTCTGGGCCCTGTTCGGCGCCGACGGTACGCCGATCCTCCTGACCGACAATCGCTCCAGCACCTTCTACAAGGCAGCCGAGGACGAATTGAAGACGGTCAGCCTGCACTGACCTTCGACGTCACGACCTAACGAATGTGAGATAGGCAGAGGCGCGGCCTTCGCGCTTCGCCTTGGCTTCGTAGCGCGTGCCCGGCCACCCGGAGTACGGGGTCCGCCAGTCCGCCGCATTGCGCGCGTTCCATTGAAAGCCGCCATGTCGGCTGCAATGCTGCAGGGTCCAGTTCAGATAGGTATCGATGTCCGAGGCGAAGCAGAACAGGCCGCCGGGCTTCAACACGCGATGGAAACGCTGGAGATTGACCTGCGAGACGAAGCGCCGTTTCCAATGCTTCTTCTTGGGCCAGGGGTCCGGATAGAGGAGGTCGATCTGGTCGATCGAGCCGTCCGGCAGCCAGTCCAGCAGCTGCGTGGCGTCATCGTCATGAACGCGGATATTCTTCAATCCCTCGGCCTCGACCACGGCCAGAAGCTTGGCCATGGAGTTGACGAAGGGCTCGACGCCGATGAATCCGGTCTCGGGATTGGTGCGGGCGCGATGAACGAGATGCTCGCCGCCGCCAAAGCCGATTTCGAGGCGGACTTTATCCACGGCAAGCGGAAAGAGCGACTTGAAGTCGACCGGGGCTGGAGAAGCCAGGTCGATCTTCAACGCCGGCAGGAGGGTTTCCATTCGCTCGACCTGCTGGTCGCGCAAGGGCTTTCCCTTTCGTCGACCGAAGAAGGCTTCGGTCGACCGTGTCCTGCGTTCCGCTTCCGTCATTCGTTCAAGCCTTGAGAGCATCCTTGAGCGGCTTGACCAGATCGAGCTTCTCCCAGGAGAAGGAGCCGTCACGGCCTGCCTTGCGGCCGAAATGACCGTAAGCCGACGTCTTAGCATAGATCGGCTTGTTCAGGTCAAGATGGCGACGGATGCCCGACGGGGAGAGATCCATGACCTTGCGGATCGCGGCCTCGACCTCGTCCTCGGTGACCTTGCCGGTTCCATGCAGGTCGACATAGATCGACAGCGGCTGGGCGATGCCGATCGCGTAGGAGATCTGGATGGTGCAGCGGTCGGCGAGGCCGGCGGCCACGACGTTCTTGGCGAGGTAACGCGCCGCGTAGGCCGCCGAACGGTCGACCTTGGTGGTGTCCTTGCCGGAGAAGGCGCCGCCGCCATGGGGGGCAGCACCCCCATAGGTGTCGACGATGATCTTGCGGCCGGTCAGGCCGGCGTCGCCGTCCGGGCCGCCGATGACGAACTTGCCGGTCGGGTTGACATACCACTTGCAGTCATCGGCGATCTTCAGGTCGCCGAGCGCTTCGCGAATATAGGGTTCGACGACCGAGCGGACCTTGTTCGAATCCCAGCTGTCATCGAGATGCTGGGTGGACAGGACGATCGACACCGCTTCGAAGGGCTTGCCGTCGACATAGCGCACGGTCACCTGGCTCTTGGCGTCGGGCCCGAGCTTGGCAGCCTCGCCCTCGCCCTTCTTGCGGGCGGCGGCGAGCAGCTGGAGAATGCGGTGGGCGTAGTAGATCGGCGCCGGCATGAGGTCCGGCGTTTCGCGGCAGGCATAGCCGAACATGATGCCCTGGTCGCCGGCGCCTTCGCTGTTGTCATGGTCGGCGGCCTTGTCGACGCCCTGGGCGATGTGGGCGGACTGCGAATGCAGCAGCACGTCGATGCGCGCCGTCTTCCAGTGGAAGCCGTCCTGCTCATAGCCGATGTCGCGGATCGCCTTGCGGGCGGCCGACTTGAATTTCGAGGGATTGATGACCTTCTCGCCGTTCTTGTCGAGCTTCATCAGGCTGTCGGGCAGGCGAACCTCGCCGGCGATCACGACGCGGTTGGTCGTTGCCAGGGTCTCGCATGCGATTCGCACGTTCCAGGGGTCTTCACCAGTCTTGGCGGCTTCCCGGTAAACCAGGTCGACGATTTCGTCGGAGATGCGGTCACAGACTTTGTCCGGGTGACCTTCGGACACAGATTCACTGGTGAAAAGATAGTTCGCGCGCATGCGGGATTCCCCTCAAAGAACAGGCCTTGCCCTTGTTAGTCAGTTCACGCACGAAAAACAAGGAGACAACGACATAAATATATCTTTATATCGACATTTCCGCGACCCACTGGGCAGAAAAAAAAGCGGCCGGAGCCGCTCTCTTCCATCGATCGCAGCAGAAATCAGTCGGCATCGGCTTCCGCAGCCAGCGCCTTGACCAGATCCACCAGCTTGCGACGCACCTTCGGGTCGGTGATCTTGACGAAAGCGCGGTTGAGCTGCAGCCCCTCCGACGAGGAGAGAAAGTCGACGACGTAGTTGGAGCTCGATGCTTCGGCCATGCCGGAGGCACCCGATGCCTGATCGCCCGGCGCGTCTTCGAAGAAGAAGGAAACCGGAACATTCAGAATGCTGGAAATGTTCTGCAGCCGGCTGGCGCCGACGCGATTGGTGCCTTTTTCGTATTTCTGGATCTGCTGGAAGGTGATGCCGAGGCTTTCGCCCAGCTTCTCCTGGCTCATGCCCAGCATGGTACGGCGAAGGCGAATCCGGCTGCCGACATGGATGTCGATCGGGTTCGGCTTCTTCTTATTCTCAATCATGTTGCGATCCTGACAAGTGTTGGCATTGCACCATAACCCTCTGCTCCGGACGGACCATAACGTGGCGTTGCACACGCCGTTCAGGAACTTTAAGCATACGTACGGACCTATGGTTCAATCCACTATGCAATTTTAGGGGTTTTTGGTCAATTCGTCCGGAAAATAAAACCCATGCGTGAAATCAGCGCAGCCAATACCATGGCAAGCACAATCAACCAGAAGTTTATCGATCGGTCGGCATTGTTCCATTTTGAAACAGGCACTAACCCGATGGTTGCATCTGCCGCCCCTCTGGCGTTCAGCGCCACCCCAGAAATGATACGCCCGCGGACATCGACGATGGCGGAAATGCCGTTATTGGCGCTGCGAATGAGCGGCAGACCGGCCTCGACGGCGCGGATTCTGGCCTGGAGGAAGTGCTGATAGGGGCCTGGGGTCGCGCCGAACCAGGCGTCGTTCGTCAGATTGAGGATCGCTCCGGCCTCGCCCGCCGGAATGTCGATCTCGTCGGGAAAAATGATCTCGTAGCAGATCAGCGGATAGAGTCCGACGCCGGAGGGAAGCGGGAGCAGCGACCGATCCGAGGCCGCCGAGAATCCGCCGGGCAGGCTCACGAGGTTGTCGAAGCCGACCCGGCGCAGCACATCCTCATAGGGAACATATTCGCCGAACGGCGTCAGGTGAACCTTGTCGGATGCCGACAGGATCTGCCCCTTGTCATCGATCACGTAGACGGAATTATAATAGCGCGGCGCCTGCCCTGCCCCCTGCTCCTCGGCGCGCACGGCGCCGCTCACCAGCACCTGCCCGTCCTTCAGCACATCGGCGATCCGCGTCAGGGCGTCGGGATGCTCGGTCAGGATGAAGGGAATGGAGGTTTCCGGCCAGACGATCACATCGGGCTGCGGCTTTCCCGCCTCTACCGGCTCGGCGGACAATTCCAGGTGCTGGTTGAATATGTCGATCCGGTCGGCGTTTTCGAGCTTGCGCGCCTGGTCGATCACCGGCTGGACGAGCCGCACCGTCAGCGTCTTATCACCGCTCGGCAGAGACTGTCCCAGCATGTAGGCGCCAAAGCCGAGGTGGGCGGCAAACAGCAGCCCCGCCAGGGCGAGCCCCGGCAGCAAACCCTTGCGGGTTCCCAGCAGTGCCGGAACCGAGAAGACAAGGACCGCCAATGTGCTCACGCCGAACAATCCGAGCGGGGCGGCCGATTGCATCATCAGCGGGATCGGCATCGCGCCGTAACCGATCGCATTCCACGGGAAGCCGGTGGCGACAAAGCTGCGGAGCCATTCGGCCAGACCGAAGCCGGCGGCCAGTGCCGCGATCCGACCGATCCCATCCGACCATAGCAACCGGGCGAACAGGGTCGCCAGTCCGTAGAACAGGGCAAGCACCGCCGGCAAGCCCAGGACGGCCAGCGGAAGCGCCCAGGCGAAGTCCTCCGCCTCGATCAGCAGTGCATTGCCGAGCCACCACAGGCCGGCAACGAAATAGCCAAAACCGAACAGCCAGCCAATGACGAAGGCGGATCGAAGGCCGTAGGAATGGGCCCGATCAGGATTGCCCGAGACACCGTCGAGCAGCCACACCAATAGCGGAAAGGAAACGAACAGGACTGCGAAGAAGCCGAAGGGCGGCAGCGCCAAGGCCCCGAGCGCACCGGCGAGAAACGCCAGGAGTGCGCGTTTCGCTCCTGCGAGCAGCATGATCCTTCCGGCCAGCCGTTCCATCCCGTCCCTTTCCCGTCGCCCCGAATCAATCTGCCCGCAGTGTTCCAAAAAACACCGGACTTGTCGTGCGGATAGGGAAGGGATCGCCAGACCCAAACTGGGTCAGGCGGTCTTGTCGGTCTCTGTGGAAAGCGCCGAGTCGGCGGGAGGCACGGCATTCGGCACCGTCGCCCGCGCTCTTGCAGCCTTGAGCGGCGCCTCGACATCGCCCTTGGCCAGGCGCCGGCGCGCCGGCGGACGCTTGCGAACGATGCGCACGCGCTTGATGCGGCGAGGGTCCGCATCGAGGATGTGGAACTCGAATCCCGAAAGCGCCTGGACCACCTCGCCACGAGCCGGAATACGTCCGAGCGCGGCGAAGATCAGACCGCCCAGCGTGTCGACGTCGTCGAGCTTCTCGCGAATCTCGAAATCGGGACCGATCGCCTCGGCGATCTCCTCCAGTTCGACGCGGGCATCGGCCACCAGAACATCGTCCGACATCCGGCTGAACATCGCCTCCTCGTCGTCATGTTCGTCGTCAATATCGCCGACGACCATTTCGACAATGTCCTCATGCGAAACCAGACCGTCGGTGCCGCCATATTCGTCGATCACCAGGGCAATCTGGGTGCGGGCCGTCTGCATGCGGCTCAACAGGTCGGAAGCAAGCATCGAAGGCGGCACGAACAGGATCGAGCGGACGATGCCGCATTCGGCCACGGTCTTCGACAGATCGACCCGACCGAGATCGAAATCCGTCTTGGCGGCGCGCGGGGCCTTATCCGCCTTGTCGGACTTATCGGCTTTGTCCGCGACCGACTTGTCGCCGGCGGACGACGCCGCGCGTGACCCGTTGCGCCGCTTGTTGCGGGCTTGCTTGGTCACGTAGGACAGAAGATCGCGGATATGCACCATGCCGCGCGGATCGTCGAGCGTCTCGCAATAGACCGGCATGCGCGAGCGTCCGGACTCCTCGAAGAGGACCATCAGTTCGCCGATGCTGATGTTTTGATCCACCGCCTCGATGTCGACCCGCGGCACCATCACATCCTCGACCCGCACCTCGCGGAAACGAAGGATATTGTGGAGCATTGCCCGTTCTTCAGGGGTAAAGACATCGCTCGTTCCGGCGTCGGCCTTCAGCGCGTCGGTCAGGTCTTCGCGAAGGCTCGATGTCTGCGGCGGCCGCAGGATTCGCGCGGCGCGAGCCCAGAAGGAAGTGTGGGTTCGGCCGGAAGTTTCCGGCCTAGAAGGACTTCCGCCCTCGTCGGAAGAGGAACCGTCCGATCCCTCATTGGCCTCGGAGGCCAGTCTTGTCGCAAAATCGCTCATTATTCCAAACTGTCAAACCGGGTCCTGGCCCGCATAGGGATCAGATAATCCAAGTGAGGCCAAAATGCGAGTCTCAAGGCTCTCCATTCTTTCCGCCTCCTCGCCGTCCATGTGGTCATAGCCGAAGAGATGCAGAAAACCATGGACCATCAGATGGGTCAGATGGTCGGTGAAGCTCTTTTCGAGATCGACCGCTTCGCGCTCAACGGTCTCGCGCGCGATGATGATGTCGCCGAGCATCGGGCCGGGCTTTCCGCCGGGGACGAGCGGAAAGGCGGGAAAGGAAAGCACGTTGGTCGGCTTGTCCTGCCCGCGCCATTCCGCATTGACCGCCCGCACCTGCTCGTCGTTGGAGAAAACCAGCGACACCTCGATCGGCATGGCGGGAAAGGGCTGTTTTTCCTCGCTGCGCAAATATTCCGCAGCCGTCTCCAGCACTTTGCCCGCCAGGCTTTCCAGTTCCGCGTCCTGCGCCCAGCCCTCGGCTTCGATGGCGATCTGTATGTCGAGTTTCGGCATCATCGGTATCCGGCCTAGCGGTCGGTCTGCTCGCTTTCGTCCTGGACGGCATATTGCGCATCATAGGCCCGCACGATGCGCCCGACCAGCGGATGGCGCACGACATCGACATCCTTGAAACGCACGAAGGACACTCCCTCCACCCCCTTGAGGATCTGCAGCGCCTCGACCAGGCCCGACTTCACGCCGCGCGGCAGGTCGACCTGGCTCGGATCGCCGGTAACGATCATCCGGGCATTCTCGCCGAGACGCGTGAGGAACATCTTCATCTGCATCGACGTGGTGTTCTGGGCCTCGTCGAGAATGACCGCGGCATTGGCCAGCGTGCGGCCACGCATGAAGGCGAGCGGCGCGATCTCGATGACGCCGGCGGTGATCGCCCGCTCGACCTTGTCGCCGGGCATCATGTCGTAGAGCGCGTCATAAAGCGGCCGCAGATAGGGGTCGACCTTCTCCTTCATGTCGCCGGGCAGAAAGCCGAGGCGTTCGCCGGCTTCGACGGCCGGACGCGACAGGATGATGCGGTCGACCGCGCCGCGTTCCAGCAATTGTGCCGCATGGGCGACCGCCAGATAGGTCTTGCCCGTCCCGGCGGGACCGACGCCGAAGACCAGTTCCGAGCGCTCGAGCGCCCGCATATAGACGTCCTGCGTCGGCGTGCGGGCGGAGACCGTCTTCTTGCGCGTGGCGATCTGCGCCATGGACAGCTTGGCCTTGCGCTCCATCGTCGGCAGCGTCAACTGGTCGTCGGCGGCAACCGCCATGCGGATCGCCCCCTCGACGTCGGAGGCTTCCACCGAGCCGCCGCTTTGCAGCCGGGCATAGAGGAAATCCAGCGCGCGGCGCGCCTGGTTGGTCGCAAGCAATTCACCGGAAATCGAGACGGAATTGCCCCGCGCCCGGGCCTGGATCTGCAGCCGATCTTCCAGCAGCTTGAGATTCTGGTCGAACTGACCAAAGAGCTCACTGGCGAACCTATTGTTCTCGAACGTCAAGATGAAGTGATTGGCGTCGGTCACGGCGGCATGGAGGTTGCGTGAAGATGAAGTAATCACTTCTTGTGGGTTCAAGCGATCAGGCTCCTGTGCGATCAGGTTCTGGCCCTCACTCTAACCCTCTGCCACCTCGGCAAACAAGCTGTTCGGGCCGGCTGCGGTGATTCGTACATTGATAATGTCACCGATTTTCGACGTGTTTGCATCAACATTCACAGATTGCAGCCAGGGAGACCGACCGATCAACTGACCGGGCATGCGACCGGGCTTTTCCAGAAGTAAGTCGATTTCGCGGCCAATCAAGGAGCGGGAGAAATCCTGCTGCTGTTTCAGCAACAATTCCTGCAGCCTGGCGAGGCGTTCGGTCTTCACATCCTCGGCCACGTGGTCCGGCAGATCGGCACCCGGCGTTCCGGGACGCGTCGAATATTTGAACGAATAGGCCTGGGCGTAGCCAATGGTTTCGACCAGATCCATCGTCGCCTGAAAATCCGCCTCCGTCTCGCCGGGGAAACCGACGATGAAATCGCCGGACAAGGCAATGTCCGGACGGGCCGCGCGGATACGCTCGACCAGAGCGATGTAGTCCGCGGCATTGTGGCGGCGGTTCATCGCCTTGAGGATACGATCGGAGCCGGCCTGCACCGGCAGGTGCAGATAGGGCATCAGCATTCTGAGATCGCGATGCGCCTCGATCAGCCGGTCATCCATGTCGCGCGGATGGCTTGTGGTGTAGCGCAGACGGGCCAGCCCCGGTATCTCCGCCAGCCGGTATAGCAGGTCGCCAAGCCCGATCGCCCGGCCGGCTGCATCCGTGCCATGCCAGGCATTGACGTTCTGGCCAAGCAGGGTCAGTTCGCGAACGCCGGCGGCGACCAGTTTTTCGGCTTCCGAGACGATCTGTGCGATCGGGCGGGAAACCTCCGAACCGCGCGTATAGGGCACCACGCAGAAGGTGCAGAACTTGTCGCAGCCCTCCTGCACGGTGAGGAAAGCGGTCACGCTGCGCGCCCTGCCCTTCACCCTGGTCGGGTCCGGCAGATGCTCGAACTTGTCTTCGAGCGCGTATTCGGTGTCGACCACCCGCTCGCCGGATCGCGCGCGCTTAAGCGCCTGGGGCAGGCGATGGTAGGTCTGCGGACCGATTACCACGTCGACGGCGGGTTCCCGGCGGGCGATCTCGTCGCCCTCCGCCTGGGCGACGCAGCCGGCGACGCCGATCATGAACTCGCGGCCCTCGGCGGCGCGGGCCTTCTTCGTCTCGCGCAGCCGGCCGAGCGCCGAATAGACCTTTTCGGCGGCCTTTTCGCGGATATGGCAGGTGTTCAGGAGAACCAGATCGGCATCGTCCATGGTCTCCGTGGCGACATAGCCCTCGGCGGCCAGCGCATCGGACATGCGGCCGGAATCATAGACGTTCATCTGGCAGCCATAGGTCTTGATGAAGACCTTGCGCTCGGCAAGGGCGGTGGCGCCTTGCGGCTGATCCGTGGCGGCAAGAAGTGCGGTGTCCTGTGTCATGCGGGCTATTTAGTGGTTTTTGCCGGCGGATTAAACCGAAAAATGCCAGGCGGCCCCTAGCGCCACAGCCGGCCGCGCAGATGGTCGAGCAACATGCTGCGGATTCGCTTTTCCACCAGCGCCGCAACCTGCTTGCGATTTCCTCCCTGGCGATACTCGACGACTTCGCCGAAACTGACGTCGACATCGATCGCGCCCGCCTTCAGCACGCCGAGGAGATGCGGCACCATGCCGACATCGCCCGGCCAGCCGGCCAGCGGCCGGTGGTAGCGTCCCATCGGCATGCCATGCACGCGCGTATAGGCGATCGCCACGGGCTGGACATAGACGACACCTTCGGGGGCGAGCGGCAGAGCGGCGGCGGCGGCACCGAACAGGGAGGTCTTCACATCGAGAACGCGGTTGCCGTCAGAGGTCGTCCCCTCCGGGAACAGGACGACGATCTCGCCGTCGGCCATGCGCTCGGCAATCTCGCTCACCTGGTCGCCGGTGCGGCGCTTTTCCTCACGCACGACGAAAATGCTCTTCTGCATCCTGGCGAGGAGGCCGAATATCGGCCAGCCGGAAACCTCGGTCTTGGCGATGAAGACGACGTCGGCAAGTGCGCCGAGCACAAGGATGTCCTTCCACGAGGCGTGGTTGGCGGCAATCATCAGCGGACGATGGCGCTCCAGCCTGCCGTGGGAGCGGATGCGGATGCCAATCAGTCGACACGCCAGTCCATGCCAGAGACGGGGAAGCCGACGGCGCAGTTTCCAGTCGAAACGGAGAGCCAGAAGCTGGATCGGCGCGAGCAGCAGAGTCATGATCGCGATCACGAGCAGGACAAGCGCGACCCTCAACCAGTTGATCACGCAATCACCCCAGTTGACGGACGCATGGTTCAGCCTTCGTCCTTGGCAAGCGGCACACCGTAGAGTTCAAGCCTGTGGTCAACGAGGCGAAAACCGTGCTCGCGGGCGATGCGCTCCTGCAGCGCCTCGATCTCCGGCGAATGGAATTCGATGACCACGCCGGTCTTCAGGTCGATCAGGTGGTCGTGATGTTCTTCCGGCACGGTTTCATACCGCGAGCGACCGTCGCGGAAATCGTGGCGCTCAATGATGCCGGCATCCTCGAAAAGCTTGACGGTGCGATAGACGGTGCTGATCGAGATCTTCGCGTCGATCTTCACCGAGCGGCGATAGAGCTCCTCGACATCGGGATGGTCGGCGGATTCCTCGAGAATCCGCGCGATGATGCGACGCTGTTCCGTCATGCGCATGCCGCGCTCGACGCACAGTTCCTCCAGCGATTTGGGTGCTTCGCTCATGACCAGAATGTTCCCGCGCGTGCCACTCTTATGACAGAGGCAACTATCGAAGATCGCGCCGCATGACAAGCGCGGAGGATCGCCGTCCACTTGCGTCGGTGTAATAGGCGGGCCGCTCGCCGGCCTTCTGGAAGCCGAGCTTGCGATAGAGGCCAAGGGCGGCCTGGTTGCCGTCGTCGACCTCTAGGAACATGGCTTCGCCGCCGCGGGCACCGGCCTCGCGCATCGCCGCCTGCATCAGCCGCCATCCGAGGCCGAAGCGAGCGCACTTCTCGCCGACGGCAATCGTCAGGATTTCCGCCTCGCCCGCCGTCTCCCGCGCCAGCACGAAACCCGCCAGCGGGGCCTTGAAGATCAGGGTATTGGTCTGCCAGACGACGAAACCGAAGGAATTGGGCTGAAGCAGAAGGCTGAGGAACTCGCCGTCGTTCCATGCCTTGGAAAAGCGCTGGGCATGCAATTCCGCGACCGCGGCGCAATGCTCGGCCGCCATCGGCACGATTTCGAATTCGGGTTTGCGATTGAGATAGGTGTCCAGCATCGGTCTTCACGCTCGGGATACGGCAAAACCCGTCTGCGGCTTGGCATCGGGTCCGCGCAAGTATAGCGGCGTCGGCTTGCCCGCAGCTTTCGCCTCGGCGCCGAGCATGGCGGCAACCGAAATCGAGAACCGGTCGCTTTCCGTCACTGCGCCAGCGTCAGACAGAAGAGGCCCGGCGGAACCCATGATCTGCCATTCCCCGGAAGAGGCAAGCGTGCGGAACTCGTCCAGGGACGTCATTTCTGCCGCGCCCAGCGGTTCCAGCGTGGCCGAAAAGCGCTGCAGATAGATTTCACCGCGCTTGGCATCCATCGCCGCCAGGACGGGCACCCCTTGGTTTGGCACCATGTGCGCCAGAATGGAAAGCGTCGATATGCCGACAGCCTCGATGCCGAGCGACAGCGCCAGGCCACGCGCGGCGGCGACGCCGACGCGGATGCCGGTGAACGAGCCGGGGCCAATGGTCACGGCGATGCGCTCAACCGCCGACAGATCGATCTTGGCGGCGTCGAGCGCCGCATCGATCGTCGCCATCAGTTTTTCCGCATGGCCCCGACCGATCATTTCGGTCGCTTCACCCAGCAGACGATGAGCGTCGCCGTCATAGACCGCCGCGGAACAATCGACGCCGGCCGTATCGATCGCCAGTACGATCATTCCCCGCTCCTCGCGACCCGCGGTCAGACCGCTTCGACTTCCTGCACCTCGGGCACGAAATGGCGCAGCAGGTTCTGCACGCCGTGCTTCAAGGTCGCGGTCGAGGACGGGCAACCGGCGCAGGCGCCCTTCATGTTGAGATAGACCTTGCCGTTCTTGAACCCGCGGAAGGTGATGTCGCCGCCGTCCTGCGCGACGGCCGGGCGGACGCGAGTCTCGAGCAGTTCCTTGATGGTCGCGACGATCGTTTCGTCGCCCGCTTCGAAGAACTCTTCGTCGCCGTCCTCGTCATTGGCGGTCGCGGCCGAGCCCATGACCTTCGCTCCGCTCATGAAATGCTCCATGATTGTGCCGAGGATCGCCGGCTTCAGGTGCTGCCATTCCGGACCGTCCTTGGTGACGGTGACGAAATCATAGCCGAAGAAGACGCCGGTCACGCCGGGAATCGAGAAGATCCGGGCCGCCAGCGGCGAGACGGCAGCACTATCGGCGTCGCGAAATTCGGCCGTGCCGGACTCCATCACGACCTTGCCAGGAAGAAACTTGAGCGTCGCCGGGTTCGGCGTGGCTTCGGTCTGTATGAACATGGGAACCTCCGAGCGGCTTCAAGGGCCGCCGTCCAATTTAGAATGCTTCAAAAAAGATAGTCCTGAACGCAACGGCCTTCAAGCCTGATCTGACATTTGCCACGCGGCCGATCAGCAGAGCGCGTCGATTTCCTCGTTGGTGAGGGAATCCGGCAGGACGGTCACGGGGATCGGGAAGGCGGCCCCTCGTCCGGCGATCATCGAAACCAGCGGACCCGGGCCTTCCTTGGTCGAACCTGCCGCCAGAACGAGAATGGCGATGTCGCGGTCTTCCTCGATCAGCCCGTTGATCGCAGCGGTGGAATTTCCCTCGCGGATGACGATTTCCGGCTCGATACCGATCGTCTCGCGCACGGTCTGCGCCGCCTTGGCCATCACGGCCTCCGCCTCTTCGCGAGCCTCGGCCCGCATGATCTCCTCCACGCCCAACCATTGCTGGAAATCGCCTTCCGGGATGACATACATCAGCACCAGACCGCCATTGGAGTTCTTGGCACGTCGCCCGGCATAGTGCACCGCGCGCGAGCATTCCGGCGTATTGTCGATCACCGCCATGAACTTGCGTCGGTGACCTTCGAGGCGTGACAGGCGTGTTGAAACCATAGGGTACCCCGCCGCAGGATGGGTTGAACTTCAGCCATATTCGCGGCTGGCTCGCTTTTTCCGGCCGCGCAGGATGCCCGCGACTTTACTGCACGAAGCCGATAATGTCGCGGACTTCCTTCATGGTTTTTTCCGCGCGGGCCCGCGCCCTTTCGCCGCCGTCGCGCAGGACGCCGTCGATATAGGCCGTGTCGCCCATCAGGCGGCGCATTTCGCCGTTGACCGGCGACAGGACTTCGACGGCGAGCTCGACGAGCGCCGGCTTGAACACCGAAAATTGCTGGCCGCCGAACTCGTTGAGCACGTCTTCCTTGGTGCGGTCGGAAAGGGCGGCGAAAATGCCGACCAGGTTGTCGGCTTCGGGGCGGCCTTTCAGGCCATCGGTCTCGCTCGGAAGCGCGTCCGGGTCGGTCTTGGCCTTGCGGATCTTCTTCGAGATCGTTTCAGCGTCGTCCATCAGGTTGATGCGCGACAGGTCGGACGGATCCGACTTCGACATTTTCTTGGTGCCGTCCTTGAGGCTCATCACGCGCGGCGCGGGGCCTTCGATCAGCGGCTCGACCATCGGAAAATAGGCATGAACCGGCTCTTCGCCGACCGTGATGTCGATGCCGTAGCCGGTGCGGCGGATCTGTTCCACGAAGTCGAGATTGAACTTCATTGCGATGTCGCGGGTCAGTTCCAGGTGCTGCTTCTGGTCCTCGCCGACCGGTACATGGGTGGCGCGGTAGACGAGAATGTCGGCCGCCATCAGGCTCGGATAGGCGTAGAGACCGAGCGAGGCCTGCTCGCGGTCCTTGCCGGCCTTGTCCTTGAACTGCGTCATGCGGTTCATCCAGCCGATGCGGGCAACGCAGTTGAAGATCCAGGCCAGCTCCGCATGCTGCGGCACGGCCGACTGGTTGAAGACGATATGGTTCTTCGGATCGATGCCGCTTGCCAGAAACGCCGCGGTGATCGAGCGGATCTGTCCCGGCATGTCGTCATGGACGAGTTGGGCCGTCAGCGCATGCAGGTCGACGACACAATAGATGCAGTCGTGATGTTCCTGGAGCGCGACGAACTTGCGGATCGCACCGAGATAATTGCCAAGATGGAGATTGCCGGTCGGCTGAACGCCGGAAAAGACCAGCGGCTTGAACTCACCCATGATTGTCCTCAACAGGCTGGTGGAGGGCCCGATCTGTCGATCGAAATTAGCCAGCGGCTTATGCACCCCGAAAGGTCGACAATCAAGGGCCAGTTTTGCGGCCCCTGGAGCTTCGAGCACGGTCGGAACTCAACCCGGAATTTTCCTGAGAACCGCGCCCATAACGCAGCGCATCCGCCACCCAGATTAACGCAGATTAAGCATTGCGGCAGCAAGATTCCTAAATTGGAGCATTTTCCTCCTTATTGACGTCACTTTTAGGAATGAAATGCCTCCCAACATCCTAGATGACCTTTCATGAGGAAAGGTCCTTCCATGGGGGATATCATGCGCATTTCTTATCGCGTCGCGCTTGCCTGCCTCTTGACGCTCAGCCTGAACACCGCGGCGCTCGCCGGAAACAAGGAGGAGCGGCGTGTCATCAAGCTGAAGCACGATTACACCGCCGCCTATACGCTGCAGCGGGTCAGTGTGCGGGCCAATTGCTTTCCGAAGGAGCTCAGGCGGGTCCTTGCGCATATTGCGCAGAAGACCGGCCGCAAGCCGGTCATCACGTCGGGTCATCGCCCACATTCCGGCGGTTCGCAGCACAGTCACTGCTATGCGGCGGATATTCGCGTGCCGGGCGTGTCGGAAAAACGCGTGCTGGCAGCGGCCGCCAGCGCTCCGGGGATCGGCGGCATCGGCCGGTACTGCAACGGTCTCGTCCATGTCGACATCGGCCCGAAACGCACCTGGCGTCATTGCGGTCGCCGCTAGGCCTTGGGCTTGCGTCTCAGGTTTCGCCGCAGCATGCCGATGTCTGCCCCGCCAATGGCAAAGGCGATGGTGAAGTAGACGACCATGGCGATGGCCACCAGGCCACCAAGCGCTGTCAGCTGATGGAGCAGCGAGGCATCCGGCGCCAGCCAGGCGGACCAATAGTCCGACAGATAGACCAGCATGACAGCCATGATCGCGGCCGCGATCATCAGGCGCAGGGTGCGGGTGAACAGGGCCCATTCCCAGGTCAGGTGACCGCGGCGATGCAGCGTTATGAAAAGCAGTACGGTATTGATCCAGCCAGCGGCCGCTTCGGCAATGGCGATGCCGCGTTCGGCGAGGATTGGGAATAGCGAGATCGCCAGGGCGGAGTTGATCACCACGGAAATCCCGGTGAACCGCATCGGCGTGCGGGTATCCTCGCGGGCGTAGAAGCCCGGCTGCAGCGCCTTGATCATCACGAAGCCCGGGAGGCCGATGCCGTAGATGGCCAGGATCGCGGCGACGACCGTGGTGTTCTCCTGCGTAAAGGCGCCACGCTCGTAGAGCACGCGGATGATCTCATCCGACAGGACCCAGAGCGCGGCTGCGGCCGGCAGGGTCAGGAACAGAACGAATTCCATCGAGCGGTTCTGGATGTTGCCGGCTTCCTTCATGTGACCGGCCTTCAGCGCGCGTGCGAGCTCGGGCAGGAGCACCACGCCGACCGCCACGCCGACGACGCCGAGCGGCAACTGGTAGATGCGGTCGGCATATTGCAGGGCGGCGATCGCCCCTTCCTTGCCCGAGGCGATCGCCTGGCCGATCAGCTGGTTGATCTGGGTGATGCCGCCCGTCACCGCCGCTGGAACGGCCAGCACCAGCAGACGTTTCACGTTCGGCGTGAAGCGCGGGAACTTGAAGGAAAGACTGATGCCGGCATGGCGCACGCCGGCATAGACGACCGCCATCTGCAGCACGCCAGCGGCGAGAACCGACCAGGACAGATACCAGGCGGTCATCGCCGGGTCGGCACCTGAATAGAGCGCCCAAAGGAGGGCGCCGATCATCAGGATGTTGAGAAAGACCGGAGCGATGGCGGCTGCGAAGAAGTGATGCAGCGAATTCAACATGCCGGACAGCATGGCGGTCAGCGACATGCACATCAGATAAGGGAACATGACCGCCGCAAGGCGCACCGTCAGGGAAAATTTGACCGGATCATCGGAAAAGCCGGGCGCGATCACCCATTGCACCAGCAGCGGCATGGAAAGCTCCATGACGATGGTGATGAGCAAAAGCACGGTGAAGAGGACGCCGAAGACTTCCTCGGAGAAGCGCTTGGCACCGTCAACGCCGTTGGCCTCGATCTCCTTGGCAAACAGCGGCACAAAGGCGGCGTTGAAAGCGCCTTCGGCAAAAAGCCGGCGAAAGAGGTTGGGAAAACGGAAGGCGGCATAGAAGACGTCAGCCATGGGCCCGGTGCCGAGCGCTGCCGCCATCAGCGTTTCGCGGGCAAAGCCGAAGACGCGGCTGCCGAGCGTCGCACCGCCGACGGTCATGAACTTCTTCACCAGCCCCATGGTCAGACCTTGGCCTTCTTCTGGACCGGCACGGCGCGCTGGACGGCCTGGGCGATGATGCCGGACGGCATTCGGTCGCGCAGTTCGTCGCCCTGCTCGGCCATGACAGCCTTCAGCTGGGTGACGATGCTCGCCTGGCGGTTCTCGTTGGTCACCTTCTGGCCGACCAGGTCGGTGACGTAGAAGGTGTCGATGACCTTTTCGCCGAAGGTGGTGATGCGGGCCGAGTGGATGTCGAGCGACAGGTCGGAGAGGACCGCGGTGATTTCCGCGAGCAGGCCGATGCGGTCGAGGCATTCGACTTCGACGACGGTGAACTTGTTCGACAGTGTGTTCGAAATCGTCACATGCGGCTGGACCGGGAAGGTCTTGTTCTTCTTCTTGCCCTTGCTGCGGGTGGCGATCACTTCCGGCAGGCGCTTGCGGCCCGACAACACGTCTTCGATCATCTTGCCGATGGTTGCGGCACGCCGCATCTCGTCCTCGTCGATGGGGAACTCGCGGTTGACCAGAATGGTGTCGAGCGCCCGGCCGTCGGAGGTGGTAAAGATCTGTGCATCGGCGATGTTGGCACCGGCTGCGGCACAGGCGCCGGCGATGATCGACAACAGGCGCGGATGGTCGGGCGAGAGCACCGTGATCTCGGTGATCGCATGGAAGGAGTGGGTGCGAACCATGGTCGCCAGCGCCTTGCCGGCCTTGTCCGCTTCACGGATGAAATGGGCGTGGCGCACCTGATCTTCCAACTCCACGGAGAGCAGATAGGGCTCGTAGTGCAGCTTGGTATAGGTCTTCTGGTCCTTCTGGCTCCAGTCGCCGAGCGCCTGCGTCAGCATTTCGGCCGCGTGCTTGGCCCGCTCCTTGCGCGACACTTCGGAGAAGCCGCCGGACAGGAGCAATTCCGTCTCGTAGTAAAGCGTGCGCAGCAACTGGCCCTTCCAGCCGTTCCAGACGCCCGGTCCGACCGCGCGGATGTCGCAGACGGTTAGGACCAGCAGCATCTTCAACCGATCGAGCGACTGGACCTTCTCGGCGAAGTCCGTGATCGTCTTGCGGTCGTGCAGGTCGCGGGTCTGGGCGACCATGGACATCAGGAGATGCTGCTCGATCAGCCAGGCGACGAGCTCGGTCTGCTTGGCATTGAGGCCGAAGCGCGGGCAGAGCTTGCGTGCCACCTTGGCGCCGGCGATCGAATGATCCTCCTGGCGCCCCTTGGCGACATCATGCAGCAGGACGGCCACATAGAAGGCCTGGCGATCCTCGATGCTCGGCAGCACCTTGGCCGACAGCGGATGAATGTCCTCGGCCTTGCCCTTGTCGATCTCGGCCAGCACTTCCACGGTGCGGATGAGGTGCTCGTCGACGGTGTAGTGATGATACATGTTGAACTGCATCATCGAGACAATCTTGCCGAATTCGGGAATGAAACGGCCGAGCACGCCGGCCTCGTTCATCCGCCGCAGCACGAAGCCCGGATCACGGCGCGACGTCAGGATGGCCAGGAAGAGGCGGTTCGCCTCCTCGTTCTCGCGGAAGTCGTGGTCGATCAGCGCCAGCGAGCGGGTCACGGCCCTTAGCGCGTCGGGATGGAATTCCAACCCTTTCAGGTCGGCGACGTGAAAGAGCCGCATGATAGACACAGGATCGCGCTTGAAGACATCCGGGTCGGCAAGCGCGATCCGCCCGCGGTCCTCGATGAATTCCGGCGTGCCCGGGAGTTTGCGGGCGCGATTGGCAAAACGCCCGATCACGCCGGAGAGGCCCGGCGCCGCCTTGGCCTGCTGCTCCTCGAGTGTCGCGCAGAAGATACGCGTCAGGTCGCCGACATCCTTGGCGACGAGGAAATAGTGCTTCATGAAACGCTCGACGGCGGAAAGACCGGGGCGTGGCTGGTAGCCGAGATTGCGGGCGATCTCCGGCTGGATATCGAAATAGAGGCGTTCCTCCGGCTTGCCGGTCAGGTAGTGCATGTGACAACGCACCGCCCAGAGGAAGTCGTCGGCCTTCTCGAACAGGCGCCATTCCTGGCGGGACAGCACACCAAGCCGGACGAGATCGCCGGCGTCGCGGATGTGGTAGCGATATTTGGCGATCCAGAACAGCGTTTGCAGGTCACGCAGCCCGCCCTTGCCCTCCTTGACGTTGGGCTCGACCAGATAGCGGCTGTCCCCCGCCTTGCGATGACGTTCGTCCCGCTCGGCCAGCTTGGCGGCGATGAATTCCGGGGCGGTGTTGTTGGTCACTTCCTGGTCGAAGCGGCGCTGCAGTTCGGTGACGAGTGCCTCCTGGCCGCAGACGAAACGCGTCTCCAGAATGGCCGTGCGGATCGTCATGTCGTCCTTCGACAGGCGCATGCACTCATCCACGGTGCGGGTCGCATGGCCGACCTTGAAGCCGATGTCCCACAACAGGTAGAGCATGAACTCGACCGCCTTGTGCATGTCCGCCGTCAGCTTGGGAGGCGTCAGGAACAGGAGGTCGATATCCGAGCCCGGCGCCAGTGTGCCGCGGCCATAGCCGCCGACCGCCGAGACCGCGACCATGTCGGCCTTGTCGCGATAGACGTGGCGCACGACGAGATCGAAGATCACCGAAATCAGCTGGTCCTGAATCCACGAGATCCGCCGGGCGCAATTGATCCCGCTGCCATCCTGGAACAGCTTTTCCTTGGCCAGTTCCCGGCCGTCGGCGCTGACCTTCTTGAGGATCGGCAACAGCCCGGCCCGAATGTCGAGCAGGTGGCCGGAATGGGCGAGCGCAACGGCCTCGCAGTCAGCCTTCAGAGCGGCGACGTCGAGCAGATCGCCGTATTCGAGTTCGGTCATGGCCATTGTTGCGGCATGCTTTCTTCGGCTTATCGGCCCGCCCGAGGGCCGGCGACGGATGGCGCTATAACGCCTTTCGGGCGCCTTGGACAGGGATATTAGCCCTCAAGGCTTGCCAAGTTGTTTCCTCAAGTCATACAGCGCGTCGAGCGCCTGGCGGGGTGTCATGTCGTCGAGATCAAGGCTTTTCAGCATTTCCTCGACCTTGGACGGCCCTGCCTTTTTCGCCTCCTCACGGCGCACCGCCACCTGGAACAAGGGCAGATCGTCGATCAGCGAACTTGCCGGGTTCTTGCGATCGGCATCCTCCAGACGGGTCAGCACATCACGCGCCCGGGCCACGACGGAAGCCGGCAGACCGGCAAGGCGCGCCACCTGAATGCCATAGGAACGGTCGGCGGCGCCTGGGCCGACTTCGTGCAGGAAGATCACGTCATTGTCCCATTCCTTCACCCGCATGGTGACGTTGGAAAGGCGCGCGAGCTTTTCCGACAGCACCGTCAGTTCATGGAAATGGGTGGCAAACAGGGAACGGCAGCGATTGACCTCATGCAAATGCTCCACCGCCGCCCAGGCGATCGACAGGCCGTCGAAAGTCGCCGTGCCGCGGCCGATTTCGTCGAGGATGACGAGCGAGCGCTCGGTCGCCTGGTTGAGGATCGCCGCCGTCTCGACCATCTCGACCATGAAGGTGGAGCGGCCGCGCGCCAGGTCGTCGGAAGCACCAACGCGGGAGAACAGGCGATCGACTACGCCGATATGGGCAGCACCCGCCGGCACGAAGGAGCCCATCTGCGCCAGGATGGCGATCAGCGCGTTCTGGCGCAGGAAGGTCGATTTACCGCCCATGTTGGGGCCCGTCAGCAGCCAGATCGCGCCGTCCGAGCCCGTCTCCGACGGCGAGAGATTGCAGTCATTGGCGATGAAGGGGTTCGCCGACTGGCGGCGCAGCGCCTGTTCGACCACCGGATGGCGACCGGCGACGATCGAGAACATTCGGCTGTCATCGACCAGCGGCCGGCAATAGCCCTGCTCCTCGGCAAGGGCGGCCAGCCCGGCGGCAACGTCGATCACGGCGAGCGCCCGCGCCGCCGCCTTGATCGGCTCGGCGGCGGCGACCACCTCCGCCGTCATCCGCTCGAAGGCCTCGAGTTCGATCGACAGCGCCTGGCCGGCGGCATTGGCGATGCGGGTTTCGAGATCGGCAAGCTCGGTCGTGGTGAAGCGCATGGCGCTTGCCATGGTCTGGCGGTGGATGAAGCGGGCCTTGGCCGCCTCGCCCTCCGTCATGGTGCCGGAATTGCCGGCGGTCACCTCGATGAAATAACCGAGCACATTGTTGTGCTTGATCTTCAGCGACTTGATGCCGGTCTCTTCGGCATACTGCAGTTGCAGGCCGGCGATCACCCGGCGCGACTGGTCGCGCAGCGCCCGCACCTCGTCGAGTTCCGGCACGGCACCGGCTCTGAGGAAGCCGCCGTCGCGCTTCAACAGCGGCAGGTCGTCGGCCAGCATGGCACCGAGCAGGTCAGCGAGCGCCCTGGGCAAGACCTTGAGATCCGCAACGGCTGCGGCGAGTTCGTCAGGAACAACCGCGCCGCCCAGCAGCGCGGCGACCTCGCCGGCCGTGACGATCCCCTGCAGGATCGCGCCGAGATCCCGCGGGCCGCCGCGATCGAGCGCCAGGCGCGAGAGCGCGCGCGGCATGTCCGGCACGCGTTTGAGGCCGTCGCGCAGCCGGTCGGAGAGCGACGGCTCGGACAGCATGAAGGCGACGGAATCCTGCCGTCCGGCAATCTGCTCCGGATCGGTCAACGGTGACATCAGTCGCTCGGCCAAAAGGCGGGCGCCGCCGCCGGTTACCGTCCGGTCGATGGCTTTCAGCAGCGAGCCGTTGCGATCGCCCGACAGCGTCTTCACCAGCTCGAGATTGGCACGCGTGGCCGGGTCGATGAACAGCGTGGAGGCGGCACTCTGGCGCTCGGGAAGCCCAAGCGGCGGGCGTTCGGAGATCTGGGTCTTCTCGACATAGGCAACGGCGGCGGCGGCGGCGGCAATCTCGGCGCGGCTGAACGTGCCGAAACCATCCAGCGTCTTGACGCCGAAATAGCGGGCGATGCGCCCTTCCGCCGTCGCGCTGTCGAACAGCACCGCCGGCTGGGGTACGACCACGCGGCCCAGCACATCGAAGGCGGGTTTCAGCTCGGGATCGAAGAACAGCGTGTCGGCGACGATCAGTTCGCGCGGCTCGATCCGGAGAATATCCGCGAGTAGGCGCCCCTCGTCGGTCTCGGCGAGACGGAAGATGCCGGTCGAGATGTCGATCCAGGCGATCGCCAATTGCGGGGTCGCACCGCCCCGGATGCGGGCAAGTGCCATCAGGTAATTGGATTCCGACGGCGAAAGCAGCCTCTCCTCGGTCAGCGTGCCGGGGGTCACCAGACGCACGACGTCGCGCTTGACCACCGACTTCGATCCGCGCTTCTTCGCCTCGGCCGGATCCTCGACCTGTTCGCAGACCGCCACCCGGAAGCCGAGCGAGATCAGCTTTTGCAGGTAGTCGTCGGCGGCATGGACCGGCACGCCGCACATCGGGATGTCCTGGCCCAGATGCTGGCCACGCCTGGTCAGCGTGATGCCGAGCGCCCGCGAGGCGTCGACGGCATCCTCGAAGAACAGCTCATAGAAATCGCCCATCCGGTAGAACAGCAGACTGCCCGGATTGTTGGCCTTGATCTCGATATACTGCTCCATCATCGGGGTCGCCGACGCGCGGCTTTCCTCCGAGGCAAGCTCGGCTACGTTCAGGACCTCGTTGGTGGGGACGCTGTTGATTGTCACTGTCTGAAGTTTTCTTGAAACGGAAGTCGTGCAACACTAACGACCTAAGCCAAGCAAAAACAACCGCCAAGGTCGACCGGGCCAAGGCTGCCCACAACAAGCTTCGAGGGAACATGGCAAGCAAGGATCGCAACGGACGCAGCAAGACGTCGGTCACGGAGCAGGAAGCGCTCGATTTCCACGCCCAGGGACGGCCCGGCAAGCTGGAAATCACCCCGACAAAGGCCATGGCCACCCAGCGCGACCTGTCGCTTGCCTACTCGCCAGGCGTCGCAGTTCCGGTCAAGGCGATCGCCGCCGATCCGGCAACGGCTTACGACTATACGACGCGCGGCAACATGGTCGCCGTGATCTCGAACGGCACGGCCATTCTCGGGCTCGGCAATCTCGGCGCGCTGGCCTCCAAGCCGGTGATGGAGGGAAAGGCCGTGCTCTTCAAGCGCTTCGCCGACGTTGATTCGATCGATCTCGAGGTCGATACCGAGAATGTCGAGGAGTTCATCAACTGCGTGCGTTATCTGGGGCCCTCCTTCGGTGGCATCAACCTTGAAGACATCAAGGCGCCGGACTGCTTCATCATCGAGAGCCGACTGCGCGAGCTCATGGATATCCCGGTCTTCCATGACGACCAGCACGGCACGGCGATCATCGCCGCGGCAGGCCTGATCAACGCACTCGAACTGACGGGTCGCGACTTCAAGACCACCAAACTGGTCTGCAACGGCGCCGGCGCTGCGGCGATCGCCTGCATCGAACTCATCAAGGCGATGGGCTTTGATCCCGCCAACATCATCCTGTGCGACACCAAGGGCGTGATCTATCAGGGCCGGATCGACGGCATGAACCAGTGGAAGTCGGCCCATGCCGTCAAGACCGACCGCCGCACGCTGAAAGAAGCCATGGAAGGTGCCGACGTCGTGCTCGGCCTGTCGCAGAAGGGCGCGTTTTCGGCCGACATGATCCGCTCCATGGCGGCAAACCCGATCATCTTCGCCATGGCCAATCCCGACCCGGAAATCACCCCGGAGGAAGTCGCCGAGATCCGCGACGACGCCATCATGGCGACGGGCCGCTCGGACTATCCGAACCAGGTCAACAATGTTCTGGGCTTTCCCTACATCTTCCGGGGAGCGCTCGACGTGCGCGCCTCGCAGATCAACGATGCGATGAAGATCGCCGCCGTCAGGGCGCTGGCAAGCCTGGCGCGCGAGGACGTGCCCGACGACGTCGCCGCCGCCTATCAGGGCAACCGGCCGCGGTTCGGGCCCGAATACATCATCCCCGTGCCCTTCGACCCGCGCCTGATCTCGGCCATCCCGGTCGCTGTGGCGAAGGCGGCGATGGAAACCGGGGTTGCCCGCAAGGCGATCGAGGATCTCGATGCCTACGCCCAAGAGCTTTCCGCCCGGCGCGATCCGATTGCCGCCACCACGCAGAGGCTCTACGAGCGCATACGCCAGAACCCGCGGCGGGTCGTCTTTGCCGAGGGCGAGGAAGAGCAGGTCATGCGGGCGGCGATTTCCTTCGTCAACCAGGGGCTTGGCACGGCCATCCTGCTCGGTCGCGATGCGCCGCTCAAGGAAACCGCCGAACGCGCCGGCATCGACCTTGACCGCCCCGGCATCGAGGTGGTCAATGCCCGCGTCTCCACCCGGGTCGAGGCCTATACCGAATATCTCTACTCGCGCCTGCAGCGCAAAGGCTACCTGCACCGCGACTGCCAGCGCCTGATCAACACAGACCGCAACCATTTTGCCGCCTGCATGGTGGCGCTCGGCGATGCCGACGCCATGGTGACCGGCACCACCCGCAACTACTCGACCGCGCTCGAGGACGTCCGCCGCTGCATCGATCCGCAGCCGGGCCATCGGGTGATCGGCGTGTCGCTGGCGCTGACGCGCGGCCGCACGGTTCTGGTGGCCGACACCGCCGTGCACGACATGCCGACGGCGGAGGAACTCGCCGACATCGCCGAGGAGGCCGCCGGCCTTGCCCGACGCCTCGGCTATGAACCGCGCGTGGCGCTTCTCGCCTATTCGACCTTCGGCCATCCGACCGGTGAACGCTCCGAACGCTTGCGCGAGGCGGTGAAGATCCTCGACAAGCGCCGCGTCGATTTCGAATATGACGGCGAAATGGGTGCTGACGTCGCGCTCAACGCCCATCGCATGGAACAGTATCCGTTCTGCCGCCTGTCAGGCACGGCCAATGTCCTGGTCATGCCGGCGATCCACTCGGCCTCGATCTCGACCAAGATGCTGCAGGAACTCGGCGGCTCGACCGTGATCGGCCCGCTGCTGGTCGGCCTCGAGAAGTCCGTGCAGATCGCCCAGATCGGCGCCAAGGACAGCGACATCGTCAACATGGCGGCGATCGCCGCCTACAATGCGGGCGAGTGATCCGGCAGAAACCCGATCAAGCATCAAAGAAAACAGCCCGCCGACCCAAGTCGGCGGGCTGTATTTTACTTCAAGCCTTCACGGCATGAGGATCAGCTGGCGAAGCGGCCCGCGTCGGCGCCGTAATAGTTGCGGTAGCGCTCGGAAATGCTGGAAATCGGCAGGACAATCAACGCGTCCGTCGTGTTGAAGGCGTGGTCGACCACCGCGCCCTCGCCGATCATCGCGCCAACGCGCAGATAACCCTTGATCAGCGGCGGCATGGAGGCAAGCGCCTTGCGCGGATTGATCGCCTCGACCGGCATCAGATCCATTTCGCGATAGAGTTCGGGCAGTGCGCGAACCGCCCATTCACCACGCGCCACGGCGTTGTGGTAGAGGAAGGACAGCGCCAGCGCATGCTCTTCGGGACGAATGCCGGGGAACGAACCGCAGCCGAACATGGCATCGACACGATGGGTCAGTGCATAGGCCCAGCATCCCTGCCACAGAAGTTCGACGGTGCGTTTGCTGCGGTATTCCGGCAGAACGCAGGAACGGCCTAGTTCCATGAAGCGCTTTTCCGGATGACGTGCCATCAGGGCGTCGACGTCGAATTCGGTCGCCGAGTAGAAACCACCATTGGCGCGCGCTACGTCGTGACGCAGAAGCCGGTAGGTGCCGACGATCTGATCCTCCGGGTCGCAGTCGAGCGAGCGGTCGAGCACCAGGAGGTGATCGCAGACCATGTCCCAGGCATCGATGTCGCGCTTGCGGCGGGCCGATTCCGGAGGGATCTGCGCGCCCATCTCTTCGACGAAGACCCGGTAGCGAACGGCCTGCGCGGCGTCGATCTCGCGATCATTGCGGGCAATTCTGGTTTCCAGGTTGCCGATACGTCCGAGCAAGCCTTCCGTCGTCCGACCGTTGACGACGGCGGACTGCGCGCCACCATCAACCAGGGACACTCGATCCAAAAGTTCAATGCTCATAGCGACTCGTCCGGGTTGTCTTAAAGCGCCATAAACCATGGATGTGCGACAGCAAAGTGACAGATGACGCTGTACTGACAGAGCCCCGGCGGGCTCTTCCGCTTCCGGCTGTCCCGCGCATCCGCGGCAAACGACAGATTACGCTTTCGAGGCCCGATGCGCCAGTATCTCGTCGAGGAGAATGAGAGCGGCACCGACACTGATGAAGCTATCGGCGAGATTGAACACGGCAAAGGACCAAGTCTGGGTATAGAAGAGCACGTAGTCGACCACGTGACCATAGACGAAGCGGTCGATGATATTGCCGAGCGCACCGGCGATGATCATGGCAAAGCCGAGATGGGCGATGTGGTGTCCGGGTCCGGTCCGTTTCCACAGCCAAAGGACAAAAGCGACGATGACGATCCGCAAGCCGACGATGAACCAGCCATGGGCGTCGGCCAGCATGGAGAAGGCGACGCCGAGATTGTGCGTGCGGTAGAGCGCCAGCATGGGCATGACCGGCACGGCCTCGTGCAGCGGCAGGTAAAGCTCGACGGCAAGCTTGATCGCCTGGTCGAGCAGCAAGGCAATGGCGATGAAGATCGCGGCCGGCAGCGGCCGGCTGAAGGGGGCGAGGAAGGTGTTCATTTGGGCCCGTCGAGGGTCAGAAGATGGCGGCGGACCTCGAACAGCATGACGCCGGTCGCAACGGCCAGATTGAGCGAATCGGCGCGTCCGACCTGCGGAATCCGAGCCAGCGCATCGGCGGCAGCGGCCAGATCATCCGGCAGGCCGGATTGCTCGTTGCCCATCATCAGCACGACCGGTTTGCTGCGGTAGTCGATGGTGCGATAGTCGACCGCGCCGGCAAGATGGGTTGCGACAAGACGCGCGCCGCTGTCCTTCTTCCAGCGCAGGAAGTCGGCGGGCGTCGTCTTGACCAGCGGCACGGCGAAGAGCGAGCCCATCGTGGCGCGCACGGTCTCCATCGAAAACGGGTCGGTGCAGTCGCCGACCAGGATTACGCCCGAGGCGCCGGCCGCATCGGCGGTACGGATGATGGTGCCGAGATTGCCGGGATCGCGGACGCGGTCGAGCGCCACCCAGGTTTCCGATCCTGAGGGCCGGACATCCTTCAGCGCATTCCAGCGCTGTTCGAAGACGCCGGCGACCATCTGTGGATTTTCCCGCCGGGTGACCGACGCCATGACCTTCTCGCTGACCTCGAGCACCAGGCCGCCTGCGGCGACGGTGCGGGCGGCGACCTTTTCGACCAGGGGCTTGCCCTTGGCACCCTTGGAATAGATCAGCGTGCGGATCGTCCAGCCGAGATCAAGCGCGTCGATGACCAGCTTCAGGCCTTCCGCCATGAAGCTCTTGGTCTCGTCGCGTGTCTTCTTCAAGGACAGCGCCTTGATGTCCTTGATGATCGGGTTGGCGAGGCTGGTGATTTCCTTGACCTGGCCGACCCGACGGGGGCCGTCATTCCTGTATTCTTCGTTCATTTCGGCACCCAGCGGCTGAAAAGAGAGGTCGAGAGCGCCCGCCCCGGGGTCTTGCCGTCGAGGCCGGCCTCGCGGATCACCAGTTCGCCGGATTCAACCAGGCCGCCCTTGCCGCGCATCGTCTCGCGCATCAATTCATGGATCGAATAGAAGCTTGCGCGGATCGAATAGGCGGTGAGCACTAGGCCCAGCGCCTTGGGTGCCAGGAGTTCGCGGCAGATGTCGAGCATCAGCGGCAGATGCTCGAACAGGTGCCAGACCTCGCCATTCGGTCCCCGGCCGAATTTCGGCGGATCGGTCAGGATGATGTCGTAGCGGTGGCCGCGGCGTTCCTCACGCTGGATGAACTTCATCGCATCGTCGCAGATCCAGCGGATCGGCGCCTTGTCGAGCCGGCTCAGCGACTGGTTCTCGCGGGCCCAGCCGATCGCCTTCTTGGACGCATCGACATGGGTGACCTCGGCCCCGGCGGCGGCGGCAACCAGAGAAGCGACACCGGTATAGCCGAACAGGTTCAGGACCTTCAGCGGCCGGCCGGCCGTCTCGATGCGTTCCTTCATCCAGGTCCAATGGGCGATCTGCTCGGGAAACACGCCGACATGACGGAAGGAGGTGAAGCGGCCGAGAAAATCGACGCCGAGCAGCGACAGCGGCCAGGTTTCCCCGAGCGCTTCGCGGGGAAAGCGCCAGCGGCCCATGCCGTCCTCATCCGTGTCGCCGGTAAAGATCGCATCGGCTTTTTCCCAGACATGGGCCGGCAGTGCCTTGGGCCACAAGGCCTGGGCTTCCGGTCGGACGATGCGATAGGGACCGTATTGCTCGAGCTTCTCTCCCGCGCCGCTGTCGATCAGGTGGAAGTCGCCGGCGCCCTGGGATTCGAGGATCAGCGGCACGCGTTCAGCCGGGCGCTCGCCGGTGCGCACGATCAGTGTCCGCTGCGGCTCGGCCGGCGGGCGGGCACTGTCGGCCGCCACCGGCACGTCGGCCGGCTTTTGCGCGCGCGCCTCCCCTTCGGAAGGCCTGACGCCGTGCGGCTTCAAAGAAGCGTTCCGGTCCGCATCGCGAAGGCCAGCCTTGACGGGCTTCGCCATGGGCTTGGACGCCTTCCCGGCCTTTCCGGCGGATGCGTTGCGCATCGGCCGGCGTTCCTTGTTCTTCACGCGATGATCCTGCTTGTGGTCCTGAAATCGAGCGAAACGCCTTAGCATCCCTGCACAGATGGGAAAAGCGCTTTCCCGCCGCCATCTTCGCGCGCCTTGCGTGCGACAGCGTCACATTTTCTGTGTCACCTTGCCAGCATCACCTGGCCAGCGTCACTTGGCCGGAATCTGCGGCAATCCGCTGCCGGCCAGTTGTTCGGCGCGACTCTTGTGTCGATCGGCCTCGGCCTGCCAGCGCACGACCTGGCGGGATTCGGTGCGGGCCTTCTTGCGGTACTTGCCCTGAGCGAGCCAGGTCGCGGCAGAGCCGAGCAGAAGACCCAGAATGAGCGCGAGAAACAGGAAGACGAAGAATGGCGCGGTCAGGGACAAGAGGGCGTCGTCGGGCTTGAACGGATTGAGCGCGAGCGTCACCGCCTGCCGATTGGCGACCGACAAGACGATCAGCACGATCGCCAGGGGCACGAAGACAACCAGACTGACGACTTTCTTGACCATAGCGCATTACTCCTCGACGGCCCGCCGCCACGCATCCGATCTGAGCTCGGCGGATGCCTCCAAGTTAAGCCGCGTCGCGGGCTTTTCAAGCGCGCCGGGCTTCTGACCGATTATTCGTCGCCCTCGTCCGCCATGCCGGGATTGAGCCGTTCGCGCAATTCCTTGCCGGTCTTGAAGAAGGGAACCCATTTTTCCTCGACGAAGACGGTTTCGCCGGTGCGCGGATTGCGGCCCGAGCGCGAAGGCCGGTTCTTCACCGAGAACGCGCCGAAGCCGCGCAATTCGACGCGATTGCCCGCCGCGAGCGCGTCGGTGATCTCGTCCAGAACCGCATTGACGATGTTTTCCACGTCACGATGGTAGAGATGCGGATTACGCGCCGCGACAATCTGCACCAGTTCCGACTTGATCACGCGCGCCCCCTGAATGGTTGAGTAGACCTTGGTCGCTCCAAACCTGCCAAACCGAAAAAGCAGCGTCAAGGAACAACTTAACCGGCCCGAGGCGATCCGCTCGGCCGCCGGTAAAACACCACAATGTCGCGCGATAATCAACCTTCGGCGGTCGTTTCGCCTCATCTTGGACATCGGAGCCAGGCAGCATGTGGTGTGCAGGCCTTGCTGTCCGGACCGGCGGCGGCCGCTTGTATTCGCTCAGGCAATTTCCATATTGGCAAGCGAATGCAATAATGCGAAATGTCAACCGGATTCCTCCCCCGCTTATCCGGGCAGGCCAACCCGAACAGGCTTCACTTATGTTGAATCGCGTGGACCATGGTGCGACGACCGCTGGCGGCCGGCCAGAGGGCGATGCCTATCGCCTGGCCGTCAGCCATTCCGCCCGGGTCAAGCGCTTGAAGGTCCTTTTGCCTGTCGTCGCCTTACTCATCTCGCTCGCCTTCGTCGGCGTCTCGGTGGTCAGGGCCTATCTGCCGGAGAACCTGCAGATCGCCTCGGCGAAGATCGAGAATGGCAAGGTGGTGATGGAGAAGCCGGCGATCGCCGGGCGCAACGAAGACGGCATCAGCTATTCGATGCGGGCCGAGCGTGCGCTCCAGGACATCAAGAACCCGAACATCATCGCGCTCGAGACGATCGCCGCGGCAGTGCCGCTGAACGAGAAGATCATCGCCCGGGTCGAGGCGTTGAGCGGGGTGTTCGACCGCTCCTCCGACCTTCTCGACATGGACAAGCCCTTCACCATCAAGCTCTCGACCGGCCTCGAGGCCAGCTTCCAGTCCGCCCATCTCGACATCAAGGGCGGCAAGATGGAGACGAGCGATCCCGTCGCCATCAAGGCGGAAGAAGCGTCGATTGTTGCGCAGTCGCTCAAGATAACGGATAAGGGACGCATCATCACTTTTCAGGGCGCCGTTCGGGTAAACATCGAACCGTCCGCCATCCGCAAAACAGGCAATTGAGAGCCGGGCCCGTCATGAATTTCGAACGCCGTACATCGTCCTTCAAGACTGGCCTCCTGGTCGCAACCGGTCTTGCCTTCCTGGCCTGCTCGCCGGCCGCGTTGGCCCAGGCGACAAAGAGCAATCTGAATGGCCTCAAGCTGTCGAACGACCAGCCGATCCAGATCGAAAGCGATGCGCTGGAGATCCGCGAGCAGGAAAAGACCGCGCTGTTTTCCGGCAATGTCAAGGTCGTGCAGGGCACGACGACGCTGCAGTCGGGCAACATGACCGTGCACTACCGCGGCGAGGGCACCAGCGTCACCAACGGCAATGCCGACATCGAGAAGATCGACGTCACCGACAAGGTGTTCCTGTCTTCCGGAACGCAGCAGGCGACGGCGGACAAGGGCACCTTCAATCTCGACGCCCAGGTCTTCGTGCTGGAAGGCGACCGGGTGGTGCTGTCGGAAGGCCAGAACGTCTTCGTCGGCTGCAAGCTGACGGTGCAGATGAATTCGGGAGAAGCCAAGCTCGACAGCTGTGGCGGGCGCGTGCAGATCCAGCTCGATCCCAAGTCCCAGAAGAAGAACTAGTATCGGCCACAACGTGAAAATTCCCGTCGTCTCAGACCTGATCGGCGCCAATCGCGCGCCGCAGCCCAATCCTGCGGAAGTGCGTCTCGACAAGACGCGCTATGAGGGGACGCTGATCGCCCACGGTCTGACGAAAAGCTACAATACCCGTCGCGTGGTCAACGGCGTATCGCTGGTCGTGCGCCGCGGCGAAGCCGTCGGCCTGCTCGGCCCGAACGGTGCCGGCAAGACGACCTGTTTCTACATGATCACCGGCCTCGTGCCGGTCGATGCCGGCACGATCGCCATCAACGGCAACGAAGTCACCGGCATGCCGATGTATCGGCGCGCGCGCCTCGGCGTCGGCTACCTGCCGCAGGAAGCCTCGATCTTTCGCGGCCTGACGGTCGAGGACAACATCCGGGCGGTGCTCGAACTTCACGAGAGCGACGGCAAGAAGCGCGATGCCAAGCTCGACGAACTGCTGCACGAATTCCACATCGAGAAATTGCGCAAGTCTCCGGCGGTGGCGCTGTCAGGCGGCGAACGCCGGCGGCTCGAAATCGCCCGGGCACTGGCCACCGACCCGACCTTCATGCTGCTCGACGAGCCGTTTGCCGGCGTCGATCCGATTTCGGTATCCGACATTCAGAACCTCGTCCGTCACCTGACGGCGCGTGGCATCGGCGTGCTGATCACCGATCACAATGTCCGCGAAACGCTCGGACTGATCGACCGCGCCTACATCATCCATGCCGGCGAGGTGCTGACGCACGGGCGGGCCAACGACATCGTCAACAACCCGGATGTGCGCCGCCTCTACCTCGGCGACAAGTTCAGCCTCTGACCCCTACTTAAGAAATACGCCGGCACCCCACGGTTCGGCTTGACCAAACCTCGCAAAAAAGCAATTTTTGGGCCAAGTGGATTACAACGGAAAGTCCCGCGCCACAGAGCGGGATTTCAAGGCTGTATAGGGGAGTTTCGCGTCCGCCATGGCGTTGTCGGCAAACCTGTTCCTGCGCCAGAACCAGTCGCTGGTGATGACACCGCAACTGATGCAATCCATCCAGTTGCTGCAGATGACTCATCTCGAACTGATGAATTTCATCGCGCAGGAGGTGGAAAAGAACCCTTTGCTCGAAATGGCGGCGGAGGGTGGCGAACAATTGGGCGAGCCGCGGACCGGCGGCAATGACGACGCTCCTTCAGCCAACCAGCACGAGAACAGCGCGAGCGACGAGCACGCCGAGCCAAGTCCCTCTCTCGACAGCGAATGGTACGAACCCGGGCATGGCGACAGGCTCGATGACCGTCTTGATGCCAATTTTGACACGGCGCTTTCCGACGAGGGAACGGCGACGCGCGCCGATGCGCCGGAACTGCTCGGCCAATGGAAATCCATGCCCGGCGGCGGATCGGGCGAAGGGGAAGGCTATGACCTCGATGATTTCGTCGCCGGCCAGATCAGCATCCGCGACCACCTCAATCAGCAAATTCCCTTTGCGCTGTCCAAGCCCGGCGATCGGCTGATTGCCGCGATCCTCATGGATCATCTCGACGAAGCCGGCTATCTGCGCGCCGATATCGACGAGATAGCCGCGCGGCTCGGCGAAACGGCAGAACATTTGTCGACCGTCCTGGAAACGCTCCAGGATCTTGATCCGCCCGGCATATTTGCCCGCTCGCTCAGCGAGTGCCTCTCCATCCAGCTGAAACAACGCAATCGCCTCGATCCGGCGATGAAGTCGCTGGTCGACAATCTCGAACTGCTCGGCAAACGCGATTTCTCCAGCCTCAAGAGGCTCTGCGGTGTGGATGAGGAGGATCTCATCGACATGCTGGCCGAGATTCGCAAGCTCAACCCGAAGCCGGGCAGCGGCTTCGAAAACAGCATCCTTGAATCGGTGGTTCCCGACATCGTCGTGCGCCCGGCGCCGGACGGCAGCTGGCGTGTCGAACTCAATCCGGACGCCCTGCCCCGCGTGCTGATCAACCAGAATTATGTGACGGCCGTCGGCAAGGGCAGCAAGGCCTCCGACAAGGACCAGGCTTTCCTGTCGGAATGCCTGCAGAACGCAAACTGGTTGACGCGGAGCCTGGACCAGCGGGCCCGCACGATCGTCAAGGTGGCGAGCGAGATCGTCCGCCAGCAGGACGCCTTCCTGCTTCACGGCGTCGACCATCTGCGGCCGCTCAACCTCAAGACGGTCGCCGACGCGATCAAGATGCACGAATCGACGGTCAGCCGGGTGACGTCGAACAAATACATGCTGACGCCGCGCGGGCTGTTCGAGCTCAAATACTTCTTCAGCGTTTCGATCGGCTCGGCGGAGGGCGGCGACAATCATTCGGCCGAGGCGGTGCGCCATCGCATCCGCGCGATGATCGCCCAGGAAAGCTGCGATGCCGTGCTGTCGGACGACGATATCGTGCACACGCTGAAATCCTCCGGGGTGGATCTGGCGCGCCGCACCGTGGCGAAATATCGCGAGGCGATGAATATTCCGTCCTCGGTCCAGCGTCGCCGCGAGAAGCGCGCGATCGCCAAGGTCGCGGCAATTTAGGATTGCGAAAACACCGCCCAGGTTGAGGAACGGTTAAGAAGGCGTTGACTTTTACAGGTGGCAGGGCTAGAAGCCCGCCCCGATCGACAGAGGTTCAGACGTTCCGACTTATCCCCAAATCTACGCTCGGCACACAGGAAACGAACCGACATTAGCGCTTGAAAAGCTTGGATGCGGAAGGGGCTTGGCGTAAGCTGATCGATGCCAACCAATGATAAGAAGGGAAACGCCATGAGTGTTCGTGTATCCGGCAAACATATGGAAATCGGCGATGCTTTCCGGCAGAAGATCGGTGAGCGGGTCGAAGACGCCGTCACGAAGTACTTCGACGGAGGCTATTCGGGCCAGGTTACCGTGACGAAGTCGGCAGCGGCCGCAGCGCCGTTCGTCGCCGATTGCATGGTGCACCTCGACGCTGGTGCCAACCTGCAGGCCACCGGCTCGGCCAACGACCCGCAGATCGCCTTTGACATTGCCGCGGACCGCATCGAGAAACGCCTGCGCCGTTACAAGCGCAAGCTCAAGGACCACCATCCGAACAACCAGGCGAGCCCGGCTGTCGAGATCGCCTACACGGTCATGGATGCGGTTCCGGACGAACACGACGAAGTGCCGGAGGACTACGCGCCGACCATCGTTGCCGAAAGCACCAAGAAGCTGCGCACGATGTCGGTTGCCAATGCCGTCATGGCACTCGACATGACGGATGAGCCGATCCTGTTGTTCCGCACGCCGGGCACGCAGGAAGTGAACATCGTCTACCGCCGTCACGACGGCAATATCGGATGGATTGATCCCGCCAACATCAGGGGCTGACCAGCCCACGGCAAGCGGCGGTTCGCCGCCGCCTGCCTCATCCTTGTCTCGGCGGCATGAAGGATTTTGAAATGGCCTTGGCAGATTTGCTGCAACAAGATGCGGTCGTTCCCGCGCTTCGGGTGAATTCCAAGAAGCAACTCCTGCAGGAACTGGCGGCCAAAGCCTCGAAACTGACAGGCATTTCCGAACGGGAAATCTTCGACGTCATCCTGCAGCGCGAGCGGCTCGGCTCCACCGGAGTTGGAAACGGCATTGCCATTCCGCACGGCAAGCTCAGCCGCATCCATGCCATCACCGGCATTTTCGCCCGGCTGGAAACCCCGGTCGACTTCGAGGCGCTGGACGACCAGCCGGTCGATCTGGTGTTTCTGCTGCTCGCGCCCGAAGGCGCCGGCGCCGATCACCTGAAGGCGCTGTCGCGCATCGCCCGCGTGCTGCGCGACCAGGACCTGGTGGCCAAGCTCCGCGCAACCGATTCCGCGTCCGCCATCTATGCCTTCCTCAACGAGGAACAGGCGTCGAACGCCGCCTGAGCTCCGAAGACGACCTCATGAAAAAAGCGCCCGACGGGCGCTTTTTTTGTTTGAATGCAAAAGAGCCGCAGCTCAGCCGTTCTTGACGTCCGCTGCATCGCCGTTGCCTTCGGCCTTCGGGCCGCCCTTGGCGACGCCGACCATGGCCGGGCGCAGGACGCGGTCGCCGATGGCATAGCCGGCCTGGACCACCTGCACCACGGTATTGTTGGGCACATCGGCATTGGGGATCTCGAACATGGCCTGGTGGAAGTTAGGGTCGAACTTCTGGCCTTCCGCGTCGATCTTGCGAACGCCGTGGCGCTCGAGCGTCGAAAGCATGCCACGCTCGGTCATCTCGACACCCTCTACCAGAGCGGAAAGACCGCTATCGGCGGCGGCGCGGGCTTCGTCCGGAAGCGCTTCGAGGGCGCGGCGCAGATTGTCCGATACAGACAGCATGTCGCGGGCAAACGCCGTGACGGCATAGGCCTTGGCGTCTTTCAGCTCGCGCTCGGTACGGCGACGCAGGTTGTCCATTTCCGCGGCCAGCCGCAGGAAGCGATCACGCAGTTCGGCATTTTCCGCCCTCAGCGTCTCGATCGGGTCAACCTCCGCGTCCGTGCCGGGGGTTGCGGCGTCCTGCGCGGCATCGGCCGCGGCGGTCTCAGCCGCTGTGTCAGGGCCGTTGTTGTTGGCTTCGTCGGTCATGACGTCCTCCGAGTGACAGTGTTTGCAATTCGTGCCCGATATCAGGGTTTAAGGTGGAAAAATCAAGGTTCTGGCGAAAGAAGTGTCGCGCCCGATCCGCTACAGCCCCGAACGCGCCAATCGCGCCATCAACTGGGCCGTATAGTCGACCATCGGCACGATGCGGGAATAGTTGAGCCGTGTCGGGCCGATGACGCCGACCGCGCCGACGATCTTGTCCTCGCCGTCGCGATAGGGCGCGACGATGAGCGACGAGCCCGACAGGGAGAACAGCTTGTTTTCCGAACCGATGAAGATCCTGACGCCCGGACCGCTTTCGGCGAGATTGAGGATCTCGATCAGGCTTTCCTTGCGCTCCAGGTCGTCGAACAACAGCCGCAGGCGATCGACGTCTTCCGAACCGGCAAGGCCCTCGAGAAGATTGGCGCGGCCACGCACGATCAACCGCGTCGGCTTCTCCTCGTCGCTGCCGCCCGACCAGACGGCAAGGCCGCGCTCGACCAGATCCTGCGACAGCGTGTCGAGTTCACCTGCCACCTGCTGTTTCAGCTTGACCAACTGGGTCCGCAATTCGCGAAGCGTCTGCCCGGCCAGGTTGGCGTTGAGAAAATTCGCGGCTTCCGTCAGCTGCGAGGCCGTGATGCCCACCGGCAGGTCGATGATGCGGTTCTCGATCTGATTGTGCTCGCCGACAAGCACCGCGAGCGCCTTGGTCGGCTCCAGGCGGATGAATTCGACATGCTTGAGGATCGGGTCGTTCTTGGAGGATATGACCAGGCCGGCGCCGCGCGACAGGCCGGAGAGCATGCGGCTGGCCTCGGTCAGCAGATTGTCCATCGGCTGGGCGGGACCCGGCGGGCGCATCTGCCGCTCGATGCTGCCGCGCTCCTCCTCGGACAGGTCACCGACCTGCATGAAGGCATCGACGAAGAAGCGCAGTCCCTGCTGGGTCGGCAGACGGCCGGCGCTGATATGCGGGGAATAGATCAGCCCCAGATCCTCGAGATCGGCCATGACATTGCGCACCGATGCCGGCGACAGCGACATGGGCAGCAGGCGGGAAAGATTGCGCGATCCGAGCGGATCGCCCGACTCGAGATAGGTTTCGACGATACGCCGAAAGACTTCCCTGGAGCGCTCGTCCAGCGAAGCGGTCACGTCCTTCGACGGTGACTTCGGTGATTTCATTCGTCGCGCAGGCGTTGTTGGTCTGTCATTGCCCTGAAATATAGTCACTCCGGCAGCGATCACCAATGGGGAATTTCGCCAAGTTCCGCCGGAATTGGCCGGCATCATGGTTTTTCTTTGCAAATCACAACCACGGACCGTAGAAGGCCTCTAACGATCTCAGGAGTGGGCAATGCGGCCATCAGGCAGAAAAACCGACCAAATGCGCAAGGTGTCCTTCGAGCGCAATTTTTCCAAGCACGCGGAGGGTTCCTGTCTCGTCAAGTTCGGCGACACGCATGTGCTTTGCACCGCAAGCCTGGAAGAAAAGACCCCGCCGTGGCTGCGCAACAGCGGCAAGGGCTGGGTCACGGCCGAATACGGCATGCTGCCGCGCGCCACCGGCGACCGGATGAAGCGCGAAGCCGCAGCCGGCAAGCAGGGCGGCCGCACGCAGGAAATCCAGCGGCTGATCGGCCGCTCGCTGCGTGCCATCGTCGATCTCGAAGCGCTCGGCGAACGCCAGATTACCCTTGACTGCGACGTCATCCAGGCCGATGGCGGCACCCGCACGGCCTCGATCACCGGCGCGTGGATCGCCCTTCACGACTGCCTGAAGTGGATGGAAGCCCGCAACATGGTCAAGGTCGAAAAGGTCCTCAAAGACCATGTCGCGGCCATTTCCTGCGGCATCTTCGCCAACCAGCCGGTCATCGACCTCGACTACCTGGAAGATTCGGCGGCCGAGACCGATGCCAACTTCGTCATGACCGGCTCGGGCGCGATCGTCGAGGTGCAGGGGACCGCCGAAGGCGCGCCGTTCTCGGAAGAGGAATTCCTGACGCTGATGCGGCTTGCCCGCGGCGGAATCGGTGAACTCGTCGAGATGCAGAAGCAGGCCCTGCTCTAGACACGACAGACCAGAGGACCGGGAGACGTGACGCAGCCCTTGGAAGGTATCCTGGAGACAGCGCTCTACGCCGCTGACCTCGATGCGGCGGAAGCCTTCTACGGCGGCGTGCTCGGCCTGGAAAAGGTGACCCGGCAGGCAAACCGGCACCTCTTCTACCGTTGCGGACCCGGCATCCTCCTGATCTTCAACCCCGCCGAGACGGCAAAACCCGTCCCGGCCGGCGCCCTGCCGGTGCCGAGCCATGGGGCGACCGGCCCCGGCCATGTCTGCTTCCGCGTGCGCGGCGAGCAGATGGACCGGATCGTCGAGCGGCTGCAGGCGGCAAACGTGCCGGTGGAATCGGACTTCTGCTGGCCGAACGGAGCGCGCTCCATCTACTTCCGCGATCCGGCCGGCAACAGCCTGGAATGCGCAGAGCCCAGGCTCTGGAACCTCGAATAGGATTTGATCGCATGCGCAAGCTCGACACCCGCACCATCGTGGTTGCCAGCCACAATGCCGGCAAGATCGCCGAGATCGCCGACCTGATCGGCCCGTTCGGCTTTTCCGCCCGGAGCGCCGCCGAACTGAAGTTTGCCGAACCGGACGAAACCGGCACGACCTTCGAGGAAAATGCCGCGATCAAGGCGCTCGCCTCGGCGCGCGCCGCCGGCATGCCGGCGCTCTCCGACGATTCCGGCCTGGTCGTCGATGCGCTCGACGGCGCGCCCGGCGTCTATACCGCCAACTGGGCCGAACGCGAGGACGGCAGCCGCGATTTCGCCATGGCGATGGAGAAGGTCGAAAAGGCCCTTGCCGAACGCGGCGCCACCACGCCCGAACAGCGCAGCGGACGTTTCGTCAGCGTGCTTTGCCTTGCCTGGCCCGACGGTCACACGGAAATGTTTCGCGGCGAGGTGGAGGGCACAGTCGTCTGGCCGCCGCGCGGAACGGAGGGCTTCGGCTACGATCCGGTCTTCCAGCCTGAAGGTTTCGACACCACCTTCGGCGAGATGACGTCGGAACAGAAGCATGGCTGGAAACCCGGCGATGCGGAAGCACTGTCCCACCGGGCGCGCGCCTTCAAGATCTTCGTCGAAACCTGCCTGGAGGCCTGAGCCGCCGATGCTAGAGGCCCCGCCGCTTCTCCTGCCCGATACCGGCGAACCGGGCTTCGGCGTTTACGTGCACTGGCCGTTTTGCGCGGCGAAATGCCCGTATTGCGATTTCAACAGCCATGTCCGCCATCAGCCGGTCGACCAGCCGCGCTTCGTCTCCGCCTTTCTGCGGGAGATGGAGGAGATGCGGCGGTTGAGCGGGCCCAAGACCGTCACCAGCATCTTTCTCGGCGGCGGCACGCCCTCGCTGATGGATCCGGCGACCGTCGGCGCGATCCTCGACGGCATTGCCCGCCAGTGGCACGTGCCCGACGGCATCGAGATCACCATGGAGGCCAATCCGTCGAGCGTCGAGGCCACCCGCTTTCGCGGGTATCGCTCAGCCGGCGTCAACCGCGCCTCGCTCGGCGTGCAGGCGCTCAACGATCCGGACCTGAAATTCCTCGGCCGCCTGCACGACGTCGAGGATGCCTTGAAGGCGATCCGGCTGGCGCGCGAGATCTTTCCGCGCATGTCCTTCGACCTGATCTATGCCCGGCCGCACCAGACGGTCGAGGCCTGGGAAAAGGAATTGCGCCAGGCAATTTCCTACGCCGTCGACCACCTGTCGCTCTACCAGCTGACGATCGAGGAAGGCACGGCCTTCTTCGGCCTGCACAAGGCTGGCAAGTTCATCGTGCCGGACGAGGAACAGGCGGCGCTGCTCTACGAGGCGACGCAGGAAATCACCGGCAGCGAAGGGCTTCCGGCCTATGAGGTGTCCAACCATGCCCGCCCGGGCGCGGAGAGCCGGCACAACCTGACCTATTGGCGCTATGGCGACTATGCCGGCATCGGGCCCGGCGCCCATGGCCGGCTGACGCGCGGGCGCGACAAGCTTGCGACCGCGACCGAGCGCAACCCGGAAGGCTGGCTCGCCGCGGTCGAGCGTGACGGCCATGGCATGATCGACCAGGAATTGCTGGGCTCGGACGAGCAGGCCGACGAACTGCTCTTGATGGGGCTTCGGCTGCGCGAAGGCGTGGACCTGGCCCGCTGGCAGCAGCTTTCCGGCCGCGATCCGGATCCGGTGCGCGAACAGACTTTACTGGAACACGGCTTCATCGAACGGCTCGGCAATTCGCGGCTGCGCTGCACGCCGAAGGGGATGCTGATCCTCGACGCGGTGGTGGCCGATCTCGCCTGCTGAGAAGGCGAAACGAGGAGAAGACGCCATGCCGGTCGATCCCGCCTTTGCCCGCCACGACATGGCGATCCTCTATGACAGCTTCAACACTCACGGCGCCGATGGCGATTTCTATCTGAGCCTGGCTCAAAGCCCCTGCCGCATTCTCGACCTTGGTTGCGGCACCGGTTCCGTCGCGCTGCGGCTCGCCGATCTCGGTCACGCCGTCACCGGCCTCGATCCCGCGCCCGGTATGCTCGACGTCGCCCGCCAGAAGGACAAGGCTGGCACGGTGTGCTGGCTTGCCGCGGACGCCCGCGACTTTGCCCTTGGCGAGACCTTCGACCTGATCATCATGACCGGCCATGTCTTCCAAGTCTTCCTCGACGATGCCGAAACGCTTGCCGTCCTTTCCAGCGCGCGCAGGCACCTTGCGGAGGGCGGTCGGCTCGTCTTCGAGAGCCGCAATCCGCCGGCGCGGGCGTGGGAAGGCTGGATAGAAGAGCGAACGTGCGAACGGACCGATGTGCCGGGCATCGGACCGGTCGAGGTCTACTATCAGGTGCGGGACGCATGGAGAGATTTCGTCCGCTTCGACGCCGTCTTCACCCTGCTCAAGACCGGCGAGCGCCGGATCAGCGAGAGCACGTTGCGGTTTCCGGACCGGAATACCATCGCCCAGCTGCTCAAGGCAGCCAGCTTCTCCTCGGTCAAATGGCTCGGAGACTGGGACGGAACGCCGCTTGCTCCGCACAGCTCCGAAATCATCGTGATTGCCGAAGCCTGAGACGGCCGTCGGAGACGACCCCCCTCGGTCAGCCTTGCGCCCAGACATGCAGCCACTCGGTCGGCTCGCCGTCATAGCCGCCGCCGGACGCCGTCTCTATCCGCGGCGTGGCAAAGCCAGCCAGACGATAGGTCTCGGTCAGCCACTCCTGGGAGGGGCGATTGTAGTAGCGACCGAAGCGATCCGCCCCCTCGTCCACGCCGGCCTTGAAGCTCGCATAAAAGAGGCCACCCTCGCGCAGAGCGCGGCGGATGCGAAGAAGGACATCAGGAAGTTCGGCGCGAGGTACATGCAAAAGACAGGCATTGGCCCAGACGCCGTCATAGGCCGCCACCTCGTCCAGATCGGAAAAGCGCATCACCCGCACGGGACGGCCAAGCTTCGCCTCCGCCTGATGCGCCATGGCAGCCGATCCGTCCGTCGGCGTGACGGCAAAACCGCGTTCGATCAGCCATGCGCTGTCCCCTCCCGCGCCGCAGCCGAGCTCCAGGATCGTGCCGCCCGACGGTAGAAGGTTCGCGAAAGCCGTCAGCCGTTCAACCGGTGGCTGCCGCTGCCTCGCCGCATAGGTCTCCGCATTCTCGTCATAGAAGGCGATCGGCTTGTCCGTTGAAGTGCGCAAGTCGTGGCTCCGCGATTGGCCGCAACGAAGAAGGCCGGCGTTTCCGCCGGCCCCCGTTCCTCATGCGTTATTCTCGTTGATCAGCCGCTTCAGCAGTTCGATCTCGTGGCTGAGCTTGGTATCCTCGCCGACCAGTTCCTCGATCTTGCGCACCGCATGCAGAACGGTGGTGTGATCGCGCCCGCCGAAACGGCGGCCGATTTCCGGGAAGGAGCGCGGCGTCAGCGTCTTGGCGAGATACATGGCGATCTGGCGCGGCTTGACGATGACGCGGGTGCGGCGGTTCGACACCAGTTCCTGGCGCGAGACATTGTAGTGGCGTGCGACGATGCGCTGAATGTCCTCGATACGGACGCGCTTCTGCTCGGACGCCCCGACCAGGTGGGCGAGCAGTTCGTCGACCCGCTCGACCGACAGGTTCGGCTCGAAGGAACGGCGGAAGATCAGCTGGTTGAAGGCGCCTTCCAGGTCACGGCCGCTGCTCACCACGCTGCGAGCGACATGCGAGAGGATTTCCAGCGGAATGTCGAGCGAAGCATCGTCCTTCTTGGCGGCATCCAGCCGGCTCTTCAGCATTTCGAGACGCATCTCGTAATCCGGCGCTTCCATTTCGATGGCAACGCCGCCCTGCAGGCGCGAGCGCACCCGCGGGTCGAGCGATTCCAGCTCCCAAGGGGCCCGGTCGGCGGCAACGACAACCTGCTTGGCGCTGTCGAGCAGCATGTTGAGAAGGTGGCAGAACTCGTGCTGGATCATCTTGCCCTGCAGGAACTGCATGTCGTCGATGATCAACAGGTCGATGTGGCGCAGCGAGTCCTTGAGCGTCAGGGCATCGTTGTCGCGGATGGCGGTGGCAAAGCGCCACATGAAATATTCGGCCGTCAGATAGACGACGCGCGGTGCGCGCGGGCTGTGGACGGCGGCATTGGCGATCGCCTGCAGCAGATGGGTCTTGCCCAGGCCGACGGAGGAATGGATGAACAGCGGATTGAAGCGCACGGCGCCGGCGCCGGCTTCGGCAATGGTCTTGGCTGCGGCCAGCGCCACCCGGTTGGACGCGCCTTCGACATAGCCTTCAAAGGTATAACGGCTGTCGAGCGGCGATCCGAAAAGCGGGCCGTTGGGCGTGCTGCGGGTCGCCGCCGCATGGCCGGCGGATGCGGCGAACTGACCGATCGGCTGGGCCGAAGGCTTGCGGGCCGGTGCGGCGGGCGCCGCATCTGCGGCCGGGCGCTCGTCGGCCGCCGGAGCCTTCTGGTTGCGGCTTGCGCTGCGCACCAGGATCTCGACCTTCAGAATGGCCGGATCTTCCTGCTGGAAAATGCTGGTGATCAGGTCGAGGTACCGGTTGTTGATCCACGACTTCAGAAAGGTCGTCGGCACCGTGAGGCGCACCAGGCTCTTCGAGGCGGAATGCAGCTTCAGACGGCCGAACCAGCTGGCATAGACGTCCGCACCAACCTGTGCCTTCAGCCGCTGGCTGAAGCGCTCGAACATCACATCATGCTTCATCTCGGAACCGTCCCCTGCCGTGTCGGAGCATGCGACGCCAAGCGCCGCTTGTGCTTGGTCCCCGTTAACCAGCGCACCGGCCGTCACTGTATTCATCTGCATTTTGCCGCCTTTTCACTTCTCTGTCGCACCGGGCGCCGAGCGTCCGATGTTCAATCTGGTCCCCGTGCGGTGTGACAGCCCGCGCCCTGGACAGGACGTCGACGCACACCTTGTTCGCCTGGAGACCCCGAAAAAGGATCCCCATGCGATATGGGATGCGCTACCTTTCGGCGGCGCGCATCCCGCGCAGATACCGGCTGATCCTTCATCCTCGACATGAACGATCGCGGCCGGGAGCTGCGCTCCTCTTCCGTTTCCTTGCGTCGACTGATCACCGACGTTTTCGACAAAATTCGCCATTGCGGAAATCGTTAGATTCCCGGCGCACGGCCAACAGTGTCTGAAGAAACGGAATAGGAAAATCCCGCCCCAAGTGACGATAGGTGGCCCTGACGCGCAATTTGCCAGTTCAGAACACCCCCGGAGGTCAACTCCGCGCCCCTTGTTGGAAGGCATTAAGGCAGGATCAAAAGTGAAGATCAACTGTGATTTTTACGCAAAATTAAGCCGCGGCCATTGACTCGCCCGCCCTCTTCAGACTGTCACAATTGTCGTCTGGAGAATCGCTTTTGAATCAAGGAGATTCAAAAAAGGACGGGGATGGGGCGCGGAAAATCGCGCGAAAATAAAAATTCGCTTGACTCGAAACCGCAGCCACCTGCCGTTAAGTGATGCTGGAGGCGGACGACATTCCTCCAGCAACTAATTGATTTTATTGTATTTTTTCTGTCACTCAGATGACACCCAATTGTTAAACTGGCTGACACCCGGGTCGGGATTTCGAGAATGCAGAAAAAGCCCGGCTTCTCAGCCAGGCTCTTTCAAATGTGACAAAAATTGGGCGAAAATTAGACCGCAAGCGCCTTTACGCGGCTCGCGAGACGCGAGATCTTGCGCGAAGCGGTGTTGGCGTGAACCACACCCTTGCTGGCTGCGCGCTGCAGTTCCGGCTGTGCGGCCTGCAGGGCGTCCTTGGCGAGAGCGGCATCACCCGATGCGATGGCTTCTTCAACCTTGCGGATGAAGCCGCGAACGCGGGAACGGCGAGCCTTGTTGACTGCGGTACGGCGAGCGATCTTGCGGGTCGCCTTCTTCGCCGAAGTGGTATTGGCCATGGATGCCTCTCTTCGAATTCAAACCAAACTCCGCCATCGCCGCGTCGGGTCGTTGCGACCTGCCATTCCAGCAATTCGGGAGCTATTCTCGGAAAAGCCATCAGCTTTCCCAACCGTGGGCGGGCATATAGCCCGAAAGCGCAGGGCCGTCAACGCGCAATTTCAAGGAAATCGCGCGTTACTGTCCCCTTTAGCGGTTCTTGAACACCGGCTTGCGCTTCTCGGTAAAGGCCGCCATGCCTTCCTTCTGATCTTCCGTGGCAAACAGCGAATGGAAAAGGCGGCGCTCGAAGCGCAGCCCCTCGCTCAGCGTCTGCTCGAAAGCCCGGCTGACCGTCTCCTTCACCATGCCGACGGCGGTCTGCGAGAAGCCGGCGATCTTCTCGGCGGCGGCGACCGCCTCCTCCAGCAGGCGCTCCTGGTCCACCACCCGCGCGACCAGTCCGGCGCTCTCGGCCTCGTGGGCGTCCATCAGCCGGCCGGTCAGGCACAGGTCCATCGCCTTGGCCTTGCCGACCGCGCGGGTCAGGCGCTGGGTGCCGCCCATGCCCGGAATGACGCCGAGGGTGATCTCCGGCTGGCCGAACTTCGCGGTCTTTGCGGCAATGATGAAGTCGCACATCATGGCAAGCTCGCAGCCGCCGCCAAGCGCAAAGCCGGATACGGCGGCAATCATCGGCTTGCGGAAGCCCGCCACATCGTCCCAGCCGCTGAACAGATCGGCCCGATAGGCATCGACGAATTCGAGCGACTGCATCTCCTTGATATCGGCGCCGGCGGCAAAGGCCTTCTCCGAGCCGGTCAGCACGACGGCGCCGATGCCGTCATCCGCCTGCAGTTCGCCGAGCAGCTGGCGCATTTCGGCCAGCACGGTCGAATTGAGCGCATTCAGCGCCTGCGGCCGGTTGAGCGTGATGATCGCCACGCGGCCGCGGGTCTCCAGCAGGAGGGTTTCATAGGTCATCGGTATCTCCCGTTTCTTCTTAAAGTCTATTTCTGGCAGTGGTGACAATAGAATGACGAACGTCCACCCTGCACGATCCGCTCAACCCTACCGCCGCAGCCGGGCGTCCGGCAAGCTTCGCCCTCGCGGTCGTAGACGCAGAAGCTGTGCTGGAAGTAGCCGAGCGTCCCGTCGGTCTGGATATGGTCGCGCAGTGACGAGCCGCCCGCTTCGATCGCGTCGGCGATCACCGCGTGGATCGCTTCGGTCAGCGACTGCAGCTCCTTCTTCGGCCGGCCGGTCGCCGTCACCAAGGTCGCGGCCGCGCGCTTCGGCGACAGATGCGACCGCCAGAGCGCTTCACACACATAGATATTGCCAAGCCCGGCGATGACCTTCTGGTCGAGCAGGGCCGTCTTCAGCGGTTGCTGCTTGCCGGCGAACCGGCCGGCGAGATAAGCGGCATCGAGGGTATTGCCGAGAGGCTCCGGTCCTAACTCGCGAAAGGCGGGATAGGCATCGAGATCGTTGCGCAGCGCCAGATCCATGAAGCCGAAGCGGCGCGGGTCGTTATAGATGACGCGCGCGACGCCCCTGCCCTGCGACTGCTCCACATGAAAGATGACGTGATCGTGCTTTTCGTCCTTTGAACGGGCATGGTGGAAATCGCCCGGCTGGTCGGACCTTTCCCCTTCCTCGATGCGGAAAGATCCGGACATGCCGAGATGGGCGACCACCGTCGTTCCATCGTCGAGATCGATCAACAGGTACTTGGCGCGCCGCGCGAGACCGATGATCTGCCGGCCGGTCAGCCGTGCGACGAAATCGCGCGGCAGAGGAAAGCGCAGGTCAGGGCGACGCAGCTCGACCCGTTGCATCACCGCCCCTTCCATGGTCGGCGAAAGCCCTCTTTTGACCGTCTCGACCTCTGGCAATTCCGGCATGGCATCCCATCTTTCCGTTTGAACGGCGCCTGAAACGTCTGTAGACCAGCGCGACAGCGCGTTTGCCGGCACAGGCCCGAGATAGCGCGCCAGAGGCGATTTCGCTATGGTCTTTCGACCGCATGAGACAATGGAGTGATCAGATGGCCGAGAGCCGCACTTCCGCCGATGGCGGCATGGAAACCTCCTACGGCTTCCGCGAGGTCGCGGAAGGCGAAAAGCAGGTTCTGGTCAACGAGGTCTTCCACAAGGTCGCCAAGCGCTACGACATCATGAACGACGTCATGTCGGCGGGCCTGCATCGCATCTGGAAGGATGCGATGATTGCCGCCCTCAACCCGCGCAAGGATCCCGCCTACAAGGTGCTCGACGTGGCCGGCGGCACCGGCGACATCGCCTTTCGCATCGTCGAGGCGTCCGGCCGGCTTGCCCACGCCACCGTGCTCGACATCAATGGCTCGATGCTCGGCGTCGGCGCCGAGCGCGCCGAGAAAAAGGGCCTTTCGGACAACCTTACCTTCGTCGAGGCGAATGCCGAGGAACTGCCGTTCGAGGACAACAGCTTCGACGCCTATACCATCGCCTTTGGCATCCGCAACGTGCCGCGCATCGATGTCGCCCTGAGCGAGGCCTATCGCGTGGTGAAGCGCGGCGGGCGACTGCTGGTGCTGGAATTCTCCGAAGTCGAGATGCCGTTGCTCGACCGCTTCTACGATCAGTGGTCGTTCAAGGCCATTCCGCGCTTCGGCAAGATGATCACAGGCGATTCCGAGCCCTACCAGTACCTGGTGGAATCGATCCGCAAGTTCCCCAATCAGCGCGACTTCGCCGCGATGATCTCCAAGGCCGGCTTCTCGCGCGTCACCTTCACCAATTATTCCGGCGGCATCGCGGCACTGCATTCCGGCTGGAAACTCTGATCTTCATGAGCACTGTCGGAGCATATTTCCGCCTCGCGCGGGTCGGCTGGGTGCTGGTCAGGGAAGGCGTGATCTCCGCCCTGCCCTCCGAGGGCCTTCCCCCGCTCGTCGCCCTGGCAAAGGGTTCTGCGGGTTTGTTCGCGCGGAAGCGTGCCCGGCGTGAACACCGTTCCGACCGGCTGGCCCGCGCCGTCGAGCGGCTCGGCCCCTCCTACGTCAAGATCGGCCAGTTCCTGGCGACCCGGCCGGATGTGGTCGGTGCCGATTTCGCCGAGGACCTCGCCGGCCTGCAGGACCGCATGGCCTTCTTCCCGACGGAGGCCGCCAAGGCGACCGTGACGGGATCGCTCGGCCGCTCGATCGACGATCTCTACGCCTCGTTCGGCGAACCGATCGCGGCCGCCTCGATCGCCCAGGTTCATCCGGCCGAAGTCGACACCCCGGAAGGCCGCAAGAAGGTGGCCGTCAAGGTCATCCGGCCCGGCGTGCGCAAGCGCTTCGCCGCCGATCTCGAGGCCATGTATCTCGTCTCCCATCTGCAGGAGCGTTTCCTGCCGCATACGCGGCGCCTACGTCCGGTCGAAGTGACGCGCACGCTCGAGCAAACCACCAAGGTCGAGATGGACCTTCGGCTGGAGGCGGCGGCACTTTCGGAAATTACCGAGAATACGAAGGACGATCCCGGCTTCCGTGTGCCGATCGTCGATTGGGAGCGCACCGGCCGCGACGTCGTCACCATGGAATGGATCGACGGCATCAAGATGTCGGATATCGAGGCGCTGAAGGCGGCCGGCCACGATCTCGACCATCTGGCCGACACGCTGATCCAGTCCTTCCTGCGCCACACCCTGCGCGACGGCTTCTTCCATGCCGACATGCACCCCGGCAACCTGTTCGTCGCGCCCGACGGCATGATCGTCGCGGTCGACATGGGCATTGCCGGCCGGCTCGGTAAGAAGGAACGCCGCTTCCTCGCCGAGATCCTCTACGGCTTCATCACCCGCGACTATCTGCGCGTCGCCGAGGTGCATTTCGAGGCAGGTTACGTTCCCTCGCACCACAATGTCGCAAGCTTTGCCCAGGCGATCCGGGCCATCGGCGAGCCGATCCACGGCCAGCCCGCCGAAACCATTTCCATGGGCAAGCTGCTGACCCTGCTGTTCGAGGTCACCGAACTGTTCGACATGGAGACTCGGCCCGAGCTCGTCATGCTGCAGAAGACCATGGTGGTGGTCGAGGGCGTGGCGCGCATGCTCAATCCGCGTTTCAACATGTGGAAGGCGTCCGATCCGGTGGTCTCCCAGTGGATCCGCGACAACCTCGGCCCCAAACGCATTGCCGGCGACCTGAAGGATGGTCTGCGTGCGGCGTTCCGGCTGGCCGAGGCGCTCCCCGAGATCGCCGCCAAGACGGAAAAGCTCCACGGCGAGATCGTCCACATGAGTGAGAACGGCCTGCGGTTCGATCCCGAAACGGCAGAGGCGATCGGACGCTCGGAAGCCCATTATGGCCGGTTCGGCCGGTTGGCATTGTGGGTGATCGCGGCGCTCCTTCTCTGGATCGCCATCAAAATCGGTTGATTTGGCGGAAAAACCTTTCTACGCCTAAACGCGCCTTCGTGCTCCATTCACTCGCAATGGGCGGCTCTCGCCGCTTCCATTTCCATTCGATGCTTTTTGCGCGCTCTTTTTGCGCCATAATCCGGGAAATGCCATGTCGGCCACCAATGCCAATTTTGTCCGCACGACTTTTCTGATGCTGATCGTCGGGACCATCGTCCTGACCGGAATCATCCTGTCCTCCCTCTGGCTCGTTGACCGCAGCCGCGAGACCTTCGCCTATATCATTCACGAACGTGACATCCGCCGCGCGTCGGCCGACCTTCTGCAGACCCTCGTCGATGCGGAGACCGGCCAACGCGGCTTCATGTTGACCCAGGACGAGAGCTTTCTCGAGGTCTATGAGAAGGCCATGACGCATGTTCGCGAAAATCTGTCGACAGTTGCCGACCTCGTCCGGGGACGAGCAATCAAGGAAGAGAAAATGCCGACACTGCGTCGGCTGATCGAAAGCAAGCTGGAGGAACTGACGCACACCGTCGCGCTGACACGGCAGGGAAGGGAAGAGGAAGCAATCGAGCTCACCCGCTCGGAACTCGGCCGTGAACTGATGGACCAGATCCGCGAGATCCTCGAGTTCTTCCGGACCCAGTCGGATATCAATGTCGACAATGGCGTCACCGAACAGCTCGAAGCGAACTCCCGGCTGCAATGGTTCATGATCGGCGGCGGCATCGCAATCCTTGCGGTCATGGGCGGCGCGATCGCCATCATCACCCAGCATGTGCGTGCCCTTTCGAACGCCCGCCGCGAGGTGGAGGCCCTCAATGCCGGGCTGGAAGATCGCGTCAACGAGCGCACCGAGGACCTGATGCGTGCCAACCAGGAAATCCAGCGATTCGCCTATATCGTCACGCACGATCTTCGCGCGCCGCTGGTGAATGTCATGGGCTTCACCGCCGAGCTGGACACCTCGCTCAAGGCGCTGCAGGCCTATGTGCTGGCGGATGGAGACAAGCTCAGCGAGGACCAGATCAAGGAAGCCCGGCTCGCCGCATCGGAAGACCTGCCGGAGGCGATCGGCTTCATCCGTTCCTCGACAAAGAAGATGGACGGCCTGATCAACGCCATCCTGAAGATTTCACGCGATGGCCGGCGGCCGCTCAAGCCCGAGAGAATCGAACTCAAGGGCATGCTGGAAGCGACAAGCGCCAGCGTTCACCATCAGATCAGCGAAAGCGAAGGCAGCGTCGCGCTCGACGTTCGCGTCCCGATGATCAATACGGACCGTTTTTCTCTCGAACAGATCCTTGGTAACCTTTTCGATAATGCCGTGAAGTATAAACAACCGGAGAGGCCGCTGAACCTGACGGTGCGCGTGTTGCCCGAAGGGCGCAACATGGTGCGCATCGAAGTCGAGGACAACGGCCGCGGCATTGCAGACGAAGACCACGAGCGCATTTTCGAGCTTTTCCGCCGGTCCGGACAACAGGACAAGTCGGGAGAAGGCATCGGGCTCGCGCATGTGCGATCATTGGCCCGGAACCTCGGCGGCGAGATAACCGTTAGGTCCAAACTTGGCTCGGGGTCGACCTTCGTACTGCGCCTGCCATCGGATTTGTCGCGTATTGTACGGAGTTGAGAGATGAAAGCCGTGGGAAAAGAAGTCACCATCGTCATGGTCGAGGACGACGAGGGTCATGCCCGTCTGATCGAGAAGAATGTGCGGCGCGCAGGCGTCAACAACGAGATCATCCCGTTCACCAACGGCACCGAAGCACTCGACTTCATTCTCGGCAAGGACCGCAGCGGAACGGTCTCGATGGACCGCTATCTGCTGATCTTGCTTGATCTCAACTTGCCGGATATGTCTGGCACGGATATTCTCGAAAAAGTCAAATCCAATCCGCATACGCGTCGCCTTCCGGTTGTCATTCTCACGACGACCGACGACGAGCGCGAAATCCAGCGATGCTACGATCTCGGGGCGAATGTCTACATCACCAAACCTGTCGACTATGACAATTTCGCCAATGCCATCCGGCAGCTTGGACTGTTCTTCTCGGTCATGCAGATTCCCTGATACGGGACTTCCGCGATGAGCATCCGCATCCTCTATCTGGATGATGATGCGGCCATTGTACGTCTGGTGGGCAAGGCCGTGGCACGGCTCGGCTACAGCCTTTCCCATGCGGAAACGCCCGAAGACGCGCTGAGCCTGCTCGAAGCGGAAAGCTTCGACGTCATGGTGCTCGATCACTATTTGCAGAACATCACGGGCCACGAGGTTCTGAAACGCCTGCGCGCCCGTGACATCACCATACCGGTCGTCTATGTGACCGGCTCCAACGAGGCGCAGATCGCCATCGAGGCGATCAAGGCCGGTGCGTCTGACTATGTCATCAAGACGGTCAGCGACGACTTCATGCCGCTGCTGGTCAGCGCCATCGAGCATTCGGTGGCCAATGCGCAGTTGCGCATCGCCAAGGAGCGGGCGGAAGAGCAGATTCGCCTCGGCAAGGAGAGGGCGGAAGCCCTGCTGGCCGAAGTCAACCATCGCGTTGCCAATTCACTCGCGCTCGTCGCCAGCCTGCTGCGTCTGCAGATCTCCAACTCCAAGAGCGAGGAAGTTAAAAGCGAGCTCGCCGAAACCCAGGCGCGGATCACCGCGATCGCCGGCATGCATCGCAGCCTCTATACGTCCGACGATGTGAGCCGGGTCGAACTCGACCGCTATCTCTCGACGCTGACCAGCGAACTGTCGGGCTCCCTGCAGAACCCGGACAGGCCACTGCATCTCATCCTCGACGCCGATCCGATCAGCATCACCGCCGACCGTGCCGTTTCCGTCGGGATGATCGTCACCGAACTCGTCACCAATGCCTTCAAATATGCCTATCCCGAGCGGGGTGGCGGCGAGGTCCGCGTCCGGCTGAAGCGCACCGGCGAGAACGAGGCCCTGCTCAGGGTCGAGGACGATGGCGTCGGTATCCAGCCGGGAAGCGCGCCGACCGGCACCGGACTCGGAAGCCGGATCGTCAAGTCCATGGCCGCGACGCTTGGGCCGGGCCTGTCGCATCTCGAGACGCCGAACGGGACGATCGTCGAGGTGCCGCTACAGATCCTCATCACGCCTGCCGCGCCCAACTGACCCTTGATCCCTGCGTCATCGCCGCTTGTTGGCGGCGATTTCCCCGATCGCAAAATTCGGATAGTGTCGCCGCGATTTCAGGAGGGTTCCACAGCCATGACCTTGGCGGGCAAGCGCATCGTTCTCATCATCTCGGGTGGAATAGCCGCCTATAAGAGCCTGGATCTCGTGCGCCGTCTGCGCGAGCGGGGTACTTCTGTCCGGCCGATCATGACGCGCGGGGCACAGGAATTCGTCACCCCGCTCGCTGTCGGCGCCCTGTCTGCGAGCCATGTCTATACCGAGCTCTTTTCCCGCGAGGACGAACAGGACGTCGGCCATATCCGCCTTGCGCGTGACTGCGACCTGATCGTGATCGCGCCGGCGACCGGCGACCTCATGGCGAAGATGGCGAACGGCCACGCCGACGACCTCGCCTCGACCGTGCTGCTCGCCACCGACAAGCCGGTGCTGGTCGCGCCGGCTATGAACCCGAAGATGTGGGCGCATCCGGCGACGAAGCGCAACGTCGCGACACTGACCGCCGACGGACTATGCTTCGTCGGGCCGATGGCCGGCGAAATGGCCGAGAGCGGCGAAAACGGTGTTGGCCGCATGGCCGAACCGCTCGACATCGTCGCTGCCGCCGAGCGCCTGCTCGACGACGCGCCGAAGCCGCTTGCCGGCCGAACCGCCATCGTCACATCCGGTCCGACCCATGAGCCGATCGACCCGGTCCGCTATATCGCCAACCGCTCCTCGGGCCGCCAGGGCCATGCGATTGCCGCGGCACTTGCAAGGCTCGGTGCGGACGTGACCCTCGTTTCCGGACCTGTCACGATTGACGATCCGCAAGGTGTCGTCACCGTGCATGTGGAACGCGCCGAAGAGATGCGCGATGCGGTGATCTCGCGGCTTCCCTGCGACATCGCCGTCATGGTCGCCGCCGTTGCCGACTGGCGCGTCGCCGGATCGGCGGAGCAGAAGATCAAGAAGAAACCCGGCGAGGCGCCCGCGCCGCTGCAGCTCACCGAGAACCCTGACATTCTGAAGACCGTCGGTCATCACGAACATCGTCCGAAGGTGGTCGTCGGCTTTGCCGCCGAGACCGAGAATGTCGAGGACAACGGGCGCGCCAAGCTGGAGCGCAAGGGCGCCGACCTGATCGTCGCCAATGACGTATCACCGGAAACCGGGATCATGGGCGGCACGCGCAACAGTGTGAAGCTGATCACCAAGGCCGGCGTCGAGCAATGGCCGGACCTGTCCAAGGACGAGGTGGCGGACCGGCTGGCGCAACTGATCGCCGACAGGCTGGCAGGAGCGTGACGGCCATGAACCTCTTCGACCGGGCGGATTTCGATGCCTTCGTCACCGGGCTTGCCGGCGTCACGCTGGTCGACCAGTGGGAATCGCATGTCGCCAAGGTAGGCGACAAGGTTTTCACCCTGCTTCATCGGGGCGACGAGGGTGCAAACATCTGCATCAAGGTCACGGAGGAGAGCTTCGAGATCCTGACGTCGCTCGAAGGTATCGGCCAGGCGCCCTATTTCGCCAAGCGCAAATGGGTCTCGATCACCGACAAGGCATCGCTCCCGGCCGAGGAACTCGTCCACTATGTGAAGCGATCCTACGATCTCGTCGCCGAGGGTCTGACCCGAAAACTGAAGAACGAGCTCGGGATCGTCCCGCTCGCCTGAGACTTGCTGGATGTCAGAGCGCCATGGCCGGCTCGGCCACGCGCTCGACCTTGGTCTCGGGCTCCCAGGCCGGCTCGAACTTGGCCGCATCGAGGCCCTTGGCGTCGAGGATCACCGCACTGCCGGCCGGGATCTCGACCCAGGTGTCGGTCTCGTCGTTGAGCGGCTCGGAGACGAGACAGTACCCGCCCTTTCCGCCCATGGGCGCGGCAAACAGCGTCGGCGCATGGGCGTCGGTGGCATAGCGCACGGCATAGAGCGTCCGGCCGTCGGAGAAGGCGGCCGTGAAGCGGACGCGGGCCGTACCCGTCAGGTGGCGGCTGATCTGCTCGACGAAGCCGACGGCCTCGGCCATCGCGGCGATCGGCCGGTCCCGCAGGCCGAACTGCAGGGCGAGCAGGAAAAGAAGCTCGGAATCGGTCGAGCCGGCGCGGGCGTTGAAATGCTCGTCGTCCAACATCGATTCCATCGGCCGGCGCAGACGGTCGAAATGATCGATCTGGCCATTGTGCATGAACGACCATGAACCGTTGACGAAGGGGTGACAGTTGTCGCGCCGGGTCGAACCGTGGGTCGCGGCACGGACATGCGCGAGAAACAGCGGCGAGCGGATCTGGCGGGCAAGGCTCTTCAGGTTGCAGTCGGACCAGGCGGGTAGAACGTCGCGAAAGCGGCCCGGCTCCGGCCGGTCGCCATACCAGGCGATGCCGAAGCCATCGGCATTGGTGGCGGTCTTGGCCTTGGTGGCGCAGTGCGACTGCTCGATCAGGGAATGGGCGGGCGAGGTGACGAGTTCCTCGAGATAGATCGGTTCACCGCGATAAGCTGCCCAGCGACACATGCTTTCCAAAATCTCCGATGGTCCGTCCGCATGCGCCCGGCCCGCAATATAACCGATCCGGCGGTTCGTCCCTGCGGACAGTCTTTGCTCGAATGGCTAACGAAATCTAAACAATCGCTCTATTGATGACAGAATTTTGACGAACGCGGCAATCACTTTTTGCAGTGCGACATCGCCTTTTGTGAACACTGCGTTCCCGCCCGGCCTCCTGCGGGCATGGCTGCGATCGATTATATTGGCGTCAAGTTGAAACTCGCTCGAAAGGAGCACGACAAATGTCCATACGCCCCGTCAAGCATGAGAGCCGCGCCACGCCCGCCATGGAAGGCGCCGGCGTCAAGCTGCACCGCGTCTTCGGCTTCGGCGATCCGTCGATGACCGACCCCTTCCTGATGATGGACGATTTCCGCAACGACAATCCGTCCGACTATATCCGCGGCTTTCCCTGGCATCCGCATCGCGGCATAGAGACCATCACCTATGTGCTGGCCGGCACCGTCGAGCACGGCGACAGCCTGGGCAATCGCGGCCTGCTGGGCGCCGGCGACGTTCAGTGGATGACGGCCGGCAGCGGTATCATGCACCAGGAAATGCCGAAGGGTGACTTCGCCGGCAAGATGCACGGCTTCCAGCTGTGGGCCAACCTGCCCTCGTCGCTGAAGATGACCGCACCGCGCTACCAGGACATCAAGGGCGCGGACATCCCCGTGATCGTCGATGACGACGGTACTGTCGTGCGCGTGATCACCGGCGAGTTCTGGGGCAAGACGGGGCCCGTCGACGGCATCGCCGCCGAGCCGGTCTATCTCGACATCTCGGTTCCGCCGGGCAAGCGCAAGAGCTTTCCGGTCGATACCTACCGCTCGGCCTTTGCCTATATCTTCGCCGGTTCCGGCACCTTCCGCGACGCCTCCAAGCCCTTTGGCGTGAAGGTGGAGAAGGAATACATGGGCGAGGAGCTGAACATCCGCGATCTCTCGGGCAACCGGACGCTCGTCGTGTTCGACACCGGCGACGAGGTGACGGTGCAGGCGGGCGACGAGGGCATCCGCTTCCTTATGGTGACCGGAAAGCCGATCAAGGAACCGGTCGCCTGGCATGGGCCGATCGTCATGAACACCCGCGAGGAGCTGATACAGGCGATGCGCGAACTGCAGAACGGCACTTTCATCAAGGCCGATCACTGAAGGCCGAGAGACGACAGCGACACAAGACGCCGGGCCCTGCGCCCGGCGTTTTCGTCTCCCCGCCTGTCGACACACCCTTTGCCAAGGCCTAGGCTTGCAAAGCATGGCAGGGCATCTCGCGGCCGCAACGGGGTACAGATGACAAATACCGCATTGGACGAGTTGAGAGAACGCCTGCGCGCCGCGCAGCAGGAGTTCGAAGCCGAACTCGACCGCCGGATCGAGATCCAGCGCGAACGCTTCCGCTATGAACTGGAGAGGGGCAAGGTCCGTTTCGAGAAGGACATGCGCGAATGGCAGGCGAAATATCGCACGGGCCTGTGGCGCTACCTCAGGCGGGGACATCTCGCCTATCTGCTGACCGCGCCGCTGATCTACGGCCTGATCGTTCCGCTGGTCCTGCTCGACCTTTCGGTGACGATCTACCAGCAGATCTGTTTCCGGGTCTACGGCATCGACCGGGTGAAACGCAGCGACCATGTCGTCATCGATCGCCACCACCTCGCCTACCTCAACGGGCTGGAGAAACTCAACTGCGTCTATTGCGGCTATGCCAATGGCGTGATCGCCTATGCGCGCGAGATCGCCGGGCGGACGGAGCGCTTCTGGTGCCCCATCAAGCACGCAACGCGCGCCGCCGACCCACACCCCCATTTCGAGAAATTCCTCGAATATGGCGATGCGGAGGCCTATCGCGCCTGGATGGAAAGCTATCGCCGCGGCAAGGCACAGAAGGAGGATCAGGCGTGAAACCTTTTCCCCTCGACAAGGTCTACCAATTGATCGAGCCCGGTCCCGTGGTGCTGCTGACGACGGCCTTCGATGGCAAGCCGAACGTCATGACCATGTCCTGGCACATGATGATGGAATTCACGCCGCCGCGCATCGGCTGCATCGTCAGTTCCGCCGACCATAGTTTTTCCGCGCTTTTCAAGACCGGCGAATGCGTGATCGCCATTCCCTCGGCCGACATGGCCGAAAAGGTCGTGGCGATCGGCAATTGCTCCGGCCGCGACACCGACAAGTTCGCCGAGATCGGCCTGACCGCGCTTCCCGCCGAAGAGGTCTCGGCACCGCTGATCGACGAATGCTTCGCCAATCTCGAATGCAGGGTCGTGGACCGGGACTTCGTCGAGCGCCACAATCTCTTCGTGCTCGATGTGGTGAAGGCCTGGCACGACCCGCAACAGCTCGCGCCGAAGACCTTTCATCACAAGGGCTACGGCACCTTCGTGATCGACGGCGAAGAAATCACCCTCGCATCGAAGATGCCGTAAGCCACCCGTTCAATTGAACACCAGCCCGCCGTCGACGATCAGGTTCTGGCCGGTGACGAGAACCGTCTGTTCGTTCAATGGCAGGCTCAAGGGGCGTTTCCTTCCGTGTTCCAGAGCGCGTGAAAATGATGGACGGGGCCGTGGCCGGTGCCGACGGAGAGATCTCCGGCTGCGACAACCGCACCGGCGAGCCAGGCCTTGGCGGCGGCGACCGCCTCCGCCGGCGCGGAGCCCTTGGCGAGTTCGGCGGCAATGGCGCTCGACAGGGAGCAACCCGTGCCATGGGTGTTCTTCGTCTGGATGCGCGGCGCCTCGAACCAGCGCGTGCCGGCGTTGGAAACCAGCACGTCGGGGCTCTCCGTCCCGCCGAGATGGCCGCCTTTGACCAGCACCGCGGTCGGACCGAGCGCGCGAAGCCTCAGCGCCTGCGCCTCCATCGTCGCCCGGTCGTTGGCCTCCGGTTCGCCCAGCAGGGCGGCAGCCTCCGGCAGGTTGGGCGTGATCAGGGTGGCGAGCGGAAGAAGGCGCGTCGCCAGCGCCGCGACTGCGTGCGGGTCGAGCAGCGAGGCGCCGCCCTTGGCCACCATGACCGGATCGAGCACGATCGGCATGCCGCGATGTGGCTCCAGCGCTCCGGCGACGGCTTCGGCAATGCCTGCATTGGCGATCATACCGATCTTCACCGCGTCGACACGCACATCGGCAAATATCATACGGATCTGCTCGGCGACGAAGTCCGGCGGCATGGCATGCACGGCCGAGACGCCTTGCGTGTTCTGGGCGGTCAGCGCGGTGAGCGCTGCCATGCCGTAGACACCGCGCGCGGAGAAAGCCTTGAGATCGGCCTGGATGCCGGCGCCGCCCGAGGGATCGGAGCCGGCGATGGACAAGACGTTGCGGATCATGATCGTGCCTTTCGGATGGCTTCGGAGAGTTCGAACGCAGCGGTCTGCGGGTCCGGCTGACCGCAGATGGCGGAGACGACGGCAAGGCCCCGGGCGCCCGCACGGAGGACCGCCTCGACATGGCCGGTCTTCAGGCCGCCGATTGCGACGGCCGGCAGCGAGGTCGCCGCGATCAGCCGGGCAAGCCCCTCCATGCCAACCGGCGGTTTGTGGCCGGGCTTGGTGGCGGTGGCAAAGACGGGTCCGGCTCCGATATAATCGACGACAGCCGGGTCGACGGCCGCGGCCAGTGCCTCGGTTTCCACCGAGAGCCCGAGGATCATGTCCGGCCCGATCAGCCGGCGCGCGGTCTGGGCATCCATGTCGTCCTGCCCGACATGCAGGCCGTCGGCGCCGATGGCAATCGCAGCCTCGACATCGTCGTTGACGATCAGCGGTACGCCGGAGCCGGCCAGAGCCGTCTTCAGCGCCCGGCCTATCTCGATCATCTGCCTCCGCGAGGCGTCCTTGTCGCGCAGTTGAACCATGGTCACACCGCCGGCGACGGCGAGACGCGCGGTCTCGACCATGCCGAGGGGGTGGCAGAGATCCGGATCGAGCACGAGATAGAGGGAGAGGTCGAAACGCTTCACAGCCGCACCACCCGGGCGCGGTTGTCGAGCATGGCGCCGTCGAGTTCTGCCAGAAGGTCGAGGAAGCGCACGGAAAAACTGCCCGGCCCCTGCGCTTCCTTGCCCGCCTGCTCGCCGGCGACGGCGAAATGGGCAAGGGCGGCCACCGCCGCGGCGAAGGGATCGGCCGGACGGATGGCGGCATAGGCGCCGACGAGGCAGGTGAGCGAGCAGCCCAGCGCCGTCACCTTCGGCATCAGAGGCGAGCCGCCTTCGATCTTTGCTGCCCTGCTGCCATCGGTGACAAAATCGGTCACGCCGGTGACGGCGACGATGCAGCGTCGCGCTCCCGCCAGACGCCGCGCCGCTTCCTCCGCCTGTTCGACGGGATCGCGGCTGTCGACGCCCCTGGCGCTGCTCACCCCACCGGCAAGGGCGATGATCTCCGAGGCGTTGCCACGCACGATGGTCGGCCCAAGCGCGAGAAGATCGGCGGTCGCCTTGCGGCGAAAGGCCGTGGCGAAATGGGCGACGGGGTCGAGCACCCAGGGACGACGGGAAGCCTTCGCACCGCCGATCGCCGCCTTCATGCCGGCCACCCAGGCGGGCGAAAGCGTGCCGATATTGACGGTGAGCGCGCCGGCGAAACCGGCGAATTCGCCGGCCTCTTCTTCCGCATGTACCATGGCGGGCGAGGCCCCGGCCGCCAGCAGGACGTTGGCGGCGACGTTCATCGCCACGTAATTGGTGATGCACTGAACGAGCGGCGCGGTGGCTCGCATTTCGGTCAGCAGGGTTCCAGGTGTTTCGGTCTTCGTCATCTTGCCCCTTTCGAGCGGGGCAAGTGCAAGGGGACAGACGACGCGCGAACGGCGAAAGGGCCCCGAGCGACTCCCTCCGCCAGCATTATCTGGTTCAGGTTCAAAGGGTACTTCTCAGCCCGTCTTGCGACGAACGCCCCTGTCTCTCAATAGACCCGTTATAGACACCGCCGAGGCGGCTGTCACCTCCCCGGCCGGTTCATGATGGCGGCACGTGGGACCGATACCCGCATTGCGCGACTTTTGAAATCCCAATCTCGCCAGAGGCTACGGCGTGCGCTATGGTGGAACCATCCCAGATGGAGGCGCGCCGAGACGCTACGGCGCTGCAACGAGGAGGCGAATGGCATGGATCATCGTTTCGTCGGATTGCCCAAGGATGCGCGGGGAAAGACCGCAAAGACCTATCTCTATGCCGCCAACCGCAAGACAAGGAAACGCCAGGTCCTCTGGGGCGACTGGCTGCAGGTGACGTCGGAGCAGCCGGACGGCTGGCTGGAAGTGCTCTGGAGCCCTACCGGCACAAATCCCGAGACACTCTACATCCCCAAGGACCATACGACCGACGAACGGCCGCTGGAGATTGTCTTTCTCGACGTCGGGCAGGGCGACGGCGCCGTCCTGATCGCACCGGAAGAGAATCTTGGCGAGGCTGTCGTCGTCATCGACGCCGGCGTTTCCGAGCACATGTACGAGTTCCTGCTCAAACGCTTCCGCTCCTACAATGCCACCTTCAAGTTCCGCGCCGCCATCATCACCCATCCGGACATCGACCATTATGGCGGCTTCGAGCCGATCTTTGCCTGGCCGAATTTCGGCTTCGAAATGGTCTATCAGAATGGCCTGGTGGAGCGGGTCGGCGGAGACAAGTTCGACAAGCTTGGCGGCAAGGTGAAGGATGCCGCGACCGGCATCAGCTATGTCGGCGATCTGGCGCTGTCGCGCGCCGACATGGAACGGCATTTCGGCACCGTCGCGGCCAATGAGAGGCAGGCCTTCGCCCAGACGATGAAACATGCGCTCGACAATCCCAATATCGGCGACTTCGCCATGCTGTCGGCCCGTCACGGCACCCAGGAAGACGGCCGCGGCTGGCTGCCGGGATTTGCGCCGTCTAACCAGCGCGGTTTCAGCATCGAGGTGCTCGGGCCGGTCCCCGAACCCGATGCGGCGGGCAGGGATCGCCTGCGCGTGCTCGGCGACTACGGCGAGACGAAGAACGGTCATTCCGTCATCCTGCGCCTGCACTATGGCGACTTCAAAATCCTGTTCGGAGGCGACCTGAACGAGAAGGCGGAGAAGTATCTTCTCTGCCACTATGGCGGGGCGGCGAAGTTCCCGAAGATCGGCACGCCGGCCTATGACGCTATGATCGCCAAGGCGTCCGGCTGGCTGCGCTCGGACGTGATGAAGGTCTGCCACCACGGCTCGGAGAAGGTGACCGATGCCTTCCTCGACGCGGTCCACCCGGCTGCCTTCGTCATCTCGTCGGGGGACGAGGAAGGCCATATCCATCCGCGGCCAGACCTGCTTGGACGGCTCGGCAAACGCGGCCGCGGCGACGCCCCGGTCATTCTCTCGACCGAACTGCAGCGCTCGGTGCGCGAGGCCGAAGACGAGAAACTGGTGCAATCGCTGCAGACCGCGGTGCTGAAACTGCACGACAGGCCGGACAAGACGCTACGCGACAAGATCATCAACGACATCTGGACGCTCGGCCGCTCGAACGTCACCGTCTATGGCACCGTCTACGTCAAGACCAACGGCAAGCGGCTGATCGCCGCCTTCCGCATCGAGACCGGCAGCGAGATCGAGAAGTGGTTCACCTTCGAATATGCGCTCAATGCGGCCGGCGAACTGATCCGGGTGGAGTGACTGTCATCCCAGCATGAACCTCCGGGACGGTGCCCTTTCGGCTCCGCCCGCTTGCGTGGGCCCACACTCGCGGCAGTGCCATTTGCCGCAGCGGCCAAAACCGGCTATCCCGGTTTTTCGCCCGCCCTTCCCCATCCAGAGGATCTCCCGATTGAGCACCGCCCGACACACGGTCTATGACAAGCGCTATGCCGGTTTCCTGTTCGACATGGATGGAACACTGCTGAATTCCATCGCCGCCGCCGAGCGGGTCTGGGGAACATGGGCGGCGCGCCACGGGCTCGATGTCGAAGCCTTCCTGCCGACCATGCATGGCAAGCGCGGCATCGACACCATTCGCGGGCTCGCCCTGCCGGGCGTCGATGTGGAAGCCGAAGCGCTGGTGATCGAGCGCGGCGAGATCGAGGATGTCGAGGGCGTGGTGGCGCTGCCCGGCGCGATCGACTTCCTGAACGCGCTGCCATCCGATCGCTGGTCGATCGTCACATCGGCCCCGGTGGCGCTCGCCCGCGCCCGGATCGAAGCCGCCGGCCTGCCGCAGCCGCCGAAGATCGTCACCGCCGAGGATGTCGCAATCGGCAAGCCGGATCCCGCCGGCTACCGGCTCGGTGCGCGGCATATCGGCGCTGACCCGGCCAGTTGTCTCGTATTCGAAGATGTTCTGGCAGGGGTGCTGGCGGCCGAGGCCGCAGGATCTGACGTCATGGTGGTCACCGCCACCCATGGCCATGCGATGGAAACCCCGCACCCGACGATCACGTCCTACGAGGGCCTCGCCGTGCACGTCGATTCGACGGGCCATATGCAGATCGTCCGGGCGATCTAAGCAGCGTTCATCCGCGCAAAACTGCGGCATCTCGAGGGCGGCCAGGACGCCGCCCTGCGGAGCGGACGATCACGCCGCCTTGATGGCGTGATATTCCTTGATCGCGGCCATCTTGATCGCCGGGTAACGTTCGCTCTCGTAGCGCAGGGAAAAACCGTCCTGCGCCATGAATACCGGGTCGCCGTCGAGGTCGCGGCAGATGTCACCGCGGCGCGCCGACATGAACTTTTCCAGTTCACCCGGCTGATCGGCGGAGATCCAGCGGCAGACCGAGAAGCGCGACATTTCGAACGAGACCGGCAGGCCGTATTCGCCCTGCAGCCGTTCCTTCAATACGTCGAGCTGCAGCGCACCGACCACGCCGACGATGGCGGGCGAGCCGTCCTCCGGCGAAAAGAGCTGCACGACGCCTTCTTCCGCCATCTGTTGCAGGGCTTCCTTCAGCTTCTTGGCCTTCATCGCATCCTCGAGGCGGACGCGGCGCAGGATTTCCGGCGAGAAGTTCGGCACGCCCTGGAAGACCAACGGTTCACCCTCGGTCAGCGTGTCACCGATGCGGAGCGTGCCGTGATTCGGAATACCGACCACGTCGCCGGCAAAGGCGGCATCGGCGAGCTGGCGCTGCGAGGCGAAGAAGAACTGCGGCGCGGTCAGCCCGATCTGCTTGCCGGTGCGCGCGAGCCTCACCTTCATACCGCGCTCCAGCTTGCCGGAGCAGATGCGGGCGAAGGCGATGCGGTCGCGGTGGTTCGGGTCCATGTTGGCCTGGATCTTGAAGACGAAGGCCGTCATTTTGTCTTCCGCCGCATGGACCGTGCGGATGTCGGCCACCTGGTCGCGCGGCGGCGGGGCGATATCGCCCAGCGCATTGATCAGGTCGCGCACGCCGAAATTCTTCAGCGCCGAGCCGAAGAAGACCGGGGTCATGTGGCCTTCGAGGAAGGCCTGGCGATCGAACGGGCGGCAGGCCTCCTGGGCCAGTTCCAGTTCTTCGATGAAGGCGGTGCGTTCGTTTTCCGGCAGTTGCTCGGCGACATTGGCCGGGCTGTTGACCGGCAGGCCCTCGACCTGCTTGTCGGAGCCGCGGAAGGTGTTTTCCACCAGATTGTAGGAGCCGCAGAAGGACTTCGAGCGGCCGACCGGCCAGGTCACCGGCGCGGTGTCGAGCGCCAGCTTCTCTTCCACCTCATCGAGGATCTCGAAGGGGTCGCGGCTTTCGCGGTCCATCTTGTTGATGAAGGTGATGATCGGGATGTCGCGCATGCGGCAGACTTCGAACAGCTTCAGCGTCCGCGGCTCGATACCCTTGGCGGCATCGATGACCATGACGGCCGCGTCGACCGCCGTCAGCGTGCGATAGGTGTCGTCGGCGAAGTCTTCGTGGCCGGGCGTATCGAGAATGTTGAAGACATTGCCGTCATATTCGAAGGTCATCACCGAGGTGACGACCGAAATGCCGCGCTCGCGCTCGATCTTCATCCAGTCCGAACGGGTCTGGATGCGATCCTTCTTCGCCTTGACCTCACCAGCGAGCTGGATGGCGCCGCCGAACAGCAGCAGCTTTTCGGTGAGCGTCGTCTTGCCGGCGTCCGGGTGGGCAATAATAGCGAAGGTGCGGCGACGGGAGACCGCCTCTGCAAGCGTTTCGGCCATGAAGTGAAATTCCTTTTGTTGGCCGGTTATCTAGCGAGTCGAGGTCGAATATGCAATTGGGAAGCGGAATGCCCCCGCAAGGAAGGATGACCGTCATGCGCGATGTTCTCGGCCCCATGCTCAACCTCGTTCGCCTGCCGCACGGGCGCGACATGGCCCTGCCGGCCTATGAGACCGCGGGCGCCGCCGGCATGGATCTGAGGGCCGCCGTCGCGGAAGGCGAGCCGCTTGTTCTTTCGCCGGGCGATCGAACGCTGGTGCCGACCGGCTTCGTCTTCGAGATCCCGGAAGGCTTCGAGGCGCAGATCCGGCCCCGCTCCGGCCTCGCCTTCAAGAACGGCGTCACCTGCCTCAACACGCCGGGCACGATCGACAGCGACTACCGCGGCGAGGTGAAGGTGCTGCTGGTCAATCTCGGGCACGAGCCGTTCGAGATCAGCCGCGGCATGCGGATCGCCCAGATGGTGATCGCGCCGGTCGTGCAGGCGCGCGTTTCGGAAATCTCCGACGCTTCAGAAACAACGCGCGGCGCCGGCGGCTTTGGCTCGACGGGCGTCTGAAGCGCATTCCTCCCGACTATCCGGAGCAGATGCCTGACCGATTGGCGTGTTCCACCGCCAACCGATGCAAGATCCTAGCGTTGGGCTTCGGTCGCCATACGGACGGCCAGCCCGGCCAGAACGGTGCCCATCAGCCAGCGCTGCACGACCATCCAGAAGGGCCGGCCGGCAAGGAAAAGCGCGATCGAACCGGCCATCAACGCGATCATCGCATTGACGGTGACGCTGATGGCGATCTGGCTGGCGCCGAGCACCACGGATTGCAGGAGCACGCTGCCCAGCGCCGGATCGACGAATTGCGGCAGCAGCGACAGGTAGAGGACCGCGGCCTTGGGGTTCAAAAGGTTGGTGACCAGCCCCATCATGAACAGCCTTCGCGGGCTGTCCTTCGGCAGGTCGCGGACCTGGAAGGGCGAATGCCCGCCCGGCCGCACCGCCTGCCAGGCAAGCCAGAGCAGATAGGCGGCGCCGGCGAATTTCAGGGCGTCATAGGCAAAGGGCACGGCCATGACCAGCACGGTGATGCCGAGCGCCGACATCAGCATGTAGAAGACGAAGCCGAGCGCCACGCCGCCGAGCGAGACGAGGCCGGCGGCGGGGCCCTGGCAGATGGAGCGCTACACCAGATAGATCATGTTCGGCCCGGGCGTCAGCACCATGCCGAGGCAGATGAAGGCGAAGGCAATCAGGGACGAAGAAGAAGGCATGGGGCGAGGCCTCGGCTGGCGTTTCTCGCCCACGACCTAAGCCAGGCCCTCGGCCCGTCCGCAACGGCGATCTTGTCACCATTGCAAGTTCGGTTGCGCGGCGCTAGCAATGCGTCATCCACGGAGGCCCCCATGACACCCACCACGCTCCTCGCCTATAGCGGCGCGCTCTTCGTTGCGGCTGCCATTCCCGGCCCCGGCATGACGGCGATCGTGGCGCGGGCGCTCGGGTCTGGTTTCCGTCCGACCTTCTTCATGGGGCTCGGCCTGATCCTCGGCGATCTGTGCTATCTGACCGCCGTGATCCTCGGTCTGGCGCTGGTGGCGCAGACCTTCACCACGCCCTTCCTGATCATCAAATATCTGGGCGCGCTCTATCTTGTCTACATCGCCTGGAAGCTCTGGACGACGGGCCTTATCGCGCAGGATATCCAGGCAAAGCGCTCAAATAGTGTAGGCCTCTCCTTCCTTTCCGGCCTGCTCGTCACGCTCGGAAACCCGAAGACCATGCTGTTCTACGTAGCCCTCGTGCCCACCCTGATCCCGCTCGAAGCCATCGGCCCGAGCGATTACGCCGCCCTCGTCGGCGTCACCTTCGTGGTGCTGATCGCCGTGCTCATTCCCTATATCCTGCTCGCCTCGCAGGCCCGGACGCTCCTGAAAAAGCCCAACTCCCTCAAGGCGCTGAACCGCTCGGCGGCCAGCATCTTGGCGGGCACCGCCGCCTATATCGCCGCGCGCGCCTGAACAAAGTTTCGCAGGGTCGGACGGCCGCCTGCGCGAATTTTCTAACCAAACGCGCCCGCCTAGGCGATGGGTTCTGGCGAGTGGCCGGCTTTCGCCCTATTGTGCCGTCAAAGCAGATCCAAAGGGAGATCCACCATGTCCGACACGAAGAAACCGGGCCGCGGCCGCGTCTATGCCTCGATCACGCAAACGATCGGCGACACCCCGATCGTCCGCCTCGACAAGCTGGCGAAGGAAAAGGGCGTGAAGGCCAATCTTCTCGCCAAGCTCGAATTCTTCAACCCGATCGCCTCCGTCAAGGACCGGATCGGCGTGGCGATGATCGAGAGCTTGGAAGCCCAGGGCAAGATCACCCCCGGCAAGACCACCCTGATCGAGCCGACCTCCGGCAATACGGGCATCGCACTGGCATTCGCCGCCGCCGCCAAGGGCTACAAGCTGATCCTCACCATGCCCGAGACCATGTCGATCGAGCGGCGCAAGATGCTGGCCCTGCTCGGCGCCGAACTCGTTTTGACCGAAGGTCCGAAGGGCATGAAGGGCGCGATCGCCAAGGCCGAGGAACTGGCCACCACCCTTCCGGACGCCATCATCCCGCAGCAGTTTGAAAACCCGGCCAACCCGGAAATCCATCGCAAGACGACGGCCGAGGAAATCTGGAACGACACCGATGGCGGCGTCGACATCTTCGTTTCTGGCATCGGCACGGGCGGCACGATTACCGGTGTCGGCCAGGTGCTGAAGGCGAAGAAGCCCGAGGTCAAGGTCATCGCCGTCGAGCCGGCCGACAGCCCGGTCCTTTCCGGCGGCAATGCCGGCCCGCACAAGATCCAGGGCATCGGCGCCGGCTTCGCGCCGAAGATTCTCGACACGCATATCTACGACGAGGTCGTCACCGTCACCAATGACGAAGCCTTTGAAACCGCCCGGCTGGTCGCCCGCCTCGAAGGCGTGCCGGTCGGGATCTCCTCGGGCGCTGCCCTCACCGCCGCGATCAAGGTCGGCCAACGCGCGGAGAATGCCGGCAAGACCATCGTCGTGATCATCCCCTCGTTTGCCGAACGTTATCTCTCGACCGCACTCTTTGCCGGCCTTGGCGAATAGGCGCAATCGCTTGCCAACTCATCTCGAGGAGGGCGCCCGGCGGCGCCCTTCTTTCGTTTCAGCCTGAGCCGAGCCCCTCGCGCTCCGCTTACATGACCGGCACAGCGGCCCCGCGCGGAGGTCACCAGCACTCGCCCCGCCCACTTTGCGGCTACCCCCTTCACCACCTCCTACCGTTTCCGACGCAGCCGGCCCCGACGGGCAGAGAGCCGAACTCCGCCCCGCCTCGTCAACGGTCAAGCCCTCTTTAGACCACGTCAAGCGCGCAATTTGCGACCCCTTCGCCGGTCGCCGCCTCACCCCTCGAATGCTCCTCCGCCCAGGCCCGATCCGTATGCCCGATCCATCTGGCCCTATCCTTCAGGCCGCCGCCGACAGCCGTTCCGAGGCGATGCGGTAGGAGATGGCCTCTGCCAGGTGGATGCGGCCGAGCAGCGGCGCGCCGTCGAGATCGGCGAGCGTGCGCGCCACCTTCAGCACCCGGTGATAGCCGCGGGCGGAGAACTTGAACTTGTCGGCGGCATCGCGCAGCAATTGCAGGCCGGCCGGATCGGGTTCGGCGAGCTTCTCGATCAGCGCCGTCGAACAGCGAGCATTGGTCGTCACGCCGCCGATCCCCGCCGCCTCGAACCGTTCGCGCTGCATGTCGCGGGCCAGCGCCACCCGGCGGGCGACGTCCGCGCTTCTCTCCGCCGCCATCGGCCGGATGAGGTCGGCAGCCGAGACCGCCGGCACGTCGATGCGGATGTCGATGCGGTCCATCAGCGGCCCGGAGATACGGCCCTGATAGTCGGAAACGCAGCGGGGGCCCCGCGCGCAGGTGTGGCCCGGCTCGCCGGCCATGCCGCAGCGGCACGGATTCATGGCCGCCACCAACTGAAATTCGGCGGGATAGGAAACCCGGTGATTGGCGCGCGCGATGATGCATTCGCCGGTCTCCAATGGCTGGCGAAGCGCATCGAGCACCGGCGGAGCAAATTCCGGCAGTTCGTCGAGAAAGAGCACGCCGCGATGGGCAAGCGACGCCTCGCCCGGCCGGGCGCGCAACCCGCCGCCGACCAGCGCCGCCATCGTCGCCGAATGATGCGGCGCGCGAACCGGACGGCGGTCGGAAAGCTTGCCGCCGGAAAGCTGTCCGGCAATCGAATGGATCATCGACACTTCGAGCAGTTCGGCGGCCGAAAGCGGCGGCAGGATCGACGGAAGTCTCGCGGCGAGCATCGACTTCCCCGAGCCCGGAGGGCCGACCATCAGGAGATTGTGCCCGCCGGCAGCCGCCACCTCGAGCGCCCGCTTGGCGCTTTCCTGGCCCTTGATGTCGGCAAGGTCCGGCAGGTTGGACGGCAGCGCGCGCACCGCCGGCTCGGGCCTGGTCAACACCTGGGTGCCGCGAAAATGGTTGGCGAGCGCGATCAGGCTGCGTGGTGCCAGGATATCGATCTCGGCGCCGGCCCAAGCGGCCTCCGCTCCGCAGCCGGCCGGGCAGATCAGCCCCTTGCCGAGCGCATTGGCACCGATCGCGGCCGGCAGGGCGCCCGCGACATTGGCGATCGTGCCGTCGAGATTGAGTTCGCCGATCACCACATAGTCCGACAGCGCATCGCCCGGGATTGCGCCAAGCGCCGCCATCAGGCCGAGCGCGATCGGCAGATCGAAATGCGACCCCTCCTTGGGAAGATCGGCCGGCGCCAGATTGACGGTCACCTTCTTGGGCGGCAGTGCCAGGCCAGAGGCGTGCAGGGCCGCCTGCACCCGCTCGCGGCTCTCGGCCACCGCCTTGTCGGGAAGCCCGACGATGTGCATGTTGATCTTGCCCGGCGCGACCATGACCTGGACATCGACCGGAACGCCTTCAATCCCCTGGAATGCGACTGTACTGACACGCGCCACCATTGCCCGCCCCCAAATAGCCAGTGCTTGCCACGCAACTACATCTTGCGCGGGCTACGAGTTGCAATCTGGCACAGAACGAGATCGATAACAAGAACATTAGCGGAACAAGTTCGCGCTATACTCGATATGCGGTTGCGTCCGGTTGTATAGATGGAACGAAGAGGGATCAGACGCGGAGTAGAGCGGGCTTCAGGCCCGCTTCTTCTCGATCGCGTCCCACAGCAGGGCGGCGATGTCGGCGCCACCGAACTTCTTGACTTCGCGGATGCCCGTGGGCGAGGTCACGTTGATCTCGGTCATGTATTCGCCGATGACGTCGATGCCGACCAGCAGGAAGCCGCGCTCCTTCAGCGCCGGGCCGATGCGGGCGCAGATTTCCTTTTCCCGCGCCGTCAGTTCGGTGGCCTCGGCGCGTCCGCCGACATGCATGTTGGAGCGGCTGTCGGTCTCGGCCGGCACGCGGTTGATCGCACCCACCGGCTCGCCGTCGACGAGAATGATGCGCTTGTCGCCCTTGCGCACCGCCGGCAGATAGGCCTGGGCGATGAAGGGCTCGCGAAACATCTGGTGGAACATCTCGATCAGCGAGGTGAAGTTGCGGTCGTCGCGCGTCGAGTGGAACACGCCGGCGCCGCCATTGCCGTAGAGCGGCTTCAGGATGATGTCGCCCATCTCCTCGCGGAAGCGGGCAATCTCGGTCACGTCCCGGGTGATCAGGGTCGGCGGCATCAGGTCGGCAAATTCGGTAACGAAGATCTTTTCCGGCGAATTGCGCACCCAGGCCGGATCGTTGACCACCAGCGTCTTCGGGTGGATGCGCTCCAGAAGATGGGTCGAGGTGATATAGGCCATGTCGAAGGGCGGATCCTGGCGCAGGAGCACCACGTCCATGGTCGACAGATCGACCCGTTCCGGCTCGCCCAGCGTGAAGTGGTTGCCCTTCTCGTCACGCAGTTCCATCGGCTCGACGGTGGCGACGATCTTGCCATCGCGCATGGACAGCCGGTCGGGCGTGTAGTGGAACAGCTTGTAGCCGCGCGCCTGGGCTTCCAGGCTCATCGCGAAGGTCGAATCCCCCGCGATCGCGATACCCGCGACATGATCCATCTGGACCGCAATATTCTTGATCTTCGCCATGGCCTGCCCCTCGTTAAAAGCAACCGAGATTTAGGCCGGCTCCCGGCCAAAGGCAACGACGCAGACCATCAATTCTCCTGAACCTTGGCTCAGCCGAGAATGCGCTTGGCGGTCGGCGACCGCAAGGCATTGCGAATGCGATAGAGCATGGCCAGCGGTTCAGGGAAAGGCCTGCGGACAAAGGCGATCTTGCGGACATAGTCGTCGACGCGCCAGGTCGCCCAGGTACCGCCGCGGAAATAAGCGATGTCGCCGACCTTCAGCAGCCGCTCGGACCCATCCTCCGCCGTCACATGGACCTCGCCCTCCTGGATGACCACGGTTTCGTCCCAGCCGAAATACCAGCGGAACTCACCTGCCGTGCAGTCCCAAACCGCCGTCGAGCTCGCCTCGTCGGCGCTCGACGAATGGTCGCCGACGCGGGCGAGCGGCGTGCCGCGCAGGATCCATTCGGGATTGATGGGTGCCGGCTTCAGCGCCAGATGGCTGCTATGGGCGGCCACCAGCGGCGGCATTTCCTCGTTGCGAAAGGTCCTTGGTACAGCAAGCAGCGTGCCGGCCATGCCGACGAGCATGAGTTTGAAAGCCATGTCCGTTCCCAGATTAGATCATCTGCACGGAAAGATAGCATTGGGGAGTTACGTTTCGCTTTTCCCGATCGTTCAAATTGTAACGATCGGCCTTGCCCTTCAACAGGGCCCGCGGGGGGGGACCTCAGGCGAAACTCGCCTCACGTGCGTACGAGCGGACCGCGCCGCCTTCTACAGGCGAACCCGGCCTTTCGATGCGCCGTCCCGTCTCCTTGGCGAAGAAGTGGATGCGCTCGGGCGCGACGGTCAATTGCAGTTCCTCGGTGATCTCGGCTTCCACCGGCACGACGGCCGTCAGTGCCTGCGAAGACAGATGCCCGTGCACCAGCCGGTGCGCTCCGAGTTCCTCGACATAGTCGACCTTGAACGGCAGGCGCTGGTCACCCTCGCCGGCCAGCGTCAGGTCTTCGGCACGCACGCCGACAGTGACCGAACCCGTCGTGCCTGGCTGAGCGCCGAAGGCCATCGACACGTCGCCGATCACCAGCCGGTCGCCCTCGATCGCGCCATCCAGCAAATTCATCGCCGGCGCGCCGATGAAGCTCGCGACGAAGGTGGAGGCCGGACGATGGTAGACCTCGAGCGGCGTGCCGATCTGTTCGATCGTCCCGCCGTTCAGCACCACCAGCCGGTCGGCCAGCGTCATCGCTTCGAGCTGGTCGTGGGTCACGTAGATCGCCGTGGTGGCCAGCCGCCGCTGCAGCTTGCGGATCTCGCCGCGCATGGTGACGCGCAGCTTGGCGTCGAGGTTCGACAGCGGCTCGTCGAACAGGAAGACCGCCGGCTTGCGTACGATGGCGCGGCCCATGGCGACGCGCTGGCGCTGGCCGCCGGACAGCGCCCTGGGCTTGCGCTTCAGATAGGGCTCGATCTCCAGCATGCGGGCCGCTTCCGTGACGCGCGCCTCGATCTCCGCCTTCGGCGTCTTGCGGTTCCTAAGGCCGTAGGCGAGGTTGTCGTAGACGCTCATATGCGGGTAGAGCGCATAGTTCTGGAACACCATGGCGATGTCGCGCTCGGCTGGTTCGACATTGTTGATGACGCGCCCGCCAATGCTGACCGTGCCTTGCGATATGGCCTCCAGCCCCGCCACCATGCGCAGCAAGGTCGACTTGCCACAGCCCGAAGGGCCAACCAGCACGATGAATTCGCCGTCCTCGATGGCGATGTCGATGGCTTTGACCGCGTGCACGCCGCCGTCGTAGATCTTCGAGACCTGGTCGATCAGAATGGACGCCATGGGTTTACCTTTCTCACTTGTCGCTTTCGGTCAGGCCCTTGATGAACCAGCTCTGGAAGATCACCACGACGACGACGGGCGGCAGCATGGCGAGCACGGCCATGGCGAAAGCCTCGTTGTAGTCGGGGATCTGCGAGCCGACCCAGACCTGCAGGATCTGCTTGATGCCGCGCATCAGCGTGTAGAAGCTCTCGTCCGTCGTCATCAGCATGGGCCAGAGATACTGGTTCCAGCCATAGACGAACATGATGATGAAGACCGCCGCGATCATGGTGCGCGACAGCGGCACGAGCACGTCGATGAAGAACTTCACCGGGCCCGCGCCGTCGATGCGGGCGGCCTCCAGCAGTTCGTCCGGCACAGACTTGAAGAACTGGCGGAAGAAGAAGGTGCCGGTCGCCGAGGCCAGCAGCGGCAGGATCAGGCCGACATGGCTATTCAACAGGCCGAGCTCGCTCATCACCTTGTAGGACGGCATGATGCGCACTTCGAGGGGCAGCAGCAGCGTGGTGAAGATCAGCCAGAAGGCGAGCGTGGCGAAGCGGAAACGGAAATAGACGATCGCATAGGCGGCCAGCATCGACAGCACGATCTTGCCGATGGCAAAGCCGAGGCCGAGGATCAGCGAGTTCACCGCCATGGTCATGCCCGTGACTTCGCCGGTAAATCCGCCCTTGCGGAAGAGCACCTTGCCGTAGGTCTCCTCCAGGTGTCCGCCGATCGACAGCATCAGGCCGTTCGAGTGGATTTCGGCTGCGGTATGGGTCGAGGTGGTGAAGGCGACCACGAGCGGACCGAGCATCAGGATGACGCCGGCGATCAGGATGAGGTGGTCGAAGAACTTGGTGCGATACATCAATCCGTCCCTCAACCGTAATGAACGCGGCGTTCGATGAAGCGGAACTGGATCAGCGTTAGCGCCAGCACGATGACCATCAGGATCACCGACTGGGCCGAAGACGAGCCGAGGTCGTTGCCGCGGAAGCCGTCGAGATAGACCTTGTAGACCAGCGTGATCGGGTTGTTGGCCGGCTTGTCCTTCACGATCACATCGATCACGCCGAAGGTGTCGAACAGCGAATAGGTCATGTTGATGACCAGCAGGAAGAAGGCCGTGGGGGTCAGCAACGGCAGGATGACCGTCCAGAAACGGCGGGTGCCCGACTTGCAGTCGATCGCGGCTGCCTCGCGGATCGAGGCCGGAATGCCCTGCAGGCCGGAGAGGAAGAAGATGAAATTATAGGGGATCTGGTTCCAGACCGCGACGGCGATCATGGCGAAGGCCGTATCGAAATAATTGATCCCGACCTTCATGTCCCAGCCGAACAGCGCGACGAAATGCACGAAGGGTCCGATGTGCTGGTCGAAGAACATCATGCCGATCAGGCCCGCGACCGGCGGGGCGATGGCGTAGACGACGATCAGCAGTGTCTTGTAGGTGGATTGGCCACGAATGACGGCATCCGCCTTCAAGGCCAGCAGCAGGCCGAGCGACAGCGTCAGGAAGGTGACGATCAGGCTGTAGGCCACGGTGAAGCGCGCGATCTTCTGGTATTCCGGCGCCGTCAGCGCATCGGTGTAGTTGTCGAGGCCGACGAAGGCCGAGCCGAAGCCGAAGGGATCCTCGATGAAGAAGGACGAGTGGATCGCCTGGGCCGACGGCCAGTAGAAGAAGATCGAAATGATCGCGAACTGCGGCAGGAGCAGCAGATAGGGAATAAATCGCGAATTGAACTGGACGCGCTTCATGGGGTGCTTTCAAGGAAAAACCCGGGGGCTCGGCGCCCCCGGGAGTTCTGACAAAGGCGACGGAGATCAGCCGGCCGTCTTGGCGAAGCGGGCGAGCAGTTCGTCGGCTTCCTTCTTGATGGTTTCCATGGCTTCCTTCGGCGTGGTTTCGCCGGCGAAGATACGGTTGTATTCGCGTTCCATCACCGAGCGGATCTGCGGATAGAAGCCCATGCGATAGCCCTTGTCCCATTCGCCGCCCGGCAGGGACAGCTGCTGGATGCCGACTTCGGCGGCCGGCTTCTCGTTGTAGAAACCTTCAGACTTGGCCAGTTCATAGGCTGCCTTGGTGATGGCGACGTAGCCGGTGGCCTGGTGGTAGAACTTCTGGATCTCGGGCGAGGTCAGGAAGTGGAAGAAGGATGCGGTGCACTTGTTCTCGGCTTCCGGCTTGCCGGCCATGGCGAACAGGGCGGCGCCGCCGATGAAGGTGTGAACGCCTTCCGGATGAACCGACTTCCAGAAGGGCAGGAAGGTGGCCGAGAAGGGCATGGTCGCGGTCTTCTGCAGGCCGCCGAACGAGCCCGACGAACCGATCCAGAGCGCGACCTTGCCTTCTTCGAAGGGCTTCTGGTTGTCGCTCCAGCCGGCGCCGTAATAGCCGAACAGGCCCTGATCGTACCAGGCCTTCAGCTTTTCGTACATCATGACGTGGTTCGGGTCGGTGACGTTGATCGTCGTGTCGACGACGCTGTCATAGCCGTTGTTGTTCGAGGCGAACTGGAGATTGTGGCGCGAGAAGAAGTTTTCGGTGAACTGCCAGGTGAGCTGCGACTGGACGAGCGGGGTGTAGCCGGCCTCTTTCAGTTTCGGAGCGATGGCTTCGAATTCTTCCCAGGTCTTCGGTGCTTCGACGCCGGCCTTCTTCAGCGCGTCGGTGTTGACGTACATGATCGGCGCCGAGGAGTTGAACGGCATGCCGACGAACTTGCCTTCGCTATCGGCGTAGAAATAGCGCACGCCTTCGATGAAGTCGTCGCGGTTGAACTCGAAGCCGGCGTCCTTGATCAGGTCTTCGGCGGCAACGGCAGCACCCTTGGCATTGATGATGGTGGCGGCACCGGCGTCGAAGACCTGCAGGATGTTCGGCTGTTCGCCCGAACGGAAGGCGGCGATGCCGGCCGACAGGGCTTCTTCATAGGTGCCCTTGGAGACCGGCGTCAGGGCGCATTCGCTCTGGGCGGCGTTGAACTTCTGGGCGACTTCGTTGATGACTTCGCCGTTGCGGCCGCCCATGCCGTGCCACCAGGTGATGTTGGTCGCGGCCAGCGTCGTCGATGCGGTCATGGACAAGGCCAGAGCGGCCATGGAAATCTGTTTGAACATGGAAAAATCCTCTCCGCCAATATTGGGGTGAGGACTGCATTAGCCGCGATCTGTGACGCGAAAATAAATGTTTTATGTCATTTCGATTACAGTTTTCGCCGATACGAAAGCAAAGCGAAACTAGAACGCGCCTTCATAGTGCCGCGGCAACTTCCACGGCGTGATCGCGACGATATCATAGCGCAGCGACAGCCGCGCCACGTCGGGCTGGCGGGCCAGCCAATGGTCGCCCGCCGCGCGGATCCGATCTTGGCTGGCGAAAGTCACGGCGTCGACCGCGGCCTTCAGGTCGCGGCGCGCCTTGACCTCGACGAAGGCCACGAGCTCGCCGCGCCGCGCAATGATGTCGACCTCGCCCGCCCGGACGCGGTAGCGCATGGCGAGGATGCGATAGCCTTTCAGCATAAGGTAGAGGGCAGCCGTCCATTCCGACCACCGTCCCCGGCGCTCCGCACGCTTTCTCGCCTCCGGCGCCGCGAACCTCGTCATCCGTCGCCCTTCAGCGCGAGCAGCCGCTGATAGAGTTCCTTGCGCGGCTGGCCCGTCAGTTTGGCTGCCTCCGTCGCTGCCTTGGCCGTCGGCAGCGTCTCCGACAGTTCGATGAGCACCCGGTCTACCTCGCCAGCTTCCGGCGCGGACTTTGCGAGCGGCGGGCCGACGACGAGGACGACCTCGCCCTTGACCGCCTTGTCGGCATACTGGTCGGCAAGTTCCTTGAGCGTGCCGCGGCGAAATTCCTCGAAGGTCTTGGTCAGTTCGCGGCACACCGAAGCCTGCCGTTCGGCTCCGAGTTCTTCCGCGGCGGCGGCGAGCGTGTCGCCGATGCGGTGCGGGCTCTCGAAGAAGATCAGGGTGGCCGGAACATCGCGCAATTGCGCCAGCCGCTCGTGGCGCGCCTTGTCCTTCACCGGCAGGAAGCCGGCAAACAGGAAGGCGTCGTTGGGCAGGCCGGAGCCGACAAGGGCGGCGAGCGGCGCCGAGGCGCCGGGGATCGGCACGACGCGAAGGCCCGCCTCGATCGCCAGCTGGCCGAGACGATAGCCCGGGTCAGAGACGAGTGGCGTGCCTGCATCCGAGACGAGCGCCACGGACCTGCCGGCCTCGAGCGCCGCGATCAGCTTCGGGCCTGCCTCGTTGGCATTGTATTCGTGATAGGAATAGGGGCGGTTCTGGATGCCGTAGCGATCGAGAAGCACCCGGGTTACGCGCGTGTCTTCGCACGCGAGCACGTCAGCGCCGGCCAGCGTTTCGAGCGCCCGAAGCGTGATGTCGCCGAGATTGCCGATCGGGGTCGCGACAAGGTAGAGCGCCGGCTCCAGCGGTCGGGCGGCGATCATCACATCGTTGATGCGATAGGTCCGCGGCTGCGCCGTCGCTTGTCTTTCATCTTCCGTCACTTGGTCCGTCCTGTCGCCTGGCCTTGTGTCCCACCTTATCGTCCAGCCCCTGCCGCAGGGCAAGAGCGGCATTGACCGCGCGCCGTTAGGCATGGTGTCAAATTGGTGCGCGACATCACAGCTGCCTCTTGCTTTTCGCGCGCAATTCCTGCCATTTTGCCCGTCCCACACGATCCGGCCACCGACGGCCGGCAAGGAACAATGCGACCCGGCCCACCGGATCGCGACAGGTCGAAAGCGGAAGCGTCCATGCGTATTACTCTCGAACGGTCCAACCTTCTCAAGTCGCTCAATCACGTGCATCGCGTGGTCGAACGTCGCAACACGATCCCGATCCTGTCGAACGTGCTGCTTCGGGCCGAAGGCGCGAGCCTGGCGATGAAGGCGACCGACCTCGATCTCGAGATTACCGAGGCGACGCCCGCCATGGTCGAACAGGCCGGCGCGACGACCGTTCCGGCGCACCTGCTCTATGAAATCGTCCGCAAGCTGCCGGACGGCGCCGAAGTGCTGCTGGCCACCACGCCCGACGGCGCGGCCATGACGGTCGCCTCGGGCCGATCGAAATTCTCGCTGCAGTGCCTGTCGGAAGCCGACTTCCCCGACCTGACGGCCGGCAACTTCACCCATTCCTTCAAGCTGAAGGCCTCGGCTCTCAAGATGCTGATCGATCGCACCCAGTTCGCGATCTCGACCGAGGAGACCCGCTACTACCTGAACGGCATCTTCCTGCACACGATCGAGAGCGCCGGCGCGCTGAAGCTGCGCGCGGTCGCAACCGATGGCCATCGCCTCGCCCGCGCCGACGTCGAGGCACCCTCCGGCTCGGAAGGCATGCCGGGCATCATCATCCCGCGCAAGACGGTCGGTGAGTTGCAGAAGCTGGTCGACAATCCCGAGTTGATCGTCACCGTGGAAGTCTCCGACGCCAAGATCCGCCTGACCATCGGCGAGATCGTCATGACCTCCAAGCTGATCGACGGCACCTTCCCCGACTATCAGCGCGTCATTCCGCAGGCGAACGACAAGGAAATGCGCGTCGATTGCCAGAGCTTTGCGCAGGCGGTCGATCGCGTCTCGACCATTTCCTCCGAGCGCGGACGCGCGGTCAAGCTTGCCCTTAACGAGGGCCATCTGACGCTCACCGTCAACAATCCGGATTCCGGCAGCGCGACCGAAGAGGTCGCCGTCGGCTATGACAACGACCCGATGGAAATCGGCTTCAACGCCAAGTACCTGCTGGATATTACGGCGCAGTTGTCGGGCGACGACGCGATCTTCCTTCTGGCCGATGCGGGCTCCCCGACACTGGTGCGCGATACGGCCGGTGACGACGCTCTCTATGTCCTGATGCCGATGCGAGTGTGATTCGGCGACGCATTCGGGGGATATTTCTCCATCCGCGCCATTTCGCCTTGTTTTTGCGACAAACCGGCGCAACATGCGCTTGGCGCGGATGAACGCGCGTGACGGTCTTGAGTGGGGAGTTAGGCCATGGTTAGACGCTTGAAGGAACGGTTCGAAAAGAAGTTCGACGAAGAGATCCGCTTCTTCAAGGGGATGATGCAGGGCCCGAAGAGTGTCGGCGCCATCGTTCCGACCTCGTCCATCACCGCCCGCAAGATGGCGAGCGTCATCAATCCGCAGTCCGGTCTGCCGGTTCTCGAGCTCGGCCCGGGCACCGGGGTGATCACCAAGGCGATCTTGGCACGCGGCGTCAAACCGGAAGACCTCGTTTCGGTCGAGTATTCCGAGGATTTTTACGATCATCTGACCCAGGACTTTCCTGGCGTCAATTTCATCCATGGCGACGCTTTCGATCTGCCGAACACGCTCGGCAAATTCGCCGATCAGACGTTCGATTCGGTGATTTCAGCGGTGCCGCTGCTCAGCTTCCCGATGCCTGCAAGGGTCAAGCTTCTGGAAGACCTGCTCGACCGCCTGCCCCCCGGCCGGCCGGTGGTGCAGATCACCTATGGGCCGGTTTCGCCGATCCTGGCGCAGCCGGATCGCTACCAGATCCAGCACTTCGATTTCATCGTCCGCAATATTCCGCCGGCGCAGCTGTGGATTTACCGCCGCGGCTGATAGCTGACGGCGGGCGGCACACCTGATGTTCGGTCTCTACATCACCCATCCGCAGGTCAGGATCGATCCGGCCATACCCGTTCCGCAATGGGGGCTTTCGGATCTCGGTCGCGACCGCGCCACCGAGGCTGCCACGCGGCCCTGGGCGAAGCGCCTCGCCCGTATCGTCTCCAGCGCCGAGGTGAAGGCGATCGAGACCGCGGAAATCCTCGCCAGGGCCGCCGGCATCTCCTTCGAGACGGTCGAGGCGATGCATGAGAATGATCGCTCCGCGACCGGCTTCCTGAAGCCCGACGCCTTCGAGCAGGCCGCCGACTGGTTTTTCGCTCATCCCAACGAGAGCTTCCGCGGCTGGGAGCGGGCGGCGGACGCCCAGGCCCGGATCGTCTTAGCCGTGGACGCCATCCTCGACGACCACGACCCGGCGGCGCCGATCGCCTTCGTCGGCCATGGCGGTGTCGGCACCCTGCTCAGGTGTCACCTGCTGAGCATCCCGATCAGCCGCAGCCACGATCAACTGCCCGGCGGCGGCAATCTTTATGCCTTCTCTCTTGCGGATCGGCGCATCGCATGCGACTGGACGCCGATCGAAGACTGGAAGGGGATCGAGCCATGACGCCACGCGAACGCCTCATCGTCGGCCTGGATGTGCCGACCGTCCGGGAAGCGGAAACCATCGTCGATACCCTCGGTGACGACATCCTGTTCTACAAGATCGGCTACCAGCTCGCCTTTGCCGGCGGGCTTGAGTTCGCCCGCGAGCTTGCTGAAGACGGCAAGAAGATCTTCCTCGACATGAAACTGCTCGACATCGACAACACGGTCGCCTCGGGCGTCGAGAACATTGCCAAGATGGGCATGTCGATGCTGACGCTGCACGCCTATCCCAAGGCCATGCGCGCCGCGGTCAAGGCAGCCGAAGGGTCCGGCCTCTGCCTGCTCGGCGTCACCGTTCTGACCTCGATGGACGAACAGGACCTGGTCGATGCCGGCTATGAATATGATCCTCACACGCTGGTGCTGAAGCGCGCCGAACAGGCCCGCACTGCCGGCATGGGCGGTATCGTCTGCTCCGCCGAAGAGGCAAGCGCCGTGCGCAAGGTGATCGGCCCCGACATGGCGCTGGTAACCCCCGGCATTCGCCCGGCCGGCGCCGACAAGGGAGACCAGAAGCGGGTGATGACGCCGGCCGACGCGCTCAAGGCGGGATCCAGCCATCTCGTCGTCGCGCGCCCGATCGTCAAGGCGGAGGACCCGAAGGCCGCCGCGCGGGCGATCCTCGCCGAGATGGCGACCGCCCTCTGAGAGGACGGCGGCTCAGCACGCCGGATCATTCAATCATTGCCGACGATCTCGTTGGACGGGTCGGTATTGCGGATCAGCCCCTTCCAGCCGCCTGAAATGCGATTGCCGCGTACGACATTGTATTTGGCGAGATCCCGCGGATCGAGGCTGCTGCCCAAAGGCAGGTCCGGGGCGCTGAGGCGATGGGTGGTGCGGCCATTGCGCTGATTCAACCAGATCGCCGGGCGCGGACGAACCATCCCCTCATAGTGAAACCGATTGCCCTCGATGCGATTGTATTGCGGGGGCTGATGGCGGATCGTCCCGCCCTCGCCGGCGTTGCGGTAGAGGAAAATGCCGCCATTGACCGCGTCCTCGAAGATATTGCCGGAAATGACGTTGCGGGCAGAGCCATCGACCGCGACCTGCTCGCGCCGCGTCGTCTTCACGGCAAAGCGGTTGCCGATGATGCGGTTTTCGGCGCTCTCGGCGTCGAGATAGAGCGCAGTTGCCGTCGTTTCACCGCGGAACCGCGATCCGCTGACCGTCACCCCGGTGACCCCCGGCCCGAGATAGAGCGGCAAGGTTCCCTGGGCGACGACATCGAGATTGTCGAGAATGATCGCCGTCGGCGCGGCCGCCTGCGCGCGCGCGGTGTGGCCCGACGTCAGCGATGACCGCCGCACCTGTTCCGCCTGCCCGTTCAGGCCGAGGCCGGCGAGGCGCATGTTGCCGATGACCGTGCAGTTCTTCACCGTGATCGCCTTCGGCACGCTCCAGCTTCCGTCTCGTGCCTGCAGCGACCGGATCATGACCGTTGGCCGACGATGGCTGATCGGCATGTCAGGCGTTCCGAGCGTCCCGCCACGGCAATCGAATGTAATGCCGGACGCCTTGGCGCCGGAAAAGGCGATCGGCCGGGCAATGACATCCTTCGGATCGAGCGTCACGTCGCAGGAGACTTCGACGGGACTGGCCTTGGCGCCGGGCGGGCTGCGCAATTGCTGGTAGACCGAAGCCGGGCAAGCCTTCGCCTCGGCGGATCCGGCGGAAAGCGCAACAGCACCAGCCGCCAGCAGAAAAAGCGCAATCCCCGCTCCGACCAAAGAGCGGATCGCGTGGCTGTGTGTTTCCGGCATTGGCCCTTCCCCATCGACAGGCGGAAACCCGTATCACCGCGACACGGCGCAGCGCTTGACCGGGACGCCGATTTGCTCAATTAAACCATGATAACCAACAGGGATGGGACGAAAAAATGGCCAAGGGCTACTGGATCGCAAGAGTCGATATTCGCGATGCCGAAGGGTACAAGGGTTATGTCGCGGCGGCAAAGCCGGCTTTCGAAAAGTACGGCGCGAAATTCCTCGCGCGCGGCGGCGAATTCACCGAACTCGAAGGCAAGGCCCGGGCCCGCAACGTCGTCATCGAGTTTCCCTCGCACCAGGCCGCGGTCGATTGCTACAATTCGCCTGAATACCAGATCGCCGCGAAAATCCGCCAGCAAGTGGCCGATGCGGAAATGGTCGTCGTCGAAGGCGTCTGAGTTAAGACCTTTTTCGAAGGGCCGAGCGCGTTGACGGCCCTTCCGCTTACCTTTCGATTCGGCTAAAGACAGCTTGAATTCCAGCGCATCCTGCGCACGCCTATTCCAAGGAGCCAGCCCATGACCTTGTCCAACCTTCCGCCGCTCGTCACCGTGTTCGGGGGATCGGGTTTCGTCGGGCGGCATGTCGTTCGGGCGCTCGCCAGGCGCGGCTACCGCATTCGTGTCGCGGTTCGTCGCCCCGACCTCGCCTTCTTCCTGCAACCGCTCGGCAATGTCGGGCAGATCTCATTCGTCCAGGCCAATCTCCGCTACCGCGCCTCCGTCGACAAGGCGGTCCAGGGTGCTGATCATGTGGTCAACTGCGTCGGCATCCTGTTCGAGAGCGGTCGCAACAGCTTTGACGCCGTCCAGGATTTCGGTGCCCGCGCCGTTGCCGAGGCCGCCCGTTCCGTCGGCGCCAGGCTCACCCACATTTCGGCGATCGGCGCCGACGCCAAGTCGGATTCCGACTATGCCGCGACCAAGGGCCGTGCCGAAGAAGCCGTCCGGTCGATCCTGCCCGATGCCGTGATCCTGCGCCCCTCGATCGTGTTCGGGCCGGAAGACGGCTTCTTCAACAAGTTCGCCGCCATGACCAAGGTCATGCCGGTCCTGCCGCTCGTCGGCGGCGGCAAGACGAAGTTCCAGCCGGTTCATGTCGAGGACGTGGCCGAGGCCGTCGCCCGCTCCGTCGATGGCAAGCTCACCCCCGGCGCCGTCTATGAACTGGGCGGCCGCGACGTCATGACGTTCCGCGAATGTCTCGAAGCCATGCTCGAGGTGATCGGCCGCAAGCGCCCCTTCCTGACGCTGCCCTTCGGCATCGCCTCGCTGATCGGCAGCCTTTCGTCGATGATCCCCTTCGTCAAGCCGGCGCTGACCAGCGACCAGGTCAAGCTGTTGAAGTCCGACAATGTCGTGTCCGACGCCGCCAAGGCGGAAGGCCGCACGCTCGAAGGCATGGGGATCAACCCGGTTTCGCTCGAATCGATCCTGCCGACCTACCTCGTCCACTACCGCCCGCACGGCCAGTTCACCGGCTCGGGCAAGGCTGCCTGACCTCTGACGGAACCGGATCGGCCGTCTCTGCGTTGCACAAAAGACGCAGGGACGAAATCCTTGCGTTAACCGCGAATTCAGCAAGATCTTCTATTGATGCCCCTGCGGGCAATGCGTAAACAACCACCAGTTCGGACGCGGCGGACACCGCCGGCGACGATCACAGCATCATATCGAGGGGCCTCTTCATGGGTAAGTCTATCGCACTGTTTTTCGCGTGTGCGGCACTGGTCATCATCGCCGGCTCGTTCCTGGCGCCGTCCACGGTTGCTGCGCGCAAGGGCAATTGCGCACCCGCCTATGGCGTCGATCCCTGCAGCACCGGCTCGATCTCGGTCACGCAGTAAGTTTTCGTATAATCAGACGAAAAAAGGCCGCTTCCGGGCGGCCTTTTTCATGTCCTGTGCGGCGCTTTCTCAAGCGCCCCCGATACCCAGCATCAGCCCGATCAGGCCGAGCGTTCCGACAATGATCCGCCACCAGGCAAACGGCGCATAGCCGCGCTTCGACACGAAGTCGAGCAGGCTGCGCACCACCAGTAGCGCCGAGAGAAAGGCTGCGACAAAGCCGATGGCGATGATCGCGCCATCGTCGACGCTCAGCGCATCGCGGTTCTTGTAAAGGTCGAGGACAAAGGCGCCGACCATGGTCGGCATGGCGAGGAAAAAGGAAAATTCCGCCGCCGAGCGCTTGTCCGTTCCGAGCAGCAGCGCGCCGACGATGGTGGCGCCCGAACGCGAGACGCCGGGGATCATGGCGACGCACTGGCAAAGGCCGATCTTGAAGGCGAGCGACAGGGGATAGTCCGTCACCTCGGTATATTTCGGCGTGAGCTTCAGCCGGTCGATCCACAAGAGCACGAAGCCGCCGAGGATCAGCATGACGCAGATCACCATGGGCGTTTCGAACAGCACCGACTTGATGAAGTCATGGGCCAGTGCCCCGATCACCGCCGCCGGCAGGAAGGCGAGAAGGATCGCCGCGACGAATCGACGGCTCCCCAGATCGGTCGGCAGGCCGATCGCCAGCAGGAAGAGCTTGCGAAAATAGACGCTGAGGATCGCCAGGATGGCGCCGAGCTGGATCAGAACGGCAAAGGTATTTTCCGGCGACTTGAAGCCGAGAAAATGGCCGGCCAGCAGCACATGGGCGGTCGAGGAGACCGGAATGAACTCCGTCAGGCCCTCGATCAGGCCAAGGAAAAGCGCGCTGAGAATGGATTGATCTTCCATGGAATGTCCTTGAGAAGCGGGGCGGGAGGACGTGCGATTTGCTTGTATTGCGTCAACCAAGCTCCTATAGCTTGGAAGCCGTGGTCATGACCAGCCGCAAGTCGCGCGCCCGTGCCGGTGTTCAAACGCCTGAAGAATTCGAGTAACAATGCCAACATTGTATCATCACCCCATGTCCACCGCGTCCCGGTTCGTCCGGCTGGTGCTCTCCGAATACGGCTTCCAGGTCGATCTCGTGGAGGAGCAGACATGGGAAAAGCGCCGGGAATTCCTGTCGCTCAATCCGGCCGGCACCCTGCCGGTCTATGTCGATGACAACATGCGGGTCCTGTGCGGACCTGTGGTCATTTCCGAATTTCTCGACGAGACCCACGGTGTGCTGAAGCGCGATCGCCGGCTCTTGGCCGAAGATCCGTTCCAGCGCGCCGAGATCCGCCGGCTGACCGAATGGTTTCTGCAGAAGATGGAGCAGGACGTGACCCGCCCGCTGGTGCGCGAACGCGTCCACAAGCTGCTGATCCCCAACGGGCTCGGTGGCGGTGCGCCCGATTCGAAAGTCCTGCGCACCGCGCGCGGCAATATCCGCCAGCACATGAAATACTTGAGCTGGCTTTCCGGCTCGCGTCCCTGGCTTGCCGGCGACCGGCTGAGCTATGCCGATCTCGCCGCCGCCGCGGCGATTTCCGTGCTCGACTATCTCGGGGAAATCGACTGGGCGGAATATCCGGTCGCCAAGGAATGGTACCAACGGATCAAGTCGCGCCCGTCCTTCCGTCCGCTGCTGGCCGAGCGCCTGCGTGGCCTGACCCCTGTTTCGCACTATGCGGACCTGGATTTCTGAGGAAGCTGGGCCATGCCGCAAGAGCAGGCCATATCCACCCCCGACAAGAAACGCGCGTCGCTGACCGCCTTCATCAAGAAGGAGGCCGAGGCGCAGGGGTTCGATGTCTGTCGCATCACCGCGCCTGACGCCATTCCCGAAGCGCCGGGGCGCCTCTCCGCCTATATCGAGGCCGGCTATCACGGCACGATGGACTGGATGCCGGAGACGCGCGAGCGTCGGGGCGATCCCCGCGTGCTGTGGTCGGACGTGCGCTCGATCGTCATGTTCGGCATGAATTACGGCCCCGATCTCGATCCGCGTTATCTCCAGGCGCGGCCCGAGAAGGGAGCGATCTCGGTCTATGCCCGCAATCGCGACTATCACGATGTGATGAAGGGGCGATTGAAGGAGATCGCCACCCGCTTTGCCGCACGCGCCGGCGCCGACGTCAAGGTGTTCGTCGACACCGCCCCGGTAATGGAGAAGCCGCTGGCCGCAGCGGCCGGGCTCGGCTGGCAGGGCAAGCACACCAATCTTGTCAGCCGCGAGTTCGGCTCCTGGCTGTTTCTCGGCAGCCTGTTCACCACGGCCGACCTGTCGCTGGACGAGGCGGAGCTGGATCATTGCGGCTCGTGCCGCGCCTGCCTCGACGCCTGTCCGACCCTTGCTTTCCCCGCGCCCTACAAGATCGATGCGCGGCGCTGCATCTCCTATCTGACCATCGAGCACAAGGGCAGCATCGATCCGGACCTGCGTGTCGCCTTCGGCAACCGCATCTATGGCTGCGACGACTGCCTGTCGGCCTGTCCCTGGAACAAGTTTGCCAGTGAGGCGCGCGAGATGAAGCTTCAGGCCCGCGCCGACCTGATGGAGCCCGACCTTTCCTTCCTCCTTTCGCTCGACGACCCGACCTTCCGCACCTTCTTCAGCGGCTCGCCCGTCAAACGCATCGGACGCAATCGGTTCGTGCGCAATTGCCTGATCGCCGCCGGCAATTCAGGCCTTACCGATCTGATCCCTGCCTGCCGGACTCTCATCGGCGACGCGGCGCCGGAAGTTCGCGGCATGGCGGTGTGGGCGCTTTCGCGGCTGCTGCCGCAGGCGGATTTCACGAAATTGCGCCAGGCGCACCTTCCGGCCGAGACTGAAGCCGAGGTAAGACGGGAATGGACGATGGCGGAGTGAAGTGATGCATGTGATGATTTTCGGCGCCGGCTATTCCGGCAAGGCCATCGGCCGGCTTCTCGCGTCCGGCGGAGACCGGGTGTCCGGCACGACGCGCAGTCTCGACAAGCAGGCCGCCCTGCATGACTGCGGAATTCAGCCTTTCCAGTTCGACGGCGGCGAAATCTCAAGCGCGCTGGCCGCGGAACTGGCGACGGTCACCCACCTCGTCCAGTCGATCGCACCCGGCCGCGACGGCGACCCGCTGATCCGCCTCTTCGGCGGCTACGGACTGAAGACGCTGATGCCGAAGCTCGAGTGGATCGCCTATCTCTCCACCGTCGGCGTCTATGGCGATCACGACGGCGCCTGGGTGGACGAGGACACGGCGCTCAAGCCCGTCTCGCAGCGCTCGGTCGAGCGCGTCGAGGCGGAGAAGGCCTGGCAGGCGCTTGCCGGGCAGGACGGCTTACCGTTGGCTATCCTGCGCCTCTCGGGCATTTACGGGCCCGGCCGCAACGCCTTCGTCAACCTCGCCAACGGCACGGCGCGGCGCCTCGTCAAGAAGGACCAGGTGTTCAACCGCATCCGCGTCGAGGATATCGCCGGCGCGACCGCCCTGCTCGCGGAACTGCGCCAACCGGGCATATATAATGTCACCGACAACGAACCCTGCCCGCCCCAGGACGTGGTCGCCGAGGCGGCCCGCCTGATGGCGGTGGAGCCGCCGCCGGAACAGCCCTTCGAGACGGCCGAACTGACACCCATGGCCAGGTCCTTCTACGGCGAAAACAAGCGGGTCTCAAACGCGCGGCTCAAGGCGCTCGGCTACGCTTTCCGCTTCGGCGACTACCGCCGATCGCTGCAGAATCTATGGCGGAACGGCACCTGGAACAAAGCGGCCCCACAGGCGTTCTAACGGTAGAACGCCACCTCCAGACGAGTGATCCACCGCCGTCTGCCCCCGAATCTCCACATTTCAGGCAGGAAATGTGGCGGTTCGGATTATTTTTGCGCGATTTTTTTCGTGATCGCACCATTTCGGGATTCACCCGGAATGGAATTCCGCTTTTCGTCTGAAATTAAACTACTTTTGCTAGATATTACCAAATCATAAATACTGCGATTCAATGGCGCAAATCACAAGTGTTACAACATGTAACATTCCGTGATAGCCAGAAGGCACGTTTTTGCCATTTTTCCCTTCGTTTTAGCGACGCCGCGCAAAATTCGGCTCATATCAACGACTAGGGAAATGCAAATTGACGAATATCCGACGCTCTGGCTTCACCGTCGCAACAATTGTTGCCCTCTCTGCTTGTCTGCCGCTCTCGGCCCACGCGGCCTCTTCCTGCGGCGGCGCATCCTGGTATGCGTTGCACTCCAAGACAGCTTCCGGTGAACGCATGAACCCGTCGCTTCTCACCGCCGCCCACAAGTCGCTGCGCTTCGGCACCAAGCTGAAGGTCACCAATGCAAAGAACGGCAAGAGCGTCGTCGTGCGCATCAACGATCGCGGCCCATTCATCCGCGGCCGGGTGCTCGATCTCTCCAAGGCCGCCGCGCAGAACATCGGCATGATCCGCTCCGGCCACGGCAAGGTCTGCTACGAGATCATCGGCTGATCGCCGACCCCGGATCGGACACGACGCCGACCGGTTAGACGCTTGCTCTTCAAACGGTTCGCAGTTACCACGCTCTCTTCGAATTCAGGAGAATGGAACATGCGTCTGGGCGGCCGCCTCGCTGGTGCGATCGAAGTGCTGGATGACATCGAAACGCGTCGCCGCCCCGTGGCGGACGCGCTGAAGGACTGGGGCCTCGCGCACCGCTTCGCCGGATCCGGCGACCGCGCCGCGATCGGCAACATCGTCTATGACGCGCTGAGAATGAAGCTCTCGCATGCCTGGCTGATGGACGACGACAGCGCCGCAGCACTCGGCTGGGCCGTGCTGCTGCGTCAGTGGGGCCTTGCCCCCGAAGCACTGGCGGCCGAGTTCGACGGCGACAATTTTGCCCCGAAGGCGCTGACGGCGGATCAACTGGCGGCCTTTTCCTCCCGCGACCTCGCCGATGCGCCGCTGCATGTGCAGGGCGACATCCCGGAATGGATCCAGCCGTCCTTCGAAGCCGCCTTCGGCGAAGACTGGCTTTCCGAAGCCAAGGCGCTCGCCGAACGCCCGACGCTCGACCTGCGCGTCAACACCATCAAGGCCAATCGCGACAAGGTTCTGAAGGCGCTCGACCGCACCAATGCGAAGGCCGCCAGCATTGCCCGCTTCGGCATTCGTATCCCCGCAGGCGAAGGTGCCTCGCGCCTGCCCAACGTCACCGCCGAACTCAGCTTCCAGAAGGGCTGGTTCGAGGTGCAGGACGAGGGATCGCAAATCGTCTCCGATCTGGTCGATGCCAAGGAAGGCGATCAGGTTCTCGATTTCTGCGCCGGCGGCGGCGGCAAGACGCTCGCCATCGCGGCGGTAATGAACAACAAGGGCCAGGTCCACGCCTATGACGCCGACCGCAAGCGTCTGGCGCCGATCATCGAGCGACTGAAGCGCGCCGGCACTCGCAACGTCCAGGTTCACGACAGCCTGCGCGGCATCGACAGCCTGAAAGGCCATGTCGACCGCGTGCTTGTCGACGCTCCCTGCACCGGCACCGGCACCTGGCGCCGGCGCCCCGACACGAAATGGCGCCTGACGGTGCGCAATCTGCAGGAGCGCGTCGCCCAGCAGCAGGAAGCGCTGACCGAGGCTGCAGCCTATGTCCGCCCGGGCGGTGAACTGCTCTACGTCACCTGCTCGGTGCTTCCGGAGGAAAACGACGCGCAGGCGAACACCTTTTGCGCCGCCAATCCCGAGTTCGAGATCGCGCCGACGTTCGACGGCTGGGATCGCCTGTTCGGCACGGATGCACCGCGCCCGCGCTCGCAGAACGGCCTCAGCGTCACCTTGAGCCCCGCCTCGACCGATACCGACGGTTTCTTCTTCTGCCGGATGCGCCGCAAGGCATGAGGCGCATCCGCCCGGTGGGACTTGACGAACCGCAAGCCGTTGGCGCTTTTCTATTCTCGACTATTTGACACCAGTTTCTTTTTCCGCCAAGACAAGGTCGTTCGTTTCACGGAGAGGGCGCGCAAGCGTCGAAGGAGAGACCATGTCCCGCAAATCCATTCTTGGCGCCTCGTTCGCGCTCTTGATTGCCTCGGCAAGCTTCATGGCCGGCCCCGCTGCTGCGGCCACCGACGCGGCCGCCGTCGTCAACCATTATGCGGCGCTTGCCCATGCCAAGTATGAGGACTCGCTCAAAACCGCCAAGGCGCTCGACGCTGCCATCGACGCGCTGATCGCCACCCCCAGCGACGAGACGCTGAAGGCCGCGCGCGCCGCCTGGATCAAGGCCCGCGTGCCCTACCAGCAGTCTGAGGTCTATCGCTTCGGCAATGCCGTGGTCGATGACTGGGAAGGCAAGGTCAATGCCTGGCCGCTCGACGAGGGCCTGATCGACTATGTCGACGCCTCCTACGGCACCGAGAGCGATGAGAACGCGCTGTTCGTCGCCAATGTGATTGCCAACCCGAAGCTGAAGATCAACGGCAAGGATGTCGACGCCACCAATCTGACGCCGGAATTCCTCTCCGAGACGCTGCATGAAGCCGGCGAGATCGAAGCCAATGTGGCGACCGGCTATCACGCCATCGAATTCCTGCTGTGGGGCCAGGACCTCAACGGCACGGGTCCCGGCGCCGGAAACCGCGCCTATACGGACTTCGACACCAAGAATTGCACCAACGGCCATTGCGACCGCCGCGCCGCCTACCTGAAGGCTGCCTCGACGCTGCTCCTCTCCGACCTCGAGGAAATGGTCACCGCCTGGGCGCCGGAAGGCGAAGCGACGAAGACCGTGACCGCCGATCCGAAGGCCGGCATTTCCGCCATCCTCACCGGCATGGGCTCACTGTCCTACGGCGAACTCGCCGGCGAGCGCATGAAGCTCGGCGTGCTGCTGCATGATCCGGAAGAAGAACACGACTGCTTCTCCGACAACACCCATGCCTCGCACCTCAACGACGCCGTCGGCATCGCTTCCGCCTATACCGGCGAGTATACCCGCGCCGACGGCACGAAGATGACCGGCCCTTCGCTCTCCGAACTGGTCGCCGCCAAGGATACGGCCCTCGACGCCGAGATGAAGGCCAAGCTCACCAAGACGCTCGACGCCATGAACGCCATGGCCAAGCGCGCCGAGACGGTCGAGGCCTATGACCAGATGATCGGCGAAGGCAATGCCGAGGGCAACGCCACCGTCCAGGCCGCCATCGACGGGCTGATCGACCAGACCAAGACCATCGAGCGCGTCATTGCGTCGCTGGATCTGGGCACGATCGAGCTTGAAGGTTCCGACAGCCTGGACAATCCTAACGCCGTGTTCCAATAAGACAAAGGCGGGCCATCGGACCTCTCCGGTGGCCCGAATTCCATCAACATGTCCCGCATCACCGCCCGCATCCCCCGGCATCTGCTGCTCGCAACCGCCTTGTCTTTCGCCGCGCTCGGCACCGCTCTGGCCGATGATCCGGTGCGGCGGACGGATCTGACGCCAAAAGACCTGAAGCGCGTCGAGAAGGTCACGAGCCCGACGACCGACCTCTCCAAGCCGGAACCGTTCGAACTGATGCAGGGCGGGGCGGCCACGTCGACCCACCCGGTCAACGGCGATGCCTTTTCGCATTTTTCCGCCAACATCACCTTTTCCGAGGAGGAGGAGTTCAAGCTCGGCAATGCGCTGTTTCGCAAGTTCTGGGTCTCCTCGCCCTCCTCGACCCAGGCGTCCGACGGTCTCGGGCCGCTGTTCAACGCCCGCGCCTGCCAGAGCTGTCACCTGAAGGACGGACGCGGCCACCCGCCGGAGGGGGCAGCCGATGCCACTTCGATGTTCCTCAGGCTCGCCCGCCCGGCGCGCACCGACGAGGAACGCCAGGCGGTGGCCGAGCTTGCGGCCGTCAATTTTCCCGATCCGACCTATGGCGGCCAATTGCAGGATCTGGCCGTTCCCGGCATTGCCGCCGAAGGCCGGATGAAGATCACCTATACCGAGGAAACCGTGACGCTCGCCGGTGGCGAGACAATATCGCTGCGCAAGCCGACCTATGCGATTGCCGATCTCGCCTACGGTCCGCTAGACCCGGAGACGACGCTCTCGCCGCGCATCGCCAATCCGATGGTCGGCATGGGGCTGATCCAGGCGATCACTGACGCCGACATCCTTGCCCGGGCCGATCCGCAGGATCGCGACGGAGACGGCATTTCCGGCCGCGCGGCGCGGGCCCGCGATCACCGCACCGGCGAGCTGAAACTGGGCCGCTTCGGCTGGAAGGCACAGAACGCCTCCGTGCGCGACCAGAGTTCCAGCGCCTTCAAGGGCGATCTCGGCATTTCGACGCCGGACGACCCACATCCCTTTGGCGACTGCACGCAAGCACAGGAAAAGTGCCTGTCGATGCCGACCGGCGTGCAGGGCCGGCTGGGCGACACCGAAGCCCCCGACCCGGTCCTCGACCTCGTCACCTTCTATTCGGAAAACCTCGCGCTTCCGGCCCGGCGCAACATCGACGATCCGACCGTACTCAAGGGGAAGTCGATCTTCTACGCCTCGGGCTGCGTCGCCTGCCACACGCCAAAATACGTGACCAGCCGCAAGGCGGAAAACAAGGCGCATCGGTTCCAGTTGATCTGGCCCCATTCCGACTTTCTGCTGCATGACATGGGCGAGGGTCTCGCCGATGGGCAGCAGGTCGGCGATGCCGGCGGACAGGAATGGCGCACGGCGCCGCTCTGGGGCATCGGCTTGACCGAAGAGGTGAACGGCCACACCTTCTTCCTGCATGACGGACGCGCCCGCAATCTCACCGAGGCGATCCTATGGCACGGCGGCGAGGCGCAGGCGGCCCGAGAAACATTTGCAGGGCTCGCGCCCGATGATCGCAAGGCGCTGATCGCCTTCCTGGAGTCGCTATGAAACCTCTCGTTCTCGGCCTCTTCATTGCCCTTGGCTTCTCGGCGACAGCAACCGCGCAGGAGGCCGGGACGACCCCGGCGATCCTGAAGAGCGAGGCGATCCCGGCGGTCATGGAAAAGGCCGTCGAAAACTTCATTCGCCCCGGCTACCATCGGTTCCGCGACCGGTCGGCCACCCTTGAGGCCGACATGCACGCGCTCTGTGCCGGGCCCTCTGCCGAAGCCCTCGACAAGGCCCGTGTCGCATTCGACAAGACGGTCGCCGCCTGGAGCACGGTTGAGATCGTCCGCGTCGGGCCGGTGATCGAGGCCAACCGCTTCGAGCGCATCCTCTTCTATCCCGATCGCAAGAGCACCGGGCTGAAACAGGTCCAGGCCATTCTGGCCAGGCCGGACGAGAGCGCGACATCGGTCGAGACGCTGAAGGACAAGAGCGTCGCCATGCAGGGGCTCGGCGCACTCGAATTCGTGCTTTTCGGCACCGGATCCGAAACCTTGCCGAAGGATCAGCAGGGCTTTCCCTGCCGCTACGGTGCCGCCATCGCCGGCAATCTGGTGCGGCTCGGCAACGAACTCGCCGACGAATGGGACAAGGAGGGCGGGATAAAGGACGCCTGGAAACACCCCGGACCCGACAATCCGGTCTTCCGTGACGGCCGCGAGGCGATTACCGCGCTGCTCGGCATTCTGGTCCATGGCGCCGAGGCGATCCGCGACCAGCGGATCGAGACTTTCTACAAGGGCGCGGACAACAACACCTTCCCACGGCAAGCGATCTACTGGCGCAGCCGCAACACCTGGCATTCGGTGGAGGCCAATATAGAAGCCCTCCGCACCCTGATGCGGGAATCGGGCATGGCCGACCTCCTCGACGAGGATTCGCGATCGATCGTCTCCTCGATCGACTTTGTCGCCAGGTCGCTCGTCAGGGTGGCCAACGATATCGATCCGGATATCGAGGCGGCCGTCGCCGATCCGATCGAGCGCACCAAGCTCGACTTCCTGCTGCTCAACAGCAAGGACCTGATCCTGCGTCTGGGCAACGATTATGGCGGCGCCATCGGTCTGACGGCTGGCTTCTCCTTCTCCGACGGCGACTAGGATGCGGAAACCGGGGCTTATCGACCGCCGATCCTTCGTGAAAGCGGCAGGCGCCGCCTTCCTCGCCACGCTTTCGCCGCGCGCGCTGTTCGCCCTCGAGCGCAGCGATGCCGTCTACGCCTCCGGGTTCCGATCGCCGAACGGCGAATTCGGCATCGGCCTGGTCGCCGAGGACGGGACCTTCATCGATCGGATCGCCCTGCCCGACCGGGTCCACGGCCTGGGCCACAGTCCGGCGACCGGGCTTTCGGTCGCGTTCGCCCGGCGTCCCGGCACCTTTGCGGTCATCTTCGACGCCCGCAAGCGCAGCGAACCGATCATCATCGCCGCGCCGGACAACCGCCATTTCTTCGGCCACGGCCAATTCTCGCCGGACGGCCGCCTGCTTTATGCCAGCGAGAACGATTTCGACGCCATTCGCGGCATGATCGGTGTCTACGATGCGACGGACGGATTCCGCCGGGTTGGGGAATTTCCCGCCCACGGCATCGGCACCCATGACATGACGGTCAGCGACGACGGCCGCTTCCTGATCATCGCCAATGGCGGGATCGAGACCCATCCGGATTTCGGTCGCACCAAGCTCAACCTCGACCATATGGAACCCTCGCTGGTGATCGCCGATGCCGCGACCGGCGCCCTGATCGAGAAGCACGTCATGCCGCGCGAACTCAGCCAGTTGTCGACTCGGCATCTCGACGTAGCCGAGAATGGCCGCGTCTGGTTCGCCTGCCAGTACGAGGGCCCGCGCAACGATACGCCGCCGCTGGTCGGCCATTTCGCCCGGGGCGAGGCCCTTGCCTTTGTCTCCCTGCCGCAAGACATCACCGCAGGCCTCGCCAACTATGTCGGCGCGATCGCCGTCAACCGGCGCGACGGTCTCGTCGGCTTAACCTCGCCGAAGGGCGGGCTGGCCGTCACGCTCGAGGCACGGAGCGGCACGGTGGTTTCGACAGCCGCCGTCGCCGATGCCGCCGGCATAGCGCCCGCCTTGTCTGGCTTTGCCGTCTCCTCCTACGACGGGCATTTCCAGACGACGCAAAGCCCGCTTGCCTGGGACCAGCATATCCTGCGGATTTCGTGAGCGCGCCCTTGGCGATAAGCGCCTCCGCTCTATCTTAAGTCCATGCGCAAAGCCGTCATCCACATCATCTTCATCGCCGCCGTTGTCGGGCTCGGCATTCTCTCGGGCCTCTCCAACATGCCGGGCGAATGGTATCGGTCGCTGGAGAAACCGTTCTTCAATCCGCCGGCCTGGATCTTCGCCCCGGTGTGGACGGTGCTCTACGTGCTGATTGGCATTGCCGGGGCAAGGGTCTGGCTCAAGGCGCCGGCCTCCGCCGCCATGCAGATCTGGTTCGCCCAGATCGCGCTCAACATGATGTGGTCGCCGGCCTTCTTCGGCCTCGAGGCACCGGGCCTCGCCCTGCTGGTCATCTTCGGCCTCCTCGTTACCATCATCGGCTTCATCTGGCAGGCGGGGCCGATCGATCGCGTGGCGCGACTGCTGTTTTTCCCCTATCTCGCCTGGGTGGGCTTCGCCACACTGCTCAACGCCTCGATATTCCTGATGAACTAGGACAGGATGCGGCCGAATCCGCCTTTCGGCCGCTTGCCGAAGCGCATCCGGCATGCCAATTTCGCGCCTGCGAAAAGAGGCACATCCATGAGTGAAATCGATAGCGACGCGGTCGGCGAGCGGATCCGCAGGAGCTTCGCCCGGCAGGGCGCCATGCACACGCTGGGCGCGGAACTCACCAGCGTCAGCCAGGGCGTGGTCGAAATCGAGATGCCCTTCGACGAGAAGCTGACCCAACAGCACGGCATCCTGCATGCCGGCGTGATATCCGCGGCCCTCGATGCCGCCTGCACCTACAGCGCCTATACGATGATCGAGCCGGACGTCTCGCTTCTGACGATCGAGTTCAAGGTCAACCTGATGTCGCCCGGCAAGGGCGAGCGCTTCCTGTTTCGCGGCGAGATCACCAAGCCGGGCTCCACGATCATCGTCGCCGATGGACGCGGCTACGCCCTGAACGACGGCCCCGCCAAGCTCATTGCCTCGATGACCAGCACGATGATGGTCGTCCGCGGCCGCAAGGAGATTTCCGGATGACGTTCGAGCTCAAGTCGGTTTCGGGCAAGTCGATCCTGTTCGTCATGGCGGTAGAGGCCGAATACGGCTCATTCCTGCGCTCGCGGATCGAACCTTTGATGACGGGGGTCGGCCCGGTCGAGGCCGCCATCGCGCTTACGCGGGCGCTCTCCGGGCTGGAGGCGGAGAACCAGCGGCCCGATCTCGTCGTCTCGCTCGGCTCCGCCGGCTCGGCCAGGCTGGAGCAGACGGAAATCTACCAGGCCTCCTCGGTCTCCTATCGCGACATGGACGCCTCGCCGCTCGGTTTTGAAAAGGGCCGGACGCCGTTTCTCGACTTGCCCGCCGCCGTCGAACTGCCGCTGCGCATTCCGGGCGTGCCGACCGCCAGCCTGTCTACCGGCGCCAATATCGTCTCGGGCGCCACCTATGACGCGATCGACGCGGACATGGTGGATATGGAAACCTTCGCGGTCCTGAGGACCTGCCATGCCTTCAACCTGCCGCTGATCGGACTGCGCGGCATTTCCGACGGCAAGCAGGAACTCAAGCATGTCGACGACTGGAAGGAATATCTCCACGTCGTCGACCGCAAGCTGGCGCTCACCGTCGACAGCCTGTTCGAGGCGCTGGAAGACGGCGTTTTCTGGTTCTAAAGCATGTCTCGCGAACCTGTGAACCGGTTTCGCGAAGAAGATATGTGCAACCAGAAGACTGCAGCCGGTCGCGTGAATCCGAACCAACGCGACCGGCTGCAGGGCCGGATCGCCCGGAATTGCGGACAATCGGCACAATTCTCCGATTGAAAGAAGCCACGCTTTTCATTAAAGGCTCGCCATGACCCAGACAGCACATCCCGACAGCGTCCTCATCATCGATTTCGGCAGCCAGGTAACGCAGCTGATCGCACGCCGCGTGCGCGAAGCCGGCGTCTATTGCGAGATCGTCCCCTTCCAGTCCGCCGAAGAAGGTTTCCACCGGCTGAAGCCGAAGGCGATCATCCTGTCGGGCAGCCCTGCCTCGACGCTGGACGAGGGAAGCCCTCGCGCGCCGCAGGTCATCTTCGACAGCGGCCTGCCGATCTTCGGCATCTGCTATGGCCAGCAGACGATGTGCGCCCAGCTCGGCGGCAAGGTCGAAAGCGGCCACCACCGCGAATTCGGTCGCGCCTTCCTCGAGATCGACAAGGAATGCCCGCTGTTCGAGGGCCTGTGGTCCGCCGGCTCGCGCCACCAGGTGTGGATGAGCCACGGCGACCGCGTCACCGCGATCCCGCCGGGCTTCGAGGTCGTTGCCACCTCGTCCAACGCCCCCTTCGCCTTCATCGCCGACGAGAAGCGCAAGTATTACGCCGTGCAGTTCCATCCGGAAGTCGTGCACACGCCGGACGGCGCCAAGCTGATCGGCAACTTCATCCACAAGATCGCCGGGCTCAAGGGCGACTGGACCATGTCGGCCTATCGCGCCAAGGCCGTGCAGGCCATCCGTGACCAGGTCGGCGACAAGCGCGTCATCTGCGCGCTGTCCGGCGGTGTCGATTCCTCGGTCGCCGCGCTTTTGATCCACGAGGCCGTCGGCGACCAGCTGACCTGCATCCTCGTCGACCACGGCCTGATGCGCAAGAACGAGGCTGCCGACGTGGTCGCCATGTTCAAGGAACACTACAACCTCCACCTCATCCATGTCGATGCGATCGACCGCTTCGTCGGCGAACTGGAAGGTGTGAGCGACCCGGAAACCAAGCGCAAGATCATCGGCCGCCTGTTCATCGAGACCTTCGAGGACGAGGCGAAGAAGCTCGGCGGCGCCGACTTCCTCGGCCAGGGCACGCTTTATCCCGACGTTATCGAGAGCGTCTCGTTTACCGGCGGGCCCTCGGTGACGATCAAGTCGCACCACAATGTCGGAGGCTTGCCGGAGCGCATGAACATGCAGCTCGTCGAGCCGCTGCGCGAGCTGTTCAAGGACGAGGTTCGCGTTCTCGGCAAGGAACTGGGCCTTCCCGACAGCTTCATCGGCCGCCATCCCTTCCCAGGTCCGGGTCTGGCGATCCGCTGCCCCGGCGGCATCACCCGCGAAAAGCTCGAGATCCTGCGCGAAGCAGACGCCATCTATCTCGACGAAATCCGCAAGGCCGGCCTCTACGACGCCATCTGGCAGGCCTTTGCCGTGCTGCTGCCGGTGCAGACCGTCGGCGTCATGGGCGACGGGCGCACCTATGAATTCGTCTGCGCGCTGCGCGCCGTCACCTCGGTCGATGGCATGACAGCGGACTTCTACCACTACGACATGGAATTCCTCGGCCGCGCCGCCACCCGCATCATCAACGAAGTGCGCGGCATCAACCGCGTCGTCTACGACGTCACGTCGAAGCCGCCCGGCACGATCGAGTGGGAATGAGGCTTCCTGCCTCTTTTTCGGACATTCTTGGCGGCCGGTGACCTCGTTACCGGCCGCCACTCGTTTTGCCCTACCATCCCAGTCCACCACCCCGAATAGTTCCGCGCCTAAGATCAGCAGCTTAAGAAGATACTTTCTATCGCGTTATAATTATATAATCATTATATATTTCAGCCTACCTCAATACATAGAGAAGTTACAATTTATAAACCATACCACTCTACGCTCCTCAAAGAAGATTCGAGATCAATATTAGACGACTCGAAATTTTCAGAGATCTATTTTCGGCGAGGGGGCCGCCATGACCAATTTCAAGCAGGACACCGTGCATTCCACGACCACCCATGCGGTCGAGCCATCAGCCGGAGAAAATGTCGAGCAGCGCCTCGACTTCATGCAGCTTTCAAAGTCCGACCGGGAGGGAATCCGCAGCCTGAAGGCGCTGGTTGACCGGGAACTACCGAAAGGGCTGGACAAGTTCTATGCGCAGCTGCGCAAGACACAGGAGGTCTGCCGGTTCTTCTCCTCCGACGAACATATCGATCGCGCCAAGGGCGCGCAGGTGAACCACTGGTCGAAAATCTCGCAAGGCGACTTCAGCGCCGACTATGTCGCCAAGGTCAGAACGATCGGCACCGTGCATGCCCGCATCGGCCTCGAGCCGCGCTGGTATATCGGCGGCTACGCCATCGTGCTTGATCATCTGGTCCAGGAAGTCGTTCGCGATGCCTTTGCCGGAAAGGGCATGTTCGGCATGGGACGGGCCAAGATAGAGGAGACCGGACGGGTGCTCGGCGCGCTGGTCAAGGCCGTGATGCTCGACATGGACCTCGCCATCTCCGTCTACATTGACGAGGCCGAGGTGGCCAAGCAAAAGGCGCAAGCCGAGGCGATCACCGCTGAGCGTAAACTCGTCTGCAACATCTTCGGCGATGCCATGGCCCGCATCGCCGCCAAGGACCTGACCCACTGCATGGGTCACGACGCGCCCGAGGCCTATCACTCGGTCTGTTGCGACTTCAACAACGCGACGCAAGAACTGGCCGCGACGATCGGCGCCATCGAGACCGGGATGCGCCACATCAACAGTGGTAGCGAGGAGATCCGACAGGCGGCGGAGGATCTGGCCAAGCGCACCGAGCGACAGGCGGCCTCGCTTGAGGAGACCGCGGCCTCGCTCGACGAAATCACCACGACCGTGGGCGACTCGACTCGGCGCGCCAGCGAGGCGAGCCTGCTGGTGGAGCGGATGAAGAACGGCGCCGAGCATTCGGGTGAGATCGTCAAGCAGGCCGTGTCGGCAATGGACGCGATCGAAGCCTCCTCCACCGCGATCGGCAATATCATCGGCGTGATCGACAACATCGCCTTCCAGACCAACCTGCTGGCACTGAATGCGGGCGTCGAAGCGGCCCGCGCCGGCGAGGCCGGGAAAGGATTCGCGGTGGTAGCCCAAGAAGTCCGTGAACTGGCGCAACGATCCGCCCAGGCAGCGCGCGAGATCAAGGACCTGATCACCCGGTCCGGTGAACAGGTGCGCAATGGCGTCGAGCTTGTCGGCAATACAGGCGAGGCGCTGCAGGCGATCGTCACCGATGTCGGCGAACTCTCCCATCACATCAGCGCCATCGTGCAGGCGGCCCGCGAGCAATCGACTGCACTCACCGAGATCAACACTGCCGTCAACAGTATGGACCAGGCGACCCAGCAGAACGCGGCCATGGTTGAGCAATCGACGGCAGCCACGCACGCGCTTACGGGCGAAATCGGCCGCATCGTCGGGATGATCCGCCAGTTCGAGACGGGAAATCCGGCCTTGATCCTCGGGGAAGATGCGCCCGGTGACGGGCGGCGGCGGCCGGCGGCCTGATGGAGCCCCGTTCACGGCCACGCTTGCGGATTGCCGCGGTTTTGTTATTCCAGTCAGCGCGCGCCGAACTGGCCGCATTTCCCGCCCAGCCTCGACGAGGACCGATTCCATGGCAGCCATGATCTACGGCATCAAGAACTGTGACACGATGAAGAAGGCGCGCCTGTGGCTCGACGAACACGGCGTCGACTATGCCTTCCACGACTACAAGGCCTCGGGGATCGACCGGGAACACCTCGAGCGGTGGTGCACCGATGCCGGCTGGGAGACCGTGCTCAATCGTGCCGGAACCACGTTCAGACAACTGCCCAACGAGGCCAAGGCCGAACTTGACCCGGAAAAGGCAATCTCTCTGATGCTCGCCCAGCCGTCGATGATCAAGCGGCCCGTGCTGGAAGCCAACGGCAAGCTGCTGATCGGCTTCAAGCCGGAGATCTATGCCGCCGAACTCAAGGCCTGAGCCATGGCAAAAACGACACGGGCGACGCAGTTTCTCGAAAAGGCCGGCGTCGCCTTCACCACCGTGGCCTATGACTACGATCCGAACGCCGAGCGCATCGCATTGCAGGCGGCGGAGGCGATCGGCGAGGCGCCGCACCGCGTGCTGAAGACGCTGATGGCCGAACTCGACGGCAAGCCGGTCTGTGTCGTGGTGCCCTCCGACAGGGAGGTGAGCATGAAGAAACTGGCAGCCGCCTTCGGCGGCAAGCATGCGGCGATGATGAAACCGGCCGTGGCCGAGAAGACGACCGGCTATGTGGTCGGCGGCATCAGCCCCTTCGGCCAGAAGAAGCCGGTACCGACCGCGATCGAGGTCGAGGCCCTGGCGGAACCACTGGTCTACATGAACGGCGGCCAGCGCGGCCTCCAGGTTCGGCTTTCGCCGCAAGATGCGCTGAAGGTCCTGGGCGCCTTCACGGCCCCTCTGGTCGGTTGAAGCTGCCATTCCGTTTCTGGGGTTGCACCAGCATGGCGCCTTCATTTTCGCCGCAAAGCACTCTAGGCTGGTCGCACCTATCGCCAACAACCCTCAGGCTTCCCCATGACATTCCTGCCCGAATTTGAAATCGCCGTCGATCCGGTCCGCCTCGAAAAGCTTGCGGAAGTCGCCGTCAAGGTCGGCCTGCAATTGGAAAAGGGCCAGAATCTGGTGATGACCGCGCCGCTGGCAGCCCTGCCGCTCGCCCGGCTGATCACCAAGCACGCCTACCTGGCCGGCGCCGGCATCGTCACCACCTTCTATGCCGACGAAGAGGCGACGCTTGCCCGCTACGATCACGCCCCGGACGAGAGCTTCGACAAGGCGTCCGGCTGGCTCTATGACGGCATGGCCAAGGCCTATGAGAAAGGCGCGGCGCGGCTGGCGATCGCCGGCGACAATCCGATGCTGTTGTCCGGCCAGGATCCGGCCAAGGTGGCGCGCGCCAACAAGGCAAATTCGATCGCCTACAAGCCGGCGCTGGAGCACATCTCCAATTTCGACATCAATTGGAACATCTGCTCCTATCCGAACCCGTCCTGGGCAAAACTGGTCTTCCCGGATCTGCCGATCGCCGAGGCCGTCGAAAAGCTCGCCGAGGCGATTTTCGCCGCCTCGCGGGTCAACGAGGCCGACCCAGTCGCGGCCTGGGCGGCCCACAATGCGGAGCTTCGCAAGCGGTCGACCTGGCTGAACGGTGAGCGCTTCGCGGCGCTGCATTTTACCGGCCCCGGCACGGACCTGACCGTCGGCCTTGCTGACGGTCACGAATGGCATGGCGGCGCGTCCACGGCCAAGAACGGCATTACCTGCAATCCCAACATCCCGACGGAGGAGGTGTTCACCACGCCGCATGCGCTGAAGGTCGAGGGCCATGTCTCGTCCACCAAGCCGCTGTCGCACCAGGGCACGCTGATCGACAATATCCAGGTGCGGTTCGAGGGCGGTCGCATCGTCGAGGCGAAGGCGTCGAAGGGCGAGGAAGTGCTCCTCAAGGTGCTCGACACCGACGAGGGGGCGCGCAGGCTGGGCGAAGTGGCGCTGGTGCCGCATTCCTCGCCCATCTCGGCCTCAGGCATCCTGTTCTACAACACGCTGTTCGACGAGAACGCGTCGTGCCACATCGCACTCGGCCAGTGCTATTCCAAGTGCTTCCTCGATGGGGCCTCGCTGACAGCCGACCAGATCAAGGCGCAGGGCGGGAATGCCTCGCTGATCCACATCGACTGGATGATCGGCTCGGACAAGGTCGACATCGACGGCATCCGTGCCGACGGCGCGAAGGTGCCGGTGATGCGCAAGGGCGAATGGGCCTGAGCGGTTCAATGATCGGAGAGGCCGGTCCTGCCGGCCTTTCCAGCGTCAGACGGCGGCTGACACTGCCGGCGGCGGCCGGGAGGCCCACTGCGCCGACCAGACGCTGACGAGCACCGCCACGAAGCCGAGCATTTGCAGCGGCGACAGGTTCTGGCCGAGCAGCGTCCAGCCGAGCAGGGTCGCGACCAGCGGGCTCAGGAAGCCGAGGGAGGCCACCGCCGACGGCTCGAGGCGGGCAAGGCCCCAGAACCAGACGAGATACGTCAGGGCTCCGCCGATCAGTCCCAGATGGATGAAGCCGAGATAGTTCTCGAGTGTCAGGGATGGCAGCGCCGGTTCCAGCAGCAGCGCCAAAGGCACCAGCATGATGCCACCCGCGGTCAACTGCCAGGCGGTGAAGGTCAGGCTGGAGACCGGCGGACGCCAATGGCGAGAGAGCACCGTGCCCGCCGCCATGGACGCGGCCCCGGCAAGGCCTGCCGCCACGCCCAGCGGGTCGAGCGCCGCCTTCGGCGTCAGTACCAGCAGGGCCACGCCGAACAGCCCTCCGGCCGCCGCCAGCACCACCGCCCGGCGCATCGGAGTGCCGATCACGAGCCGGGCGAGGCCGATGACGATCAGCGGCTGGATCGCCCCCACCGTGGCGGCGACGCCGCCCGGCAGGCGATAGGCCGAGACGAAGAGCATGGCCCAGAAGAAGGTGAAGTTCAGACCGCCGAGCACGAACACGCGCGGCCACCAGCAGCCGGACGGCAGCTGCCGCACGATGGCGAGTAGCAAAAGCCCGGCCGGCAGGGCGCGCAGCATGGCGACCGTGAGGGGGTAGCCCTGCGGCAGCAGGCCGGTGGTGACGATGTAGGTACTACCCCAGATCGCCGGCGCCAGCGCAGTCAGGGCGATGACGGCTAGAGGCGAATTTACCTTTATTTCCATTATCTCGACCTCAAACTATATAGTCAGAATATCCGCAGATATCTTGACGTCAAGCAAAATTGTAGGCTAGCTTGTCCCATGACCTCTCCCAAGCCCGACGCCGTCGACCAGATTCTCTCCCAGTGGAACAGGGAGCGGCCCGATCTCGATGTCTCCGCCATGGGACCGCTCGGAAGGCTGGCTCGGCTGCGCACCCATCTGTCACGCGAGATCGACGCAGTTCTTTCAGCCCACGGGCTGAACAGCTCGACCTTCGACGTCCTGGCGACGCTGCGCCGGTCGGGCGCGCCATACCGTCTCTCGCCGTCCGACCTGATGGCGACCATGATGGTCACCTCGGGCACCATGACAAACCGCATCGATCAGCTGGAGAAGCAGGGCCTCGTCGAGCGCCTGCCCAATCCGGACGACCGGCGCGGCCTGCTCGTGGCGCTGACGCCCAAGGGGCGCACGCTGGTGGACGAGGCGGTGACGGCGCATGTCGCCAATCAGGAGCGGCTGATGGCCGCGCTCACCGTCGAGGAGCGCCGGGCGCTCGACGCGCTTCTGAGGCGACATCTGTCTGCCTTCGAATAATTCGGCGGGCCGTCCGCCACGCGGACCCATTTAAATCCCCGGCGGATATCCTATCTTCAACGAAGAACGGCTTGTTGCGGAACGGCTCGATTGTTGCCCCTCAAGCCCGATCGGCACAACAAGGAGAAGAGACCATGGGACGGATCACAGGCGCAATGTTCGCGAGCCTTTCTCTGCTCACCGTCGCGACATCCCCGGCCATTGCCGACGACGCCGAATTGGCGGCGATCCTGTTCGGGCGCAACTACAATGATGGCGTCACGGCCGTTTCCGTCTGGCCCGGACATGCCGATCGCGGCGGGGGCGGGGCCGCAGAGCCGACCTCGCAGACGCCTGCCCGCCTGCGCGCGGCGCAGGCCGAAGTGGCCGCGGATCCGACGCTTCAGGCAGCGATCGAAAGACGCCATATCGCCCTGCATAACGTCGTCTGGGTCGAGACGGCGGCCAATGGTGGCCGGATCCTCTACTACCGCTGAGCACCGTTCCAGGGTCCACGCGTCCGCTCCTTGGCGTGAGAACCGCCGAGACGATGAAGGCGATCGTTCAGCGGATGCACCGAAGCGATGGCAGCGCGCCGTCCACCTTTCAGAACAGGCTCCCCTGACCGGCCGGCGGCTCGCTCTTCTTCGCCTGTCGAGACGCGGCTGCGGGCCTGGCGCTGACGGCCGACGAAGCAGGCGGTGATGACGGCTCGACCTCGGACCGCCCCGGCGCGCCCTCGCCGCCGCTGGTAACGGCCGACACACGGCCGTCGGAAAACTCGATCGAGATCGCCGCCCCTGCTCCAAGGCTGGCCGCTCGCGAGACCGGACGATCGCCCGCGTCGCGGATCACCGCATAGCCGCGTTGCAGCACGTTCTTGTAGGACAGCGACTGCAGCATGCGTTCCTGCCCGACAAGCGCGGCGCGGCTTGCGCGAAGCTCGTTGACCACCGCGCTGTCGGCCCGCCGCATCAGGCCCTCCAGCCGGTCGCGGCTTCGGTCGGTCTGGGCGCGCAGTCGTCCGGGCAGATTGCGCAGCACGGCGTCCGCGCCGCTCACCCGCGCCCGCAGGCGGTCGATCATCCGCTCGACGATCCGTTCGGCGAGCGCCGCGCGCTCAGTGACCCTCTGGCGCCTCTCGCCGATCCGCCGCGCCAGCATGTCGGGACGCAGCGCCGCTGCGGAACGCTCGAAGCTGCGGCGCTTGGCCATCGTATTGAGCTCAAGGCCCCGGCCGAGCCCGGTTGCGGCTTCGTCGAAGCGGCGCCGCGGCAGGGCCAGCAACTGGTCGAGCGACGGAAGGGCCCGCGTCAGCGCCCTCAATCCCTGCCGCCGGATCTCCATCTGCCGCGAGGTGGCGCCGGACAGCCGGGCCGCAAGGTTGGCCACCTGCGCCACCAGCTCGGCCTTGACCGGAACCGCCATCTCGGCCGCACCCGTCGGCGTCGGCGCGCGCACGTCTGCCGCATAGTCGATCAGCGTCCAGTCGGTCTCATGGCCGACCGCCGAGATCAGCGAAATGCCGCTTGCGGCCGCCGCGCGAACGACGATCTCGTCGTTGAAACTCCAGAGGTCCTCGAGGCTGCCGCCGCCGCGCGCGACGATCAGCACGTCCGGCCGCGGGATTGGCCCACCCGGTTGAAGCGCGTTGAAGCCGTGGATGGCATTGGCCACCTCCTCGCCCGAGCCCTCGCCCTGCACCTTGACCGGCCAGACGAGCACATGGACCGGGAAGCGGTCGGCGATGCGGTGCAGGATATCGCGGATGACGGCGCCGGTCGGTGAGGTCACGACCCCGATCACCTTCGGCATGTAAGGCAAGAGCTGCTTGGCGGCGGGATCGAACAGGCCCTCGGCCCCCAGCTTGCGCTTGCGCTCTTCGATCAGTGCCATCAGCGCGCCGGCGCCGGCCGGCTCCATCTGCTCGATGACGATCTGGTATTTCGACGAGCCCGGGAAGGTGGTGATGCGGCCGGTGGCGATCACCTCCATGCCCTCCTCCGGCCGATATTTCAGCTTGGAGAACGAGCCCTTCCAGATCACCGCGTCGATCCGCGACTTGTCGTCCTTGAGGCTGAAATAGGCATGGCCCGAGGAATGCGGACCGCGATAGCCGGAGATCTCGCCACGCACGCGGACATGGTCAAAGGCGGTCTCGATCGTGCGCTTGATGGAGCCCGACAGTTCCGAGACGGTGAACTCGGCAAGATTGGAGCGCGAATCATCGCTGGCAAAACTGGTCATGTCCCTTTCCTAGCGCAAAATGCGGGGAAGTTCAGCCGCCCTCTCGCCTCATCACGCGGCATTCCGCGCTCGCCGCAAACCCTGGAACCACAGGGGCAAACGCCTGCCCGCCGACCCCGCCGGCCGGACAATGTGATACGTCCATTTCCCCGCCTTTTCCTGCCGGGGGAAGATCGGTGAAATCAGCTGCCCAAGAGGAACCCTTCCATGACCGACCGCTTCGCCGCCTTCCAGCCCTCCCTTTCCGGTCCCGCCTCGACCGGCTTTACCGTCGTGCCGGATGATGCCACCGACCTGCCCGAGGCAACGCGGGCGCTTTATGTCGGCATGGGCGGCAATCTTGCCGTGACCATGCTGTCGGGTGCCGAATTCGTGCTCTCCGGCCTTCCCGACGGCAGCCTCCTGCCGCTGCGCGTCGTGCGGGTGCGGGCGACGGGTACCACCGCCGGCGCCATCGTCGGTCTTGCCTGAGCCTCCTCCACTCAAGGTTAGCCCGACGGGCCGGGCGCGGTACGCTGCGTCCGGCCGCCTTTCGAGCGGAAACCGCCTGTTAGCTAATTCGCCCTAGAATCGCCGGACGAGTCCTGCAACAGAGACGCATGATGATTTTTGCCACCGCCATGATGATCGGAATTGCCGCCAGCCTGACCCGCTCGGCGGTGAGCATCGCTCTGGCCGCGGTGCTGATCGGTGCCGTCTTCGCGCTTGCCGCAGCCGTTTCGCCCGGGCCTGTCGCCTGGTTGTCCCTGGCTTCGGCCTATGCCGGCTTCAATGCCGGCCTGATCCTGCATCTCGTCGGCCTCGTCGCCATTGAGCGTCGCAAGACCGTCTGAACAACCCACCGCCTGCCCTCAGGTTTCGCTCGCTCACCGCCAGGCAAAGGGATTGCCGGCGGGGCCTAGAACCGCATGCGGTAGAGCGCCAGGCCCGATTTCGGATCGCGCGGCAAGGGCTCCAGATAGGTCGGCACCTCTCCACGCTCGAGCGCTGCATAGAACCCGTCGGGCTTCAGCTCCCGGATCGTCTCCGTCTGCGGATCCGTGCCGCAATAGGCGATGATCGTGGCACCGGCGCCGCGCAGGAAGGCCGCCGCCTCTGCGGGCGTCGCGAGGCCGATATGCAGCTCGGTCAGCATACCGCCCTGGTTGCGGTGATAGGGAGCCGAAAGCACCCTGTGCGCCGTGAAGCGCAGGATTTTCGAGCCTGTATTCGACGGTGCGACCACGGTTGTCGGCGGCAAGGCCCAGAGTTGGCGAAGGGCTGTGGCCGCTTCGCAATCCTGCGAGGACGTCGCGGGCCCGACGCTCCCCTTCATCCGTTGGGTGACGCCGGCTGTCCCTTCGGTCGCGAACACACCGACAAGCAGCCAGACGCTCGGCACGGCGAGCAGCGTCGTCACCGCGAAGGCAAAGCCGGCGCCCATGTTCTCCGGGTCGTCGCGGGCGTTTCGGCGCAGTTCGGCGATCAGCAGCGACAGGGGCAGGATCGACAGAAGGTTGGCGAAGACCGCGCCGCGCAGCTGGATCAGCGCGATCAGCCAGCTGACGAGGATCAGTGCCAGGAGGATGGCATGGATTTCGCGCCGGTCGTCGCGGACGATACGCAACAGGCAGACGACGATGGCGAAGAAGCCCACCGCATAGAAACCGCCGAGGCTCGCCGGCTCGACCCGCAATTGCTGGAGGATCGACTGCGCCTCGATGACGAAGTCGAGCCAGAGGGTGACCAGAAGCGGATCGAGATCGTTGAGCGGGTTTTGCAGGCATTGCGGGGCAAGGATCAGCGCCGCGGCGAGCACAGCTGCGCCATCGGCCATGAGGACGGCAAAGCGGGTGCGGCGTGAAGCGTGGCTGGCCAGCTGGACCGTAACCAGCAGCAGCAGTCCGCCCACGGCGGTGATCCCGTAATAGCTGATCGAAAGGCTGTCGCAGGCCGCCATCGTGTAGAGGCGCGGCGGCACGGTGGCGAAGAACAGGGCCGAGATGGCGATCGTCACCGTCAGCGCGAAGGCCCGCGCCGCCGGGGCAAAGCCCGAGCCATGCCAAGCCCACAGGACCGCGACGACGAGGCAGGCGGTGGCGACGAAGGGGGAGGTTTCGGCACCGATCGCAATCGCCACTGCAGCCGCCAAGCCGGCAAGGGCAAAGCTCGCCGGCTTGTGACGCGGATCGACCAGCATGGCGGCGATGACGGCGACCAGCACCAGCTGGACATTGTGATGATCGATCGCGCCCGGCAGGAAGCGGTTTGAGGTCAGGGCCAGCAGGGCGGCAAGGCCAAGGGCGATCGGCATAGCGGGCAACCCGCCGATGCGGCGCGCCCCGACCGCCACGGCGACGAAGAGCGGCAAGATCAGAAACAGGGGCCAGACCAGCAATGCCGCGGCCTCGGCGCGCTCGGCCGGCAGAACCTGGGAGAAGGCGAGGATCAGCGCGGCGATCGGCAGATCGACCAGGCGCGACCAGTGCATCAGCGTTCCGCCATCCAGTCCGAGGCGATATTGGGTCAGATCGAACCACGACTGGCCGCCGAGCAGATCGCGCACCTGCACGAGGCGCATCGCGTCGTCATTGTCGACGCCCACATAGTCGGTGGCTCCCGGCAGGTTGATGAGCAGGAGGACGACGACGGTCACGACACTGAAGAAAGCGACGACGAAGTCGAGACGGGTCCAGAGCCTGCTCCATGTCTTGTCGCCCGTTACCTGATCGGTCATGCGTGCTCTATCCTTCGTCCAGGCCTCTCGCACTGTCGCGAGACAAAAACACGCCTGCCATGTCTTCGCGAAACCTAGCCTTAACCTTCTCAAGAAATAGTAAAACCAGGCCGGACGCCGCGTTCGTCGGGCATGTCTCTGTCGCGAGTAGCCGATATGCCTGGGTCAGCATCCGAAAATCTCGACGTGGCGGTTCTGCTGCCCTGCTATAACGAAGGCGCGACGATCGGCGCCGTGGTGCAGGGCTTTCGCACGGCGCTGCCGCATGCCCGTATCTATGTCTACGACAACAATTCCACCGACGGCACCGCGCTGACCGCCATGCTGTCGGGTGCGACCGTGGTGCGCGAGCGCCGCCAGGGCAAGGGCCATGTGGTGCGCCGCATGTTCTGCGACATCGAGGCCGACGTTTATGTCATGGCTGACGGCGACGGCACCTACGCAGCCGACGACGCCGAGGAACTGATCCGCACGCTTGTGACCGAGCGCGCCGACATGGTGGTCGGCACGCGCCGTGGCGTACATGCCGACGCCGGCCGCAACGGCCATGCCTTCGGCAACCGGCTGTTCAACAAACTCTACCGTTTCCTGTTCGGCAGCGACTTCACCGACATCCTGTCGGGCTACCGGGTCTTTTCGCGCCGTTTCGTCAAGAGCTTCCCCGCCGTTTCCGCCGGGTTCGAGATCGAGACGGAAATGTCGGTGCATGCCTCGCGGCTGAAGCTGCCGGTGGCCGAACTCGAACTCGACTACGGCCGGCGGCCGGAGGGCTCGCATTCCAAGCTCTCGACCTTCAAGGACGGCGCCAAGATCCTCTGGATGTTCGCCATGCTGATGAAGGAGACGCGTCCCTTCGCCTTCTTCGGCGCCATCGCGGCGACGATCATGGCCGCGAGCCTTACCTTCATGACCCCCGTCCTCGTCGAATATTTTACCACCGGCCTGGTCAGCCGCATGCCCACCTGGATCCTCGCCACCGCCCTGATGCTGATGGCGCTGTTTTGCTTCACCGCCGGGCTGATCCTCGATTCGCTCGCCCGCTCGCGCGCCGAGCAATTGCGCATCCACTACCTGACCCTGCCGGCGCTTGCCCATGCACAGCAGGCGGCCCGGACGGAGCGCGAAAAGCGTAAGCCGGCGCGAACCGCCGACGCGGCATGAAGAAGCTCGCCCGCTTCGGCATTGTCGGAACCATCGGCTTTCTCGTCGATGGTTCCCTACTCTGGCTGCTGCTCGAGGCGACGCCGCTCGGCCCGTTCCTGGCGCGCGCCATCGCCATTGCTGTTGCGCTGGTCGCCACCTGGTATCTCAACCGCAGCTTCACCTTCGGCGCCTCGCGTCGCTCGATCGCGGTCGAAGGTTTCCGCTACGGCTCGGTCGGCATCACTTCGGCCATGGTCAATTATCTCATCTATAGCGGGCTGCTCCTGTCGCTGCCGATCCTTCAGCCGCTGGCGGCGCTGGTGATCGCCTCGATCGCCGCCATGGCCTTTTCCTTCTTCGGCTATTCGCGCTTCGTCTTTCGCCGCTGAGCTCGGGTTCAGACCGTCTCCCATCCGTCCTTTTCCCCGGCGCGATAAATCGCGTCGATGAAGCGCTGGTTGTCGCGCGAGCTCTCCAGGCTGACGACGTCGGAACGATCGCCGCTGAGCGCCGCCTTGGCAAAGGCCTCGGCCTCGCGGCGATATTGGCGGCTGTCCTGGAAACGGAACACCTGCGACTGGTTGTGCGACTGGTTGGAAAGCTCGACCTCTTCGGCGCCCCAGCGATCGGCGTTGAACGGCGAGCGGACCTCGATGAACCCTTCCGTGCCGTGGAAGACCATGGACTGGCGGTTGGCCATCTGGGTCGAGACGTAGAAACTCAGCTCGAAGCCGCCGAAGTCCGCCTTGACGCTCGAATAGATGTCGGTGCCGAATTCCGCGTCGCGCTCGACCACGGCCTGCACCTTCAACGGCTCCGCGCCGGTCGCGAAACGCGTGGCGATCGCCGGATAGACGCCGATGTCAGGCAGGCCGCCGCCGCCGAGTTCGGGAATATTGCGCATGTTGCCGGGGTCGCGGTTGAAATAGGTGAAGACGCCCTGCACGTGGCGCAGCCGCCCGATCGCCCCTTCGGCGAGCAGCGCGCGCACCTTGTGCCAGACCGGCGTGTAAGTGACCATGAACGCCTCGGAGACCAGCACGCCATAACGGTCGCGCGCCGCGATAAGTTCATCGATGTCGGATGCCTTGAGCGCGATCGGCTTTTCGCACAGCACGTGCTTGCCGGCGTCCGCCGCCCGGATCGTCCACTCGACGTGCTGCGCGGTCGGCAGCGGAATGTAAACGGCATCGATTTTGTCGGAGGCCAGCATTTCCTCATAACTGCCGAAGGCATGCGGCACGGAGAAGCGGTCCGCCATGGCGCGCGCCTTGGAAAGGTCGCGGCTGGCAATGGCTGTGACGACGCAGTTTTCCGCGTCCTGCATGGCCGGCACGACGAGTTCCCGGCCGATCTTGGCCGTGGACAGAATTCCGAAACGCAGCATGGGGCTCCTCCTGTATCGTTGCCGCGCGACCCTAGTCAGAGATCCGCCGCTTGGCAACGGGCGTCGAAGGCAAACCACGATAGACCTTGGGGCCGATCATGATTGGCCGAAAATGTCCCATGATCGTCCGGAGCAGAACTTTTTCCGTTTTTCTCATGCGGTATTTTCGGCTATACCATCAACACAGAGGATGCAGAAAATGACCGCCAGCAACACCGCCCTCCTTGTCATCGACGTTCAGGAATCCTTTCGCCACCGCCCCTACTGGCGCGACGAGGACGTCGTCGACTTCCTCTCCAGGCAGCAGGCGCTGATTGACGGGGCGAAGGCCGCCGGCCATGCCGTCGTGCAGATCTTCCACACCGACGAGGATGCGGAGTTCCGCCTCGACAGCGGATTCGTCACGACGCTTGCCGGCCTCAAGATCGAGCCGGACGTCATCATCCACAAGACCCGGCACTCGGCCTTCGTCGGAACGCCGCTCGAAATCTGGCTGCGGCAGCGCGGCATCGGCCGGCTGATCGTCTCGGGCATCCGCACCGAGCAGTGCTGCGAGACGACGACGCGCCACGGCGCCGATCTCGGCTTTGCGGTCGACTACGTGACCGAGGCAACGCTGACCTTCCCGATGACCCATGCCTCGGGCCAGGTCTTCAGCGCGGCCGACATCAAGATCCGCACCGAACTGGTGCTGGCCGGTCGCTTTGCCCGCATCGCGACGGTGGAACAGGCGCTCGGCCAGATCGGTCTCGCCGCATGACAGTCGCGCCCCGCCCCGGCCGCCGGACCATCCCCGTCTATGTCGTGCTGCCGCCGCACACGCTCCTGATGGATGTCGCCGGTCCGGTCGAGGTGCTGCGCTATGCCAACAGCGAACAGGACGAAATCCTGTTCGACTGCCATTTCGTCGCCGCCCATGCCGAACAGACGACCTCGATCGGGCTGACGCTCGCCAATCTGGAGCCTCTGCCCGAGCGACTGCCCGACGGCGCCTATGTGGTGATCTCCGGCAGCATGGGCGCGGTTCCCGATCCTTCGTCGGTTGCGGCCGAGCGGGCGGAGATCGCGCGCTGGCTCTCCCGCGTCGTCGTGCCCGGCATCACGCTCGTCACCATCTGTTCCGGCGCCCTGCTCGCCGCATCCGCCGGTCTGCTCGACGGCCATGCCTGCACCACCCACGCGGACTGCATCGACGACCTGCAGCGCCTCGCCCCGACCGCGCAGGTGCTGGAAAACCGCCTCTTCGTCGAGGACGGCGAACGCTCTTCCAGCGCCGGCATTTCCACCGGCATCGACCTGATGCTGCACATCGTCTCGAAGCTCACTTCCGCGCCGGTGGCACTGTCGATCGCGCGGACCATGGTGATCTACATGCGCCGCAGCGGCGCCGATCCGCAGCTCTCGCCCTGGCTGTCCGGCCGTAACCACCTGCACCCGGCGATCCACCGCATCCAGGATGCTATCATGGCCGATCCGGCGCGCGACTGGAGCCTTCCGCACCTCTCGGATCTCGCCCATCTCAGCGAGCGCCACATGACGCGGCTGTTTCGCGAGCATACCGGTCTGTCCGTCACCGCTTACGTCAATCTGATGCGGGTGACGCTGGCCCGCGATATCCTTACGCATTCTCGCCTCGACATGGAGACCGTGGCCGAACGGGCGGGCTTTTCCTCGCCGCGCCATCTCAGGCGCATCTGGGCGCAGCACAACAGCATACCGCCGAGCCACTACCGAGCGTCCGATCAAAGAAATTGAGTGGTCGATCACAGGCGCGGTTGCTAACCTGCAGGCTCTCAAGTCCGGCCGCCTTCGGCCGCCTCCCGCGAACCCACGGAGTTTACCCATGCAGAAGCGTTCGCTCGGCCGCACCGGCCTTTCCATCTCCCCCGTCGTCTTCGGCGGCAATGTGTTCGGCTGGACCGCCGACGAAAAGACCTCGTTCGACCTGCTCGATGCCTTCTTCGACGCCGGCTACAATGCGATCGACACGGCAGACGTCTATTCCTCCTGGGTCGACGGCCACAAGGGTGGGGAGAGCGAGGAGATCATCGGTCGGTGGCTGAAGCGCGGCCATGTCGCCCGCGACAAGGCGGTGATCGTCACCAAGGTCGGCTTCGACAGCCAGGGCCGGAAGACCGGGCTTTCCGCCAAGTGGATCGCCGAGGCGGCGGACGCCTCGCTGAAGCTGCTCGGCACCGACTATATCGACCTCTATCTCGCCCACAAGCCGGACGAGGAGGTGCCGATCGAGGAGACGCTCGAGGCCTTCGCCCGGCTCAAGCAGCAGGGCAAGGTGCGGGCGATCGGCTGCTCGAACTACGAGGCTGGCCAGTTGCAGGCTTCTCTCGACGCCGCGGCAAGCAACAATCTGCCGCGCTACGACGTCGTGCAGCCGGAATACAATCTCTATACCCGCGACAGGTTCGAAGGGCCACTGGCCGACCTCTGCATGCGGGAAGATGTCGGCGTCATCAGCTACTATGCGCTGGCCGCCGGCTTCCTGACTGGCAAGTATCGCAGCCTGAAGGACACGGAAGGTGCGGCGCGCAGCTACCGCGTCGGCAATTATCTCGACGACAAGGGGTTGAGGATCCTCGCCGCCCTGGATCAGGTGGCCGCCGAGACCGGCACCACGCCGGCAACCGTCGCCATCGCCTGGGTCGCCGCCCGTCCCGGCATCACCGCGCCGATCGCCTCGGCCACCAGCCTTCGCCAGCTCGAAAGCCTGATCGCCGCCGGCAAGCTTACGCTTTCCGAAGCCCAGATGGCGCGCCTCACCGAAGCCGGAGCGTAAGAGATTCATGACCATCGAGATACGCGACGCCCAACCCGCCGACGAAGCCGCCTGGCGGCGGCTGTGGAAGGGATACCTCACCTTCTACAAGGTCGACCTGCCCGAAGAGGTCACCAACCACACCTGGGCACGCATCCTCGATCCCTCGTCCCGCGTCGCCATGCGGGTGGCGCTGGTCGACGGCCAAATGGCCGGCTTCGCCATCCACCACTTCCACGATTCCACCTGGGCCCTTTCGCCCGAATGCTATCTGGAAGACCTCTATCTCGACGAGACCTTCCGCGGCAAAGGTCTCGGCCGGGCGCTGATCGACGACCTGATCACCCTTGCCAAGCAGAAGGGCTGGTCCCGCCTCTACTGGCACACCAACCACGACAACGCGACGGCCCGCAAGCTCTACGATACGTATGCGAAGGAAGACGGGCACGTGCGCTACCGGATGGCGCTGGCGTAAGTTGTATGCCGCCGAGGTCTGTACTAAATTCGGGTTCGAAGGAGTTTAGCCATGGCGACCGTGAACATTCGAATTGACGACGAAATCGAGGCGCGGTGGGAAAAGATCACGAAGGCCCATGGCCTCGACCGCAACGATATGTTTCGTGACGCTATCCTGGAAAAACTCGAGGAACTGGAAGACCTCTATGCCGTCGAGGCCCGCCTGAAAAAACCCTTCAAGCCCGTGCCGAATGATCAGGTGTGGAAGGAACTCGGGCTTGCGGATTGAATGGCATCCCGCCGCTGTCGAGGAACTCTGGCAGCTGGGGACAGCCGATCAACTCGACTTTGCAGTCAAAACCTTAAGCCAGTAAAACCTCGTGCATAGCAGTCGCATATTTATCGACTGCCTGAAAATATCTCTTAACCGTCCCCAGACTGACGCCGTTGTCTCCACCGTGCGCCAAAATATCGCGCAGGTTTTTTAGGCTATCAATGGCCTCTTTGGATTCTTCGTCCATCCGCGAAAAGACTAAATCCTTTAAAGCTCCATCAAATTTATCGAGGATTCTCTTTATCTTTTCGCAGTTCAGGCTGTTTTCCCATTGAATTGTTGAAAGCACGAACTTCGAAATCACTTCATCGGATCGCCTTCTAGAATATTCAAAGAGGCTTCTTTGCGTTATTATCTCAACATGTCCAGCCGCCATAATTGCTATATACTTAGCGCAAACCCCTTGCGCTCTAAGGTCACTATAATTCATCAACCCTTCCCCCAGGGCTATGAATGAAATTATCTTGTCTCGATTTGATCTAATTTCCTGAAGCATTTTTGAAATACTGATCCGCGATTGCGAAACGACGGACTACATTTGTCTCATCTGACGTACTTCTACTAACAGCCTCCAAATATTCTGCGTTACTTACGGTGCGCTCGTAGGCCTGGAAGATCTGCTCAGATTTCAAATACTCGTATCTTGAAATTGCTACCAGTATTGAATCGAAAACAGCCGCATTTAACACTTTCGCGGGACGAAACGCTTTGTTCCCGAGTGCATCAAAGGCGCGCTCAATAGCAGAACAAAAAGCGACCGAAAATTCAGTAACCGCGGATCCAGAAATATTTTGGTTTCGTCCCATGAAATTATTTAGAAAAGACTTGATGGGCGCTTGGTACTCATCAGACGCGAATCTGAACGCCAAAAATCGTAAGATCAATTCTTGATCTTTTGCACGCTTGTTCTTCTGCCCGAAAACTTGCCGCCACGCCTCATTTTCATTGAGCTCCGCAAGCAACGTTTGAAAAGGACCATGATAAATGGCCGCCCTCATCTCTTGAGGCTGAAGAGGTGTGCCGCCAGAATTAAGCCGCTCAAAAATGTGATAAATACTACTGTGGTCGTCCTTTGGATTGCTTTGCTGGATTATGGTCGCGTGAATTGCTGTGTCTTGAAAACGGCGCTGATCTGAGGGGTCCAGCTCAAGAATCGATCTCCCCTCAAAACGATTCTGTACTCCGACCAACCTAAATGGCTTCTCATTTCCTGGCAGCCGCCCAACATGATACGCTCGGAGCGTCGTCAACCTCTGCAGACCATCGATAATAAGATGTTTCTGCGTCGCTTCTTCCCGATAGAGAAATATTCCCGGAATTGGGAGCCCCAGTAGTATGGACTCGATAAACCTCGAAGCTTGGGGATGAGTCCAGACAAAATTTCTCTGGAATTCGGGGACATAAATATCACCCTTCTCCATTCTTGAAACCAACCCGTCCACTAAGAAGTCGACGCCAAAGCTATTGATTTGATATATTATATCATCATCATCGATTTCCAACTCAAGTTCATCGAGAACATCTTCTTCCAAGACAATCTGCGCTTCCGAATTCATTGTCGCCTCCGATTGCGATAGATTGCGTGTTTAACACACAAAATGCAACTGCACCCGGACAGGAGAAGTCCCTTGAAACACCGCACACTTGGCCCCCTCACCGTTTCCTCGCTCGGCCTCGGCTGCATGGGCATGAGCCACGGCTATACCCAGACCGGCGACGAGGCGGGATCGCTGGCAACGCTTGCCCGCGCCGTCGAACTCGGCGTCACGCTGTTCGACACCGCCGAGATCTACGGACCGTTCACCAATGAGATCCTGGTCGGCAAGGGGCTCAAGCCCTATCGCGACCAGGTGAAGATCGCCACCAAGTTCGGCTTTCGCATCAACACCGACAATCCCAACGACGCGAGCGCCGGGGGCACGGATTCGCGCCCGCAACATGTGCGCGACGTCGCCGAGGCCTCGCTGAAGCGGCTCGGCGTCGAGGTCATCGACCTGTTCTATCAGCACCGCGTCGACCCGGACGTGCCGATCGAGGATACGGTCGGCGCCATGGCCGATCTCGTCCGCCAGGGCAAGGTCAAGGCGATCGGCCTGTCGGAAGCCAGCGCTGCGACGCTCAGGCGCGCCCATGCCGTGCATCCGATCGCCGCCATCCAGAGCGAATATTCGCTATGGACCCGCGATCCGGAAGAAAACGGCGTGCTCGACACCTGCCGCGAGCTCGGCATCGGCTTTGTGCCCTTTTCTCCGCTCGGCCGCGGCGTGCTGACCGGCGCGCTGAAGACGCTCGACGGCATGGCGGAGAACGACTTCCGCCGGACCTTGCCGCGCTTCTCGCAGGAGAATTTCGACGCCAATCTGGCGCTCATTGCGGCGCTGGAAGCGATGGCAGCGGAAAAGGGCGTGACGCCCGGCCAGCTGGCGCTCGCCTGGGTTCTGGCCCAGGGCGATTTCATCGTGCCGATCCCCGGCACGACCAAGATCGCCAATCTGGAAAAGAACGTCGCGGCCGTCGATATCGTGCTGTCGGCCGAAGATGTGGCGACGCTCGGCGACATGCTGTCGCCGAAGAAGGTCGCCGGTGCGCGTTATCCGGAACGCATCGCGCAGATGGCGGGGCGTTGAGCCCCGCCTGATTTCAAACCTTGGTGCGCCTTGCGTCCGCGGCGATCGGCTGGCTGGCATAGTGCAGGCGTTTGTTTTCGTACATCATGTCGTCGGCCTGCTTCATCAGCGCTTCCATGCTTTCGCCCGGCTCGCTGGTCGCAAAGCCCAGCGATATGCTGAGCAGTGCATCGGAATAGAACTGGTTGTTGATCTTCAGGATCTCGTGGATCGTGTCGACCATGCCCTGCGCGGCCTGGCGGTCTGCGCCGGGCATCAGGACCGCGAACTCGTCGCCGCCGATGCGCGTCGCATGGTGGGGCGGTTTCACGACGCTGTTCAAGACCTCGCCGAAACGCCGAAGCAAGGCATCGCCGGCGTCGTGCCCGCGCTGGTCATTGGCCTCCTTCAGGCCGTTGAGATCGACGACGATGGCCGAGACCGGCCTGAGCGACTTGCGCTCCAGCCGGTTCAACTCGTCGGTGTAGAAGGCGCGGTTGTGCAGCTTGGTCAGGATGTCGTGCTTGCCAAGATATTCGAGATAGGCCTCGGCCTTCTTGCGGGCGGTGATGTCGGTCAGCGCAACCTGCACACGCGACCAATCGCGCTCATGGCCGGGGAAGACCGCGAAGTTGAGAAGGATATGCCGAACGCTGCCGTCCAGTGCGTAATTGACCACTTCGCGGCTGTGATAGAGCCGATCGTCCCAGAGATCGATCAACTGCTCGCGGAACGGCTTTTCCATCTCGTCACGGAATATCTCGCCCTGGCGAAGCAGCAGCGTCTGGCGATCGGGCGCGCCGAACAGGTCGAGCGTGGCCTGATTGACGTCAAGGACCCGGATCTCCGACATGCACTGGCGTACGAATTCGGGATGCACGTCGGTAAACACCCGGAAGTCGACGATGCCGCGTGAACGGACATCTTCGATCAGCGTCCGGATACCGCTGAAGTCCTCGATCCACAGCGAGACGGGCGAATGCTCGAAGACGCCTTCCGCATAGCGCCGGTTCTCCAGCTCGGCGCGCCGGGCATCCTCCCGCTCCGTCACGTCTTCGGTGGTGACCAGCAATTGCCCGAGCGTCCGCTCATGGCCCGGAAGGACGGAACCACGCAGCTGGATATCAAGTCGCCGGCCCTTGAGCGTGTAGTTCACCGCCGTTCCGGCAAACTCCATCCTGCCTTCCCAAAGGTCCGTCAGTTCGTTGATGTGGGTCTCCCACATGTCGTCGCAGAAAACCCTGCCGAGATTTCCAGCGAGCTCATCGAGGTCTTGCGCCTCGAACAGGTCGAGCGTCTTGCGGTTGACCTGCAGGATACGGATCTTCGAGGAGCATTCCGCGACACGTGTGCGATCCTGTTTGAGAAAGGCGCGAAGATCTGTCACGCCGTCTGCGCGCCAGGCGTCGAACTGCGCTTTGACCTCGCTGAAATCCTCGATCCACATCGCAATCGGAGCGAGTTCGAAGATGTTCGCGTCCACGGAAACGTTCATTGGAATATCGCCCACCGGAGAAAAATCGCGTCAAGAGAACCTTGACCCTCGGCATGTCGGGTCAGGCTATTCAGTATTGATTAAATCTCTATTGATCAAACAGGGGCAATTCCGGCCGGCCCGGGCGGTGCCGCACCGGTCCTGAGAACGCCGGCAAAGCTCGCCAGGAGCCCTTTTCGCCGTGCTCGGGCTTGTCCCGAGCATCTGCGTGCGGGTTGATTTCATTGACCTCAGAAAATCTTCGGCACAAGGCCGAGGATGACGCCGCGCAATGGTGCGGATGTGCCGGAAACCCGGAGCGGCGCCGAACGCCGCTCCCGCTTCTTCTCGTCCCTCAGGCGCGCAGGCTGCCGCCGGTGGTCTTTTCGACATTGCCGACGATCTTCTTCGTCAGCGCGTCGAAGTCCTCGTCGGTCAGGGTCTTTTCGACCGGCTGGATCAGCACCTCGATCGCCACCGACTTTCGGCCCTCGCCAACGGAAGCACCCTCGAAGATGTCGAAGACATTGACGCCGGTGATCAGCTTGCGGTCGGCGCTGGCCGCCGCCTTGATGATCGCGCCCGCCTCGACCGCCTTCTCGACCACGAAGGCGAAGTCGCGCTTCACCATCTGGAAGGGCGAGAGGTCGAGCGCCGGCTTGGTGCGGGTCGCCTTCCGCTTCGGCTCCGGCACGGCGTCGAGATAGACCTCGAAACCGCAGAGCGCGCCGGACACATCGAGCGCTTCCAGGGTCTTCGGATGGAATTCGCCGAAATGGCCGATCACCACCTTCGGGCCCATCTTGATCGTGCCGGACCGGCCCGGATGATACCATTCGGGACCACCCTGCTCGACCTGGACATTGCCCATCGGCAGGCCGCAAGCCTCGAGCACTGCGAGCGCGTCGGCCTTGGCGTCATAGACGTCGACCGGCTTGCCGCCGCCCTTGGCAGCGTTCGACCACATGCGCCCGGCGCCGGCAAGCGAGGCCGTGCCGCGGCGGATGCCGCCGGCGACGCGACGCTGGCCTTCCGGCCTGTCGCTCTCATAGGTACCCGAGACCTCGAAGATCGCCACGTCGCCGAAGCCCCGATCGGCATTGCGCTGGGCGGCCGTCAAGAGGCCCGGCAACAGAGAGGGGCGCATGTCCGACATGTCCGCGGCGATCGGGTTGGCGAGCTTCAGCGCACGGCTCCCGCCGCCGAAGAGTTTTGCGTGCTCTTCCGGGATGAAGGACCAGGTGACGGCCTCCAGCATGCCACGCGATGCCAGCGCCCGCTTGGCCGTGCGGGTACGGATCTGCAGGGGGGTGAGGATCTTGGCGTTGACCGAACCAGTCGGCGCCAGCGGCTCGGGCTTGATCTTGTCGACGCCATGCACGCGCATGACCTCTTCCACCAGGTCGGCCTTGCCGTCCACATCCGGACGCCAGGACGGAACGGCGACCGAGACCGTCTCGCCCTTGCCCGAGACCTCGAAGCCGAGGCCGGTCAGGATCTGGCGAGCCTCGTCATTGGAGACGGTGAGGCCGGTCAGCCGCTTTACTTCGGAAAAGGGGAAGTCGACGGTCTTGCGGTCGTAACCCTTGTAGCCGACGACCTTGGCCTTGGCCGCCGTGCCGCCGCACATGGAGAGCACCAATTCGGTGGTCCGCTCGAGGCCGGGCATCATGTATTCCGGATCGACGCCGCGCTCGAAGCGATAGCGCGCATCGGTGATGATGCCGTGGCTGCGGCCGGTCTTGGCGATGTTGATCGGATCCCACAGGGCGGATTCGATCAACACGTTGACCGTGTTCTCGTCGCAGCCAGAATGCTCGCCGCCCATAATGCCGCCGATCGATTCCGGGCCGTTGTCGTCGGCGATGATGACGTTGGTCGGGTTGAGCTTGTAGGTGCGGGTGTCGAGCGCGAGGATCTCCTCGCCCTCGCGGGCGCGACGCACGGTGAGTGTTCCCTTGACCTTGTCAGCGTCGAAGACGTGCATCGGCCGACCCTGGTCGAAGGTCATGTAATTGGTGACGTCGACCAGCGCCGAGATCGGGCGAAGGCCGATGGCGAGCAGCCGCTGCTGCATCCAGCGCGGGCTCGGACCGTTCTTCACGTCGCGCACCAGGCGATAGGCAAAGCCCGGGCAAAGCTTCTCGTCGTCGAGCACGATCTTCACTTCGATCGGCGTTTCGCCCTCGGTCTTGAACTCGGGCGCCTTCGGCTGCTTAAGCTTGCCGAGGCCGGAGGCGGCGAGATCGCGGGCAATGCCGAAGACGCTCGTGCAGTCAGGACGGTTAGGCGTCAGGTTGATCTCGATGACCGGATCGTCGAGCCCGGCATAGGATGCGAACGACGCGCCGACCGGAGCGTCATCGGGAAGATCGATGATGCCGTCGTGGTTGTCCGACATGTTGAGCTCCTTTTCGGAGCACATCATGCCGTGGCTCTCGACGCCGCGGATCTTGCCGATGGCGAGCGTGACGTCGATGCCCGGAACATAGGTGCCGGGACGGGCGAGCGCACCGACCAGGCCGGCCCGCGCATTGGGGGCGCCACAGACGATCTGTACGGGCGAAGAACCGTCACCGGCATCGACCGTCAGCACCTTCAGCCGGTCGGCTTCCGGATGTTTTTCGGCCGTCAGGATCTTGGCGATGACGAAGGGCTTGTAGGCCGCCTTGTCGTCGACGTCCTCGACCTCGAGGCCGATCGCCGTCAGACGCTCGCAGATCTCGTCGAGCGTGGCCTCGGTTTCCAGGTGATCCTTCAGCCAGGAGAGTGTGAATTTCATGATTTTCGTTCCTTAAACAGAAGGCTTGTTGCAAGCAGTCGTCCATCTGAGTCGCTTAACCCGTCGATTAGATCAACGGCCAACCGCGCCTGCGACATTAAATCCTTGACTTCGTTTTCAGGAAATAAAGTGCTGTCTGGTGGCAGATAGTCTGCCCGGTGTCGTTCTTGCTGCAATTTCACGATAAGCGAAGCGATATCCTTGAAACGCTCATGTTCCTTCAATGGCTGCTGCAGAAAAGCACTTCGAAGCTGACCATGATCGAGTGCCCGATACACGCGGTGGACTTCATCGTCACTTCGCGGCCTGGGAAGCAGAGATTTAACGCACAGGGCAGCCAGGGCATGAAAGACTGCGTAATACGCAGTGCTTACAGCTCTCCTACGGTAAGCAGCGCTATGGGGCTTTTGTGTGAGTAAATCGTCTGCAGATTGCAGCAGCCGCTGCACCATCGAGGCCCTGGACATCGCTAAAAGGTGTCCTCGTCTTCATCACCAGCCGACGCGGCTGTTGTGGGACCAGGCGCGCTCAGAAACACGATCCGCTCGTCACTTCCGGCGCGTAAAGCGTCGTGAATACGGCTCAGTGTATTGACTAGTTCCTTTGCAGGCACCGCTTCTGCAACGTCCGCGCGCACTCGGATGATCGGCTCACCGTCGAAAGTCTCGTCCTCTTTGATTGATGCTCGATTGAAACCATATTTCTTGAAGGCCTCAGTCAGAAGAGGCGTTACGATCTTGTCGATCTCTTCAGGCGCCAAATATACAGCTCTAAGATTTGCCATTACACCCACCTTCACGTGTGGAAACCGTCAGAAATGATAGCCTATAGCTCTCACGCGCTCAAACCGCCGAGCAGGGTCGGCACGTCGAGCGGGCGGAAACCGTAGTGGCTCATCCAGCGCACGTCGGCGTTGAAGAAGTCGCGCAGGTCCGGCATGCCGTATTTCAGCATGGCGATGCGGTCGAGGCCCATGCCCCAGGCAAAGCCCTGGTATTCGTCCGGATCGAGCCCGCCGGCGCGCAGCACGTTGGGGTGAACCATGCCGCAGCCGAGGATCTCCATCCAGTCCGTGCCCTCGCCGAACTTGACGATCGGACCGGACGAGCGGTCGCATTGGATGTCGACCTCGAAGCTCGGTTCGGTGAAGGGGAAGAAGGACGGGCGGAAGCGCATCACCACATTGTCGACCTCGAAGAAGGTCTTGCAAAACTCTTCAAGAATCCAGCGCAGGTGTCCGACATTGGCCGTCTTGTCGATCACCAGGCCCTCGACCTGATGGAACATCGGTGAATGGGTGGCGTCACTGTCCTGGCGGTAGGTCTTGCCGGGAATGACAATGCGGATCGGCGGCTTCTGCGCTTCCATGGTGCGCACCTGCACCGGCGAGGTGTGGGTACGCAACACCTTGCGGTCGCCGTTGTCGTCGGGCTCCAGGAAGAAGGTGTCGTGCATCTCGCGGGCCGGATGACCCTCGGGGAAGTTGAGCGCAGTGAAATTGTAATAGTCGGTCTCGATGTCCGGACCCTCGGCGATCGAGAAGCCCATGTCGGCGAAGATCGCGGTGATCTCGTCGACGATCTGGCTGATCGGATGGATGCGGCCGCGCTCGGCCGGCGAGGAGCGGACGGGCAGCGAGACGTCGACCGTCTCGGCCTTCAGCCGCGCGGTGATGGCGGCGTCCTTCAGCTCGGCCTTGCGGGCGGTGATCTTGTCGGCCACTTCGTTCTTCAGCGCGTTGATGGCGGCGCCGCGCGTCTGGCGTTCTTCCGGCGTCATAGAGCCCAGCGTCTTCAGGAGTTCGGAAATTGAACCCTTCTTGCCAAGTGCGGCGACGCGGACCGCCTCGATATCGGCTTCGTTGTCCGCCGCGGCGATGTCGGCGAGAAGCGCCGTTTTCAAACTGTCGAGATCGGACATGTCCGTTTCCTGCCCCTTAATCCACCTGAGGCCCCTAACGCCCCGGCATGACGACAAAATGAAAAACCCGCGCTAGCCCTGCCAGCGCGGGTTTCCCAACAATTTCTTTTACAAAAGCTTGGGAAGCGCTGGCTTACTTGACCGCGCTTTCAAACTCGTTGGCCGTGCCGGCGTCCTTGAGGTAAGCCAGTGCCTTCTTGGCAGCGGCAACCAGGGAGCCGAAGGCTGCCGGTTCATGGATGGCCATGTCGGACAGAACCTTGCGGTCGACTTCGATGCCGGCCTTGTTCAGGCCGTCGATGAAGCGGCCATAGGTCAGGCCGTGTTCGCGCACAGCAGCGTTGATACGCTGGATCCACAGGGCGCGGAAGTTGCGCTTGTTGACCTTGCGGTCGCGATAGGCGAATGCCTTCGAACGGTCCACGGCGGCCTTTGCGGCGCGGATCGTGTTCTTGCGGCGGCCGTAGAAGCCCTTGGCTGCCTTGAATACCTTGTTGTGCTTGGCGCGGGAAGTTACGCCACGTTTTACGCGTGCCATGTCATGATCTCCTTAAATGATCCAAAAAGCGAAAGGGTCTCAGAGACCGTTCGGCAGGTAGTTCTTGATGACCTTCTTGCCGTCAGCTTCGGCGAGAACCATCGTGCCGCGTGCGTCGCGGATGAACTTGTTGGACCGCTTGATCATGCCGTGGCGCTTGCCGGCGGCAGCCGCCAGGACCTTGCCGGTGGCCGTGATCTTGAACCGCTTCTTGGCGGAGGACTTCGTCTTCATCTTGGGCATTTTGCTACTCCATTGTTCTTGTATCGAAACGGACAGACGACGCCCGTTTTCAAGCATAAAGAACGGCCACGGCATGCCCTGCCGGACCGTTCGGACGCGCGCTTATAACCGCTGACGGATAAAAGCGCAACGGGTCGCATCGGGAATCTCGAACGGCCGCCGACGATGCGGGCCCGCTAGCCGCGAAGCGGCACCGACAGCTTCACCGACAGTCCGCCGAGCTTCGCGCGGCCGAGTTCCAGCGATCCGCCATAGGCCGACAGGATGTCCGCCGTGATGGAGAGCCCCAGCCCGGAACCGCTGTCATCCTCGCCCAGATGCACGCCGCGCGAGGGAAGGATGGCCAGATCCGCCTCCGATGCGCCCGGACCGTCATCCTCGACGATGATCACAGCGGCCTTGTCCGCGGCCGCCGCCGTGATGCGAATTTCGCCCCGGGCGAACCGTGTCGCATTGTCGAGCACATTGCCGAGCGCCTCGGCGAAGTCGGCGGCATCCATGTCCACGGCAAGCCCGGCGGGAACGCGGATCTGCCATTCGATACCGCGCGGCTCGGTAATGGGCCTCAGCACCATGACCAGCTTGCCAACCAGCGAGCCGAGTTCGGTCAGGCTCATCTGCTCGACGCCCAGCCGTGCCGATTGCAGCTGGCGGTCGGCGCGCTGGCGAATGAGATCGACCTGCTGGCGAGCCAGTTCCCTCTCCGTCGGCGGAAGATGGTCGGCGACATGGAGCAGGACGGTCAGGGGCGTCTTCAACCCATGCGCCAGATCGCTCGCACGGGCTCGCGCCCTTTCCACCGCCGTCTCACGCTCCTGGAGCAGCAGGTTGAGCTCGGAGACGAGCGGCCGCAATTCCGAAACGCCGACATCATCGACCGAATTTGCCTGTCCGGCGCGAACCAGCCCTACACGCTGCTGAAGGCGCACGAGGGGTGCGAGCCCGACACCTATCTGAAAGATGGCGGCTGCGACGAGGACCGCGGCACTCAGTGCCAGCATCATGGCCATGGCGCTGTGAAACTGGGCGACCGCGTCATCGAACTCGAAACGATCGAAGGCGGCCGACAGCGTAAACCGCCGCGCGCCATTCGAACCGTCGAGGGAGATTGCGCGCTGGTAGACCAGAAGGTCGGCGCCGTCCGGCCCTTCCGCCGTCAGGAGCCCGTAATCCGCCGGAATCAACGCATTGGCCGGCAGGTCGACATCCCAAAGCGATCGCGAGCGCAATACCTCGCCCGATTCGGGAGCCACCTGCCAGTAGCGTCCACTGCCTGGAAGCGTGAAGCGGGGATCGGTCGGCGTCTTTTCAAGAACCACCTTCTCGTTGCGCAGTTCCAGGCCGGCGGCCAGTTGATCGACGATAACCGCCATTTCCACCCGGTATCGTTCGGCCACATAGCCGGAAAAGACACGGCTCAAGCCGTAGCCCAGCACGAGAAGGATGAAAACGATGGCGGCGAAGGCTCCGATGACGACCCGGACCCGGAGAGACTGGATCATATGTTCTGATCCGGCAGCACATAGCCAAATCCGCGTCGCGTCTCGATCGCCTCCGGATCGGTCTTGCGCCGAAGCCGGGCGATCATCGCCTCGACCGAATTCTTGGCCGCGTCATCGTCGCGCCCCTGCACGCGCCTGGCGATCTCGATCGGATCGAAGACGCGACCGGGCTCGCTGACGAGCAACTGCACGAGGCGGTATTCAAGCGCGGTCAGGTCGAGCGGTTGGCCGTCATAGGTCACGCGCCGGGTCTGGTCGTCAACGACGAAACGCCCTGCGGACTTGATCGGCGACGGCCGTCCGCGGGCACGGCGCAGCAGCGCCTTGAGACGCGCGACCAGCTCTTCGCTGCGAAAGGGTTTCGGCAGATAGTCGTCCGCTCCGGCCTCGAAGCCGTCGACCCGCTCCATCCAGGAACCCCGCGCCGTCAGGACGAGGACCGGCGTATCGAGGCCGCTCGCCCGCCAGCGCTTGAGGATCGACAGGCCGTCCATGCCCGGCAGGCCGAGATCGAGAATGATGGCGGCATAATCACCGGTCTCACCCTCCTCCCAAACCTCTGGCCCCGTCGCGAGATGGTCGACGATATAGCCTTCCGCCTCGAGCTTGGCTTTCGTATGTTCCGCGATATCGCGATCGTCTTCAGCAAGCAGCAGCCGCATGTCGTCACCACCACCCGAACGGGCCGAGCGTGCGACCCGTCTCGGCATTGAGGCGAAGCGTGCGCACGCCGCCCTTTTCGTTCTCGACTTTGAGCACATAGAAAGGGGTCTTGGACTCGAGCGACAGGTCGACGGACAACACGCGTCCTGCTCGCATGGCGGCTACGCGCTGCAGAATCTCGCGAAGCGGCAGAATGCGGCCTTCCCGGACTGCGTCGCGCGCCTTGGTATGGTCGTCGTCGGACCCCGCTCTATCGTTGTCGCCGCCATCGTCGCTTTCGCCCTCGTCACCGCCGGAGCCGGAATCATCGCCGCCGTCGTCACCACCGCTGCCGCCGTCGTCGCCACCACCGTCTTCACCACCACCGTCGTCGCCACCACCGTCGTCGCCACCATCACCGCCGTCATCGTCGGCAAGGGCCGGCTCTGCCCCCGAGAGATGCGCCGTCGACGTCACGGCCACCAGGAGCAACAACAGGAATTCCCGCCTATCGATGGCCGTCATTGTTTCTCAGCCTTTCCTCGGGCGCCGTTCACGAAGGACAGTAACGTCTGTTTCACCAGCACGCCACAGCAACAAGAAGAAAGCCCCGCCCTTGCGGGCGGGGTGAAAAGACTTGTGATCCCGGCGGCTGGATCACAGCCCTTTCAAACAGAATCAGCTAGCCGGAACGACCGTCACCCGCTTAACCGATCCGGCAGGTGCCTCGAACTTCACTTCGGGCTTGCCGTGTTCCCACTCGAACCGCAACTGCAAGCGCTGGCCGGCCTGATCGACGGCAATCAGCGAGCCCTTGGAAAGACCGGCATATTGGGCATCGTTGACGATCAGCTGGGTCTCTTCGCGTCGACCGTTCGAGGCGTTGTCGTCATCCACGTCATCCACGTCATCGACACCATCGTCGTCGGAAACGTCGTCATTGCCGTCATCCTCGACGTCGTTGTCGCCACCGCCGTGATCGTCGGCACCGTCGTCGTCGCTGTCGTCATGACCATTGTCATCACCAGCGCCATGGTCGCTTTCGCCACCGCCGTCGCTTTCGCCACCGCCGTCGCTTTCGCCACCGCCGTCGCTCTCGCCGCCGCCATCGCTTTCGCCACCACCATCGCTCTCGCCGCCGCCACCGTGATCGTCAGCATAGGCGACGGAAACGACGGACGAGGCAAGCGGCAGAGCGAGGCTGGAAACGACCGCCGGCAGAACGGTCAGCGAAAGCAGTGCGGTGCTCGATACGAGCAGGGGCTTACGCAGAAGGTTGATCATCTTTATTCCTCCGGTGTTTGAGAATCTCTGATCTCGACAACCGGAACTTACCCGCCCTTGGCTGACAGTTCGCCCAGCCGCGCTGTCAGAGAACTGTCAGCAGCGGACATGAAAAAAGCCGCCCCGGAAGGCGGCTCGTTTCCTGGGAATGATCGCAACCTTACTTCGGCGCGAGCACCATCATCATCTGACGGCCTTCAAGCTTCGGCTCGGCCTCGACCTTGGCGACGGCGAGCGTGTCTTCCTTAACCTGCAAGAGAAGCTTCATGCCGAGTTCCTGGTGGGCCATTTCGCGGCCGCGGAACTTGAGCGTCACCTTGACCTTGTCGCCCTCTTCGAAGAAGCGGTTCATGGCCTTCATCTTCACCTCATAATCATGGGTGTCGATGTTGGGACGCATCTTGATTTCCTTGACCTCGACGATCTTCTGCTTCCTGCGCGCTTCGGCCGCCTTCTTCTGGTTGGCGAATTTCAGCTTGCCGAGGTCGAGGATCTTGCAGACCGGCGGCTCGGCATTGGGGGAAATCTCGACCAGGTCGAGACCCGCCTCTTCCGCCATCCTGAGCGCCTCGTCCGTCGGCACGATGCCGAGGTTCTGGCCTTCGTCATTGATAAGCTGGACCCGGGGAATCCGGATCTCCCGATTGGAGCGCGGCCCTTCCTTGACAGGGGCATCGGCTTTGAAAGGTCTGCGAATGGTCGTATTCTCCTGAACTGTTGAGCCTAGCGACGACGCGCCTGACGCGCGGGCCTCCAGCGTTTCAGCTATTTGGCTCTTGCCGCTCGGCAAGTCAATAACACGCTTCGGATGGAAAATCACCTGCTGTCCGTCACTTCGCGAATCTGTTTTACAGGGCCTTACACGCCCAAGGAGCCCTCCATGACCTCGATCCACTCCGCCCCGCACGCCGAAACGATCACGGTCGGCCGCGGCGACGAAGCCCGCGACATCGCCATCCTTACGCGTCCCGCGGCTGCGACGACGGCGCCTGCGGCCCCCGCGCTCGTCTGGCTCGGCGGCTATCGTTCCGACATGAGCGGCACCAAGGCGCTCGAGATGGATGCGCTGGCGGCGGAAAAGGGCCTGGCGGCGATCCGCTTCGACTATTCCGGCCACGGCGCCTCCGGTGGCGAATTCCTTCAAGGCACGATTTCCCGCTGGCTGGAAGAAGCGCTCGCCGTCATCGATCATGCCGGCCTGCCGAGCCTCGTCCTGGTCGGTTCGTCAATGGGCGGCTGGATCGCGCTGCGCCTGGCGCAGGAACTCGCACGACGCGGCACCGGCCCGCGGCTCGCCGGCATGGTGCTGATCGCGCCGGCACCGGACTTCACGATCGAGCTGATAGAGCCGAACCTTTCCGAAGCCGAACGGACGTCCCTCGCCGAGCGAGGCTATTTCGAGGAGCCGTCGGAATACAGCCCCGAACCGAACATCTTCACCCGCGCGCTGATCGAGGACGGCCGGGCGAACCGGGTGTTGACCGGGATCATCGAAACCGGCTGCCCGGTGCATATCCTGCAGGGCATGGCCGACCCGGATGTCCCCCATGCCCACGCCCTCAAGCTGATCGAATTCCTCCCGGCCGACGACGTCGTCCTGACCTTGGTGCGCGACGGCGATCACCGGCTGTCGCGGCCCGAGGACATAGCCCGGATGAAGGCGGCGATCCTGTCGATGGTCGACGCCGGCGGTGCGGCCGATCTGTAGCATTTTAACCATAGTTGACAAATCCCTAACGCAGCGTCGGCGCCACGATTGACTCTCAACCCCGTTGGACCTTAACTTTTTGTTAAGGATTAAGGGGACGAGTTCATGATGAACCGATCGCGCGCTTTTGCGGCGCTGCTTGTGATGCTCGGCGTTTGCTCGCCGGCCGGCAATGGCTTCACCGCACCGAGGACTCTGCTGTCGATGACCACCGGCAGCGTCACGTCGCAGCCGATCGGCCACTATGAATTCTGCCGCCTTTACCGCGACCAATGCAGCGTGAAGAGCAAGCCGGGCGCCCTGCCGCGCCTCACCCCGCACGGCTGGGACGTGGTCCGCGACATCAATGCCGGCGTCAATGCCGCCATCATGCCGGTGACCGACGCCGAGGCCCATGGCCGCGAAGAGGTCTGGAGCTATCCGGTGGATGCCGGCGATTGCGAGGATTTCGTCCTCCTGAAGCGGCAGAAGCTGATGGAAGCCGGCTTCTCGGCCGCCGACCTGCTGATCACCGTGGTGCGCAAGCCCGATGGCGAGGGCCATGCCGTTCTGACGTTGCGCAGCGCCCAGGGCGACTTCATCCTCGACAACCTCGTCGATGAGGTGAAGCTCTGGACGGAGACGCGCTATACCTATCTCAAGCGTCAGGCGAGCTTCGACACCGGCCGCTGGGTGACGATCGAGAACGGGGCGACCGACGTCATGGTCGGCGCGCTCGACTGAGGCCACCCTGCCGGCACGTCGCGCTTCATGGCCGAACGGCGTGAGTGGCTACGAGCCCGTGCTTCCCGGCTGGACAACGCCATCCCGTGCGATCCCGGGCCTGAAGTTCAGTTCGTCGATGTCTCCTGCGCCCGCAGCGGTGCCAGGCGCGACAGGGCGATCATCGCCGCAAGACCGACCGCCCCCATCAACAGCAGGCAGCCGACCGCCGCTGATACGCCGAGCTTCTCATTGACGAAGATGATGGTGACGGGTGCGGCAGCCGACAGGACCATGCGAATGCCCGACAAAGTGCCCATGGTCCGGCCGTAGCCGGCCGTGCCGAAATAATGCAGCGGCAGGACGCCGCGAATGATCGACGTCAGCCCCTGGCCAATGCCGAAGAAGACAGCAAACAGCAGCACGATGGCGACGGCCGGGAAGATTGCCGCGGCAAACAGCAAGGCGAGCGCGAGGAAGATCGCCCCGGTGGCGATCAGCCCCGTCACCGGCGGGGAAAGCACGCCCCGGCGCGCATATTCGATGATGCGGGCCGCGACCTGCGACGGCCCGATCATGCTGCCGGCAAGCGTCGCGATCGCGGGCGTGAAGCCGGCGTCGCCGAGCAGCACCAGCAAGGAGGCGCCCATGGCCGAGAGAACGAATCCGCCGGCCGAAAGGCTGATGGCCATCAGGGCGAGCTGCGGCCGGCGGCTGACGACCGGGGGACGTCCGGCGCCAGCAGAACTCGTCGCGGGGCGCACCGGCGGCTGCCGATAGGACGGCCAGAGCGCATGAACCGGAAGGGCGAGCACCAGGTTGAGACCGGCGAGGACCAGATAGACCTCGCGCCAGGTCATCATCGTCAAGAGCCACTGGATCAGCGGCCAGAACACCGTGGAGGCAAAGCCCGCAACGAGCGTCACCAGGGTGATCTGGCTGCGCGCCTCCTGGCCATGGCGCTGTGCGAGCGCGGCGAAGCCGGCATCATATTGCACGGCGATCGACACGAATTCCGCCGCCAGCGTCACGGCGGCGAACTGCCAGCCGTTCTGCACCATGGAAAGGGCGGCGAGCATCGCGGCCGCCAGGATCGATCCGAAGGTCAGCACGGGGCGCGCGCCGAACCGGTCGATCAGCCGCCCGATAATGGGGGCAGACACCGCGCCGCCCAACAGGCCGATCGAAAAGACCGCGAAGACAAAGCTCTGCGACCAGCCGAATTCGCGAGCGATTTCGGGCGCCAGGATCGAGAAGGAATAGTAGAGCGTGCCATAACCCACGGTCATGGAAACGCCCATGCCGAGAGTGGCCGGGGATGGTTTCATGATGACGCCGCTACGCTATTCGCATTGCGGCTTCATGACAATCATCAACCGTGGCCGATCAGGATGCCGGCGGCGAGAACGAGCGAGCCGCCGAGCACGACCTGCATGGCGGCGCGCAGGAAGGGCGTCTCCATATACTTGTTCTGGATGAAGGCGATGGCCCAGAGTTCGAAGAAGACGATGACGGCGGCGGTGATGGTCGCCGTCCAGAAATGCGGAATGAGATAGGGCAGCGCGTGACCAAGGCCGCCGAGCGCCGTCATGATGCCCGAAGCCAGGCCGCGCTTGATCGGCGAGCCGCGTCCCGACAGTTTGCCGTCGTCGTGGGCGGCTTCGGTAAAGCCCATGGAAATGCCGGCGCCGACCGAGGCCGACAGGCCGACCAGGAAGGTCTGCCAGGTGTCGCCGGTGGCAAAGGCGGCGGCGAAGATCGGTGCGAGGGTGGAGACCGATCCGTCCATCAGACCGGCAAGGCCCGGCTGCACATAGGTCAGCACGAACTGGCGGTGGGCGCTCGCGTCTTCCTCTTTCTTGACGTCTTCCGGCGTGTGGCGCTCGCCGAGCATGGAGGCGATTTCCTCATGGCCCTGCTCGGCCAGCGCCAGATCGCCGAGCAGCTTGCGGGTTTGCGCGTCCGTCGTGCGCTGCGCCGCCGCGATATAGAAGCGGTAGGCGCCCTGCTCCATCGTCTCCGCCTCGGCGCGGATCTGGTCGAGGCTCTGGTTGGCGCGCAGCCAATCCGGCTTGCGTTCATAAAATCCGCTGACATGCTCGCGGCGGATCAGCGGAATGCGCTCGCCGAAGCGTTGGCGGTGCATTTCGATCAGCTGGTTGCGGTGGGTGTGCTCGACCTCCGCCATATCCTCGAACACCTTGGCCGATTGCGGATATTGTTCGCGCAGCTGGTCGGCATAGGCGAGGTAGATGCGCGCATCATCCTCTTCCGACGAAATCGCGAGCGCCAGGATTTCCTGGTCGCTGAGGCTGGAAAAAGGGCGTTTCGACGACGAAAACAAGCGCGCCAGCATGAAAATCTACCTCGTTCTTTATAATCATTCTAAATCTAGTTCGGGAGCTGTTCGAGGTCAAGTCGTCGCAGTGCCGCACCCCTTGACCAGGGGAAATCCAAAAGCCGATGCCGCGATCGGCCCGGGCGCGCCCGTTTGACGAGCGCATCACGATCAACGACAAGCGTCAAGCTGACATGGGACGAAGGAAGGAGACGGCGATGCAGGATGATCTGATCGGCCGCGCGGCGCACCGGGCCGAGATCACCGCGCGCGCCGAGGCGCAGATGGCCGGAATGGGCGTCGACCGCGCCTTCGTCGATCGACTGGTCGAGACGTTCTACGGCCGCATCCAGGCCCATCCGACCCTGGGCCCCGTCTTCGACACCCGCCTTTCCGGCCGCTGGCCGGAGCACCTCGCCAAGATGAAGGCCTTCTGGACTTCGGTCGCCTTCAAGAACGGTGCCTATGGCGGCAAGCCGGTCCAGGCCCACCAAGGCGTGGCTGGCATCACAGAAGGCTTGTTTGCCGAATGGCTGGCGCTGTTCAGCCAGACCCTCGTCGACATTGAAGCGACAGTCGAAGCCCATGCCTGGTTCATGGCGACGGCCGAACGGATCGCCCGCAGCCTCGTCACCGCCCTCTTCTATAATCCCGCCCTCGACGACCCGACCCAACGCATCTAGCCGTCCGCCTGACGGATCTGCCAACACGCCCTGTCGCGCATCTTTCGCATTCCGTCCGAGCTTTCTGCGTAATTTTGCGAAAGGCAAAACGCCCTTGTGCGCAATTCTGGCAGCTTTCGGGCTTGCAAGCACGTCACATCATGGCTAGACCCCGCAATGGAGGAGGAAACGATTATAGGAAACAACCAAGGCCACTGAACCATGAATCGCCGTAAATTCTTCCAGCAGGCCGGCGCCGCCGGCTTGGGCGCTGCCGCCTCCGTCTCGCTCGCCGCCCCGGCGCTTGCCCAGGAAAATCCCAAGATCACCTGGAAGCTGACCTCGTCCTTCCCCAAGAGCCTCGACATCATCTTCGGCGCCGCTGACGAGATCGCCCGCAGCGTATCGGAAGCCACCGGCGGCAATTTTACCATCCAGACCTTCGCTGCCGGTGAGATCGTTCCGCCGCTCCAGGCCGCCGATGCGGTCGCTGCCGGCACCGTCGAGATGGCGCACACCTGCTGCTACTATTACATCGGCAAGGATCCGGCCTTCGCGCTCGGCACCGCCATCCCCTTCGGCCTCAATGCCCGGATGACCAATGCCTGGTTTTCGGCTGGCGCCGGCAATGAACTGATCAACGAGTTTCTCGCCGGGCACAATCTCTATGCGCTGCCCGCCGGCAATACCGGCGCCCAGATGGGCGGCTGGTACCGCAAGGAAATCAAGACGATCGACGATCTGAAGGGCCTGAAGATGCGCATTGCCGGGCTCGCCGGCGAAGTGATGAGCAAGGTCGGCGTCACGCCGCAGCAGATCGCCGGCTCGGACGTCTATGCCGCGCTCGAAAAGGGCACGATCGACGCCACCGAATTCGTCGGCCCCTATGACGATTTCAAGCTCGGCTTCTACAAGGTCGCCAAGTACTATTATTATCCCGCCTGGTGGGAAGGCGGCCCGGCCGTGCATGCCTTCTTCAACAAGGAGAAGTTCGAAGGGCTGCCGGCGAACTACAAGCGCATCCTCACCGATGCCTGCGCGGCAGCCAATGCCTCCATGCTGGCCAAGTACGATACGCACAATGCGGCGGCGCTTCGCCAGCTCGTGGCGGAAGGAACCGAACTGCGGGCCTTCGGCTCCGATATCCTCGATGTCTGCCACCAGGCGGCGCTCGAGACCTATGCCGACCTCAGCGCCAAGAACCCCGCCTTCAAGAAGATCTACGACAGCCAGCAGGCCTTCAAGAAGGATGCCTATCTCTGGGCACAGATCGCCGAATACGGCTTCGACACCTACATGATGATCCAGCAGCGCCAGGGCAAGCTCTGACGCCTTCGCCGCCAAGGCGCGCGGACCCGGCCCCGGACATCGCTGTCCGGGGCTTTTTCTTGGCGCGCGCCCATTCGGCCCGGCTTAGCCGCGCACAATGAAATATTTCTAATTTTATATGTTAGGTATTTGTTATTTTGAGTGTTTTACGATCCGCGCAGTGTGTTTTGCGTGGAGTTCGAAAATTGCGCTTGTCGATAGCCTTTGCCACGATTGTCGTGGCTCTCAGCCCGGCCGTTTCGGCATTCGCCGAAGGCTGGATCGTCACCAAGGTCCGGCAACCGGCAAACTATACGACCGACAGCAAGACCTGGCAGCGCGTCGTGGACGGAATTGAAATTCCGACCGGCGCCTGGATCAGCACCGGACCGCGCGGCCGCGTGCTCCTCGCCCACGAAGACGACATGGTGACGGTCCAGCCCGGCACGATGACGGCGATCTTCGCCAAGGACAGCGCGGGCAAGAAATTCGAAATCGCCCAGCAGTTCGGTGAGATCGTCGTCGACTTCGAAAAGCGCGCCGGCCGCAATCTCAAGATCCAGACACCGTTTCTCGCGGCAGTCGTCAAGGGCACGCGTTTCAGCGTCCAGGTCGGCCGCAAGGGCGCCACGCTCGGGGTATCGCGCGGCGTCGTCGGCGTTACCGACCCGCAACGCGGCCAGTCGGTCGACGTCCACGCCGGCCAGTCGGTCGCCGTTTCGCCGGGTACTCCGGGCTCGCTCTCCGTCCTCGGGCCCGGTCCAAAGGCTCCCGTCGTCAGCGCGCCGGTCACCGCCCCGGCCGTCCCCAGCATTGATGCCACCAATCCTAACAACCGCGCCGACGGAGCCGGCGACACGCCCGGGAACCGCAACGGGATTGGCAATGGTAACGGGATTGGGAACGGAAACGGAAACGGAAACGGCAACGGGAACGGGAACGGCAACGGCAACGGCAACGGCAACGGCAACGGCAACGGGAACGGCAACG